>Ga0233425_10007093_pt1 | contig 15992 bp, 13 predicted proteins | sample Watercolumn_Towu_2_FD_181712 | JGI IMG/M metagenome (GOLD analysis project Ga0233425, IMG submission 181712) | Freshwater microbial communities from Lake Towuti, South Sulawesi, Indonesia - Watercolumn_Towuti2014_140_MG | ecosystem: Environmental > Aquatic > Freshwater > Lake | place...
TGTATCGCGACGGCAAGAACCGGTGGACGACTACGGCGACGACTACGGTGGACGCGCTCGGAATTCCCCTCGTTATCCGTAGTCGTCGCCGTAGTCGTCCACCGACCTCCACCACCTGAGTAGTTACAAAAGTTCTTCTTTTGGCTGGACTCGATTGGGCCGGTTGACTGACCCGAAACGGGTGCCAGGGCGAACGGCTGGAAGGCGAACGGTTCACGTTCAGGACTGACGTGGGAGAGGCACTGGAATGCAGGCCCTGAACTCCTTGTCTTGTCAGGTTCAATTGTCCGCCAGAACCAGCCGCGCGTACGAGTCGCGCAGATGGTAGTCCGTTTTCGGCAGGGTCGGCAGGGCCGAGAGCTCCGGCACGGGCAGGTGCACGGAGTAGTTGTAGCGGCCGACCAGCAGGCGCCACTTCGATCCCGGCCCCCAGGCTTCGCCGCGGGCGGTCAGGGCCTTGACGGGCACGGCCATCTCGGCAGTCCAGCCGCGGTCGCGGTCGGACCAGTCGTTGAGCGTCCCGCGAACCTTCGCGGCGATGACCGTGGTCAGGTGCTTCCCCACGCAGCTCGGCAGCCTGCGTCCGGGACCGGGGAAGAAGAGCGCCGATTGCAGGTTGTTGGGTGTGACGTAGAGCTCCCAGTACCAGGTGTGCTCCTCCGGCCACAGAAAGAGCTCGGCGAGGTCGCCGGTGTTGAACAGGAGCCCGCCGTCGGCATCGCTCTCGTTGACCGCATCCGAGTCGTCGAAGTCCACGGCCATGTAGAAATTCGTTGCATCCCAGGCGAAGCGCACGCGACCCTGCTCCTGCAGGGCGGGGCCGGCGGCGGAGGCGGCCCGCGAGAGCGTGAGCGTGTAGACGGGGGCGTCCCTCCAGACGGCGTCGTCGAGCACGCCGTCGATGGTCACCGGCGCGCGCGCGTGCACGGCCGTCACCTCCGGCGGCGCGGCGCCGTCCGCGCCGCCGCTGCCGGCGGGCGGATGCGTGGCGCAACCCGCGGCAACGAGCGCGGCCAGGGCCAGCAGCGTCCGATCGGGGATTCGCCAGGTCTGCATGGAGCCTCCACTTCTGCCGGCCGGGGCCGGCGGTCGGGTCAGTCGGGTTCGCCCACGTTGTGATGGTTGACTACGCGGCCGTCGTCGGCGTCGTTGCGCCTGAGCGTGGTCAGCGTCCGGAACAGGCCGATCATGTCGCGGATTCCGCCCGTCGCGATCCAGAAGGTGGCGACGAACCCCACGGCCAGTTGCACGAAGAACCAGGTGCGGAAGTAGCGCAGCCACCAGGCGTCGGACTGGACGCGGATCAGGTTGATCGCCAGCAGCGCGAAGAAGACGACGATCCACCCCAGCGACCAGGCCAGCGAGAGGAAGCGATGGGTGTCGAATCGGTTCACGTCACACCTCCTCCAGTTTCACCATCCGTCCCTCGCGCGCGGATCGGATGGCGGCGAAGGCCACGCGGGTGGCCATGACGGCGTCGTCCACGCCGCAGACCATGGGACCGTCGCCGTTGATCTCGTCCACGAACCGGTTGATCGCGTGGGCGTGGCCCTTGTCGGGCTCGGCGGTGAAGATCTGCATCGGATCGTTCGCTTGGGCTGCCTCGGCGCAGGCGGCGCGTTTCTTGGCCAGCCACCCCCCGAGCCCGCCTTCGGTTCCGACCGCCGGATGCCGGTCGTTCAGCATCGGGTACACCGTGCGCGGCGGCGCGCCCTCGATGCCGGCGGTGCGCACCTCGAGCATGTGGTCCACAACCACAGCGCCACCGTTGCCGAACACCTCGTAGAGCTCCTTGGGATAGCCGAAAGTGCCGTTCGAACAGGTCATGATCGTAGCCAGTTCGCCGGTCTTGTAGGAAATGACCACGCCATGGTTCAGCATGCCGTTTTCGATCGCCGTGACCGCGACGGGCTCGGCGGCGAGGAACCAGTTGCACATGTCGGTGAAGTGCACCATTTCGAAGAGCATGGGCCCGTGCGGCGCCTGCTCCTGGTCGAAGACCCATTTCTTCCAGCTCCACCAGTCGTCGTTGATGCGCACGCTCATGCCCGCCGCGCCGTCCTCGGCCAACCGCGCGCGTTCGGCGCCTTCGCGGTCGAACCGCCACGGGCAGGGTTTCGGAGCGGTCATGTGCGCCCGGAAGAGGCGATGCGCGTCGAGCATCGCCGGCGAACAGCGGCGGTTGTGCCCGACGCAGAAGGGGATGCCGGCCTGACGCACCACCTGCTGGATACGGCGCATCTCGTCGAGTTCGCGCGCCAGCGGCTTCTCGCAATAGACCGGCTTGCCCGCCGCGGCCGCCGCCTCGATCGGCGCCAGCCGAATCTTTTCCGTGGTGGCGACGCAGATAGCGTCCACCTCGGGATCGTTGATCGCCGCCAGGTAGTCCTTGGTGACATGCAGCGCGCCATGCTTGCCGCGGCACTCGGCCAGGGCGTCGTCGGAGAGGTCGCAGCAGGTGTGCAGAATAGTCTTCGATGATCGGGCGATGTTCGGGATGTGCTGCGCGCGCGCCAGCATCCCGCAGCCGATCACCGCGAAGTTGAGCTTCTTCTTCACCGCGACGCCTCCTCGGTTACCGTTCTGGCGGTTTGTTCGACCTGCTCGACCAGCGCCACATCGTCCGCGCTCACGTGGCCCACCACACGGCCGTCGTCCAGCGTGTTGGTTTCCTTGAGTTTCAGATCCCGGAACAGCCGCCGCAGGTCGCGCGTGCCGCCGATCGTGAACCAGATGGTCGAGACGGCGGCCACGACGCCGGCGATGCAAAAGTTGTTGATGAAGAACCAGCGCGACCAGCCGGCGTTCCCCCAGGGGCTGATGAAGTTCCAGATCGCCACCCCCACGAAACAGCAGAGGAAGCCCCAGCAGAAGGACCAGATGAAAACCGACCAGGCCAGAATCTTGTCGCCGCGGGTGTACTGGTTGTCGATGCCAAGAAAATAGGTGTACAGGGTGCCCCAGGTCAGGCGCGGCTTCTCCGACCGGATCCCCTCGCGGTGGTACTGGCCGCGGTGCAGCATGCGGTCCATGTTGAACACCCGCCCCCGCGTGGAGGTGAGCAGCGACACGACCACGTAGAGCCCGATCGAGATCAGCATCGTGATGCCGTAGACCTCCTGGGAGTTGATCGGAAACCTCTCGCTGCTCATGCGCCACTTGATGATGGGCTCGAAAGGCGCGGAACAGCGTTCGAGCCAGACGGCGAGCGTCTCGACCATCCCGTGCGCGTGCAGCCACGGGTAGATGCCGCCAACCCAGTACTTCTGCACCAGGATGGCCGCCACCGCCAGGGTGGACCCGCTGATCAGGGCCGCCCAGGCCCCCGCCGCCGTGCCGCGTTTCCAGTACAGCCCGCCGACGATGCAGGGGCCGCTGCCCCCCAGCCAGATGGCCCCGGTGATGGCGAAGAACATCAGGATGTAGTCCACCTGCCCGAAGAAGTAGCTGAAGAAGAACGCGAAGGTGGCCACCGACGCGATCAGGATGCGCAGCAGCCGCAGTTGCTGCGGCGGGGTGAACGGTTTCTTGCGGAAGGGCAGGATGACGTCCTGGACCAGGATGCTGCCCCACGAAAGCATGTAGGACGAGTCGCACGTCACCATCTGGAAGATGCACAGGAACGCGAAAATCCCGATGATGCCGATCGGCATGAGGTAGCGCAACGCCATGGGCACGCGCATCTGCCCGAAGATCGTCCCGTACGTCTGCGAGGCACCCGGATCGACCGCGCGGATGGCGTCCTTCACCTTGTCGACGCGCGCTTCGCGGACCAACTGCTTCGCCTCCGCCGCGTTGGGGGTCGGCACGGTTGCTGCGGTCTCGCCGGCCGCGGCCCCGGTAGACGTCTCCGCCCGTCCGACGTAGCGGAGCTTGGCCCTCTCGGCCTCTTCCTTGACCTTGATCGCCGCCGTCTTGTCGAGTAACCCCTGCATCTCGGGCGTGACAACGCCGGTTTCGAGATAGCCCACGATTTCCCTGCGGACGGGCGCGAGTTGCTCGCCGGCGGCCACGTCGTTGGCCGCTTTAATGGCCAGGTCGGTACGGCAGGCCACGGCGCCGCGCGGACCGTCCTGATACTTGTCTGAATTCAGGTAGGTCAGCCCGACAATGGCGAGCAGCAGGAACATCATGCCCTCGAACCCGCTGCGCCAGGAGCCCAGGACCCCCGCGATCTTCTGCTCGTGGGCGTTCCTGCCCGACACGGCATACCCCAGATTGCCGGACCAGCTCATGCGGTTGATGATGCCGCTCAGGATGCCGATGATGACGTAGAGCAGGTTGAAGTCGCGCAGTGCGGTAATGTCGAACGGGTTGATCAGGCTCTTGCCCGGGGGCCGGTCGAGGATGGCGGGCGCCATGTCCCGGAACCATGAGAAGTTCAGCAGCACGAAAAGCACGATGATCAGGTACAGCGGATAGCTCAGCAGTCCCTGGACGCAGTTGGTGACCATGACCGTGAGCTGCCCGCCTTTGATGGCCACGAAGGATTCCAGGCCCAGAAAGACCGCCATGACCAGGGCGAAGGTCGGGAAGACCATCCCGGCGAACTCGGTTTCGATGGGCAGCCCGCAGAAGTAGACGATGAACCGCGCGCCCACCGCCGGGAACAACGCGAAGTTGACGATGCCCGAAACGGATTGCAGGATCCCGGCGAAGTTGCGGAACCGCCGGCTGTAGCGGATCTCGAGGAACTGGCCGACCGTCATCGCCCGCGTCTCGCGAAAGCGGTACACGCAGTAGCCGGTCAGCCCGAGAACGATGCTGATCGGCGCTGCGATGCTCCCCCAGAAGCCGTAGGCAAAACCGGACTGGTAGTAGCTCTCGTAGATCGCCACCAGGCTGATCAGCCCCATGCCGGCCTCACCGCTCGAGACCGCGAGTACGTATCGGCCGGCCACGCGGCCACCCGTAAGGAAGTCGGCCACGCCTTTCACGTACCGCTGCGTCCGCAGACCAACCCAGACCACAAAGACAAGCGGAACCGCCACCATCATCCAGTCAAGCCAATGCATGTATCCTTACTCCCCTTTCTCAAGTTGCACAGTCACGCTGGATACATCGTGCCATGACGACGCTGATAGGTCCAGTCTAGCTTGATCATGTTCCGGGTTTCGATGGTCCTGGGCGGCCAGGCACATCATGGCGCCAGGGGCGTCGGCCTCCCCGTGCGCTCAATTGCACAGCCGTGCCTGCCCGGCCACGTCCGATCCTGCACGGCGCCACCGCCAACGACGTCTTCCACGCCCCTCGCACCGCGTTCGCCCAGGCTTTTACCACCGAAAGCAGAAAGGAGAGTGCCGACTGGATACACAACCGCCAACGCGTTATACTCGCACGCGTGACGGACTGTAGCCGTCGTGCCCAGGACGTTGCCAGGCGTCTGGCAACGGAGCACGGAAGCCCTTCGAGATCGCCACCCTCAGACAGTCAACGCCTTTCCCAGCGGGACATCCAGCCTGAGACTAAAGCCTGAGTTCCCGAAAGATCGCGCCACCCGGGGACCCACCTGTTCAAGGGACCGTTAATCGCGGATCATCGGCGCGCCCTCCGCGCCCGCCGGTTGGCGGCGGCACTGTCCGCGAAGTAGTCGTGCAGTCGTTCCAAACCAAACTCCCGGACGATGTCGGCGGCCGTGCGGCCCGGAACCGTGCTGGCGAGCATCGCGCATCCCAGATTGGCAGGAATGACGATCTGCACGTTGTCGCCGTACCGGCGCCGGATGGCGGGGAACTTCTCCTGGTTGAAGTCCAGATGCACGAGCAGGCGGTCGAGGTTCACGACGGCCTCGGCCACCGGACTGTAGCAATCGGTCTGCGCCACCGACCGCCCGAGCGGATCGAGGATGCCCCCGCCGAGAAAAGGTAGCGCCGAGACGAAGTGGGCCTGGCAGCGATAGGCCCAGCAGGCCTGCATCAGGCCGCCGTGATACATGCTTGGGAAGACCAAGATGTCAGGACGCAGCCGGGCGTACTGCTCCAGCAAGGAGGTGAAGTTGAGATCGAAGCAGATGGCACCGCCGAGCCGGCCGATCGGGGTTTCGATCATCACCGGTCCGTCTCCGGGCGTCAGCCCCTGCTCTAGTTCGGCACGCGTCAGGAAGTTCTTGCGGTAGGCGCCCAGCAACCGGCCGTCGGGACCGAGAATCGCCACGGCGTTGTACACGCGGCCGCGCTCGCGCAGTTTGACCGGTCCGGCCACACAGCACTTCTCGGCGGCGGCAAACTCCGCATAGCAGGAGAGGAAAGGCCCGGGGTGCTTGAGGCTCTCCGCCTGATCCAGGCGCTGACCAAATGCTTCCACGCCCTCGGAGAGGACAACCAGATTTAGACCACGGCGGCGCAGCCTCTTCAGCGTCGCAGCGGTCTCGTCCAGAACGATGGCGTGCGCGCGACGCTCGCCGCGACGTGCAGACGTGCGGAAGAGCGGCGCGGCCAGGCGAATGCAGCGCAACATGCTGGCAGTCGGCACCCGTTTCTCTCCCAAGACGACCCGAGTTAGGCGGCGCTCATAAATAGGGTTTACGACGGGCATCAGGTCGTGGAATGAATCGTGTAGTTCCATTCACCGTGGAACGGTGCGGAAACCAGGCGGATACGGGTCATTTCGTCGTTGGAGATTCGGTGGCCCGTCGCGTACTTGCGCCGATCCAGGCGGCAGGTGACTTTCAGTCCGGCGGCCGTGGTGGTGCGCGCAATCAGGTTCACAATCGTCTCGTAGTCGCGCAACGGCTCGCCGCGCCAGTTGGAGGAGATGAACGAGAAGAGGCGATGTTCGACTTTGTTCCATTTGCTCGTGCCGGGAGGGAAGTGGCTCACGGAGACGCACAGGCCGGTCTCGTCGGCGAGTCGTTGCAGTGCGACCTTCCACAGCGGCAACCGGTAGCTGTCGGGGTCCGGGGGGCGGGAGTTGTCGGACAGGACGGGGACGCCGCCGGCCTCCAGGACGCGCATCATCATGGAGGTGCCGCTGCGGGGCAGGCCTGTGACGCTAGTGACCATGTTCCTCGGGAGTCAGGATAACACGCCGTCACGGGGCGTTCAAGCCAGGCAGCCAGACGGGCGGGCACGCCGGCGGACGGAACCAGCCGGGCGACGCGGGTCATGTCGTCGGCTTGCCTTGTGCCAGGGTGAGCAGTTCCTTCCACACGGTTTCCCATGTGTCAGCGGACAGTCTATTGGCAATAGCCATGACTTCCGTTGCGGCAATCATGGACTGCTGTGGGGTGGCTTGCTCCGCGGGTGGCAGGGGTAGCTTCTTGCGCTCGTTAAACACAGCGGGGAGGGTCGCCACGGCCTGGCGCAGGGCGCCGTCGCCGACGTGGGTGTAGACGGCGTGCACGGCGACGTCGTTGTGACCGACGATCGCCATGGAGACGGATTCCGCGGTGCCGGCCTCGCGGAGCAGGTTCACGGCGGCGTGGCGCAGGGAATGGAAGCCGGTGGGGAACAAACAGGAGGAGTGCGCCGACGATGTAGCCACCTGCCGCACCGACAACCGACGTCCCGTCTCATGGAAGCGCCATGAATGGCTGCGCCGCGGCGAGGTAGAGTGGGGCGTCCGGCCCGCGCAGCGGAATGCCCGACAGGTCCCAGCGCGTTTCGGCCGGCCGCTTGGCCGTCGGGAACGCGCAGACGGTCCGCCCGCCGGCCGCCAGTACCGCGCGGCCGTCCTCGATCGCGATCTCCGCCGACGGGTCGCCGCGCCGCTCGCGCAGGACGGCCGCGACCAGCAGCGCGCGCTCGAGGCCGTCGCCGCGCCGAAAGTTCCACACCTCATCCGGCTGGGCCAGGCGCGCCGGCCCCTCGTAGATGGATTCGTTGGGGATCCCCTCCGCCCAGCGCAGGAGTTCCTCCTCGGAGCGGAGCGCCGCGGCGCCGGCCAGCGACACCGGCGAGCGCTGCAGCGCGGCCAGCAGGAAGGGCTGCGCGTCGGTGCGCGCCAGGTCGCGCAGCGCGTGGAAGGCCAGGTCGGCGCAGAGGTTCTGTCCGCGGATGGCCGACAGGTGCGCGTCAATCGCGTCGCGCTCCATGCCGGGCTCGATCCGCAGCGGCGCGGCGGGCGCCTCGAAACGCGCGCGCGCCGCGTCCGGCAGCCGCGGCGCGACGTGGCAGAAGCGCACCAGGCCGTCGATGGCGTTCTGGTCCTCCAGGCAGCCGCAGCCGACGCGCGCCTTGAGCGCGGCCACGTCGGCGGGCCGGTCGAGGTCCACGGCCGTGTCGCGGATGTACGCCTCGACGTCGTTGAACACCAGCTTGCGCGGCGGCTGCGCCGCCACGAACTCCTCCTGCGCGACTTCGGCCATGAGCTTCGCGCGCGTCGCCGGGTCGGTCACGCGGCTGGCGCTGTTCTGCTCGTAGGCGAAAACGCGCTCCAGGGGCACGTAGTGGTCGCGGCCGTGCAGCGGCCAGCGCATCACGAAGCACTTCTGGCAGCCCGGGCTCTGCCGCAGGAAGTTGCCCAGGATCCCGGGCGAAAGGTCGGTCTTCAGGAAGGCCGACAGCCGCTGGCGCAGGCGCGCGTAGGCCACGGGATCGATCGTGGCGCGGTCGTAGACGGTGTGGATGTGGCCGGTGCGGTGGGCGACGATCGTGACGCGCTCGTTCTCCAGCGCGCGGCGGGCCTGGCCGGAGAGGGCCGAGCCGTTGAACCACATCGTGTGCGTCACGAGCCGGCGGTTGTTGATCAGCAGGCCGTCGTCGAGATCGACGAAGTTCTGGGAGTGCAGCGGCGTGGCCAGCAGGAAAATGTCGTCCAGCGGCACGCCGGCGACGATGAAGAGCGCCGCGGCGTAGAGCGTGGCGAGCGACACGCACTCGCCCGCGCCGGTGGTGTAGCCGGGCTTGTGGACGAAGGCGTCCATGGCCTCGACGGTCTCGGTCTTCCAGTACGGAATCACGTCGCGGTCGTACTCGTCGAGGCCGAAGTGGGTGCGGATGTCGATGTCGAAGTAGTACTTGTCGCCCTCGTAGCCGAAGAGGGCGTTGGACTGCGCGAGGGTGGCGGCGTCGATGAACGGCGCGAAGCGCGCCAGCTCGCGCGCCTTGGTCGTCAGGCCCCAGGTCTCGAGGTCCAGGTTGAAGACGTAATGGTCAATGATGTACTGCTTGAGGCGCTGGATGCGCCGGTACGTGTTCATGCGCTTCAGGCCCGCAAACCACGGATCCTCGCGCCAGCGCCAGATGCGGGGCGACAGCAGGTTGGCGAGCACGAGGCCGTACAGCAGCTCCGGGAAGATGAACACTTCCATGTCGGAGAGCGTCACCGCCGAGGAGCGGCGTTGGAGATCGGTGGCGTCCATGCGGTTCCGAGCCGGGGGAGATCATAAAACGACGGGGCGGCGTCCGCAAGACGCCGCCCCGCACAGCCACCCGCGCGCAGCGCTAGAACTTCGCGACCAGCTCCCAGCGCAGGAAGTAGGCCATGGAGTCGAAGGGGTAGTAGTCGCCCGGCGTGAGCACCTCGGCCAGCAGGTGGCCGGAAAGCCCGAAGCGGCGCGAGAGCAGGTCGCCGCCGTCCTTCTTCGGCGTGATCAGCGGGAAGTCGTAACGGGCCTGCGAGAGCCAGCCGCGCAACGAACCGCCGCCGCCGGCCGGCGGCTGGTTGTCCTGCTCCGCCGCGAAGATCGGACCGGACTGGGCCATCAGCTTGTGCCCCGGGGAGAGCTTGAGACCGGCCTCGAGGTAGGGATAGATCACGTTGGACCAGTAGGCCACGTCGTACTGGTAGGTGAGCGCCCGCCAGTAGATCTCGCTGTACTGCGGCCAGCGCGACCAGACCGGGTTCCAGGCGTTGCAGGTGCCGTCCGCCAGCGCGCGGTTGCCGTTCGGATAGTCGTTGGGGTTGTCGTCGCCCGACAGGTAGTGGCAGGCGGCCTTCAGGTACGGCTTGGCGCTCCAGGTGACGGACGGATTCCAGGTGATGCCCGCATAGGCCATGCCGGCCAGGATCCTCTGGCCGTCGTCCACCCGGCCGAGCTGGACGGCGGCCTCGAAGTCACCCTCGAACTCCGCGCCGAGCTTGGGCGTCGTGCGGGCGCCGAAGGTGTGCACGTCGCGGGCGGGCTGCACGGTGAAGGTCTTGGCCCCCTTGGGCCAGTAGCGCCAGTCGCTTTCGTGCTTCCAGATGTAGTAAATCTCCGACGGCAGTTCCGGCACTTCCTTCGTTTTGAGCACGAGCCCGGCGCCGCTCTCGGTGAGCTTGTTGGCGGGCTTGACCTGCAGGGCGGTGCGGTCGGTGTCGGGATTGCCGAGGTGCAGGTCGGTGCGCGGCGTGTTGTAGATGCCGAAGACGTCGAGCGTCGACTTGTCCGTCAGCTTGACCGTGGCCTTGACGGCGTCGAAGTAGATCGTGCGCGAGCCGTCGCCCGGCGTGCCCTCGAGGATCACGCGGCCGGCGCCGTAGATCAGGTCCTGGCGGCCGATGCGCAGGCTGAGGCGGTTGTCGAGCAGGTTGTTGATGTCCAGGTAGAGGTTGTCCACCACCAGTTCGTCGGGCCAGCCGAAGAGCTCGTACTGGTTCGGCGCGGAGAACGCCCACCACTCGTTGGCCAGGCGCGCGTAGAGCCGCAGGTTCTCGTAGTCGAGCTGGCCCCAGGCGCGGCTGCGGAAGCGCCAGGCATCCTGGTGCATGTAGGGCGCCACCGGGGTCGGGATGTTGTTCATGTTCTCCTGGCGCACGCGGATGTCTACGCCGCCGTCGGCCTTCAGGCCGCCGGGCGCCTGCGCCACGGTGTTGGAGGCTCCCTGCGCCACGGCGAGCGAAGCCGCGAACGCGAGGCACGCAATGCCGATCTGCCGAATCATGGTCCCCTGCCCTTTCCGGCCTGTGCCCGGCGCGAAAAAACAACCACCCCTGAAACCGCCCCGCGGCGGCGCACACGCCCGATTTGGCTCGCCATCCTGCGTCTTCCGCGCCGCCGGCGCAAGCACAAAGAATCCCCGCGCAGAAACGCCTTAGAGCGCCGCCTCGATCTGCGCGAGCGCCCCGGCATCGGCCGCCGGATCGAGGCCGCAGAGGCCGGTGAGCACGCCGCGCACCCCTTCGGCGGCCAGGCGTTTCCGGAAGGCCGTGTCGGCGGGGAAAAGCCGGCCCTGCTCGTCCGGCGCGGCGAAGCGCAGCGCCGCGGCGATCCCGCGGCAAACCGGACCGATGTCGCCGCCGGTGGACTGCACGAGCCGCAGGCTGCCGATGAAGCGGTCGCCCGGGGCGAGCTTGCGGGGCAGGTCGCGGCCCACGCGGTGGACGGTGTCGCCCAGCGCGCGGTTGCCGAAGCGCCGCAGCAGGTCGGCGACATGCTCCGCCTGGTTCCGCGGCGTGAACTCCGCCGGGTGGCGCCGGATCAGCGCATCGGCCGTGCTCGCCATCGCGACGCGCGTGACGCCCTCCACGAAGGGATCGGCGACCGCCTGCCAGATGAAGACGTGGCCGCGGAGAAAGCCCTCGCACGCGCACACCGCGTGGCCGAGGTTGTGGATGTAGAGCTTGCGCTCCACGTACGCGGCGAAGTTCGACTTGAGGTCGAGTCCCGGGATTGCCGGCGCGGGGCCGACGAATGCATCGCGGTCGGCGATGATCCGGTTGTAGGCCTCGCCCCAGACTTCCAGCGGGTCGCGGGCGCGCGCCTCGGCCGGCATGATCGGCACCATCTTGCCGATGCTGGTCTCGACCAGCCCCACGCGGCCGGCGAACGTGAAACCCGGCGGCAGGCGTTGCTCCAGCACCTGCCGCGCAAAAGCGGCGGCGCCGAGCAGGTTCTCGCAGAGGATGATGGACACCGGCCGCTCGCGCTGCGCCAGGCCGGGCGCCATGGCCGACAGCACGGCCGACAGCGCGTTCGCGCCTACGGCCGTGCCGATGACGTCCGCACGCCGAACGGCGTCCGCCACCGCCGCGGCGTCGCCGGCGTCGATCGCGTCGACATTCCGGACATCGTAGCCCGCAGGCGTCTCCGGCGGCAGGTCGTCTTTTACCACGACGCGGTACGCGCGCCGCGCATGCAGGGCCTGCACGAGCGCGGGCACGGCGTCGACGAACAGCACGTCGTACCCGCCGGACGAGAAAAGCGCGCCGGCCAGCGACCGGCCGACGCTGCCCGCGCCGAATTGGACGAAAAGGGGCCGTTCCATGGCGCGCAGGGTAGCATACGGCCTTGCGTTTTGCACCCGCCGCGTCTATCCTCCTGCCCCTCTCACGCGCCTATCGTCTATCGGCTAGGACACAGGGTTTTCATCCCTGGAAGCCGGGTTCGACTCCCGGTAGGCGCGCCAGCCAGTTCCGGGCCCTGGGCTCCTCGAGAAAAAGGGTCTCGTAGGAGAGCGTGCCGCGCTGGATGTAAGCTTGCACGCGGATGCCATAGCGGTGGCAGAGCTTGACGAAGGCCGCGGTCGAGTCAGGCCGGCAGCGTGCTCATACGCCGCACCCCGCGTTCTGCGTACGCGTCGCCAGCGTACGGTACAGCGCCGGCCGGCGTCCCGCGTGCAGCTTGGCGCGCCCGGCGAGCCGGCGGTGATCGAGGTCAATGACGGCGCTGGCCACGCCGGGGCGGTTGCCGGTGTTGGCGAGCACGCGCCCGTCCGGGTCGATGATCGCGCTCTGCCCGGGATGTCCGGTCTTCCGCCCCGGCTGGCAGTAGTTGGCGCCGACGAAGAAGACGGCGTTCGCCACGGCCTGCCCCCGCATGCAGGCAAGCTGGTAGTCGGCCGGATCGCCCCACATCGTCGGCCAACAGAGCACCTCGGCGCCGGCCAGCGCGTACATGCGGGCGAGCTCGGGATAGTTCAGATCGTAACAGATCGCGATCGCGACCCGGCCGAAATCGAGGTCGAAGACGGGCGCCGCTCCGCCGGGCGTGAAGACCGCCGTCTCGCCGGGAGGAGGCAGGTGCATCTTGCGGTACTTGCCGACCACGTCGCCGCGGCGGTCGAAGACAGCCGCCGTGTTGTAGAGGGCGGCGCCGTCGCGTTCGAGGATCGGCGCCACGACGTACATGCGGTGGTGACGCGCCGCGGCAGCGGCCAGTTCCGCGATCTCGCCGCCGGGGACCGGCTCGCAGACGGTGGCGTAGGAGGCGCGCGTGGCGGTGAACGTGGCGCGCAGGCCCTTCGTCGCAAAACCCTCCGGCAGCAACACGAGGTCGCTCCCCAGTTCGCCCGCCCGCCGCAGGTAGCGCGCGGCGAGCGCGAGGTTGCGCGCCTTCTCGACCGGGCGGCCCCGGCTCAGGTCCGAAGGCACGACGATGCTGACGGTGCTGATGCGGGCGGTGCGTGACCTGTGCGGCATGGCGGTGGTTCCTCAGGCGATACTGGCCAGCATCTCGGCCGTGACGGGGCGCAGGGGCTTCCCGCCACGCAGGAAAGCCTCCACGTCGGCCACCGCCTGCCGGCCGACCTTGAAGTAGCCCGCGCCCGTGATGTGCGACGTGAGGAAGACGTTCGGCAGCGTGCGCAGGGGGCTGTCGAGCGCGGCCGGCTCGGGCTCGGTGACATCGATGAAGGCGAAGAGGCGCCCCTTGGCCAGTTCGGCGCAGAGCGCCGCCTCGTCAACGCACGCGCCGCGCGCCGAGTTGATGAAGACGGCGTCGTCGCGCATCGCCTGCAGGTGGCGGGCGCCGATCATCCCGGTCGTGGCCGGGATGGCGGGCGCATGCAGCGAGACGACGTCGCTCGCGGCGCACAGCGCAACCAGGTCCGGCTCGTGCACGACGCCGAGCTTCGCGGCGTCGCCCGGCGTCAGGAACGGATCGTAGACCAGGACGCGCGGCCGGAACGGCGCGAGCAGCGCGATCACCCGGCGGCCGACCATCGAGGCGCCCACGATGCCGACCGTGGCCTCTCCCAGCTCTTTCAGGTCGGCAGGCGCGGGCGCCTGCGCGGTGCGGTTGGCGGCGGCGTTCGGCACGAAGCGGCGCAGGCCGATGATGATCTCGGCGAGAACGGACTCCGCCACGTTGTCGGCCAGCGCAGGCGCGCAGGAGCCGACGACCAGATCGCGCCCGGCGAGATGCGGCCCGAACACATGCTTGACCGATCCGGCGGCGTGTTCCCAGAACCGCAGGCGCGGGCAGGCGGCCATCAACTGGGCATTGGGAACGGGCGTGCCCCAACTGCCGATGCCGACTTCGCAGTCGGCCAGCAGGCGGCAGGCCTCGTCGACCGTCAACGGCCCGGCCTTGTCCGTCCAACGCACATCGCCGAGCGCGTTCAGTTGCGCCCGGGTGGCGGCCGTGAAGAGAGTGGCGGCGCGATCCGTGTGGACGACGACGCCGATGCGGGTTTCTTTTGGGTTGGGCATCGAGAGGTCTCCGCTGTCAACGGGGGCATGATGACGCAAATGTACGCACGACGCAATCGCGCGGCGCGAATGGCGCGTATGTTTGGCGCATTCGGTGGTAGTAAAGGCCGGCGCACCTTGGGTATATTGCCTGCATGTCACCCCTGCGATTCGGTGTTGTCGGTTTGGGCGCGATCGGCGAGAAGCACGCGCGCGGTCTCGCGGCGACGGCCTCGCGGCACTGCGTGCTGAGCGCCGTTGCTTGCGCCGTCCCGGCCAACGCCGACCGGTTGAGCCGCGATTTGGGCGTGCCCGGGTTCGCGAGTGCCGAGGCGCTCTTCGCTTCCGGAGCGTGTGACGCCGTGATCGTCGCGACGCCGCACTACTGGCATCCGCCCCTGGTTGTGCGCGCGGCGCGCGCCGGCCTGCATGTGCTCTGCGAGAAGCCGCTGGCCGTGACGGTCGGCGCCGCGAGACACGCCATCGCCGCGTGCCGGGCGCAGCGCGTGGCGCTCGGCATGGTGTTCCAGCAGCGGCTGCGCCCGGCGGCCCAGCGGATGCGTGCGCTGATCGACGAAGGCTCGATCGGAACGGTTGTCCGCATCGAGGCGACCTGCTCGAACTGGACGCGCACGCAGGCCTACTACAACGCCAGCCCCTGGCGCGGGACCTGGGACGGCGAGGGCGGCGGGGTGCTGATGAACCAGGCGCCGCACACGTTGGATCTCTTCCTGTGGCTGGGCGGCATGCCGTCGAGCGTGTTCGCACGCCTGGCCACGCGAATTCACGACATCGAGGTCGAAAACACGGCCGAGATCCTGTGCGGCTACCCATCCCCCGACGCGTTCGGCCACGTCTATGTCACGACGGCGCAGGCGCCCGGCATCGACCGCGTGCTGGTTGCGGGCGAGCGGGCCACCATGGAACTCGGTGCGGACGGACTGCGCCTCGCGCGGCTGCCCGTGCCGCTGCGCGAGCACCTGTTGCACTGCCCGGCCGCGGGCAGCGAGGAGGGACGCCTCGCCGCCGATTGGGAGCCGTTGGCGTGCGAACCGGACCGCGACGACGGCCACACGCGGCTGGCCCACGCGTTCGCGCGGCACATCCGCGAGGGCACGCCCATGGTGGCCGACGGTGCCGACGGCCTGCGCCAGGTCGAGCTGACGAACGCGGCCTATCTGTCGGCACACCGCCACCGTCCCGTCCCGTTGCCCGTGTCGGCAGCCGCCGTGGAGCGGTGTCTGGATGTGTCCGCACGGGGCGGGGAGCGTTCCGGACCCGACCTGCGACAAGCCGCCGCACGCGACCTGCGCGCGCTCGCGCGGAGCGGAGCGGCTAAGGGAGGCGAAACGGTATGAGCGGAGCGAGCCGCGCGGTACGGGTCTGCGGTGCCGAGTTGTTCCTGCTGCCGGTGCGGACGCGCGTGCCGCTGAAGTTCGGGAGCGAGACGCTGACGCACGTGACGTGCGCGCGCGTGCGCCTGAGCGTGCGCGACACGCGCGGCAAGGTCGGCCAGGGCTGGGGCGAGACGCCGCTGAGCGTCCAGTGGGTCTGGCCCGCCAACCTGCCGTACGCACGGCGACACGCGGCGTTGGAAGGCTTCTGCCGGCGCCTTGTCGCCGCGTGGGCCGACTTCGACGCGCAGGGCCATGCCCTCGAGGTCGGCCACGCCTTCCTGAGCCGCGCGCTGCCCGGACTCATGCGGTCGCAGGCTGCCGAGG
>Ga0233425_10007094_pt1 | contig 15991 bp, 11 predicted proteins | sample Watercolumn_Towu_2_FD_181712 | JGI IMG/M metagenome (GOLD analysis project Ga0233425, IMG submission 181712) | Freshwater microbial communities from Lake Towuti, South Sulawesi, Indonesia - Watercolumn_Towuti2014_140_MG | ecosystem: Environmental > Aquatic > Freshwater > Lake | place...
CAACAACTGGGTCACCAAAGACCCATTGCCGCTGATTGCTCCGCCCGGGACCAAGAAGAAGAAGGTCAAGGACGGTTCGGGCATGGCCTTTGCCGGCGGAACGGTCTACGCGCTCAAGGGTGGCGGCACCGATGAGTTCTGGACATTCAACACGACCGACGACAAATGGTACACCGCAACCGAGTTGACTGCCGGAGCCAAGACGGTGAAGGGTGGCGGCGCGCTGGTGGCAGCCAAGGATGTCAATGCCTTGTATGCCTTCCGCGGCAACAACACGCTGGAGTTCTGGAAGTTCGGACCGGTCGTGTTCAGCGCATTTGGCGCGCCGAATACGCCGAAAAGCGTGATGAGCGCCGGGGTGCAGGCTGTCAGCCGCTACAAGCTGCTGGTAACGCCGAACCCGTTTGTCCGGGTCGCCAACGTCAGCTACGCCGTACCGAAGTCAGGCAATGTCAGCCTGAGCCTGTACGACGTGACCGGCAAAGTGGTGACGACACTGGCCAATGGCTACACAACGGCCGGCAATCATAACGCACTGGTCAACGCCGAGGAGCTTGCGAGTGGCATCTACCTCCTCAAGTTCGAAAGCGACAACTACACCACGACCAGCAAACTCATAATCGAATAGACAAAGCGCTGAGGTGACACCCCTCCGAAGCGAAGGGGAGTCACCTCAGCGACAAGCTCAAAAAGCTCAAACCGGGGCGCGGGAGACCGCGCCCCGGTTCTTTCGCGACGGGCAACAGAACAGAGGTGACACCCTTCTGAGGCGAAGGGGAGTCACCTCGGCGCGGGAAGCCGCGCCCCTCCGGCTATGGAGAGCGAAAGCTCCTTGACATGACTGGAGGGCGGGCGTAGACTTTCGCATCGTGTGCCTGGGAGTAGTCTCACCAGGCAGACAGAGTGCATATTGTTAGGCGCGGCTGAAGCCGCAGGCGGGAACCGGTGCCGGTGAGATGCGATGCGTGCTGGATGATTGGATTCGCATCCCCGGATTGCAGTAAGGGTTGAGAGAACAGCCGGGCGTTTCCATCTTCTGGTTCCTGCCGGATACCGCGTCTGGCTGAATCGGGTATCCCGGGCAGGGAAGGTCAATACCCGCCGAGCGAAAGTCCCTGCTAGACGAGAAGAGTGCGCTCGATTGAACCCGGGCGCAAGAGAGAAGACAAAAGAGGAGGAGAGGGATGGTAAGAAGAGCATCTCTGACGGTTCTGCTGCTGCTGTGCGCGAGCATCGTGTTCGCCCAGCCGATGAGCGGGACCTACACGGTAAAGAAAGACGGCAGCGGTGACTTCACGAGTCTGGTTGCCGCCACGAACCGGTTGCAGACCTCTGGTCTTGCCGGCCGGTGTTCGATTGTGGTCTATTCCGGCGTGTACAATGACGGCATAATCAGCCTGCAGAACGTGCCCGGAGCTTCGACCTACCAGACGTTCATCATCGCACCGCCCGGGGAGATGGCGACTTTGATGGGCGGCACCAACAGCTACACGTTCCAGGTCTACAACACGAACAACGTCAAGATCAAGAACTTCAACATCACCGGCCCGACCGGCGGCTCCTACGTCATCTACAACGGCTCGGGTTCGTGCAACAACTGGCGATTCGAGGGTTGCACCTTCAACCAGGGCAACGCGAGTCAGGAGTGTTTCTACTGGTGGAACAGCTCGAACGACACCATCTGGGGCTGTACTTTCAACTGGGGCGGGAACAGCCAGGCCGTACTCGACCTGACCAATAACGGACCGTACATCGTCATCAACAACTTCATCGTCGGCAGCAACAACACCTACTCCGGTATCTGGTTCCGGACCACATCCGGCTCGATCGCCTACCACAACACGATTTACGTTCCCAACAATAACATTGCGAGCAGCTACGCCATCTGGGCGTCCAACTCCACGATCGTCCGCGACAACATCATCTACAACGCCAATGCCGGCGCGAATGCAATCGGCATCTACGTAACCAACGGCACGTTCAACTCCAACTACAACGACATCTACTGCCCGAACAACACCAACGGCTATGTCGGCTACCACTACACCTACGGGTGGCTGACCTGGGCCAACTGGTACCTGGGGGGCACGCGCTTCGACACCAGCGGCATCAACGTCAACCCGCAAATCGGCGGTCCGTTGAACCTGCACCTGAGAGACGTATCGCCATGCATCAACGCGGGCGGCGCGGGACCGGGTATCGTTGTTGACATTGACGGCGATGCCCGCCCCTACGGCAGCTTCGTTGATATCGGCGCCGATGAGTGGGCCAACAACAACGGTCCGGCGATGAGCGGCATCTATCACATCAAGCCCGGCGTCAACCGAGCCGACACCTTCCCGTCATTCGACGCGACATTCGGCGCGTTCCAGTTGCGCGGCCAGAGTGGCAGCGTGACATTCCATGTGATGCCCGGCACCTACGGCGGAGCGCTGAATTTCACCGGCTTCATGCCGACCGCCCCGTACTGGGTTACCTACCAGCAGGATGACGGCGGCGGCACGCCGATCATTGACGCCGGCGGCGCGGCCTACGGCATTACGCTCCTGGCCAACAACCGGCTTCGCTTCAAGGGACTCACGATTCAGAATTTCACGTCCTGGGGTATCTTCGGCAACTATGTAACCACCCCGGCCATCAAGGGAACCGATACTATCACCATCTGGGGCTGCACCATCACCGGCCCGAATGGAATCCTGCTCCAGAACCTGGCCAACGTGGATACGATTTACGGCAACAAGATCGTCGCGGGAACCAGCTACGGCATCCAGATTACGAACTACACGAGCAACGTCAACTACTACAACTTCATCGCCAACAACTTCATCAGCGGGACATTCACTTCCTACGGCCTCTATGTCGGGCAGAGCTACAACCCCAGCAGTCAATACCTCAAGGTGTACAACAACACGATTCACTCCTGGAATTCCAGCTCGGTGTACCTGTACTACCCGTCCAATATGGACTTCCGGAACAACATCGTGAAGTGCGGCGGCACCAACAGCGGCTACTATGCGATGTACTACTATGCCGGCACCGGCAACACCTTCGACTACAACTGCTACCAGGACAGCCTCTATGCCAACGGCTGGGTCTACAACGGCTCGGCCTATGCCTGGGCCAGTTGGCGGACCAACGTCGCCGGTGAGAACAACAGCTACAACCAGAATCCGGGAATCGCGGGCCAGTATAACCTGCACTTGAAGCCCGGTTCGGTCTGCTACAATACTGGCGCGACTATTGCCAGCGTCCCGGACGACATTGACGGCGATGCCCGGCCCAACGGCGCGGCCTATGACATCGGCGCGGATGAATATACCGTCGCGCCTCCGCTGCCGATGAACGGCATCTATACTATCAAGCAGGCAGGCGGCGGCGACTATCTGAGCTTCTCCCAGGCGCTGGGCGACATTCAGTTGCGGGGCCAGAATGGCACCATCACGTTTGACGTCTATTCCGGCACGTACTTCGAGCGGCTGGACCTGTCCTGGCTGACCAACGGCGCCTACTGGGTCAACTTCATCGGCCACACCGGCAACCTGGTGACCCTCAATGCCGGCGCCTCCGGACAGCACGCCGTGTATATGAAGGCCAACAAGCACATCCGGTTCGAGCGCATCAACGTCACGAACTGGACCAGCGGCAACTACGCCTACTATCTGGACGCCAACACCTCGGTAGTGCCCTGGGTCGGGTGCGATACCGTCGTCATCAAGGGCTGCAAAATCGACAACGGCTGGCCGTCCAGCGGCAGTTCGTGCAACGGCATATTCCTCGGCTACACGGCCTACGACGATACAATCTGGGGTTGCGACGTCCGCACCGGCTTCACCGGTAACTATGCCATCTATCTGCAGGGCAACACATCGTACTACAGCCAGCGCAACATCATCGCCAATAACTTCATCCACCTCACCTCGAGCTACGGTATCTACGTCTCGAGCGGCTGCGACACCACGCGCATGTACTACAACTCGATAACCGGCTACAACTGGAGCAGCCCGACCAACGTCTATGACGCGGGCCGGAACACGGTGTTCATGAACAACGCGATTCAGCACCCGCCCAGCGGCAGCTACTACATCTACAACAAAGCCGGCGGCACGTTCCTGGGCCCGCAATACGTTGACTACAACTGCGAGACAAGCGGTGTGGCCACCCCGTACTACTCGGGCGGCTACATCAACTGGACCGCCTGGCGTGCCCTGGGCTATGACGCTCACAGCAAGTTCCGCCAGCCCGGATTCGCGAGCACGGTTCCGTCCAACCTGCACATCACATCGCTGGCGTCGCCCTGCGTGGCCGCCGGCACGGCCATTCCCGGCATCACGACCGACTACGACGGCGACGCCCGCGGGTCAAACCCCTGCATCGGCGCTGACGAAATCCCGTACGACATCGCAACCCGGGGCATCATCGCCCCGACCGGCATGCTTGCCGCCGGCAGCAGCGTGACCCCGACCGCCTCGTTCAAGTACCTGGTCGGCCCTTCGCCCGCAACCTTCAAGGTCTTCTTCCGCATCGTGCGCAAGACCGGCGGCGCGACCGTGTACCAGGACAGCTCCGGACTGCTGGTCAAGAGCCCGGGCGACAGCTTCGCCAACTTCTTCTCACCCTGGACCGCTTCCCCGCCTGACAGCTTCTACACGACTGCCTGGTGCCGCGTGGTGGACGGCAACTCGGTCAACGATACGGCCCGGTCCGGGTTCAAAGTCAGCAACATTGACTGCGCGGTAACGCAGATTATCGTCCCGACCGGGGACTACCACCGGGACACGATTATCCGCCCGAGGGTCCGAATCAGCAACCTCGGCGACGCTACCGCGGTCATCCGGATGACCTTCACGATTGACAATGGCCTGGACCGCGGCAAACCCGCCAGCGGCGGCCTCATCTCGGTCAAGGGCCCGGGCAGCAACTCGGTCGGCATCGGCGAAAAGAAACTCTCGGCTGGACTCCAGAAGGCGCGCGCCGACGCCACGGTCTTCTACGAGAACCGCTACTTCGCCCTCGCTGCCGGACGCGACACCAACTTCACACTCGCCGGGTCGTTTGTCTGCGACCCGGTCGGCGACTACACTGCGGCGTGCTCTATCTACGTCGCCGGGGACCAGAACCCGGGCAACGACAGCCTGTCGCAGGTCTTCCACGTGATTCCGCCGACGATTCACGATGTCGGCGTCACCGCGGTCAAGGCGCCGCTGGGCAACTTCGACTCGTCGCAGACCTTCACCCCGGCCTGCTCGGTCTACAACTACGGCGGCTTCACCGAAGGGCCGTACAATGTCCGGATGAAGATCGGCAATCTGTACAACCTGACGACGTCGGTCCCGAGCCACGCGTCCGGCAGCCGGATCTACGTTACGTTCCCGACCTGGACCGCCCGCGAGCGCGGCCTCAACGCCATCACCTGCTCGACCGAGCTCAACGGCGATGCGCAGACGTCCAACGACCTGGCGAGCGCCACCGTGCTGGTCCGCGTCCATGACGGCGCGGTTATCTCGATTGACAATCCGACCGGCGGCGTGCCGCCGGCACCGCTGACCCCGCGCGCTACCGTACGCAACCTCGGCACGGCCCGGGAACCGGTTACCGCGTACTTCGTCATTACCGGGGCCGGCACCTATTCCGCGCTGCCGATTTCCCTGCCCGGCGGTCTCCCGTCGGTCGACACCCAGCTCAGCTTCACGCCGAACTGGACCGCGACCGTCGGCTCCTGGACTGCCAAATGCTCGCTGGGCCAGGCCGGCGATCAGTTCATCAGCAACAACCGGGTCACCCTGCCGTTCCAGGTGGGCACGGTTGACGCTGCGGTCCTGAACATCACCGCCCCGCCCGGGATTGTCGACAGCACGCAGGCAATCGACCCGGCTGGCGTGGTGCGCAACAACGGCTCGATTCCCACCACATTCAAGGTGTTCTTCCGGATTGCAGATGCCCTGGATGCGGTGGTCTACTCCGAGTCAACCACGGTGACCAACCTCGCTCCGGGCAGCCAGACCCCGGTCACTTTCCCGACCTGGGCGAAACCGCATGCCCCGGGCAACTACGCAACGCTCTGCTCGGCCTACGTCGCCTTCGACAACAGCCGTTCCAACGACGCGGTTCGCGGCACGCTGACCATCACCGTGCCATCGCCGCTCCCGGTGGGCTGGACCGAGATGGTCAGTCTGCCGCCCGGCGGCAAGGCCAAGAACGTCAAAGACGGCGGCGCCCTGACCTATGGTAAGGAAGGCACCGACGCCAATGACACCGGTTATGTCTATGCCTTCAAGGGCAACAACCGGTACGAGTTCTACCGTTTTAACACCATCAGCAACGCCTGGATTTCCCGCGAGTCCATACCGGCCATCGGCAGCTCCTCCAAGAAGAAGGCGGTCAAGAAGGGTTCGACCCTGGTAATGGCCGGCGATGGCAAGGTCTATGGCGCCAAGGGCAACGGCACGCTGGAATGGTGGCAGTTCAATCCGGTCGCCAACACGTGGACCGAGAAGGCCAGCGTTCTGAGCGGGGCCAAGGCCCTCAAGGAAGGCGTGAGTTCCGCCGCGGTGACCATCGGCAGCGACAAGTACGTCTACCTGCTGCGTGGTTCCGGGACCTGGGACTTCATGCGCTACAAGACTGGTACCGATGCCTGGGAGACCAGAGCGCCGGCGCCGGGTGGTGTCTCAACCAAAGCCTACAAGAACGGTTCTTCAATCTGCTACGACGGCAGTGATACCATCTACTGCCTGAAGGGCTCGACCAACGAGTTCGCGGCCTACAGCGTCAGTGGCGACAACTGGGTCAGCAAAGACCCGCTGCCGCTGGTCGCTCCGCCCGGGACCAAGAAGAAGAAGGTCAAGGACGGGTCGCAGATTGCTTCGGACCGCAACCAGCTCGTGTATGCGCTCAAGGGCGGCGGCACCGATGAGTTCTGGACCTACAACACCAGTGACGACAAATGGTACACCGCGACCGAGATGACCGCTGGCGCCAGGAAGGTCAAGGCCGGCGGCGCGCTCACCTATGCCGACAACGACCGCGTACTCTATGCCTTCCGGGGCAACAACACCCTCCAGTTCTGGTGCTACAACCCGGGCACGCCGTTCTTCACGCCGGCAACGAAGTACGAAGGTGTGATGGGCGGTGCGCAGGCTGGTACGAGCAGCCGACTGGCCGTGGCCCCGAATCCGTTCACGAGCGCGGCAGCCATCCGCTACTCGCTGTCCAAGCCGGGCAACATCAGCCTGAAGCTGTACGATATCAGCGGCAAGCTGGTGACGACCCTGGCCGGCGGGTATGCCACCAGTGGCAGCCACACCGCTCACCTCGACGCCCGCAATCTCGCCTCCGGCATCTACCTGCTCAAGTTCGAAAGCAACGGCTACACCACGACCGAGAAGCTGATTATCGAGTAGAGTCAAAACGCAGAGGTGATACCTCTCGGAAACGAAGAGGAGTCACCTCAGCTACAAGCTCAAGAAGGGGCGCGGGAAACCGCGCCCCTTCCGCTTGGCTTGCGCTTGTGGCTTGAGTTTGGGCTTGTGGCTTGAGCTTGTTGGCTTGACAGTCTTCGGGCGCGGACTACAATCGGGCATGCTCCCCGCGATAGATACGCGGTTCCGATGGGTCATTGAATCAGGCTGCGGAGAAACAGTGTCCGGAACCGAATCTGTGTAGTCTGTGAAATCTGTGGATAGAGAACAGAATGGAAACCGACGCGATTAACGACACCCGACTGGTCGAGCAGGCCCGGCAAGGCGGGCTTGCGGCGTTCGAGGAGCTGGTGCGCCGCTATCAGGGCCCGCTCTATGGCTATCTGTGCCGGATGTGCCGAAATCCGGATACCGCGGAAGAACTGGCCCAGATTGCCTTTGTGAAAGCCTGGGCCGGACTTGCCGGGTTCCGGGCCGAATCGAGCTTCAAGACCTGGCTTTTCCGCATCGCCACCAACTGCTGTCTGAACGAGCTGACCCGGAACCGCCCGCTGGAACCACTGCCCGACGGCGAACCCGGTCCGGCGCGCTGGGAACCGGCGCAGGCCTTTCGGAATCGGGATGACTTCGACCGGGTGAATCGCGCGCTGGCCGGCCTGCCGGACGACCAGCATTCGGCGCTGCTGCTCTCAGTGTATGAGGACATGCCCTATGCCGAAATCGCCCGGGTGCTGGGCCGGTCCGCCGAGGCGGTGAACGCCCTGCTCTACCGGGCGCGCCTGTCTCTGCGCCGGGCTTTGAACCGATAGTTGGGAGATGATTACGTGTCTGAGAAGATGAACATGAAGTGTGAAACTGCTCGAACTCTGCTGGTCAGCCTGGCCGACCAGGAACCGGTTGGGGGCAGTGCCGCTGAACTGTCAGAGCACCTGAGACAGTGTGCCGAGTGCCGCGCGCTGCTGGAAGCCCTGAAGCAGGACCGGGAAGCCCTGCGCAGAATGCCGGCGCCAACGCCGCCGGAACGACTCCTAGGTCGGGTGATGACTCAGGTCCGGCTGACCGAACCCGCGGCGAGGGAGCAGTCCCGGCGGGGCGTTCCGCCAAGCCCAGGGTTGTCCCGGGCGCTCCGCATCGCGGCGACAATCCTGCTCTTTCTGGCTGGTATCGGTCTGGGTATCATCATCGGCTATGCCATTTCGCCCCGGAACACGCACCCGATTGACCGGATTGCGGTCCTGATGGCAAGCGAACCGGCCGGGAATTTATCGGAGGTACAATGAGATCACGCAAGCTGCACCGCCTACTGCTGCTGTCGCTCGCGGTCAATCTCGGTGTACTCGGTTATGTCGGCTGGAATCGGTACCGCGACCGGCAGTGGCGGACGAAGATTGACCGGGAGTACATCCGCGCGAGCGGATTGACTCCGGCTCAATACCGTCTCGTCCGGGACAAACTCGACGAACAATATCGCCAGATGGACGTGGTTCACCGCCCGTACCGCACGGCCCTGCGGGAACTCGGCGAACTGGGTGAACTCACCGCCCCGGATTCGGTCCGGGTTGCGGCGGTGCTTGAGCGGATTCGCCAGTCCCGGCGATACTGGCGAAAATGGCTGTTCGAGTCCTCGGTGTGGATCGACCAGCTCTGGCGGCGCGACATCCGGGCGAAGATGGCCGAGAAGGGAATCGCGGAACTGGAAACGGAGATTGCGCGCCGGGAATCACTGCTGGCCGGCAAGCGGGGTGTGAGATGAAGCGCGGGCTCCTCATTGCGCTGCTGGCAGTCTCCCTGGCCGGGAACGCGGTCGAACTGGTGATTCTCGGAATCAGGGCCCGCCGATTCTATCATCACCGGTTTGGTGACGCGCCGGCCCGGAACTACGCCGGCCTGAGGACGGTCACCGACGGATTCGACGCGGTCATGGAATCGCTGAACATCGAGAGATTAAAGGCCGACCTCGCAATGGCCCGGCTCAGGCAGGGCGGCGGCTACGATACGCTGCTCGCGGCCCCGGTATTCGACCGTTTCGGCGACATCGAGCGCGCAGAGAATCTCGTGCTGTTCCAGAGCCGCCAGGCAGTGAATCAGGAACCGGACCCGGCCCGGCGCCGCCGTGCTGAAAAGCTCTGGCGGGTCATGTTCGGATTGCCGGAGCCGGGAGTGAACAACTAGTCAGGGGGGCAGCCATCGGCAGTCCGGGGGGCGCCCCGGCCGTGCTTGATGACTTCGCCGCGGACGATGTAGATGACGTCCTCGGCAATATTGGTTGCATGGTCAGCGATGCGTTCGAGGTTGAGCGCGACCATCATCAGCTTCAGCGACCGGTCAATCGTGGTGGCGTCGCTGGTCATGTGGGTCACCAGTTCGCGGGCAATCTGGTCTTTCAGCGAATCCACGATTGAATCCCGGCCGCAGACGCGGTAGGCGAGGTCGGGGTCGCCCCGGGTGAATGCGTCAAGAGCGTCCTTGAGCATCGAGACCGCGAGTTCCGACATTCGCGGCAGGTCAATCAGCCGTTTCACCGGCGCGCGTTCGTTCAGGAAGTCGGCGGCTTCGGCGATGTTCACCGCGTGGTCGCCCAGCCGCTCCAGGTCGTTGTTGATTTTGATGACCATCGCGATGGTGCGCAGGTTCGAGGCCTCGGGCTGGTAGAGCGCGATGAGGTTGATGGCGGCATCGTCAATCTCGATTTCAAGGTGATTCACCCGGTCCTCGTCAACTTCGATGACTTTCCGGGCCAGCGCCGGGTCGCGATTCACCAGCGAACTGATGCTGTCCGCGACCATCCCCTCGGCAATCCCGGCCATGACGAACAGGCGTTCTTTGAGCTCGTTCAGTTTCGGTTCCAGCAATGTCATGTTATCTCCCCCGCGCTGAAATCCCGCGGCGGGCGGAGCGCGGACTGCGAAGTTCTGGTGTCTGCCTCATGGTCTAGCCGAACTTCCCGGCCAGGAAGTCCTCGGTGCGCTTGTCGGACGGCTTGGTGAAGACCTGGGCGGTTGGGCCGCGCTCCACGAGCTCGCCGAGCATCAGGAACGCGCAGTAGTCCGAAACCCGGGCCGCCTGCTGCATGTTGTGAGTGACGATGACAATCGTGTACTGCTGCTTGAGCTGAACCACAAGCTCTTCGAGCCGGGCGGTGGATGCCGGGTCAAGCGCCGAGGCCGGCTCGTCGAGCAGGATGATCTCGGGCGAAACCGACAGGGCGCGGGCCAGGCAGAGCCGCTGCTGCTGGCCGCCGGACAGGCTGAACGCGTTGTCCGGCAACCGGTCCTTGACTTCATTCCAGAGATTGGCGGCCCGCAGGGTGCGTTCGACCAGCGCCTGGATTTCGTCGGGACCGCCCATTTTGTGAATCCGCGGGCCGAACGTGATGTTCTCGTAGATGGACTTGGGAAAAGGGTTGGGTTTCTGGAAGACCATCCCGACCCGCTTCCGGAGCTCGATGACATCGGTATCCGGGCCGAAGATGTCGCGGCCGTCAATCAGGATGCGCCCGGTTATCCTCGCATCGAGCACGAGGTCGTTCATGCGGTTCAGGCAGCGCAGCAGCGTTGACTTGCCGCAGCCCGAAGGGCCCATGATGGCGGTCACGGCATTCGGCGGGATATTGAGGCTGACGTCCTTCAGGACGTGGTTGGCGCTGAACCAGAGGTTCAGCTTCTCGATGGCGATTTTGGTGTCGTTCATTTCAGTGTGCCTCCAGTCCGCCGGTTGTCGAACCGGGGGTTCAGACCTGCCATTTGTTGGCTCCGGCGAGTCGCATGCGGATAGCGAAGGCGACGGCATCAAAGGCGAGGACCAGCGCGAGCAGGACCAGCGCGGTACCGAACGCAATCGGGCGGACCTTCATCACCTGGTCGTGCTGGGTGGTGAGCGCGAACAGGTGGTAAGGCAGCGCCATGAATTTGCCGAGCAGCGAGTGCGGAAGTTCGCGCGTGAAGTAGGTGACGCCGGTGAAAAGTATCGGCGCGGTCTCGCCCATGGTCCGGGCCAGGGCCAGCAGGACGCCGGTCAGGATGCCGGGAAATGCGAACGGCAGGACGTTGTGCCGGATCGCCTCCCATTTGGTTGTGCCCAGCGCCAGCGCGCCCTCGCGGAACGAGGACGGGATTGCGGTGATGGACTCTTCCGCAGTCGAGATTATCCAGGGCAGGTTCATCAGGCCGAGGGTGAGACCCGAGGCGAGAATCGAGAGTCCCAGGCGCAGCGCGGCGACGAAGAGCGCGACCCCGAACAGGCCGTAGACGATGGACGGGATTCCCGCGAGGCTGCGAATGGAGCTGCGGATGAGGCGGGTCAGGATATTGTCGGGCGCGTACTCGGACAGATAGATGCCGGCGAAGATGCCGACCGGAATCGAGAAGACGAGCGAGACGAAGGTGACCATGACCGTGCCGACGATGCAGGGCAGGATGCCGCCCTCGGTCATGCCGTTCTGAGGCGGCTGAGTCAGAAACCGCCAGCTCAGCATCGGCGCGCCGTTGGCCAGCAGGTAAACGAACATGTAGACGATGAATGCCAGAAACACGGCCAGCGGCAGCGCGAGCGCAATGAAGCCGGCGTTGCTGGCGAAGCGCTTGCGCTGGGGGGCGCGGGGCGCAACCGAGGACAGGGGCGCCGGGTTCGGGGTTCGGGGGTCAGGGCGTGAACTCACAGCATGAAGCTCCGTTTCCCGCGCTTGATGAGCGCTTCGGCGAACAGATTCGTCCCCAGGGTGATGAGAAACAGGACCGCGCCGAGCGCAAACAACGAGTAGAAATGAGCGGAACCGAACGAGGATTCGCCCAGCTCGATGGCAATCGTGGACGTGATGGTCCGGACCGGCTCAAACAGGGACTTGGTCAGAATCGGCGCGTTGCCGGCGACCATCAGCACGGCCATGGTCTCGCCGACCGCGCGGCCGAAGCCGAGCATGCAGGCGGCGAGAATCCCCGACTTCGCCGCCGGGAGGATGATGCGCAGCGCGGTGGTCCAGGGCGTGGCGCCCAGGGCGTAGGCCGCCTCACGATACGAATGGGGAACCACCCGCAGGGCGTCGTCCGAGACCGAGATTATCGTGGGCAGCGACATCGCCGCGAGCAGCAGGCTCACGTTCAGCAGGTTGAGTCCGCTGGAGACATGGAAGACCTGGGTGATGACCGGCGCAAGCACGACCAGACCGAAAAAACCCAGGACGACCGAAGGAAACCCGGCAAAGAGCTCAACGATGGTCTTGACGACCACCCGGACTCTGCCTTTCAGCCGTTCGGCAATGAACACCGCGCTCGCGATGCCGAACGGGACCGCAATCACCAGCGCAATCAGGGTGGTCAGGAAGCTGCCCCAGAGCAGCGGAATCAGGCCGAACTGCTTCGCCGCGTAGGCATCCGGATTCCAGACTGTGCCGAGCAGGAATCGGAAAACCGGGATTTCCTTGAATGACCTCGCGCCATAGACAAAGAGAAAGACCAGGATGCCGAGCAGAACGATGACCCCGAGCAGGGCGGCCGCCAGGAAGACGCAGCGCGCGACCCGGTCGGCGGCTAGCCGCCACCCGCCCGCTGCTTTCCTCATTCTGACTTCTGACATTTGACCTTTGACCTCATGAAACTGGCACCCGCCAGCCGCAGACCGCAGACCGCCCGCCGCTACGACCCCGGTCTGTTTTCTTTTGTCCGCGTTCATCTGCGTTCATCTGCGGTTTCTTCGGAGGATGACCGGAGGGGAATTGGATGCGAGGATTCCCCTCCGGTCCTGGTTGCAGATGGGATGTGGACTCCAAAGGGCGTCTATTGCAGATGCCCCTGGTTTGCGTTTCGGTAACTCTCGGTCACCGGGAAGAAACCCTCTTCCTGGACAATCTGCTGTCCGTCCGGGCTCAGCTCGAACTCGATGAATGCCTTGGTGCTGCCGCCCGGCCGGCCGTTGGTGTACTGGAAGAGCGCCCGGGTGATCGGGTAATCGCCGCCGTTCACTTTCTCGTCATCAAGCGGCGAGACGTACTCCCCGCCTTCTTCCCGGGCGATGCTGACCACGCTGACGCCTTCGGCGCTCTTCGCATAGCCCGCGCCGACATAGCCGATGGCTGACTTGTCGCCCTTGACGGCTTCGATAATCTGGGAATTGCCGTTCATCTGGAGCATCCCCGGGGCATAGTCGCCCTTCATCACTTCGTCGCGCAGGTAGACATAGGTTCCGGAGCTGGGCTGGCGGCCGTAGAGCGTGATTTTCTTGTCCGCACCGCCGATTTCCTTCCAGTTTCGGATTTCGCCACGGTAGATTGCGCCGACCTGGTCCACCGTGAGCTGGTTGACCGAATTTCCGGCATTGACGATGAGCGAGAGACCGTCAATCGCGACGGCAAACTCGGTCGGGTTGACGCCGCTGCTCCGCGCGTCCGAGATTTCCTTGGACGTGATGGAGCGCGAGGCATCGGCGATATCGCATTCGCCATTGATGATGGCGTTGATGCCCACGCCGGAGCCGCCGCCGGTGACCGAGACGGTCGCGTCGGACTGGGCCGCGCCAAAGGCCTCGGCCAGGCGCTGCACCAGGTTGAGCATCGTATCCGAACCCTTGACCATAACCTCGCCGGCCGCGACCACGCCGGTCAGACAGAAGGCGCCGGCCAACAGGGTGCAAATCAGCTTCTTCATTAGATACTCCTTTCTTCGTACCGACTACAGGGGCAGCAGCAGGTGGGTCCACTCCCAGCGGAACTGGGCGGAGAACAGGTCCTTGGGCTTGGCCGCCTTGTTCATTGCCTGCTCGCGTTGCCACATTAGCTGCAGTTCGACGCCGGGTCTGCCCTTCTCGCGGCGGGCGAAGTGCCAGTTGAAGCCCGCGCCGATCACCGAATGGCTCTTGGCGCTGTCGAGCGCCATTGCCTTATCGGCGGCTTCGCTCTTGACGTTCCACAGGTCGTAGCGACCGACGAGTTCGAGCTTCCTCTTAAACAGGCTGACCACCGGCACGACTGAGAAACCGCTCTGGTGGTACTTCTTCTCACTCGCCTTCTTCGTCGAATCGGTGACCACGCCCAGCGTATCGCAGGCATAGTAGTGATACTGGCGGGTGTAGCCGAAATCAATGTACTCGCCCAGCAGCGAGACCGGACCGAAAGCCAGCTTGGCCATCGGGGCCAGACCGAAACGATCAATGTTCGCAGTGTCGGGCAGGGCGACCTTGGTCTCCTTCGACTTCCAGTAGTTGGATGTGCCGTTCTTGAACGCGGAGCGGTCCGAGGCATTCATCAGCGCCGACGCGCCGACCTGGACGCCGGCCAGCGGGGTCAGCCGGAGATTGGCGACGTACTGGGGAACCGTGTTCACTGCGCCGCCAGTGGCAAAGACCTTCTTGTAGCCTTCGCCATTATAGGCGCCGAGCTGCCATTCGCCGAACCCGCCGGGCAGGTAGCCGTTCAGGGACAGACCATAGTCGGCACTGGCCAGCACGCCTTCCTTGTCGCCCAGCGACTTCTCGAGGTTGGTATAGTCCCACGAGTAGATCAGGCTGAAGTAGTTCTTCTGCAGACCAGCCGTGAACTTCGTCTCCTTCAGCGGCAGGTTGTAGTCAACATAGGCCTCCTTCAGCCGGATGCTCGCCCCGTCCGAGTAGGCGCTGGACGAGAGTACGTCCACGGTTACCTTGGAGAACAGGTTGGTCGTCCAGTTGTGGCTCAACCGGATGTAGCCCCGATCGAGCAGAAAATCACTCCGGGTCAGATTCGCGAAATCGAACGCCGTGGTTCCGAGCACATAGCGGAACCAGCCGTCGACCTCGATCTCCGTTTCGCCTTTGTTCAGGGCGAATGCGCTGCCCGCCATCAGGACCGCGAACAGCACTACGACAGCTTTCTTCATCCTTTTCCTCCCTACCTTTCCGCTTGAAGCCTGTGGCTTGAAGCTTGTAGCTTGTGGCTTTCGTCCGCCACTCGCACCAAGTATGGAACCCTAGGGTTAAGAGAACATGAGCAGAGTGTTAAGATTCGGTTAAGTGAGATAACCGATAGACGATAGACGATAGACGATAGCCGATAGCCGTTAGCAGATCGCAGGAGACTCCTATCTCCTATCTCCTATCTCCTATCGCCTAACGCCTATCGCCCGCCGCTCAGGCTCGGACCGCGGCGAGTTCTGCGAGTACGCTCTCAACGAAGGGCTCAGGCCGCGGCCGGACTGCGGCCGGCGGATTGGCGACCAGTTGCTTGCGGAAGAAGGTTTCGTTGCGACCATGAGGGCCGACCCCGGCAATCATGCCGCAGGGCTCGAAACCCTGCTGGCGATGCCAGGCGACCTTGTCGGCGGCCGGGCCGATGCGCGAGGAACTGAGCAGGGTCTCGTAGCCCCGGCTCCAGAGAAAGCGCTGCGCGAAGCTCAGCAGTGACCGGGCCGCTGGAGAGTCCGATTCCGGCCGGACCAGGTGCAGGCGGCTGATGCAGGGAACCTGCGACCAGAGGAAATCGAGTTCAAGCCAACCCACGCGCTCACCCTGATTCACCGCCAGCATGACCTCCAGCCAGCGAACCTTCCGCTGGAGCAGTTCCCGGGGCAACTCGCTGCCGGCCGCGAGGAAGTCCAGATCGGCCGATG
>Ga0233425_10007095_pt1 | contig 15990 bp, 17 predicted proteins | sample Watercolumn_Towu_2_FD_181712 | JGI IMG/M metagenome (GOLD analysis project Ga0233425, IMG submission 181712) | Freshwater microbial communities from Lake Towuti, South Sulawesi, Indonesia - Watercolumn_Towuti2014_140_MG | ecosystem: Environmental > Aquatic > Freshwater > Lake | place...
CGCGAGGACGGCGGCTGGCGCGTGGTGCTGGAGATGCCGCCGGTACCGCCCATCCAGCAGCGGGAGGACGCCGGCACCTGACCCACGAAATGCCGAAGGGCGCGCCGTGCGGGCGCGCCCCTCGTGTCTGGCTGGCGAAGCTCAGTTCGAGAAGAAGATGGCTTCGATCTCGTTCTTGACCTGCTCCTCGGTCTGCGCCCGAGCGATGGCGATCTCCTTCACGATCAGCGAGCGCGCCGTGTCCAGCATGCGGCGTTCACCGAAAGAGAGCTGCTTGTTCGCCTTCAGGCGATACAGATCGCGCAGCACCTCGGCCACGTCGTAGATGGAGCCCGTCTTGATCTTGTCCATGAAGCCACGGTAGCGGCGGTTCCACGTCTGCGTGTCGAAGCCGATCGTGCGCTCCTTCAGGATGTCGAAGATCTCGCGGATCTCCTGCTCGCTGATCACCTGCCGCAGCCCCACCGCGTTCGCGTTGCTCACCGGCACCATGATCTTGCGGTCGGTGTCGAGGATGCGCAGCACGTAGAACTTCTGTCGCGAGCCCGCGATGTCCTTCTCGTCGATGCTGATGACCTCGGCCACACCCTGAGCGGGGTAGACGGCCTTGTCACCGACCTTGAACTCAACTTCCGGACTTGCGGGCATGTGGACTCCTTGGGAAAACGCTGGCCGCTCGGGCCAACCGTGGGCGCACGTGGTGCGCTGCGCCCGGACGCTGAACAGATTCGTATGCCTGTCATCCGAGGCTGTTCGTGCGTAACGACCCACTAAGGGTGTGTAACGAACAGCGCGGATAAGTGATTCATTCCAATGCTACGGGCGACCGACGGCAACCGGAGGTTAGGGGTCGCCAGGCGCGGCACTCTAGTCAGCGCAGACCAATCTGTCAACCTATTGTTACAGGTTTCCGACGCGGCGCACGCGCAATGGCTTGGGCCCGCGGCGCTGCCAGGAAAGGGCTCGAATCAGCGGAGGATGCGCTCGAGCAGGCCCCAGCGCACGCCGCGGTCCGAGACGCGGAGCGCACGTGCGCCAGCCCACGTGCAGAGCTCGCTGACCATCGCCGCGCCGACCGGGATCACGTCGGCACGCCCGGGGTCCAGGCCTGCCAGGCCGAGCCTTCCGGCGAGCGGCAAGCGTGAGAGCAGCGTGGCCAGCCGCTCGACCTCCCTCGTCGCGAGCAAGGTGCCGTGCACGCGCTCGGCGCCGGCGATGTCGAGCTGACGCGAGATGCAGGCGAGCGTCGTCACGGTCCCCGCCACGCCGACCAGGGTGGCGCCGTGCGTGGGGGGTGCGACGCCGGAAAGTGCCTTGCGCACCGCGCCGCGCACGGCGGCCATCTCGCCGCTGGATGGTGGGTCGCTCCGCACGTGGCGCTCGAACAAGCGCACGCTGCCGACGTCGAGGCTCGCGCTCTGCCGAATCGCTCCCTCTCGACCGTGTACGATCTCGGTGCTGCCGCCGCCCACGTCGAAGACCACGACCTCGCCGGCCAGCGCGAGGCCGCTCAGCGCGCCGTGAAAGGTGAGCTCGGCCTCCTCGGTGCCGCTGATCACGCGCGGGCGAGCGCCCAGCGCGCGCTCGGCCTCTTCGAGGAATCCCGGCTCCGAATTGGCGTCGCGCAGCGCGCTGGTACCGACCGCGTCGACGCCTTCGACCGCGTGCGCCGCGATGATCGCGCCGTACTCGGCGAGGCACGCTAGCGTCCTCGCCCGCGCCTCTGGCCCGAGGGTGCGCGCGTGGTCGACCCCCGCGCCGAGCCGGGTGATGCGCGCCTCTTCGACTAGCGCGACGACGCGCTCGCCACGGCGCTCCGCGATGGTGAGCAGCACCGTGTTGGTGCCGATGTCGACCGCCGCGGCGCGCCGCACTTTTCCCGGGCTACTGCGCCAGGCTGTTCAGGTTGAGCATTTCCTCGACGTTCGGCAGCACCACCAGCTCGACGCGGCGGTTCTTCCCGCGGCCCTCGTCGCTGTCGTTGCCGGCGACCGGGTCCGTGTCGGCGTAGCCCGCGGCGCTCCAGTTCTTCGCCTCCAGGCCGCCGTCGGTGATCAGGTACATGAGCACCGAGCGCGCACGCATCGCCGAGAGGCCCCAGTTGTCCTTGAACTCGCCGCCCTTGAGCGGCTTGCTGTCGGTGTGGCCCGCGACCTGGAACTCGCGGTTCTTCAGGTCCGAGTCGTTCTTCACGACGTCGGCGACCTGCTTGAGGATGTCCTCGCCCTCCTTCTTCAGCTTGTCCTTGCCGGAGTCGAAGAGCACGTCGCCGGGGAGCTGGATGACCATGCGGTTGTCGCGCACGGCGACCTTGAGGCCGAGCTGGGTCAGCTTCTGCAGCTTGCTGCGCAGGAGGTCGAAGCGCTTGCGGATCTGGTCGAGCTGCTCCGCGCGACGGCGGAACTCCTCGAGCGCCTTGCGCTCCTCGTCGAGCTTCGCGCTCAGGTTGTCGATGTTGATGCCGCGCTCCTTCAGCTTCTTCTTGAGATCCTCGATCTCGTGCATCGAGTCGGCGTAGTCGGCCTCGCACTTCTTGTGCGCCTGGCGCTGCGCCGCGAGCTGGTTTCGCAGGCTCTCGTTCTCGCGGACCTTCTGGTCCCACTCTTCCTGCGAGTAACCGCAGCCGAGGAGCAACGCGGGGAGGAAAATCGACAGAGTTCGGATGCGCATGGTGGTGGTCTTCGGAAGGGGCCTCGGTGGGCCCGAAGGGCGACAGCCGTAGCGTGTGCGCATCGCCCCAGTCAAGCTGTGTTTTGCCTCGGAGTTACGAGGGGTTCCGAGCGAGCTTGAAGGCCCAGCGGAGGGCACTGAAAGGGTGATCGGTCTGCAGTGCTTGCATGCCTTTCCGCAGCGGCTTCCGGCTTCCAAGAAATGCAAGCTGAACTTTTTTCGTTGACACATCACAATAGGTGGCAATATACGTCGTGCAACATACCTCGGGATGAGCTTCATTGACTTTATCCCCACGCTCTAGGAGGCATCGAAATGGCCGCAAAGAAGACCCGTACCAAGTCCGCTCGTAAGCCCGCCGCCAAGAAGGCACCGAAGGTCGCGAAGCGCCGCACGAAGCGCAAGGCGAAGAAGGCTGCTGCCAAGGCGCCGGCGAAGCGCAAGGCTCGCCGCAAGAAGGCCGCCAAGAAGGCTGCCTGATTCGGTAGCGCGGCAGAGATGCCTGCCTAGCCCGGGGACCGGGGCGGTCGGGGGAGACCCAGGACGCCCCGGTTCGGGCGGATTCGCCAGGCAGCTCGCGCGCGACAGAGGGAGGGCAAGGTTCCGCGACGGCGCGGTTCCAAGCGCTTCCGCCGAGCGGGGTGACCGCGACGATGTCGCAGGTCGATGCCCCAACTCGGCTACCAGCAAGCGGGTGGACAGATCGGTAGGAGACTACCGGCCCGTCTACCCGCTTGCTGTTTTGTTCTTCAGTCGCTGATGTAGAGCTTCAGCGCTCCCGCCGCCGCTCGGCGATCGAACGGCACGCCCACGAGCACGTCGCGCTTCGAGATGTCGTCGAAGAGCTGGAGCAGGAAGCTGTGGAACGCGACGCACTCGTCGATCGCAGCCTCGAGCCGCGCCGGGTCGACCAGGTCCGTGTCCTCGAGCCGCTCCATCGCGCGCAGGAAGGCGTCGAAGCGCGGGTAGTCCGCGCTGCGCAGGAGCGGGTAACCCATGGTGCGGAAGTAGCCGAGGAACTCGCGCACGTACTGGAAGTTGTGCACGAAAGCCCAGCGATCGTCGCTGGGCGTGTGCTCGGCCTTGGCAGCGAAGGCGCGGACGATCTGCGCAAACATCCAGACATCGCGGCGTAGCCGGTCGCTGGTCTCGCGGCGCGCGGCGTGGTCGTCGAACACGCCGGTCTCGTCGAGGCTCGTGCCGAGGGCCTTGCCCAGGAACAATATGGCGTTGCGCAGCGCGGGGCGGAGGTCGTTCGCGGCGCGGTGCAGCGTCGCGCGCAGCTCCGGCTCGCTCACGCCTTGGCCGACGGGAGGGAGCTCGTGGTGGAAGGCCCTGCGGGTCTCCAGGCGCAGGCTGCCCGCCACGCCCTCGAGCGCCGACTTGATGCCGATGAGCCGGTGCCCGTTGGCGCGGAGCTCGTCGCGGCGCAGGCCGAGGTCGCGCATGTTCACGCGCAGGAGCTCGCGCTCGAAGCTCTCGGCGAGCAGGGCGCCGGTGCGGCGCTTCAGGTGATCCCCCAGGGCGCGCGCGTCGGAGCGCAGCACGCTCAGCACCAGGTACGCGCGACCCGCCACGCGCCGCCGCCGCCCGCCGGGCTCGTTGGCGATGCGGCTCAAGAGGCGCAGGTAGCGCAGCAGGCGGAACAGCGACAGGAACGAGAGCGCCACCAGTCGGTGCGCCTCGTCGCCGGGCACGGCGCGGATCAGGTCGAGGACGTGTCCGGACTTGATGCGGTCGAACTCCGGGCGGAACTCCAGCGCGCTGAGTGGGTTGAAGAAAGCGTTGGTGCCGACCTCGCGCTGGATGGTCGAGAGCACCGCGTAGAAGAGCCGGTACGGCACGCGCGGGCCGCGCAGGATGCCCTCGAGCACCTCGACCCAGCGCGAGAGCGCGTGGCGGAGCGCGACCAGGCTCTCCTCGGGCGTTCCGTGATCCGCGCCTTCGCCCGCGAGCTGAGTGCGCAGCCTGTCCTCCGGAAGCACCGTCTCCAGGTAGCGGTGGAAGACGAGCGCGCGATCGCGCGTGCCGAGCAGCTGGCGCACCAGCGCCAGCGCGTGCTGCATGCCGTCGCGGAACAGGAGCGTGGCCTCGCGGAAGTCCTGCGCGACGACCGGCGCCCGGCGCGGGTGACCGGGGTGGTTGCGGGGGTTCACGAAGCAGGCGCTGGCCTTGAGCAGCACCTCGAGCTCGAACAAGATGTCGTCCTTGTTCTCGACCGGCAGCGCATTGAACCAGGCGTCGCGCTGCGCGCGCTGGCCCCTCCGCATGCCGCGGGTCCGCGCCAGGAGGTCACTGTACGGATCGCCGCCCGGCGCCACGGACGGCATGTAGCTGCGCTTGGCCGGCGCTTCGCTCATGGACCCTTCCGAGCGGCGCTCAGGGGTTGAACGTGTACGGGTAGTTGATCGTGGTTTCCATGCCGCGCGACGAAGGCGGAAACTTGATCTTCTTGATGACCGCGACCGCGCAGTTGACGATGTCGGGCGACTTCACCTCGCTCTTCTCGACGTTGAGCACGGCCTCTTTGACCTTGCCCTCGGGGTCGAGCACGAAGTGGATGGTCATCGTCCCCTTGAGACCGGGGATCTGCTTGCGCGCCTTCTCGTAGCACTCGCGCACCGGCTTGCGGTTGTCCTGCACGAGCTGCTGGATGACCTCGGTGGTGCGGGTCTCCTTGTCGCCCTCGGCAGCGGGCTTGTCGCCCTCGGCGCCGGGCTTGTCAGCGTCGGCGCCGGGCTTGTCGCCGCCGGCAGCAGCCGGCTCGGGCTTCGCTTCGGTCTTCTCTGGGGCGGTGGTCGCGGGTGTCGGCGACGCGGCCTCGGGTTTCCCGCCCGCACAACCGGCGAACGAGATCAGCGTGACGAGCGCGAGCGAGGCGGTGACGTTGAGCGCGGTGCAGGGCAGCATGCGCGCATCCTACGCCAGTCAGCCGGTGGCCAGGTAGGGCTCCCACTCGCTGAAGGGCTCGCGCTCGGCCAACAGGATCTGGGCGGGTGTGGTCCAGCGGGGCTTCTGCGGGCGCCGGAGCAGTGTCATTCCCGCTTCATCCGGGGTGCGTCGGCCCTTCTTCAGGTTGCAGAGCCGACACGAGACCACGAGGTTGTCCCAGGCGTCGCCGCCGCCGCGCGAGCGCGGCAAGACGTGGTCGAGGTTCAGGTCGCGCACGTGGGGGCGGCGCCCGCAGTACTGGCACTGGTGGTCGTCGCGGAGCATCAGGTTCCGCCGGGTCAGACGCACCACGATGCGGGGAGAGCGGTCGTAGCGCACCAGGTGCAGGACGCGTGGGACGCGCAGTTGGCCGTCCACCATGGGGATGCCGTGATCGCGCGAGCGCACCGGCAGCGCACGCCAGCAGGCGAAATCATGCATGTTGCCGGCGTCGTCCAGCGCCATGGCCGACCCGCCGTAGAGCAGCACGACGGCTCGGCGTGCAGGGGTCACGCTGACCGGCGAGAAATGGCGATTGAGCAGCAGAACCGGCAAGGACAGGACGTCCGGGGTTTTCCTTGGGCCGTTGCTCACGCGCTGGAGCTTAGCACGCAGCGCCCTTGGAGCCTCGACCCGGGCTCGGCGATGGGCTATCTCGACGCCGCCAGGCCCTTGGGCCTGGCTCGAGGTCCCCTTGAAACGAGTCCTGATCCCGAGCGTGATGGCGCTCGCTCTGTCCGCCGTTGCGTGTGGCCCTGCCGTCACCAACGCGGAGCCGGCATGGCCCGAGAACGCGAAGAAGTGGTTCGACCGCGCCCACGCGAGCTACCGCGTCGGCGACGTGGACGACGCCGACGCGGCGGTGGGCAACGCGCTTCGCGTGCTGCCCGACGAGCCCAGCGTGCGCGTGCTGGCCGCGCGCATCGCGCTCGCACGCCTGGAGTACGACCGCGCCACGCAGCTCTTGAACGGGGTCGACAGCACGGACGCGCGCGGCATCCGCGGGCGCGCCTACTGGTACGCCGGCCAGGTCGACAAGGCCGCCGACGAGCTCGAGAAGCTGGTGGCGGATCCGGAGGTGCGCGACCTGTGGGCCACGGAGGTCGCGAAGCTCGCACGGCGCGGCAGCGGGCGGAAGCCGTTCCGGATGAGCGGCGGGATGGTCGCGGTGATGGAGATGCCGCAGGTCGCGTCGACCTCGCTGGTGGTGCCCGTCGAGGTCAACGGCGAGCCCGCGCTCGGGCTCATCGCCACCGGCACCGCCGAAGCGGTCGTCGACAGCGGCGGCCCCGCGGGCGAGCCGAAGTGGATCTCGCTGCGCTTCGGCGAGCGCATCGAGGTCAAGGACGTCCCGGCGCTGGCCAAGGATCTGACCGGCATCTCCAAGCAGCTCAATGCGCCCATCAAGGTGCTGATCGGCGTGAACCTGCTCCGGCACCTGCACCCGACCCTCGACTTCGCGGGCAGTCAGTTCGTGGTCCGCAACTTCGAGCCGCCGCCGCCGCCCCAGGCCACCACCGTGCGCGTGAGCTACGTGCGTGGGGGCGGCATGATGATGCGAGGCGCCTTCGGCTCCGAGCAGACGGCGCCCGGCGCGGCGCTGCTCATCGACACGTCGATGACGTTCCCGCTCGCGCTCGACGAGGGCGGCTGGAAGAAGGCTGGGGTCCCGACGTCGTCGCTGCGCAGCATCCCGAACGCGGGCTCGCTCCGCGCGGGGATTCTGCCGCAGCTCCGCTTGGGCGCGTTCACGGTGCCGCAGGTCCCGGGCGTGCTCGGCGCGCCCGTGGCCGAGCTCGAGAAGGGGCTCGACGTCGATCTCGATGGGCTGGTCGGCTCGGGCTTGCTGGCGACCTTCCGCATCACTCTCGTGGACGGCGGGCGCACGATGTGGCTCGAAGACTTGCCGGCGGAGGCGCTCATCCCTGCGCCCAAGCTGCCGAACCTGCCCGACGCGGGCGACGCACCCGAGGACGAGGACGTTTCGGACGCGCAGCTCGAGGCGCCAGGCAAGTCCGGTCAGCCCGGCCTGAAGAAGCCTGGGCTGCCGAAGCTGCCGACGCTCAAGGCACCCATGCTCAAGGGTGGCGCAGCGCCTCCCGCCTCCGGCGGAGCCGCGCCCGCACCGGCTCCCGCCCCGGGCGGAGCTGCGCCTGCACCGAAGGCGCCCACGCCGGCTGGTGCTGCGCCCGCGCCGAAGGCTCCCGCTCCAGCGCCCGCGCCCGCGCCCACCGCGAAACCAGCCGCTCCTGCTGGCAACCAACCTCCGGCGCCCAAGCCGCCGGCTCCCGCAGGGGCGAAGCCGTGAGCGGAGCTCAGCTCGCCATCTACGCGGGCAGCTTCGATCCGCCGACCTACGGCCACCTGGATCTCGTCGAACGCGCCGCGAAGCTCTTTCCGAAGGTGGTGGTCGCTGTCGGTGTGCACGCGACGAAGAAGCCGCTGCTCAGCGCCGAAGAGCGCATGACGCTGTTGCGCGAGATCGCCTCGCCCTACGGCAACGTCGAGGTCGACTCGTTCCAGGGTCTGCTCATCGACTACGGGCAGCGCATCGGCGCGCGTGTCATCGTGCGCGGCCTGCGCGCCGCCACCGACTTCGAGTACGAGCTGCAGATCGCCCACGCCAACGCCGACCTGCGCCCGGAGATCGACACCGTGTTCCTGCCCACGCGCACCAACTACGGCTTCATCTCGGCCTCGCTGGTGCGCGAGATCGCGAGCCATGGCGGCGACATCGCGCGCTACGCGCCGCCCAACGTGGTCGCGGCGTTGAAGCGCAAGTTCGGAACTGGCTAGAACACCGCCCACGGCGTGGGCATGAAGAGCAGCACGAAGAGCGCCAGCGTCACCACCGCGACCACGCGACGCTTCGGGGAGAGCTCGGGGTCGTCCACCGGCGGGTGGTTCGCGCCCGAGACGCCGCGCAACAGCCAGAGCAGCACGAAGATGCTGATCCAGACCGTGGCTGCGCTCACCGGCATCCAGTTCTGATTGCCCCAACCCTCGCGCATGCCGCGCAGCACGATGGGGCGGACGTGCACCCAGGCGTTGTAGAGCACCATCAAGAGGGGCAAGAACACCGCGAAGCGCGCGAAGCGATTCTGCCTCTGCTCGCCCAGGAGCGCGAACGCGACGTGCCCGCCGTCGAGCTGACCGAAGGGAAGGAGGTTCAGGAACGTGACCAGGAACCCCGCCCAGGCCGCCAGCGCCGTGGGGTGCAGGAACACGTCCTGGTCGGCCGCGATGCGCCCGTGCACCAGGTACTTCAAGAACCAGTACAGGATGCTCTGCCCCTCTTGGATGAAGCCGCTCTCGCTGCGCGGGCCGACCTTGGAGAAGAACAGCCCGACGACCATCACGGGGACGGCCACCACCATCCCCGCGAGGGGGCCCGCCGCGCCGATGTCGAGCAGCGCGTTCGCGGAGCGGATGCGCTTCGGCATCACGATCACCGCGCCGAAGGTGCCGAACGGGCTGAGCTTCGGGAATGGGATGAAATACGGCAGCGACGCGGGCACGCGGTGGATGCGCGCGGCGATGTAGTGACCGAACTCGTGGCAGAGCAAGATGGCGAGCAGCGGCACCGCGAAGGGCCAGCCGCCGAGCCAGCCGCGGATGCCGGGGATCTCGGCGCGGCCGTTCCAGGCCTGCCCGACCTCGAACACGCTCCACACCGTGATCGCGAAGAGCAGGAGGTTGAGCGGCCAGCGCGGGCGGCGCGCGCCTTCCGCGGGCGCCTCCGACTCCGGGGGCGGGGGGACGGGACGCGATGGCGGCGCGCTCTCGGCAGGCGACGGGAAGCGCCACTCCTCGTTGGACGAGCTCATGGTTCCAGGGACTCGCGGAGCTTCTTGGCCAGGCGCTCGAGCTGCGGTGCGAGCGCGGCGTCGAGCACGCCGATCTCGGTCTCGAGCCTGAGATCGCCCTGCGCCCGGCCCGGATCGGCGATCAGCTCGAGCACGTCGAGGGTCGCGCCGAGGCTGGCCCGCTCGGCCTGAAGGCGCGTGAGGTCGTCGGGGTGAGCGATGACGCGCACGCGGCGAGCGCCCCGCGCGTCGGCCAGCGCGCGCTTCGCCAGCGCGACGACGCGCGCCGGGTCCTGCCGCAGCTCCTCGCCCAGCAGGCGCTCTGCCAGGAGGCGCGCCAGGTCCACGCTGCGGTCGAGCGCGAGCTCGTCCGCGCGCGCCTCGCGCGCAGCGAGCGCCACCGCCTTGGCGGCGACCGCGGCGATGCCATCGGCGCGACCTTCCGCCTCCGCGGCGAGCCGGGCGTCGCCCGCGGCGCGCGCGGCGCTCTCCAGCATCACCCGCGCGCGCTCCTCGGCGTCCGCGATGATGACTCGGGCGCGCTCGTCCGCGTCCACGATGACGCGCGGCACGCGCCGGCCGAACGGCGCGGGCGCCGTGGTCTGGAGCGCGACGGGCTTCGCCGCACCGGCCTGCTCGGCGCGCAACAGGCGCCCGCGCGTGATGCTCACGCGAGCCTCCGGGCCTCGAGGGCCTGCGCCACCCTTGCGACCTCGCGGGCCAGGACGACGGCGCGCGCGCTCCGCTCGGGCTGGCCGAGCGAAGCGACCAGGCGCCGCGCGACCTCGCCGCCCCCGCCGAGCGGCTGCGCGAGCGCGTCACCGCGCCGGTCGAGCAGGTAGCTCACCGCGATGAACGCGCGCTCGAAGTCCTCGCGGTCGGTCACGTCGCCCAATGTTTCTCGCCGTCGCTTCGCACGCGACCCTCACGCGCCAGCTTGACCAAGTGTGCCCGCACACTCAAGAGGGCGAGCGGCCAGGCGGATTTCGGCGTGTCTGCGTAGGCGCTCGGGACCAGGAAAAGGTCCGTCGCGCCGGCGCTCCCCGCCTCCTCGACGGCCCGCAGGACCTTCCCCTCGCGCTCGAGGCGATGGTGCACGTAATACGCGAACAGCTTGCTCGGCTCGGGGATGGGGTCGCCGTGAGCGGGCAGCGCCAGGCTCGCGCCCAAGGCCTCGAGCCGGCGGAGCTGCACGAGGTACTCCGCCATGTCCCCGTCCGTCGGCTCGATCAGGATGGTCCCCTCGCTCGCCACCATGTCGCCCACCACGACGCAGCCGAGCGCGGGCTCGAACAGGCACACGTGACCCGGTGCGTGCCCGGGCGTGTGCAGGACCCTCCACGACTGCGGCGTGGGTCCCTCGAGCCCGAGCGCTTCTCCGTCTTCGAGCTCGCGGGCGATGGCGAGCTCCGGCAGCTTCGCGGCCGTCGCGGCGTGGGCCCAGAGCGGCACGCCGAGCTCGCGCGCCAGCACTTCGGCCCCGCCGACGTGATCGGAGTGGTGGTGCGTCAGCACGATGGCCACGAGCTCGCGCCCCGCGCTGACCAGGCCGCGCGCCCACTCGAGCCAGGCGCGCTGCTCGTCCGCGTAGGGCGTGGCCGGCTCGACCAGCAGCACCTGGCGGGTGCCGAGCGCGTAGCTCTGCGTGTGCGTCGCCGGCGGGAGCGTGGGCGTCCGCGTCGCGAAGGCCGCGACCCCGCCGGTGACGTCGCGCGGGCGGATCAAACGCGCTCGACCACCACGGCGACGGCCTCGCCGCCGCCGATGCACAGCGTGGCCAGGCCCTGCTTGACCTTCTGATCACGCATCGCGAAGAGCAGCGTGGTCAGGATGCGCGCGCCCGAGGCGCCGATGGGGTGACCCAGGGACACGGCGCCGCCGCGCACGTTCACCTTCGCCGGGTCGAGGCCCGAGAGCTTCGAGCAGGCCATGGTCACGCAGGAGAAGGCCTCGTTGATCTCCCAGAGGTCGATCTGCTCCTTCTTCATGCCGAGCTTCTGCAGCGTGACGTCGATGGCCTTGGACGGCGCGGTGGTGAACCAGTCCGGCGCCTGCGCAGCGCCGCCGTAGCCGACGACGCGCGCGAGCGGGGTCAGGTTCTGCTCCTTCACGGCCTTCTCGCTGGCCAGGATCAGCGCCGAGGCACCGTCGTTGATGCTGGAGGCGTTGGCGGCGGTGATGGCGCCGTCCTTCGCGAAGGCGGGGCGCAGCTTGTCGAACTTGCTGGGGTCGCCCTTGCCCGGCTCCTCGTCGAGCTTCACCGCGACGGGGTCGCCCTTCTTCTGCGGGATCTCGACCGGCACGATCTCGGCGTCGAAGAGGCCCTCCTTCTGGGCAGCGAGAGCGCGGCGGTAGCTCTCCTTCGCGAACTCGTCCTGCATCTCGCGCGAGAGCGCGTACTCCTTCGAGCACTTCTCGCCGGCCTCGCCCATGTGGAAGTTGCCGTAGGGGTCCCAGAGGCCGTCGGCGATCATGCCGTCGACGAGCTTGCCGTCGCCCATGCGGTAGCCGGTGCGTGCGTCGCGCAGGTAGTACGGCACGTTCGACATGGACTCCATGCCGCCCGCGACGACGACGTCCGCGTCGCCGAGCATCAAGGTCTTCACGCCGAAGATCACCGCCTGCAGGCCCGAGCCGCAGACCTTGCCCACGGTCGTGGCCGGCACGCTGTCGGGCACGCCCGCGTAGATGGCCGCTTGGCGCGCCGGCGCCTGGCCCACGCCCGCGCCGAGCACGTTGCCCATGAACACCTCCTGCACACGAGCCGGCTCGATCTTCGCCCGCTCGATGGCCGCCTTGATGGCCACCGCGCCGAGGCGCGGGGCGGGCAGCGACGCCAGGGCGCCGAGGTACGAGCCAATCGGGGTGCGCGTCGCGCTGACGATGTAAACCGGAGAAACGTGATGGGTCATGACAGTGAGCCCTCTTCTTCGTCGGGGTGGAGCTGAGGCTGCGCGGGGTGGGGGTCCCCGCGCGGGGTGCGGGGCGGAGCCCCGCCGCGAATGCCGGCGAGGCCGGCGGATGCCTGGCCTCGGGACGCGTGAGTCGCGAGGCTGGCACCGGTGAATGTCGACGCTCGGTGCTTAACGCGGTTTCTACGCGCCGGCCACCCTTGCTAAGACTCGGACATGCGCCCTGGCAACCGCAGCCGGACCAGCGATTGGGTCGCCGCCCTGCGCGCGCTCTACAGCGAGGCGCCGCCCGAGCTCGCGATCTTCGATGACGCCGTGGCACAGAAGCTCCTGCCGCCCGTGCTGGGTAGCGCGGTTCGCGCCGCCGCGACGCTGCCGCTCGGCACGCGCGTCGCACACCGGCTCATCGGTACAGTGACGCGCGGCCTGAGCTACGGCGTCCCGCTCCGCACCGCGGCCATCGACGAGGCGGTGAGCGGTGCCGTGAAGCAAGGCACGCGGCAGCTCGTGCTGCTCGGCGCCGGCCTCGACGCCCGCGCTTGGCGCATGCCCGACCTCGCAGAGGTCACCGTCTTCGAGCTCGACCACCCTGACACTCAGGCCTTCAAGCGCGAGGGTACGCAGGCGTTGCGCCCCCTTGCCCGCGAGGTGCGCTTCTGCTCCATCGACTTCGAGCGCCAGACCATCCCCGAGGTCCTGGGCGAGCACGGCTTCGATCCCGGCGCGCCCAGCGTCTGGGTCTGGGAGGGTGTCACCATGTACCTCACGCTCGAGGCCATCGAGGCCACGCTGGACGCCGTGGCGGAGCTGTCTTCCAGTGGGAGTCGACTGGCGGTGACCTATCTCCCGCGCGAGTACGCTGCCCCATGGCTCCGCACCGTGAGCGAGGTCGGCGCGATGTGGATCGGCGAGGCCCTGAAATGCCAGCAGGACGCGCACGAGCTGGCGGAGCGCCTCGAGTCGCGGGGCTTCGAGGTCGAGCAGGACGACTCCGCGATCGAGTGGGCGTCGCGCTGGCCGCCCCGTGAGGCGCGGAGGGTGAGCCCCTTCGAGCGGCTCGCCGTAGCGCGGCGCGTCTAGCGATTTCCCCGCGCCCTTCATTTCTCCCGGCCGCCCGGCCGTGCTATTGGCTTCGCGCCGGGCGGACGCCGCGGGTCCCTCGGCGCGCGAAGGAGCGTCGCATGCGTCGTGGTTTGGGATTCGTGCTCGGGTCGATGATCTTCGTTCTCCAGGGCGCGGCGTGCAGCAGCGCGTCCGACAGCGGCTCCGGCGGCTCCGGCAACGGCGCAGGCGTCGGCGGCGGCGGTGGCGTCAACGTGGGCGGCTCCGGCGGCGGCGTGAACGTCGGCGGCAGCGGCGGAACGGGCGCGCTCAGCGGTTGTGCGAAGGAGACCTTCGGCGGCGAGCTGGTGCCGGTCGACATGTACCTGATGTTCGATCGCAGCGCGTCGATGAAGGACAGCGGCAAGTGGAGCTCGGTCACTTCTGCGGTGAAGAAGTTCGTGGTGCTGCCCGGTCTCGACAAGCTGGGCATGGGCCTCGCGTTCTTCCCCACGCCGGCGAAGTCGCCGATCCCCAGCGCGTGCACCAACGACCAGCAGTGCGGCTTCTACGGGCCGTGCGTGCCGGGCTTCAACCTCTGCTCGGGCTCGCTCGCGGGCAACGACTCGTGCGTCGCCACCGACTACCAGACGGCGGTCGTCGGCATCGAGCCGTTCCCCGGCGTCTCGTCGAAGATCATCACCGCCATCGACGGTGCCAAGCCCGAGGGCGCGTCGACCCCCAGCGCCCCCGCCCTCGAAGGCGCCATCGATCACGCAACCATCTGGCAGCAGCAGCACACGGACCGCGTGGTCGTCGTCATCCTCGCCACCGACGGCGAGCCGACGAACTGCATGCCGAACACCGTGCAGGACATGGCGAACCACGCCGCCGAGGGCGTGAACCAGACGCCCAGCATCAAGACCTTCGTGATCGGCGTCGGCGACCTCAGCGCGCTGAACGCGGTCGCCGCCGCCGGCGGCACCAACCAGGCCATCATCGTCAGCTCGGGCAACGCCGAGAAGGAGTTCCTCGACGCGCTGAACAAGATCCGCGGCGCGGTCGGCTGCCAGTACCTCATTCCGGTGGGCGGCAAGGCCGACCCGGGCAAGGTCAACGTGCTCTTCACGCCCGACGACGGCAGCGCGGCCACGCTGATCAAGCAGGTCAAGGACGCCGCGTCCTGCCTCGGCCAGGTCGGCTGGTACTACGACAACCCGGCGGCCCCCACGCAGATCATGCTCTGCCCCGGCGCGTGCGACCTGGTCACGAACAAGAAGGGCAAGGTCGAGGTCGTGCTGGGCTGCAAGACCGAAGTGAACTGAGGTTGCCCCCCCTCGCCTCGCTGCGCTCGGCGGTCCCCCCCCCGCTGTGCGAAGCTTTTGCCGACTCCACCCGCCGCTATCCCACTATCATCGCCCTCGAGCTCGATTCGAGCGGGAGGCTCCTCATGGGGAAGGCGACGCGAGGCGGGAAGAGCAAAGCCGAGACCAACGGCGAGGCCAAGGCAAAGAAGGACGGCAAGAACGCCAAGAGCGCTGCAGCGGCGGCGAAGCCGGGCGCAGCGCCCGCCAAGCTGAAGGGGAGGTTCTACGAGTCCGAGCTCGCCAAGCTCCAGATCGAGCTCGTGAAGCTCCAGGAGTGGGTGAAGGCCAAGGGGCTGAAGGTCGTGGTGGTCTTCGAAGGGCGCGACGCGGCCGGCAAGGGCGGCTCCATCAAGCGCATCACCGAGAGCTTGAACCCGCGCGTGTGTCACGTCGTCGCGCTGCCCGCGCCGACCGAGCGCGAGAAGACGCAATGGTACTTTCAGCGCTACGTGGCGCACCTGCCGGCTGCTGGCGAGATGGTGCTGCTCGATCGCAGTTGGTACAACCGCGCCGGCGTCGAGCGCGTGATGGGCTTCTGCTCGGAGGAGGAGTACCGCGAGTTCCTGCGCTCGTGCCCCGAGTTCGAGCGCATGCTGATTCGCTCCGGCATCATCCTGATCAAGTTCTGGTTCTCCGTTCACCCGGAGGAGCAGGAGCGCCGCTTCCAGAGCCGGCTCAAGGACACGACCAAGCGCTGGAAGCTGTCACCCATGGACCTCGCCTCGCGCGAGATGTGGGTCGAGTACTCGAAGGCAAAGGACGAGATGTTCGCCTTCACGGACATCAAGCAGGCGCCGTGGGTCGTGGTGGACGCCGACGACAAGAAGCGCGCGCGCCTGAACTGCATCCGTCATCTGCTCGCGCAGATCCCCTACGAAGACCTCACTCCGCCCCCGCCCAAGCTCAAGCCGCGAGCCCACCTCGCGGACAACGTGTCGAAGGAGCTCGGCTACGTCAGGCCGCCGATCTCCGACCAGACCTTCGTGAAGGATTTCTACGCGGGGCGTTGAGCCTCGGGCGAGGGAACGTGGTCACCCCCGCGGGTAGCCCGGGTTGAGCTTCGCGTGCAGCAGCTGGAGCGCGGCCTCGTCCGTCGGCTCGCGGCTCGCGTCCCCGTCGTCGTCGACCAGCGGGTAGAGCCCGGACTCGAGCGCCTCGCACAACGTCTCGAGCCACCCGGCGAAGGACGAATGGAGTCTGAGGCTGGTGCCCGCCTCATGGTCGTAGCGCAGAACTTCGCCTGCGCTCCGGTTCGAGTCGCCG
>Ga0233425_10007097_pt1 | contig 15985 bp, 17 predicted proteins | sample Watercolumn_Towu_2_FD_181712 | JGI IMG/M metagenome (GOLD analysis project Ga0233425, IMG submission 181712) | Freshwater microbial communities from Lake Towuti, South Sulawesi, Indonesia - Watercolumn_Towuti2014_140_MG | ecosystem: Environmental > Aquatic > Freshwater > Lake | place...
CATCTGGTATACGGATTCTGCGCGCCGGATTGTGGAGCAAGAGCGAGGATATCGGAACTAAAAATGCTTAAAAAGAAGAAAGAGGCGGTCGCAAGCGCTATTAGCTTATTATAACCTCGCCTCTTTGAAGTGATCATAGACATATATAGGCATATTCTACCATGCAAAATCGTTAAGTCAAGAGAAAGTAAGTAACTTTTTATGGCTTAACAAGGATCAAGTGTGTCACATAAGAGTGCACTAAGTTTTTGTTTTGCTTATGTTTTTTCTTTGGTTTTTATGGTAGATATGGAGGTATGTGATGAGGAGATCATTTATGAGAGATATTGAGAGGGTGTTTGAGCTGCGAAAGAATTTGTCCTGCTTCGCCCTTCAACTAGTAAATTGAGGTAGGGCTTCGCAGAGACATTCTGCTTCCAACATGCTGTAATTTCTGCGAAGCCATACCCGAGCTTTACTTGTTGAATGGCGAAGCAGAATGGTGGAGCCGACGAGAGTCGAACTCGTGACTCAGCGTTGCGAACGCTGCGTAATCCCACTTTACTACGGCCCCGAAATTTGCTGCTGCCTGCTTCGGTGCAAATTTCGTCCCGAGCATATTCGAAAATTTACCGGCTTGCGAAGCAAGCCCGGGAAATTTTCGAATGCTTATGCGAGGGACGAGCTCAAAACAGCACCGATAGAATATACACCGGCCCGGCACCATTTTGCAAGCCCAAAATCTAACCGCCCGCCCTCACGGCATCGCCGAGCCATCCGATGTAAGGCGCGCTCGAGGCGGATATCGGCAGGGCGATCACCTCCGGCACGTCGTAGCTGTGCAGGCGCCTGATCTCGCGTTCCGCCTTCAAAAACTTTGCCCTGCTGGTCTTCATTATCAGGAGGACCTCTTTGGCGTTTTCTATCTTCCCCTTCCACCAGAACCTGGACCTCACGCCGCCGACCGTGCCGGCGCACGCGATAAGGCGTTTTTTTAAAAGCGAATCGGTGATGGCGCCGGCCTCTTTCATCGATGGGCACGTCGCCAATATCACTATGAATTTTTCACGCATGCGGCAGGCCTCCCGTGCATTATTTTAAGTGCGGAAGTTATTGTAGCGTAGTGTATGTCGACGGTGTCGTCTTCGTCATAAGCGTAGCCGCCGGCCAGCACCAGCGCTATCGGAACGTCGAAGTGGACGGCCTGCCTGAATATAAATTCGTCGCGCGCCTGCAAGCCTCCTTTGGTGATGGAGAGCCCTCCTATCTTGTCGTCTTTATACGGATCGGCTCCGGCTGCGTATATTATCAAACCCGGCCTGAAGTCGCTCACGATCTTCGGTATATGTTCGCACAGCGCCGCCATGTACTCTTTGTCGCCCGCCCTGTCCCTCAGGCCTATGTCGAGCCCTGACCTCTCCTTAAAGAACGGGTAATTATTTTCCTGATGGATGGAGAATGTGAAAACTCCCGGGTCGAGTGAGAATATGGAGGCGGTCCCGTTGCCCTGATGCAGATCGCAGTCTATGATCATAACGCGGGCGGCCAGCCCCTTGCGGATCGCGCGCCTGGCCGCTACGGCTATATCGTTCAGGACGCAAAATCCCTCCCCGTGGTCCGCGTAGGCATGATGGAAACCGCCGCCTATATGCACGCCCAGCCTGTCGGAGAAGGCGATATCGACCGCCAATACGGTACCTCCGCAGCATATCAGGGAGGAGCGGACCAGTTCTTCGGAATACGGCAGCTCGAGCCTGAAGACCTCTTCCCTGGTGAGGGTTCCGTTTTTCAGCTTGTCGATATAATTGCCGTCATGGACCGCCAACAGATCCTCTTCGGAAGCCGGATCCGGCCTGACAAAATCTATAACGTTACGAAAATCGGATTCTTTCAGGAGGCGCTCTTTTATGCGGCCGTATTTCGAGGTTGGAAAAACGTGGTTTCCGATATCGACGGCGTAGTCTTTGGAATATACCAGCCTGATTCTGCGGGACGTCTTCACCGTTTGCCGGCTATGTGAGCTCTTTTATCATCCCGCTGACAGCGTCCTGGATAAGCTCCCAGTCTTCCTGGTTGTGTACGGCAAACTTCTGTTTGCGCTTCCATCCGCCCTCTTCTCTCTTCTGCCACAGATAAAAACATACCTGCTTGCGGCCGTAACTTTCGAGAAGGACAACGGCGGACCACCAGCCGAAACGCTTGTTTATCGTCTTCTGTCCCAGGACTTTTAAAGGAGGGACTATAGGAACTTGCTCTTCGTCTCTATGGCTCCTCTTCTCTTCCATCAAAAACCTCCTGATTTTAGAAGCCGGTGCTACCTTCTGAGATAGATCTGATAATCCGGACCGACGCCCTCGACTATTACATGCCCCTCTCTGGCAAGCCACCCTATGCTCATAAGCACCCTGTCCCTGTCCGTGTCTATGCCTTTAACAAGCTTTGAAAGAGGGCTCCTTCCGTGCTGGTCAAGATAATGCCATATGTCGCCCGCGGTGATTCCTATTTCAGTTATCATGTCTACGCACCCCTTTCTTCCTCTTTCTTGTTATAGCTGCCGCACAGTGGGCATACCGAAATGTCCTCATGCTTCGAATCTACATAATTATTGAAACAGACGGAGCACCTCCAGATGTAATCGGCCTCCTTTGTACCTATCCACTTCCTGCCCTTATAGCTTGATATTATCCATATGATAAGCAACACTATTACGGAGCATAGCGTATATATGAATATGAGAGAATTTATTGTCAATTTTACCATAGTTATCACCCCGGGTCAAGGGCAGCCGGGCATATTTATGATGCGGGCGATTGCGGTTCCGCCTTGAGCCCGCTCACGGCGTCATCCACAAGGCGCGGCATCTTTTTATCCACATCCGCCGCCGGGGCGGCTTCAACATCCCTGGCGTTCCTGGAAGGCTCCGACGAAGGCGCGGCGGATAGCGCCTTGCCGGCATTAGCGGCATAACGACCCTCCAGAAAAGAACGCTTAACGGGCTGGGCCCTGACGCCTATGCTGACCCTGGAAAGTATGGGCCCGAGGAATGATACCTTTGAGTACTTCGCCTGAGACGGCTCCGCCTTGGCCGGGATTATCCGTATCGCGGACAGGCAGAAGAGATGCCAGGCAAGCGAAAAAAACACGGCCAGCGCCAGGACTTTGTATCCAGGCATACGCGCGCTGTTCGTGGTGGCTGGTGATTTCATCGGCCCTTATTTTCCGGTGGCTATATTTATCTGAGAGACGCCTTCGCGCCTGCACATATCCCATATACCTACCACCCTGCCCAACGACGCGCCGCTGTCCGCCTTTATTAGAAGCGACCCCTTCTGCTTCGCGATGATACGCAGCTGCGAAGAGAGCTCGTCCTGGTTTATCATGCGGTCGCCCAGGTATATATTGTCGTCCTTTGCGACCGTAAGTACCACGCCCTCTTCCTGTATGACCTCGCTGGTTACTGCCCTGGGAAGATTGACCCGTATACCCGGCTGGAATATGAAGCTCGACGTGAACATAAAAAATATCAGCAGCAGGAAGAAGACGTTGACCAGCGGCGTAAGGTCTACCGCCCCCTTCTCTATCCTTAGCCGACGCCTAAACTTCATAGGTGTCCCTCCTGGACGAAAGCAGGTTGGTCAGGTCGGTAGCGCTGCGCTCCATGTCGTAAACAAGGTTGTCGACCTGGCTGACCAGATAGTTGTAAGCCACGTAGGTGGGAATGGCCACGGAAAGTCCCGCCAGGGTCGCGAGAAGCGCCTCCCATATTCCGCCGGCGAGGTCCCCGGGATTGACCGGCACCATCGCCGATGCTTTTTGCTGTATGACCTGGAATGCCTTGATCATTCCCGTGACGGTCCCGAGCAGCCCCAGGAGCGGGGCTATGTGGGCTACCGTGGCAAGTATCGGCAGATGCTTTTCCAGCCGCGGCACCTCGAGCTGGGCGGCCTCTTCTATGGCCTCCTTTATCTCGTGCTTTGAGCGGTCGTGTTTCAGTATCCCGGCCTTGACGATATGGGCGATCGGCCCCGGCGTGGCGTTGCACAGCTCGATGGCCTCTATTATCTTATTGCGCTTCATGACGTTCATGATGTCGTCCATGAATTTGTCGGCGTCGATCCTTGCCCTGTTAAGGTGATATACCCTTTCGATAACTACCCCGAACGCCAGCACCGACGAAAGCATTATCAGGTACATCATCGGTCCGCCTTTTTGTATCAGATCCCACATACCATCCTCCTGTCAATTTACCCGGTAATATCAAATGGCAAAATCCAAATATCAAAGAGACGCCAAAAGGCCGATTTCAAAACGCGAGCTTCGAAATTTGACAATTTGAAATTTATTTGATTCGCGTTTTGAGCTTCGTCATTATCTTCCCTGCGCTCTGTACTTGAGCCATTCTATCCTTTTTTTCGCAAACTCGGACTCCTGGACATCCATGTCGGCAAGCTTCTCGTACAGCCGCTTCGCGTCGTCGGGGGAGTCCACCGCCTCAAACAGCTGGGCGGCCTTCAGCTGCGCCCTCACCGACCAGAATACGCCCTTGGCGTACAGATACGGGACCTTCAGGTATTCTTCAATGGCTTTCCGCAGTTCCCCTTTCTCTTCGTAAGCCTCGGCTATCTCGTACTGGGTCTGCGCGTTCAGCTCGTCGCTGTCGGCGGTAAGGGATTTTTTGTAATATTCTATCGCGGAATCCGGGTCCCCGGCGTCCTTCCTGGATTTGGCCAGCCTCCTGTAGGCCGCGCGGGAGACTCCGGAACCGGGGAATTTTACGGTCAGCTCCTCCAGCCGGGACGCGGCCTCGTCCGGCTTACCCTGGTCTATAGACGTCAGCGCCAGCTGGTACAGGGCCTCTTCGGCCATATCGCTGGACGGGTAATCCTTCAGTATCGACGAGAAATAGGCTCCGGACTTTTCGAACTGCCCGCGGGAACGGTAATATTCCCCGAACCAGAATATCACGTCTATGGCCATATCCGACCCGGCGTGATCTTTCAGAAATTTCTCGAAAGAGGCAACGGCTTCCTGCTCTCTCTTCATATGGTAGCAGCACCACCCTATCTGGTATGCGGCAAGCGCGGAGAAGTCGCCCGAAGCGCTCGAGGCGATCTGCCGGTAGATCGCCAACGCCTCCGCATACTTGTTAAGGTTGTAGAGAGAATTGGCCAGCGACATCCTGGCCTGGACGGCCAGCTCATTATCCGGGAACTCTTTCAGCATGGCCGCGAATTCCGCCGAGGCGTGCTCATAATCGTCTTTTTTGAAATATGCGGTTCCGAGATAAAATAGCGCCTTTGCCCTCAGGCTCGTGCCCGGAAAATTGACGAGGGCGCTCTGGTACGCGAGCACAGCCTGATCATAACGACCGGTGGCCAGGAATATATTTCCTATCTGGTACTGCGCGTAATCCGCCCACAGGCTGTCGGAGTATTTATCGAGGACAATATCGTAACTCTCAAGCGCCTTGTTGTATTCCTTCCTGTCGGAATATATGTCGCCTACCTTGCATAGCGCGCTGGAACTCAGGGCGATATCCTTGGACTCCCTCTCTATCCACAAAAACTCCGCTATAGCGGCGTCGTACTTTTCCTGTGAAGCGTATATCCAGCCGAGCTCGTAATGCAGGTCGTCAGCGTAGGAGGATTCTGGGAATTTAGCTATGGCCCGGGAGCAGACGCTTTCGGCCTCCGGATATTTTTTCTGTCCGTAAAGTACCCTGACCTTGCGGTAGTAGGCCTCCGGGACGGCGTCGCTGGACGGATATTCTGCGATGATGTCGTCGCAAAGCTTCAGGACCTCGGAGCTCTCACCCGTCTTTTCATAGCACTGGATGATGCCGACCATCGATGAAGTTACGAGAAATTCGTTACTGGAGGTATCGGCGCACTTCCGGAACTCCCCGATGCTGCGGCCGTAATCGCCGGTCTGATACAGGCACCTTCCCAGCCTGTATGTCGCGAACGGCGCCCACTTGGCCGCCGGCGCGATAGCCAGGGCGCGCTCAAAAGCTGCTATGGCGGCGGCGTAGTTCCCGAGGTAAAATTTAGACTCCCCGCTCATGTAATACGCCGCCGCGGTATTTTCCGAAACCGGGTATTTCTCTATGAACGCGGATAGCTCCCGGTCGGAGCGGTCGTACCTTCCCAGGAGGTATTCGCATTCGCCGGCCCTGAACATGGCGTCGACGGCCATGCGTTCGAAAGGATATTTTTCGGCGACGTTCCTGAAATATCTCAGCGCGTCTTCGTAGAGACCGAGCTTATAATACGCCCACCCCTTTGAATATACGGCGTTTCCCACGTAACCCGAGGCGGGAAACTCGTCTATTACCGCCTGGAACGATTCCAGGGCCTTCTTGTAATCTCCGTTGCGCAGGTATATCTCGCCGGACCAGTATAAAGCGTCGTCCCGAAAAGAGCCGCCGGCCGGAGAGCTGAGAACTATGCCGAATTCGTCGAGGGCGCGCGCCAGGTTGTTCAGCTTATAATAACAGCGCCCCAGCAGCGCGTGCACCTCGTAGATGTGGCCCGTATGCGGATACGTCCCGACGAAAGATTCGAGCCTCGACTGCGCCAGATCGTAAAATCCGTCGTCGAATGCCTTCTTTGCGAAAAGAAGATCGGAATCTTCCGAGCCGGACTGGGCGTAAGAAACCCCGCAGGAAAGGGCGAGCGCTAAAGAAACTATTACCGCGGCAAGCTTCATGATGACAGCACCTCTTTTAGATAATGCCCCGTGTACGATCTTTTGCTGGCGGCCACTTCCTCGGGCGTGCCCTGGGCGACGACCTCTCCTCCGGAGTCCCCGCCCTCCGGGCCCAGGTCTATTATATGATCCGCCGTCTTTATGACATCGAGGTTATGCTCGATGACCAGCACCGTATTGCCTCCGGCGACGAGCGCCCTGAGGACGTTCAGGAGCTTGTCGACGTCGGCGAAGTGCAGACCGGTGGTCGGTTCGTCGAGGATATAAAGGGTCCTGCCTGTCGATGTCTTGGACAATTCGGTCGCAAGCTTTATCCTCTGCGCCTCGCCGCCCGAGAGGGTGGTGGCGGACTGGCCGAGCTTTATATAGCCCAGCCCGACCTCATTCAGCGTCTTCAGCTTGTTTCGTATCGCGGGAATGTTCGCGAAGAGCTCAAGCGCCTCCTCGACCGACATGTCCAGACAGTCGGCTATGGAGCGCCCTTTATATTTCACATCCAGCGTCTGCTCGTTGAACCGCTTCCCTTTGCATATCTCGCACTGCACGTAGACGTCCGGCAGGAAGTGCATCTCTATCTTTTTAATACCGTCGCCCGTGCACGCCTCGCACCTGCCGCCCTTCACGTTGAAACTGAACCTGCCCGGCTTATAACCGCGCATCCTGGCCTCGGGAAGCTTCGCGAATATATCGCGTACCGGCGCGAACGCCCCGGTATATGTGGCCGGATTGGACCTGGGCGTCCTGCCTATAGGAGACTGGTCGATGACTATGACCTTGTCTATGTGCTGCAGCCCGTCGATACGTTTGTGCGCTCCGGGATTCTCCCGCGAGCGGTAGAACTTCTTGGCCAGAGCCCTGTATAGCACGTCGTCCACAAGCGTGCTCTTTCCTGAGCCGGAAACCCCGGTAATGCATACGAAAAGGCCGAGCGGTATCTTGACGTCGATAGATTTCAGGTTATGTTCGGACGCGCCTATTATCTTCAGGGCCTTGGCCGACTGGCGCCGGCGCTGTTCCGGGACTTTTATCGAAAGCTCTTTGCGCAGATACTTCCCCGTCAGAGAGTCTTTCGAGCCGAGGACGTCTTTGAGGCTGCCGCACGCGATCACCTTTCCGCCGTGCTCTCCCGCCCCGGGGCCCAGGTCTATGATGTAGTCGGCGGCGCGTATCGTGGCCTCGTCGTGCTCGACGACTACAAGCGTGTTGCCTATATCGCGCAGCCGTATCAGAGTGTCCAGGAGCTTCGAATTGTCCTTCTGGTGAAGCCCTATGCTCGGCTCGTCCAGTATGTAGATCACGCCCACAAGACCGGATCCTATCTGCGTGGCGAGCCGTATGCGCTGGGCCTCGCCCCCGGACAGCGTCGAGCTTCTGCGGTCGAGCGTCAGGTAATCAAGGCCGACGTTTATCATGAACCGCAGGCGCTCCCTTATCTCTTTAAGCGCCTGGAAGCCTATCTTCTTCTGGGAGTCCGTAAGCTCAAGCGCCGATAAAAATCCGTCGAGGGCCTTTATGGACATGCGCGTCAACTCGTATATATTTTTACCCCCCAGCCTCACGGCAAGGCTCTCCCGCTTCAATCTCGCGCCGGCGCAATCCGGACACGGCAGTACCGACATGTATTTGTTTATCTCGGTCTTTATGAATTCGCTGTCGGTCTCGCGGAAACGCCGCTCCAGGTTCGGTATGACGCCCTCGAAAGCGTAATAGTCGTCGCTCTCCTCTCCCCACAGGACGAGTTTTTTTATATCTTTCGGCAGGTCTTTAAAAGGGGTGTGGATATCGAAACCGTACTTGTTCCCGAGCGAGCGGAGGAGCCGCCTGTAGAATATGTAGAGGCCCTTCCCTCCCCTCCTCCAGGCGTCGACGGCGTCGATAACGGGCTTCGCCTTGTTCGGGATCACCAGCTCCGGGTCTATCTCCATCTTGTTGCCGAGCCCGCCGCAGGAAGGGCACGCGCCGTAAGGGGAGTTGAAGGAGAATATGCGGGGCTCGATCTCGCCCAGGCTCATACCGCAATCGACGCAGGCGTACTGCTCGTTAAAAAGTATCTCCCGGATTTTCGCGGAGGCCTTTGAGCCCTTCGGAGGCTCGACCGTCGCGACCACCAGGCCCTTTCCCGCCCCGAGCGCCGTCTCGACCGAGTCTGTCAGGCGTTTGCGCAGGTCGGGCTTCAGGATGATCCTGTCGACAACCGCCTCTATGCTGTGCTTCCTGTTCTTATCCAGCTCTATGGTTTTATCGAGATCGAATATATCGCCGTCCACCCGCACCCTGACGAAACCGTCTTTCCTGGCCTTCTGGAACAGCTCCCTGTACTCGCCCTTCCTTCCTCTCACAAGCGGCGCCAGTATCATTATATTCGAGTCTTTTTCGAGGGAAGTTATCTGGTCCACTATCTCCTGGGCGGTCTGGCGGCGTATGGGCTTGCCGCACTTCGGGCAGTGCGGCGTGCCGATCCTGGCGAAGAGGAGCCTCATGTAATCGTAGACTTCCGTCTGCGTTCCGACGGTGGACCGCGGATTGGATCCCGCGGCCCTCTGTTCTATGCTTATGGCGGGAGAGAGGCCCTCTATGTGCTCCACGTCGGGTTTCTGAAGCTGCTCGAGGAACTGCCTTGCGTAGCTGGACAGGCTTTCGACGTAACGGCGCTGCCCCTCGGCGTATATCGTATCGAAGGCGAGCGAGGACTTACCCGAGCCCGAAAGGCCCGTGACCACGACGAGCCTGTTCCGCGGGATCTCAAGGTCTATATTCTTGAGGTTGTGCTCTTTGGCGCCCTTTATGATTATCGAGTCGCGTTCCATATATAGGCTGATCTTATCATATACGGGACCTTAACACAAGCCATGCGCGGCCGCCCGGGAGCCGGGCCCCGGGGCCGCAAGAATAAAGCTCTCCGGGCTAAAGCCCGGGGTTTTCCGCGAAGGAGGATAAAAAACCCGCGCGGATGCATTGCTGCAGCCGCACGGGCCTTTTATCGATAACCGCACGTACTACCTTTTTTTCTTTTTCTTCTTGCCGCCGACGAGCATCTTAGCTCTCGAAACGTCACCGGCCTTATCGATGAAATAGAGGTAGCCCGACACTTTCTTCACCGAAGGCTTGGCCACTACCTTACCGCCGCCGCCCTTCGACTTGCCTCTGGCCATCTTGGTCTCCACTACGTTACCCTTCTTATCGACGTAGTACAGATAGCCCTTTTTGCGCTTTATCCCTACTTTCGCGACCTTCTCTGCCATTTATGTCACCTCCCTTCAAAAATGAATTTATTATTTCAAACTATGTCTATGTAATCTTTTTTGACCCGCGAGATGCTTTTGAAAATATTCGCCTTTACGTACTTACAGTCTTCTTCGACCGCCGCAAGGAAATCCTTGACCATCCTTCGTTTCGAAACCTTGGAATTCGGGCACCTGCACATCTGGGACGGAAAGCGCGACTCCTTAGCGAACTTTCTGAGCGCATCTTCTTCTACATAGCAGAGCGGTCTTATTATGACGATCTTGCCGCCGAAAAGCTCCTGTCTGGGGTTCATGGCGGCAAATTCGCCGTGATAAAGCATATTGAGAAGCAGCGTCTCGACGATATCGTCCCGGTGGTGGCCGAAAGCTATCTTATTGCACCCCAGCTTATCGGCGGCGGTGAATAACGCCTTGCGCCTGTTCCAGGCGCACCAGAAGCAGGAGACGCCCCTCTTATTGTCCACTATGCTTATCTTCTCAAATCGCGAACGGATCCCGTTATCTTCAAAGAACTTCTTGAGAGTCTTGGTGTGAACGCATCCGGCGCAGTGATAGTCGGTCTGCACGTGCATGGCAACCAGCTCGTATTTGACCGGCGCCCATTTCTTGCGCTCATTCAGAAGTTTCAGCATCGACAAACTGTCTTTGCCGCCGGATACCGCGACCAGTATCTTGTCTTTATCCTCAATGAGCTTATAATCGGCTATCGCCCTGCCTATCCTGGTCGAGATATAATTACCAGTCTTGCCAAGAGGCCGCATTCTGTATCAGGTCCCCACGCGGACGCTTCGGGCTATGCCTTCGAGAGTCGCTATCGCGGAATTTATAGCCAGGGCGCTCGTCTTGGGATTCGCCTTCGACGGCACGTTCTCGGCCCTGGTCGTTATCTTTCCGAAGTCGCCCGTTATCTCGACCTCATGGACGTTCTTTGTGTACTCAGGAGATGTCACTATCCTGACCTTCGTATTCCCGGCGCCGACGCCGGCGAGGCTGAGTACCGCGGATACGTTTATATTGGCGGGAAAACCTTTTACAGCCTCGATGGCCGTTCCTTCGAAGACAACGGTCTCCCGCTTTATGCCGTTTAAGTCTATCTTCTTCTCCCTGAGATAAGGCGCTCCTTCGAGGCCCCTGGGCGGTTTCCTGGTAGTGAGCGTCACGGAATCTATCCTGCCGACCGATGCCGACTTCAAACCGTCGATGCCGCATACCGCCCCGCTGGGTATGTGCACGCCTATGCCGAGCTCGTCGGCGCGGCTCAGGAGATCGGTGCGCGCCAGCAGGCCGCCGACGCTCATCACCAGGCAGTCCTTGCCGGCGTCTATGCACTTCTCGACTATGCCGGCCGATATTGCCGCCGAAGAGGCCTCCACCACCAGGTCCGAAGAGACGATAAGCTCTTCCAGCCCGAGTACCTCCGCCTTACTCTTTAGAAGCCTGCTTACCGCCTCGGCCTTTTCTTTATCTATGTCGCATACGGCGACCAGCTCAAGCGCGCCGCTCAAGCGAGCGTCGCACGCCCTGGCTATCTCGCTGCCTATGGCCCCGCATCCGATGATACCGACTCTCAGCCTTGCTCTTTCAGTACCCACTGATAACAGCCCCCGATCTTTCACCGGTAACCGCAAGCATCCTGTCCAGCGTCTTCTTGGCCCTGTCCCTGACATCGTCGGCAACCCTGATCTCGTAGACCATATTTTCAAGGCTATGAGCGACCCAGCCCAGCGTTATAAGCTTCATGTTGGCGCACACCAGATGCGTCGTCGGAAGATAAAATTTCTTGTCCGGGTTCTCCTTCTGGAGCTTGTACAGCATGCCGGATTCGGTGCCGATTATAAACTCTTTGGTTGCGGATTTTTTCACGTACGTGAACATTCCGCCCGTCGAACATATGTGGTCGGAAAGCGCCAGCACTTCGGGGCTGCATTCCGGATGCGCGACCACTTCCGCGCCCTTATGAAGAGCCTTGGCCCTTATAATATCTTCTTCCTGCACCCGTATATGGGTGGGGCAGAAACCCTCCCACAATATTATATTCTTTTCCGGCACCTGGGACTGCACGTATCTTCCGAGGTTCTTATCCGGGACGAATATCACGTCTTTTTCTTTAAGAGAACGCACTACGTCGATCGCGTTGGATGACGTGCAGGCTATATCGCTCTCCGCCTTGACCTGCGCGCTGGAGTTTACGTAGCATACGACCGCCGCGCCGGGATATTGCGCCTTTTTCGCCCGAAGCTTTTCCGGCGTTATCATGTCGGCGAGCGGACATCCTGCCTCCATCACCGGCAGCAGCACCTTCTTGCCCGGATTCAATATCGAAGCGGATTCGGCCATGAACTGAACGCCGCAGAAGACTATTGTATCGGCGTCGGTCCTGACCGCGGCCTGTGATAAGGCCAGCGAATCCCCGCTTATGTCCGCTATCTCCTGTATCTCGTCGCGCTGGTAGTTATGGACTATGATGACGGCGTTGCGCTTTTTTTTGAGCTTCTCGATAGTTTTTTTCAGCGACTCATTATACTTGATATCATCGTTACTTTTTCTGAACATCCTGCCCTAGCCTTTCACTATGATATTGTCTATCAGCCTCGTCTTGCCCGCTCGGGCGGCCACCGCTATCAACGATTCAGACGATATAGAATCGATATCTGAAAGCCCGTCCGCATCTACCACAGAGATGTACTCTATCTTTACGGAAGGCTTCTGCGAAATTACGCGGCCGATCGCCCTGACGAGGCGCCTGGCATTCCTCTCTCCGGCGGCGACCATCGACTTCGCTTTTAAAAGAGCCCTGTATATCACCGCGGCGTCTTTACGCTCACTCTCGGAGAGGTATGCGTTCCTGGAGCTCATGGCCAGGCCGTCCTTCTCCCGGACGGTAGGCATTACCTTTACCTCTACACCCATATTCAGGTCCTGGGCCATCTTTCTCACTACGACCGCCTGCTGTGCGTCCTTCTGGCCGAAGTACGCCAGGTCCGGTTTAATGATGCCGAATAGTTTCGCCACAACCGTAGTCACGCCCCTGAAATGTCCGGGCCTTGAGGCCCCGCACAGTCCGTCTGTGAGGCGCTCAACGTCCACATACGTGGAGTATCCGCCGGGGTACATCTCCTTCGCGGATGGATAAAATATTATATCGACACCCGCCTTGCGGGCCAGCGCTTCGTCGCCCTTAAGATCTCTCGGGTAGCGCCGAAAGTCCTCTCCCGGGCCGAACTGCATCGGATTCACGAAGATGCTCACGACCACGACGTCGGCGCGCCTCCTCGCAGCCTTTACGAGGCTCATATGGCCGTCGTGTAAAGACCCCATCGTCGGAACCAGGCCTATAGACTTGCCGTCTCTTCTCAGCATCCTGGCCATGGCGGCCATTCGCCCTACGCCGCGAACAAGCTTCATCTGCCTCACCGGAACCCTTACGCTTTGCCCAATTCCCTCAATCCCCTGAGGACAAATTCACGCTCCCGTATACGGGGATGCGGGATGACAAGGCCGCCTTCCTCGATGCGGGCCTGGCCGTAATACAGTATATCAAGGTCGATGGTCCGCGGCGCGTTCTTCACGGTGCGCTCGCGCCCCAGAGCCGACTCTATCTCCCGCAGCTTTTCAAAAAGCTCCGCGGCGCCAAGATCCGTCCCGATCTCCAGGACGCCGTTAAGGAACTTCCCCTGCGGTATATCGCTTACCGGATCCGTCTCGTATATGGACGATACGCGGACGACCTTTATACAGCCGGAAGACCTCATCGCCTCTATCGCGCTATCGATATACGCGCGCCTGTCGCCGAGGTTTGAGCCGATGCCGATATAGCATGTGGGCACTTAAGCCAGCCTCTTTCGTATCCTGTCGACCGCTTCCCGGATCCTCTTTTTGTCTACCGTGAGGGCCATCCTTATATAGCCTTCGCCGGTCTGCCCGAACCCATTGCCCGGTGTAGCTACTATATCGGCCTTCTCGAGAAGCTCTTTGGCGAATGTCGCCGAAGTGTACCGCGGCGGCACCCTGCACCACACATAGAACGTTGCCTTGGGCTTTTCGACGTTCCATCCGAGCACTCCGAGCCCGTCGCACAGGACGTCCCTGCGCTCCTCGTATATCTTCAGGACGGATTTCATATGCCTGTCGTAATTCTTCAGCGCCGCTACCCCGGCCCACTGTATCGCGAAGAAGACCCCCGAGTCGATGTTGGATTTGACCTTCGCGAGGGCAGAGATAAGCTCCGGGTTCCCGCAGGCGAATCCGAGCCTCCAGCCGGTCATATTGAATGTCTTCGATAATGAGTGAAATTCTATGGCGACGTCCTTCGCGCCTTTTACCTCGAAAACGCTCGGGGCTTTGTATCCGTCATATCCCATCTCGGAATATGCCGAGTCGCAGCAGAGTATTATATTGTGCCTGGCGCAAAATTCGACCGCATGCTCCAGGAAGCGCCTGTCGCAGACCGCGCCGGTGGGATTGTTCGGATAATTTATGAACATGATCCGCACCTTGTGCAATATGGCATGGTTGATCGCCTTGAGATCGGGCAGGAAACGGTTCTTTTCGACCAGCGGCATCAGTATAGTCTCGCCTCCGGCGAACCACGTGCCTGATTTGTACGGCGGATAACACGGGTCCGGAACGAGTACCGCGTCTGCGGGATTCACGAAGGCCAGGGGAAAATGGGCTATGCCCTCCTTGGATCCGATGAGCGGCAGTATCTCGGTCTCGGCGTTCAGCTCAACGCCGAAACGCTTACCAAACCATGAGGCGATCTCCTGGCGGAATTCCGGCAAACCCGCGTCGAGCGGATACCTGTGATTCTTCGGATCGCGCATCGCCTTATTCATGGCGTCAATGATGAACTTCGGCGTCGGTATATCCGGATCGCCTATGCCGAGGTCGATAATATCCCTTCCCTCTTCGCGCGCCTTCTTCTTCGCCCTGTCTATCTCTACAAAGAGATAAGGCGGCAGTTTCTTTATCCTGTCGGCTCGTTCGATATTCATCGTGCGATCCTTCCTGATTTAAAGCCCCAAAACATCGCGCATCGTGAAGAGGCCGTGCTTTTTGCCCTCGAGGAACTTCGCGGCCTTTAGCGCGCCCTTTGCGAATATATCGCGCGTCTTGGCGCTGTGAGTTATCTCCAGCGTATCGACGTCGCTATCGAACGTGATCGTATGGTCGCCGACGATATCGGCCTCCCGGACCGACTCGATCGGCACATGGGCGTCATGCTTCAGGTCCTTTATTATCCTGGCGATCTCTTTCGCGGTACCGCTCGGAGCGTCCTTCTTTTCCGTGTGATGCGCCTCCAATATCTCGACATGGTACTCCGATCCCAGCGCCTTTGCCACATCGGCTATGATCTTAAAGAGAAGATTCACGCCTACCGACATATTAGGCGAAAAGACTACCGGGATCTTGCCGGACGCGGCCTTTATCGTCTCCTTGTCGGCGTCCGACAATCCGGTGGTGCCTATTACCATCGCCTTGCCGAGCCTCTCGCATGCGGCGAGATGCTCCATCGTCGCCTTGGGGGACGTGAACTCTATCAGACAGTCGCAGGAGGCCAGCGGCGCCTCGGCATCCTCGCCGACGTCGAAAGCGCCTGTCATCTCGAGCTGTGCGTCATCCTTAGAGAGCTCTATTATCCTGGCCCCCATCTTACCTTTGGAACCGCTTACGCATATCTTCATCTCGATATCTCTCCTTAGATCAGTTTGTACGCCTTCAATTCCTTCACGAGCTTCTCCCTGTTTTCCGGGAGCATTTCGCACATCGGAAGGCGAAGTGTCGGCTCTATCATCTTCATCAGCCCCATAGCGGTCTTCACCGGTATGGGATTGGTCTCGATAAACATGGCCTTGATAAGCGGCAGGGTCTTGTAATGCAGCGCCTGAGCCTTTGCCATATCGCCCTTATCGAACGCCGCGCACATGTCGGCTATATCGCGCGGGATTATATTAGCCGCTACCGAAATTATCCCCACGCCGCCTATCGCCATTACCGGCAAAGTCAGCGCGTCATCGCCGGATATAAGCAGAAAGTCCTTGGGGCATACGTTC
>Ga0233425_10007098_pt1 | contig 15983 bp, 16 predicted proteins | sample Watercolumn_Towu_2_FD_181712 | JGI IMG/M metagenome (GOLD analysis project Ga0233425, IMG submission 181712) | Freshwater microbial communities from Lake Towuti, South Sulawesi, Indonesia - Watercolumn_Towuti2014_140_MG | ecosystem: Environmental > Aquatic > Freshwater > Lake | place...
GGAGAAAGAACCGGTTTGATTTTTCTCTCCTGAAAAGCACAATTCCGCAGGATTTTTCACGAATGGGGTGCGGCCGTTTTGGCTTGCGAGAGGGCTTTTTTGAAAATGATGTTTTGGAAGGCTTTTGCGAAGGCATTTGCTCTTTTGTAAGGTCGCTTGTAATATTACCCCGCTCGCGATTTTTTTACCAGTGCATGCGGATATGGCGAAATGGCAGACGCGCTACGTTCAGGTCGTAGTGGCCGCAAGGCCGTGGAGGTTCAAGTCCTCTTATCCGCACCACAGTTAACTGTCCCAGCCCATGACCTTGATGGCCTCTCGCGCAGCGGTATCCTCAGCCTTTTGCTTACTTGCGCCCTTTCCCTCTGCAATACATTTTTCCCCGATGTAGGCGCCCATGGTGAAAATTTTGTTGTGATCAGGGCCGATTTCGCTCACGAGCGTGTAGTGCGGAGTTTTGCCGAGACGACCCTGAGCCATCTCCTGGAAGAGCGATTTACTGTCGATGTGAAGACCTTTTTCGATGATCTCGGCGAGGTTCGTGAGAATGAGAGAGTGAATGAAGTTGTGAGTGACGCGGTATCCGCGATCCAGAAAAATAGCTCCAATGAGCGCCTCCAGAGCATTCGCAAGAATATGCGGCTTGTCCCGACCTCCCGAGTGCTCCTCGCCGCGACTGAGGCTGAGATATTTTCCCAGTTCGAGTTCGCGCGCCACCTGTGCGAGATGATTGCCCTTTACCAGCGCCGAGCGCCAGTTGGTGAGCTCTCCTTCCTGTTTTTTCGGATAATTTTTATACAGATACTCCGTGGTCACGAGCTCGAGCACAGCATCCCCCAAGAATTCAAGGCGCTCATTGTGTTCGATATTTTGCCCATGCTGCTCGTTCACGTAGGACTTGTGAACGAAGGCCAGTTGGAGGAGAGCTTCGTTCTTGATTTCTATGCCTATCGCCTGCTGAAGTGCCGAGTAATCCTGCATGAGAAGTAATTATTTTGATTTTCCCGTCTTGTGATCACGGTATGTACAGTATTTTTCCAGAATTTTACTCAAAACGCCATTGATAAATTTCGGAGCGTTCGTATCGCCATAGTCTTTGGCAATTTCGATGGCTTCGTTGATGGCGACGATCGGCGGAACATCTTCTGAGTAGAGAATTTCATAGGTTCCGATTTCCAAAATGGCGCGATCAACCGGAGCGATCTTCTCGAGCGGCCACTCGACGGCAAATTCTTTTATTTTCGGAAGTATTTCTTCGCGATGATCCATCACGCCCTGAAGTGTCATCCTCGCAAATTCAAGAATGTCCTGATTCTTCGGATACTCGGCTACAATGTACTCGAGCAGCTCAGGCGGCTGCTGCCCTTCATGCGTCTCATGGGCAAAGAGCGTCTGCATGACGGCGATTCGAGCTGAACGTCTGAAACTCGACATGTTTTGGCGGCTTTGTGAAGAAATTACGCCTTAATCTTCGTTACTTTTTCAAGTGATTTCCCCATATCGACGGCCTTGTGATTGCCATAGTATCCGCAGGTTGGGCAGATACGGTGATTCACCTTTGGCTGCTTGCAGTGTGAACACTCGACGATTGGAGCACCCTCAGTGAGCTTTCTCCTCGCGTTTCTCGTGAAGGTAGAGTAACGCGAGCGGACACGCGAGCGGGTCAGTTTTTGCTTTGTTGTTGGATGTTTCATGGTTTTTTACAGGTTAGATTTTTGAGGCTTTTTAGCGGGGTTACGGACTCCTTCATGGTAGCTGATACCTCTACTCTCATGACTTCTCCGTGTGGACATTCGGCTTTGTTTTTATCGATTCCGCACTCGGGACACAAACCGCGACACGAGCTAGAGCATACTGGAAAAGCCTCAGAATGCAAGAGAATTTCCTGGCGAAATGTTTCGTAGAGGTCCACTTCCATGCGTTTGGCGTCTACCAGCAGAATGTCTTGATCGTTTTTTTGATTGCGCGGAGGGGCAAAAAAGAATTCGCGCTCGAAGCGAGATATTGAAAATTCACGTTTCATATTTTTGAGACAACGCGAACAGTTGCGTATGAAGATTCCGCTCAGATTTTCGACTATGGCAATGATGGCATTTTCGGTTTTCAGAAAGGTAATATCGGCTTCGAAATCTTCATCGGTAGATGTTTCATTGAGTGCTTCGTTTGACCCTTCATTGACACCGAACTTCTGAGCCACTTTGAGATGAAAGGAGCGGGAGGCTCCTGCGTCGGCACCGAAGAGATCGCCGATATCGAAGATGAGATTATTCACGGTATTTTTAGTAGAATTATCGGTCGCGATTCAGAAATCGCAGAATAAAGAGAAAGAGGTTGAAGATGTCGAGGTAGAGTTGAAGTGCGATGTCCATCTCATTCTGCACCGCATTGAAACGGAGACGCTGGATATCGAACATGATGAATCCTGTAAAGAGCATGATGCCAAAGAAACTATAGATGCCTTCCATGCTAGAGCTGAATGGAAAAAAGATGCCAATTAAACCTACGATAATCATGCCCACAAGTCCAAAGAAGAGGAGTCCCTGAAGACGAAACATATTGATGTCGGTCTTCCAGGCGATGAGTCCCGCAGCAGCAAAGGTGAGCATCGTGGCTGCGAGTGCGCGGTAGATCAATTCACCGTTACCCTGTGCTATCAGGAGATAGAGCAGTGGGGCGAGTGTGAATCCCGTAATAAAAGTAAAAAACGAGAAGAGAATGTAATTGAGCGGGCGAACCTGCTTCCACCAGTGCGAGGTGAATATCAAGACGAGTTCGATCACGAAGGCAAGGAGCATGATTCCCGGCCTTCCAATCATGAGATCGAGGCCGAAGTTGAATCCGACATAGCTCCCTACTGCCGAGGCTCCGAGAGCGAGTCCGAAGAGCATGATGACCCGCCCGAAGAATGTCGCTCTGAGCTTCCCTGCTCCTGATTGTGTGTGTGAAAGTTCCATGATGCTTTGATGAAGATATATCGGAGCTTGATGGTAGCATATTTTTTGCGAAATTGCCAGTGCGTTACATTTGGAGTTATTATGGCGCCGACGTGCAACCTACTCCCCTTACCTGGATAGAAATTGATCAAAGTGCTCTGCTCTGGAATGCCGCCCAGTTGCGCAGCCATCTTGATCGTGGCGTAAAATTGTGTGGTGTTGTCAAATCCAATGCCTATGGGCATGATCAAATTATTTGTTCAAGAATTTTGGAGGAGGAGGCGGCGTGCGATTGGCTTGGAGTACACAGTTTGAGTGAGGCCGAATTCCTCCGTGAAGCAGGAATCGGATTACCTGTTTACGTCATGGGATACGTCAGTTTTGGTGAACTGGAGAAGGCTTTTTCCCTCGATGTAAGGATGGCAATTTACAATTTGGAGACAGCGGAGATGCTTGAGAAAATTGGAGAGAAGATCGGGAAAAAAATGCGCGTGCATCTGAAGGTGGAGACGGGCAGCTATCGTCAGGGAGTTTGTGAAGATGAACTTGATGCGTGGTGTGATTTTTTTAAGAAAAGCCGGTTTGTGGAGCTCGATGGTGCCTCGACGCATTTCGCGAATATCGAAGATGAGCAAGATCGGAGCTATTCCATTGCACAGATGGAGCGAATGAAATCTGCCCTCCGCCGATTGAATCGCTGCGGTCTTTCTGTATCTGTCGTTCATCAGGCGAACAGCGGGGCTGCTCTTCTCTACCCTGAATATTGCGGCAACATGGCTCGCAGCGGCATTGCCCTCTATGGTCTGTGGCCTTCCGAATCTGTACGACGACTCGACTGTGGGCGAACAGAACTGCAACCTGTCATGACCTGGAAAAGTCTCGTTGCCCAGGTGAAAAATGTGCCTGAAGGCTCATTCATCGGCTATGGCGGCTCGTATGTCGCAAAGCGCTCAACGAAACTCGCCATTGTGCCGGTTGGTTACGCTGATGGATACGATCGTAAGCTCTCGAATCGCGGGCATGTCTTGATTCACGGAGCGCGTGCCCCTGTCGTTGGACGAGTGTGCATGAATATCATCATGGTGGACATTACGGATATTGCTGGGGTGCAGTTAGAAGATGAAGTTGTTTTACTTGGACGACAGGGCAAGAATGTCATTTCCGCCGATGAGCTTGCGGAGTGGGCTTCGACGATCAACTATGAAGTAGTCTCCAGAATACGAGAGGGTATCCAGCGAAAAATGGTGTGAGGCGGCACTTTCGTTGCAATGAAGACGTGGATTTTTAAAACCCCCTCTTTTTTTGAGAGGGGGTTTCGCTTACTTCTTCCATGAAGTGGACGGAGTGTTTTACTCTTCGTCTGAAGCTGAAGTTTCTGTAGCGCCTTTCTCCTGTTCGATGCGATCTGCGAGACGTACCCAGAGTGTCGCACCCGGACCCTTCTGCAGCCTGTCATCGCCATCGATCGAAGCTGTACCGTCGGCATGCTTGTTGCCGGTCATTAGACCTTCATCCTTGAGGACGAGGATAGCCTGCTGTTCGGCTGCCGTGAACCGGCTGAGTTCCTTTGCGTCTGTAACACCTTGCAGAATTTCTTCCTTGCTTTCCGATGTTACATTTGGGAGAACCCCTGCATGAACACCTACGTAGTGGATGGCCTCTGCGACATCGGCTCTATTAACCGGCTTGGCCGCATCACCATTGGTGATGTTCTTGAGCTCGTCGAGCGTTATAAACTTGCTCTCAAGCATTGCATTGGCACAGGCATTGAACCATTCTGGTCCTTTGACGCCTGGTATCGCTTCCTTGGAACCTGCATCCGTGGCCTCCTTGCCGAGAACCGTTCTTGCTCCCATACATACCATCTGAGCACCATTCATCTCGTTGCTGACACCGAATACCGGCTTTCCTCCTTCCCCTGCAACGATGCCGAGCTCCTTGGCCTTAAATGCCTCAGAGTAGATGTAGCTCGTTGGGTCGACGGTATCGGTAAATGCAGCTACACCGGCTTCCACTTTGGCTTCCGGCTTTTCAGCGGCAATGAGCTTTTTAGCGTTTGTAATGAACTCGCCGAGAACTTTTTCGGCCGTTTTCTTGTCTGAACCTGCCATTTCCTGCGTAACACTGTCGAGTTCTGATGCAATCGTCGATGCCAGTGTACCTGTCGGAGCGCTCTCAAGAGTTGTGTTGATGAAGTCTTCGAACTTCTGTTCTGTCGCTGCACTCAGACCCTTACTTTCGATAACATCTGATGTTTCGGCTGCAACCTCCGTAACCGTGTTGACCGCTGCTGAAATGGTTTCCTGTGCGACTTCTGGAGCCTTGGCAACGTTGTTGAGAGCTAATGTAGCATCCTTCGAGAGCTCAACATTGATCTTGGCGAGCTGGTCGGTCATCTGGGCAACCTTTTCACTCAAGAGTGCGATCTTGTCTTCGAGCTTGCTGATGATGTCCTTGTATCTGGCCTCGAGCGCTGCGAGCGCTTTTGCTGAAAGTTCATCACCTGCGCTCTCCTTGATGTTCTTGAGACGATTGTTCACGATGTTATCTTCGTTGACACCGAGCTCAACGTCTTCGAATTCAGATTCATCGAAGTCGCCACTCTTCATGACCTTGTCCTTGAGAGATTGCATCTTCTTGAGGATGGCAAATGCGCCCTTTGAGTCCCCGGCGTCGCATGCTTTTGCACCTTCATCGAGGTATCCGTTGATCTCCTTGAGGAATGGCTTCATAAATGAAGGAACATGACCTGAAGAAACGAATCCATCGATTTGTTCAAGCTGCTTACATGCCATCTGGCTCTCGAACTCCTTGTGGGCTTGACGTTCGATTTTGCCGATGTTCATGAAGAGCTTGTTGAGCTTGTTGAAGAGGTACTTCTGTGGGCCTGGCATACAATCCTCATCCATTTCCGGCATCATTGGGCCTTCGAAGTTTTCGTCATCACCGAACCCTTCTCTGAAGTCGTCTTCGAGTTGAGCTACGTACGCTCTGCTCTGAGGGCCATATGATGGGCCGCCCTGCGGGCCAAAACCTTGAGGACCGAAGCCCTGTGGGCCGCTTCCAAATGATGGACCGCCGAATCCTTCGCTACCGAAGCCGCCGAATGATGGGCCGCCGCCTGGGCCGCCGCCGTAACCACCGAAACATTCCGATGAGGGAGGAGCCATAATTTCACTGAGGGATGCACCTGACCAGGCGACTGGGTCGGCAGCTGCCTTGTCGAGTTCTGCTTTAATTTCTTTGTATGCCTCAACGACCTTGGCGATACCGCTTTGTTCTGCACGCTTTACCATGCTATCGATCTCCTTTGAGCGTCGTGCCACTTCACGAACGAACTCACCGAGCATTTCACAACCACCGATCTGCTGATCGAGACCCGGAACAAATTCTCCAGCATCCTGATCCATGTAACCATGAAGTTTCATGAAGAGACCAACCTTGCCCTTCATTGGATCGCCATTGATACCATCCAGAAGAGAAAGTGCCTGTTGAACCTGTTCGGTTGTTGCTGTAGAAGCTGTAGCTGCCTCAATCGATGTAACAGCAGATTCCAACTGCGCAACGGCAGCCTGGTACTCTGTTGCCACTGGACATGCAACACCTGAACGCTTGGAGAGACGCGTGAGACTCTCGTTGAGCTGTTTCTTCTCCTGCTTGAGACGAGTCACCTCACCCTTGAGCCTTCCCCGTTCCATATTGACGTTCTTGACCTTGTATTGATTTGGATCAAAGTCGTCTGTGCGTATCTTGTATTTGTCGAAATTGACACCCTTGAATCCTTTTTCCGGATCGAAGAACTGACCGCAGAACGGATCGCCTGGAGGACAATGTTGATTTCCCTGATCGCCTGTCATACCCGATCCACAAGGCATCGTTGAACCATTTGTACTATTAAACGTGGCTGTCGATGTTGGACATGGTGCACTTGGGAAGTACGGCATTGGACCAACCGGCATCATCTTCCATGTGTCGTTCTTGTTCCACTGATCGTTCTGCTGCCATTGATCATTATTTTTCCACTGATTTGCATCATTCTGTTTTGCACGAATTGCTGTACATTCTGCCGATGCGAATCGAGCTGTGTTTGTAGAATTCCAACAATCGCCTGAACCGGTGTTCTGTTCTGACTGCCACTTAACCTGATCTGCGAGCATTTTGGCACATTCATTTGCGTCGCGACCATACATCGGCATGCCGCTTGGTGTCTTTGCATTTGGACACTCAATCATACCAGCTGGCGCTTTTGTAGAACCGGAACACTCAGCTGGAGTTGCGTTTCTATTCAGTTGCGGACACCATGGCATCGATGTCTGTGTATTGTTTGCTGCTGCTCTGGCCGCTGTACATTCTGTCGAACTGTACCTGGCAAGATTTGTCTGATTCCAACAATCGGCTGTTGGGTTACCCATATTTGCGCCGGGAGTCGGTGTTGGCGTTGATGTACATTGGCTTTTTGCTGCATCCCATCCCATTCCCTTGCTTGCACAGTCTGCCATTGTTGGAACTGATCCGGTATTTCCGGTGGTTCCAGTATTTGTTGTACCAGGCATCTGGCACGGAGGTGTAGCTGTCATACCTTTCCATGTGCCGCCTGCAGAGAGACAACCTGCCTGCATTTGGGATTCACTCTGTGTACCTGTTTGAGTACATGACTGAGTGTTTGGAATCATGACGCCATTACACATGTATGTACCTGTGGTACCTGTTTGAGTACCTGTGGTACCCGCTGTAGGACATATGAAGCCCGTTGGGTGCATCGGGGATGTCTCACCAGGACACTGGACCGTGTTTGTTGGTTGTGGACATTGGAAGCCTGTTGGGTGCATCGGGGATGTCTCACCAGGACACTGGACCGTGTTTACAGGCGTACAGTTCGGATAGGTACCCGTTGTGCCTGAAGGACAGGCCTGAGTTTGAGTGCCTCCGCCAGAAGTGGCGCCGGAACAGCTAGGAGGCGTGCCGGTTTCGCCCGCAGGACAAGTTGTTTGCGCGAGTAAAACTGATGCCTTGAGGTAGGCACCAACCGGTACGGATGCCGCGAGGGCAACTAAAATTCCTGCCGCGACCATGAGGTGTGGCAGATGCCAACGACGGGCGGCGAAATGTGCTTTTGCACTTCGCTTGCGTCGCTTAAGAGCGTGCTGTTTTCCCATATTTGTATGGAATTAAAAAATATTTATTTTTGTTTTGAAATCTGTTTTGGCAGACTTCAATGTGTTATTATATCGCATTTTTAAAATAATGTAAAGTATGATTTTTGCGTTGCCGCGCAGGCTCCTTGAGTTTCCAAGCTGACTGTGCTTTACTGCCTCTCGTGGGTTTCTTTTCTCGTCGAAATACACGGAAGGGCAATTTTTACCTCGCTCTCGATATCGGAACCGATGTCGTGAAGGCGCTCGTGTGCAGCGCCGAGGGAACGAAGGGTCGCGTCATTGGTGTTGGGCGAAAACAACAGCGTGTCGGCGATATGCACAGCGGGGTTGTCACTGATATTGCAGGTGTCATTCGCAACTGCCAGGAGGCCATCCATGATGCCCAGAAAATAGCCGGTTGTCGGCCCGAGCAGATGATTATCGGCATTGCCGGAGAGCTCGTGAAGGGTGCCACCATTACGACGAGCTATACGAGGCGCGATCCGGATACCAAGATTGATTTGGGTGAGCTTAAGAATATCGTCCACAAAGTACAGTGGAAGGCCTTTGAGCAGGTTCGCTCGCAGCTCTCTGAAGAGACGGGCTACAATGAAATCGATGTGAAACTCGTGAATGCCGCAATCGTTGATGTGCGCATTGATGGGTATAAGGTAGGCAATCCGATTGGATTCCAGGGACGCGAGGTCGTGATGAGCATTTTCAATGCGTTTGCTCCTTTGGTGCACTACGGAGCGCTCCAAACTATTGCTGCGGAACTCGATATTGAACTCCTCTCCGTGATCGCCGAGCCGTATGCTGTGAGCCGATGTCTGAGAGAAGAAGAAGGCGGCGGGAGTGTTCATGCAATTTTTATCGATGTCGGCGGCGGAACCACCGATGTCGCCCTCGTCCAGAACGGGAGAGTCGAAGGCACGAAGATGTTCACCCTCGGTGGCCGAACCTTCACCAAACGGTTGAGCCACAGTCTCAATGTTTCTTATGATGAGGCTGAGACTATCAAACTCACCTATAGTGCCGATCGACTGGAAAAACATTCACAGAAAATCGTTCGTGATGCCATGAAGAGCGACTGTGATGTGTGGTTGAGCGGCATTATTTTGACGCTGGGTGAGTTTGGTACGGAGAGTCTGCCGACGCGCATTTACCTGTGCGGCGGCGGGTCCAAACTCCCCGAGATTTTCGAGGTGCTCGACTCGCGTGAGTGGATCAAGACGCTCCCCTTTTCCAAGAAGCCGCAGGTGAGTTTCCTCAGTCCAAAGATGGTCGCCAATATGTTCGACGAGACGAAGATGCTCAAAGAAGTTTCCGATGTCACCCCCATGGCACTCGCCAATATGGGACTGGATTTCGTCGGTGAAGAGCATGTTCTCTCGACTCTCCTCAAAAAAGTTGTCCGCCTGATGCAAATTTAATTTTTTTGTTTCCTCTTAAATTCCCCCATGGCTGAAAAAAAAGATCAGAAAGAGCAGAAAGAGTCCGGTTCGGAAATGAAGACGGTGTCGTCCCGAAAGATTTTTTACTGTGAAATTGATGACGAGGTGACGATGATTTTTGACCGTATTAAGCCTACGAAATTGAAAGAAATCTACCTCGTGGTTCCCAGGCAGGCGACCATTTTCCAGAGCCTCGTGAATTTGAAAATTCTGAAGAGGAAGGTTGAAGAAGCCGGTAAAAAACTCCACATCATTACCGATGACGTGAATGGCATACACCTCACGCACCAGGCGGGTATTCCTGTCTATGAACGGCTTGAGACACAGGGGGGATACACGCCCAAACCTGAAGATGAAAAATTGAGAATTGCCCCTCTGCGTGCGACGATCAATGCGCTTGAGGATGAGACACCGACGCGTCTGCCTGAGAAAAAAATGTCGATCTCCGAGCTGCTCGGACGCGGCAGGAAGCGAAAAATTCCCCTCATCAGCAGTGCGATCGACCTCATCCGTTCCAAAGACGGAAATGAGAAGGAGATGAAGTTTGTCGTTGTTTCCCCCAATCGACAGGCGCTCATTGCCCTTGTTACCATCAGCGTCCTGCTTGTGCTCATTATTTTTTACATTGCTCTCCCGGGATCCACCCTCTTCCTTACGGCAAAGTCGGATGTCATCGATCACTCCGTCAATCTTACTTTCATCGATTATGAGTCGGGAAAAGAGATTCTCGATGCCAGACAACCGAAGGTGCTCGCCTCCCATAAGATTCAAACCACGATCAGGCGCACGATTCTCCAGGGATCGACGGGCAAGCTCTTCGAGGGGAAAAATTCCCGCGGACGGATCACCATTTCCAATAATCAGGCCCGGCCATGGCCGCTCATCCCCACGACGCGATTTCAAACGAATGACGGACTCGTCTTCAGAATTAACCAGTATGTCACCGTCCCGGGAGGTCGGGCAGACAGTCCTGGTTCTATCGATGTGGATGTCATCGCCGATCAGTTCGATGCCAATGGACAACCCATTGGTGAGCGCGGAAACATCGCTCCTTCCAGGTTCTTCCTTCCCGGACTCAATGCGGACAATCAGAAAAAAGTGTTTGCGGAGTCGAAGACAGCTTTCAGCGGTGGAGAGACTGCGGTGAAGAAAAAAATTGATGAGCGGGACATCGCCGCCGCGACGAATAGACTCAAGAAAGAGCTTTCTGATGCGGTTGAAACCGAGCTCCTCCGTTCGGTTGCCGAGAAAAACATCGCCATGACCGATAGCGCGAAATTTGCCCTGCTCTCTGAAAAACTTGCCTACCGGTTGTCCGAGCCGAGAATTTTCATCCCACCCGATCTGGCCGGAAAAGAACAGGAGAATTTTGAGGCGGTGGGTGAAATTGATGCCGGGGGCGTTTACTTCAATCTCCAAGAGGTACTCGATATCATCAAGTCGGAGCTGAAAATCCGCAAGAGTCCCGACAAGCGGATTGCCAAGATCGATGAAGCGAGCATTTCATACCACATTTTTGATGTCGACAAAAAAGAAGGAAAAACGATCAAAGTAACGGCTTCCCTCAAAGGCATCGAGGAGTATGACATCAATCCCGCAAGAGAAAATGGCGAGCGTCTCATTCAGAAGATCAAGGATCATATTGTCGGCAGAAAGGTTCAGGATGCAAAGGAGTACATCCTCAGTCTTCCCGAGATTGCCGCCGTCGAGATCAAAAACTGGCCCGTGTGGGCACCTACGATTCCCGGAATTCCCGACAACATTGATGTTCAGCTTGTGCCTACTCCGTAATTCTTGTATAGTTTCCTCAAGGTTTCCTATGCCCTCACCCATGAAACAACGATCTTCTCCGGAAGCTCTCAAAAATGCCACGAAAAGCTCTCGGGGCGCTGCGTGGTTCGTCGCTTCGGCTCTTTTGTTTAGTGCGTATTATGCCCTGCAGATTCAGTTTGTTTTCGCCGATACCAATCCCCCGCAAGTTGAGCCGCCGAGCGGGACGGCTTACCCCACGTTCGACAATCTTGAGACAAAAAATGATATCGTCGTTGGACAGAACCTGAAGGTCGGCAATACGATCAAGCCGAAGAGCGGTCTCAATCTCACGCTCGATGCCGACAAGGTGAACTTCAAGAAGGATCTGGAGACGCTTGGCAGTCTTGTTGCCGGCAATGATGTACTCATTGGCGGCAAGCTCAAGCCGAAGAGTGGCGATACGCTTGAAATTTTTTCTCCTTCTCTCACCTCTGTTTCCGGCGGAATGTCGGTTTCGGGAAAGCTTTATGCGGATGGAGGACTCGTCATCAAGAATGGCCTCAAGGTTCTCAGTGATGCGCAAAATCCGATCAGTTTGGCAAATCCCGTCCTCACTGGAACTGTTACTGCGGACAATATCTCCGTGAGCGGGAAGGCTGACATCAATGGGGCACTCGATGTTATCGGAAACTCAACCCTGAATAATGACCTTCTCATGAAGAAAAATGGGCAAGTATGGGGAACGTTCATTGTCGGTAATAGTGCCAATTCGGGTGTTACCATCTCTTCGGCTGAGACTATTCTCAGAAATGACCTCACCGTTCATGGAAAAACTGAGCTGAAAGAAGATGTGACGATCAACGGAAAGTTGAAGGCAAATACGATTGGCAAGTTCACTTCGGCTGTCGGTAAGGCGGTTTCGGTTTCATCCAATGAGACTGGTGAGCCTTCTTATGCCAAATGTCCTGCCGGGTATGCTATGCTTAGCTGCTCGATCGGTCCTAGGTCCTCCAATTTTGCCTGGCAACCCTCTGATAAACTTCTCGGAAATGCTTTTTTCCAGGGTCCGCCAGATCTTCAGACATGTGTAGCCTACGGTTCGAATCTTGGACAAAACTCTGTCGTCTATGCGGCACGGGTGACGTGTTTTAGTCCTTCCGAAAATTAGTCACTGCGCGAAGAGCTCGCAGATTTCACGTACCTCTTTTTCTCTGATTGGTTTGCAGAGTTCCGGCTTCCTCTGCTCGAAGGCGAGCCCCGATGCCACGTTCATGATACACTGATCTTTCATGCTTTCCTCTTTCAGCTTCTCGCAGTCTTTTACCGAGTTGCCATTTTGAAGTGCCATGAGCTGATTTTTTTCTTTCTCCTCTTTTTCGCGTTTGACTTTTTCTGCGCTCGAGGCGGCCTCACAGACCTTTTTAGCATCCGGAGATGAGAGCTCACTGCAGAGTTCTATTTTTCCTTCGTTTGCTGCGCGGCCAATCGTTCGGGAATCTCTGAGAAGTTTCAGACAATAATCTCTCTGGCTGCTCCCGGTAAGGGCTTCGCAGACATTTTCGCTATTGAGAGCGAGTGCTTTTCTTGTGATATCTTCGGTAAATGCGCTCGGCTGACCGTTTGAGCTGCATCCGCTCAGGAGAGCGATCACGCTTAGTGCTGTAGTTATCTTTTTCTTCATGTCGTGAGGGGTTATGAAGAGATTTTTTAGGCTATTTATGTGTGAGAAGCTCTAAAGACCAAGCTGCTTCCTGATTTCTTCGGCTTTTTTTGCATCCTCGTCGGCCTTCGATTGCTGTACAAATTCTCCTTCGAGATCCATCCAGTCTTCGTAGTGTTTCTGAGCAAGTTTCTCGAGTTGATCCCAGTGTTTCTTCGAGAGCTGCGCAAATTTTTCACGTTCCTCTTCGAATATTTTTATGAGTTCATCAACCTGGGACTGTTTGAGCTTGGGTATCGACTCGATGATTTTTTTCTTTTCATCTTTTGTCAGGGAAATTGAACCGGCGAGCATGTGGAGGAAGTACTGCTCGTCGAAACTCAGGGTGTGCGCCGGAATTTTTACGTTGAGGACGGGTGCGAGTTTTTCACCTATTCGGAAGTTGGCCGGAGTTTCGTCTTCAGGTTGTGGTGGAGGGGGTGGAGGCGGGGGGGGCATAGGCTGACCGCCCATTGGTTGACCGCCGTAGGAATCAGCGAAACCGGAGCCTTGCGGTGGAGCACCATAATATGGAGCCTGTCCGTACGGAGATGGCGCACCGTATGGTGGTGCCGGCGGATATGGCTGATAACCCCCTTGCGGAGCATACTGTCCGGGAGGGTATGGCTGTGGCGGAATGTAGGTTTGCGGAGGTGGTGGCGGTGGTGGTGGCGGCGGTTGAGTCGCACCCTGTGTCCCTCCTTGAGCCTGAGACCCATCGCCGAACTGACCGGATGCCTGGACCGAGGATTGATCGGAAGGATTACCGGATGACTGACCCGATGGCTGTCCTGATCCAGTTTGATCAGACATCTGGCCTGCTGACACACCTGATTGTGGATCCTGCGTAGTATCTGACATCGATGGGTATTGTACGGGTCGTTATCTTTGATTACAAGCCTTTTTCTTCTTGCCTATGGCTTATTTTTCTTCGCTCTTCAAATAATCATTGATGATACCCGGAGCCATCATGAGTGGGCGTGGTTTCATAAATTTCCCCGCTTTTAACTGTCCGTCCCTGAGCGCAGAGCCTCCCGCTACAAAGAATGCTGCATGAACCATGATGATCGCCGAGATGGCCAGAACCGAGAAACCGACCCAGACGGTTACGATGTCGGTCTTGTAGAGAATGGAAAGTCCACGAATCGCCACAGAGATCGATATGATGAGTCCGACTCCAAAAACGAGAATGGCCAGGCCCAGGCCGACACTCGGAATGGCGCCTGCAATGATAGCCAGAAGGAGATAGATGCTTATGAGGAAGCAGTGCATGGCCGAGACTTTCAGCGCGTCGAGGTAACTGCCCTTGTCCGTGAAGATTTTCATGACGAGATTGAGGAAGAAGGAACGGACGAGATTGCCCAGGATCGCAACGACGAAGAAGATGAGAAAGTATTGGACGTAGGTGACGGGAGTGAATGAGATGCCTTCGAACATCTTTTTGGCCCAGGTGAAGGCGGAGACGTTTCCGAGGAGGAGGAGCGCGAGCGAAGCGAGCGCGGATCCAAGGAGCAGCAAGAATCCGAAAGATCGGTTACTTCCCTTCTTGAAGGCTTCTGCGGCCTCGAATGGCTGAAAGAATACGTTGTACATTGGAGAGTGGGGTTAAGGAATGAAAAAGTATTTTTAAAAAATTCCGAATAGTGTTCTATCGAGAGCGATTTTCCCTCCTCCCATCAGGAAAAGCAGGATGCAGGCCGCGAGAATTACGAGATCGAGTTCCCAGCCCGTTTTGTCGTGAGCCGTGAATGGCACTTTCCACTCGACGGTTTTCATGTAGATGGCCCCGAGCATTATGAATCCCAGGCCTGCTGCGGCGAGTTGCGTGAAGAGTCCTGCGAGAATGCCGAGAGCTCCCAAACCTTCTGTGATTCCAAGGAAGAGAAAGAAACCAGCGGCACTTTCTTTCCCCAGGTTGGCAGCCATTTGTTTCCTGTTCTGAATTTTCCATACCCCGTGTACGACGAACACGACGGTTACGGCCGCACGGAGGAGAAAAAGTGCAATATCCCTGTACTGATGGAGAAGCGCAAACTGTTCCATTGGGTGTACCATAGCATGGAAATTCAGTTTGCGCAATTTTCCTTAAAAATTCAGAGTTCCTGACCACACAGATCGTTTCCGCCTCAGGAAAGAATTCCAGACACTTTACAAGAGGATAGGAATAAGATTACCGAAAATCATTTCATCCCTTTACCAATAATCCTCTATGCTCGAGAATGAATCAGTAATTGCGTATGAAGCTGAATTTGACTTTCTTACAAGCTTCTGTTGTATTCAGGAATTTCGGCGGCGCCGAAATTTTCAGCTTTATTTTGAGAAAGATTTTTTGAAAATCGTGTTGCCAAAACTCAATATATTTTCTGGCTTGTGCTGCTCTGAAATTCGAAAAAATCCCTGGCAATTGGATAAAATCTACCTCAAGAATGCAAGAGTAAAGAGGCTAAGAGATATCAAAAGAGCTCCATTCGGAGCTCTCGAAGAGAAGACTACTTGAGGACGGAACGACGACCGACATCGCCAACCGCATCGCCCGGATAACAGTTGCAGACGCAGACCCTGCGATAGTCGGGATTCCAGTCGAAGTCCAAGACGTTGCCGTTTGGTAATACTTCAAGGGGGTATTGGGTAATTTTTTGTCTATCTGGCATGTGGGCATCGAAAGGAGCGGAGCCCATGAATGGCTTTTCAAGCCCTTTTTGTAATGCTTTTCTATATCCATCATGATTCATTTCTCGTGGATTTTGTTGTGTCATCACTGCCACTCCTCGATCGAGCTGGAGGCGGAAACGGAGGAGGTCTGGGCCGAGGGTTGCAAATGTTGTGCCGTTGTTAAGAGCATTTTGAGCGGATTCGGTGGCGGAGATATTGGTCTCACTGACTTCATTCACATCAAGGGTTGCGATGAGTCGTGGTGTGCCTGGCTCCCAGGGTTGAGCCTGATCGTAGGCGGCCTTGAAGGCAGCGAGGTGAGTTTGCCATGGTGTAGCTCGATTGAGGTTTGCGAGAT
>Ga0233425_10007099_pt1 | contig 15983 bp, 30 predicted proteins | sample Watercolumn_Towu_2_FD_181712 | JGI IMG/M metagenome (GOLD analysis project Ga0233425, IMG submission 181712) | Freshwater microbial communities from Lake Towuti, South Sulawesi, Indonesia - Watercolumn_Towuti2014_140_MG | ecosystem: Environmental > Aquatic > Freshwater > Lake | place...
CAGTATCGGACTATTAGAGAAATTGAAATAGACTTTGGTCGGGAAAATTTATTACTGGATGTTTATTTAAATGGTGAAATTTTAGAAAAGTGGGAATTTAAAGATATAAGAGCCAGAGCTCAAAACCCAATTTAAGGAGAGACCCAATGAAACCTGAAATCCACTACCGCCATTACTATAATAGACAAGCTACCCGCCCTAAAGGTGCATTGACTGTTGCCTATACTATAGATAAAATTAACAAAATAATGAAAATAGGCATTTCCTTTTGCAGCCCGAAGGACGTCTTCTGTAAGAAGATAGGTAGGGTTGGGGGTAGAGATTGTGAAGGGGCAGAAAACAGGTTACGTGAAACTCCTTTAATAATAGATTTACTCTATCTTGGTGATAAGCCACTAGTAAAACGAACACTAGGGGAATTAATTAATTGGTTATTTATTTCGGTGAACGGAGGGGTTTATAAACCATTGGTAAAATTTAAGAATCAACCCCCTTGGTTCGCTGCCTTCCCAGAGGAAGAACAACCAGAAGATTGGTGGGCATGGAAATGATCAAAACCGAAGAATTGAAAGAGGAACAATATAGAGATATAGTTAAAACAGCAGACCATATCGCCTCCATATTACTTATCCAATTGTATAATTCCAGTCCAGAAAGTTCTGCGGCTTTACAATTAGGATTGATTAAGACTTTATCTGTCTTATGGGCTGCACAAGCCAAAGTCGCACCAGAGGTCATATTTGATGGGATAATGGCCACATTACCAAATGTCTTTAAGTATGATACAGGTGTAGTACATTGAAAATAAAACCGTATAATATAGATTTGGAGAAGGCTCACACAGTATTACAAGCCGTTTCCTATGAAGGAAACTATACTACTGGAATGATAACTATTTTTATAAAGGAAAAATGGGAATACGAATTGACATTAGAAGAAACCCAACAATTTTATGAGGATGCTAAGGTATTATTAAATGTGGACAATGCTGGCCACTATCGAAAACGCTATACAAGGGGGTATAGATATATATAAATGATTAAGAATATAGAGAAGTATCTTAATATTTGTGATGAAATTGCACTTTTCTCGAAATGTTTATCTAGGAAAATAGGTGTTCTAATAGTCACCCCTGATTTTACTATAGTTAATAGTGGGTACAATGGCCCACCTAGATTATGTCCCCATTGTGATTCGAAAGAGCGATTGGATTGGTTAGTGGAACGAATACAGAAAGAAAAAGTAGGGGATATTAGGAATTTTCTATTAGATAATGGTTTTGGAAAAAGATGCCCCAGGCAAATTATGGGTTTTAGAAGTGGAGAAGGATTGTCTCTATGTCAAGCTGGCCATGCGGAAGCGAACGCTATTGCTAATTGTAGTAGAGAGGGTATAGGAGCTAAAGGGAATTGGATAATAATGAATTGCTCACTACCATGCCAAGAATGTTGTAAAATGATCATAGGGGCTGGTATCACCAAGGTCATTTGTGTAGATGCCCCAGATTATGATCTAGGTAGCAGGTGGATATTGAATAATGCTGGTGTAGAGATAATCCAAATCAAAAGGTGAACCACTATATAATAGCACTATTAGTGGAAAGTAATATTTAAACAGGAGGTATAATGGGATATCCATTAACAGATAGCCACCAACCGGATGAATATGATTTAGATTTAACAAACCCACTCCAAGGAGATCCTATATCATCTACACCAAAGTGGCAACAAATACTGCAAGTGACACAACAAAGAAGTCCTAAGTTCTTTGAAATATTAGTAGAAAGTGCTGATCTACACAATAGAAAAAACCTTAATTATGCTGGTGTAGGAGACGACCCTTTTGCAAATTTTAGGGAAACTGAAAAGTTTTCTTGTCCCTATTGCGGTGAAAAAATCCCAGCATGGTTGGGAGTAGCTATTAGAATTTCTGATAAATACTCTAGATTTTGTAATCTCTTGGGGGGCATCCCCGATATGGTGGGCGAAAGTATTAAGGATACAGACATTGATTTATCTGTTTATTCTAAAATATTTAAAATCTTATACGAAGAATGGGAAGAAAAACAAAAAGAACAAAAGGCAAATAAATAAAGGAGTCTATATGAACATTAACCAATGGGGGTCGGCTATCATCTATCGGCCAGAGTGAGGATTCTTATAGCATTGATTATGCTATTAACCTTTAATCCGATTGTTGGCAACTGCCAACCCCGAATTATAGTAAGGAGCCTTACATCATACCAACAATCGGCCAAAGATCTTAAAATTAGGAGGATGATAATTAAATATGCAACGGAATATAAAGTAAAACCTTCAGCAGCTTTAGCTGTAGCCCATATCGAAGGCAGAGGATTGGATAAGTATGGCAACATACTCCAAGAATTTAGGATCGGAAAACATGGAAGATTCTGGTTACCTATGGGAATATATGATCCTAAAGGGACTAAAATGGCTTTTATATTGGAAAGAAATATAGAATTAGGTGTTAAAGCCTTAGCTCGCTATGGACCAGTTCGCAATTTAATGGATCTCAAAAGGACATTGAGAAAATATAATACAGAGTTTAATTCCGCATATTGGTATCAAATAGTTAAAGCTGAAAGAAAATATAGGAAGGTGTTAGAATAATGTGAAGATTACTATAGTTTTAGATAAAGATTTACTCAATTGGCTAGAGCAGAAAGCTAAACTCCAAGGCACAGACATACAACAGATCATCAATACTATATTAAAAGAACATATGAATAGGGTAAAAAACATAATGGAGTTCTAAAAATGTTAGAACAACTAGAACAGGACTTGATAGTTGCTAATCTTGGGGATATACAAGATTTTGATTCTCTCCAGGTTGGTAATGCTCAACTTTATATTACATATAGAAGAAGGGATGAAAGAAAACTTGGAAATACAAGAGATCGCGATGTACCTACAATCGTATGGTTTAGCGATACCCTCAAACATGTAAGTGGGAACCATTGGGGGCATGGAACTAATCATAAGTTAAGGTGTTACAACATATGGGGGTTATCAGAATTATTTTCGATTAAAAAAATGTTTGCTAAGCACTTGTCTCCTCATACCATTCTTTTAATAGAAACGACAATTAAGAATTTGACACCAACAAGGTATATAGTATGATTGATAAATTAGATGAACAACTCATAATAACTAACCTTTCGGAAATTCAAAATTATGATCCGAATTTTGAAACAGGTAATGCTAAATTATATGTAGCTATATACGATGCTAGAAGGCAACCCGCCCCTGTGATTATTTGGCACAAATCGTTAGGAAATGGAGGTTGGGGGCATTCTCATGATTATTATGGGTATTGTTTATATAACACAGAGGATGTACAATCCGTTCGTTTTTTAAAAGATAATATAACAGACGATCTTTGGAATAGAATAATGGAAATATGCAAAAAGATAGCACCACAACGAGTACTTGAATAGGGTTTAGGGAGGTTCTAATGTTAGAACCAATTTTTATAAAAGCAACAGATTTAGGGGATGCTTGGCATCAATGTTTATTCACAATTTTGGATAAAGGAAAAAGATTTAAAATAGATTCTGGAAGTTATGCTGGTGAAAATAGATTGGAATTCGATTACATTACAATACACGTAACACATCCAGGAAATAGACCATTAGAACCACAGATCCCTCCTCATTTTGGGATCCCAAACCCGGTTGAACTTGGGTATATTCTTGGCGACCACCCGGATTTTAAAGGTAGACCATATATCGAATATCTAATGTCTGGTATTAAAGAAGTAGGTGAAGACTACACCTATGGTGAGAGATTGTCTAATTATTCTCTTTATAGTCCCATAATTGGGAGGCCAGGAGAATTCGAAGCCAAAGTCAAATTTAACCAAATAGAACATGTAATCAGAACCTATAAAGAACATGGCTATCGCAATAACCAAATGGTCTTACAAGTGGCCCAACCCCAAGATATATTACTTAATGACCCCCCTTGCCTTAGGGAACTAGATACCCGTATCCAAGATGGTAGGTTGCATTTTTTCCCTAGGTTTAGGTCATGGGATTTATGGGGAGGCTTCCCTGCAAATTTAGCTGCAATTCAAATCCTAAAAGAATATATGGCTAGTGAAATTGGAGTGGAAGACGGTGAAATTATTGCGAGTTCCAAGGGTTTGCACCTATACGGGTATGCGGAAGAAATAGCTAAACTTAGGAGAGGTTGTTAATGTCAGATTCTACTATGAGTGAGAAATATGGAAAACACACCTTCTATAAATATAATACTGGGAATAAAATATGGAATATATGGAATGCCTGAATTGCTGTAGTTTATATGTAAAGGGTCAAGAGCTTTGTGATTATTGTAAGGCCAAGTTGGTTAATCCAACTAAGGAGGAGGGGAGAAGAGAAGTGAACGGTGCGATTGTAGAACAGTGTGAGGGTTGTGGTTTTGTAGAAGACGAGCATTGCAGAATTTGGGTGTCCCCGAAGACCAAATGGCGGATGGGGCCTTGTACTAATGCCACACATATAATAAAGGATAAGAAAGTTGTAGACGAAAGGGTTAGAGTTGGACAACAGAAAAGCAAAAAGAAAACTAGGAGGTGATGTGGTTAAAGATGTGATGAATCCAGGAAACGAAACGGTGAATCCAAAATAGGATTGGTAATGAAGATCCCAACTATAGTTATGAATACCGCTAAAGAAGAGGCACTAAAATCTGCCCACAAATTTAAAGTAGGGGCAGTTATCTTCAAAGGGAAGCAAATTCTATCCTCTGGTCATAACTACGGTCAAAGGAGTGCCAAGAAACTACATCCAAGATACCAAAAGTGGAGATACTCTATCCATGCTGAGATAGATAGCATCCTCTCTGCGAAAAGAGATTTGAAAAGTAGTAGTATTTTAGTTGTTCGGTTAAATAATAAAGGTGATCTGGTATTGTCAAAACCCTGTAATTTTTGTACGATGTATTTAGAACATGTTGGGGTAAAGAATTTGTATTATAGTAATAATGATGGGGATATTATATGGGAAAGGATATAATAACATGGTATAAGTGTAACAAACCGCCTGTCGCTGATAGTAAAGAATTATCTAGATTGGAACTTACTACCACCTATAATAATATAGATGGTAGTATGGATTACTGGGAAGGTTGGGCTTTTTATAAAGAACCCCAACCGGAAGTAAATAGGACTATAACTATAGAAGATAGTAATAGAATTGGTAAAGCTTTTGTTAAGAAAAAACTAATAAATGAAAAAGGAGTTTATTATATAGAATTTGTTATGTCAGGAGAATTAAAAGATAAGACAATACAAATATAGTTGACGAAGCCTATAAAAAATATCCGGGGGAATTCTATTGATTAAATTAACAGAGAATGCGATACAAGTATTAGAAAAGCGTTATTTAAAACGAGATGAAAATGGTACTATTATTGAAACACCAGAGGGAATGTTTAAGCGTGTAGCAGATACAATCGCCAAAGCAGAGAAAACTGAGGAATTGCGAAAGGAATGGTCCAGAAAATTTTATGATGTAATGAGTAATTTAGAATTTCTACCTAATAGTCCTACTATTAGGAATGCTGGGGCTACTGGTGGTAGTTATTCAGCTTGTTTCTATTTAGATATAGAAGATAGTAGGGAATCCATATTCGATGTATTAAAGAAATCTGTAGAAATCCAAGCTTTTGGTGGAGGTACTGGTTACAATTTTTCGAAACTAAGACCAGAAGGGTCATTAATAAAAACTACTATGGGCAGGGCTAGCGGTCCTGTTGGTTTTATGAAGGTTTTTGATTATGTGGTTGGGAGTGTTATCCAACAAGGGGGTGTCCGTCAAGGTGCCCAGATGGGATTATTAGATATAACTCACCCAGATATTGAGAAATTTATAAATAGTAAACAAGAGGAAGGGGTATTAACTAATTTTAACATTAGTGTGATTATTACAGATGAGTTCATGAGTTCTATCAATAAGGAGTCTGAACTATGGGATAAAATAATAGTAGGGGCTTATAGAAATGGTGAACCTGGTGTCTTGTTTATAGATACCATAAACAAATTTTCACCTACATATCCATACCAAGTTCTTAATGGATGCAACCCTTGTTTGATTAGTGATACATTATTATTCGATGGGGATCGTCTCAGTAGGATAGATACAGAGGGTGTTATCTTCCGTAGTTGGAAAACAGGCATAAAAGAAACCATAAATCTAAAATTATCAGATGGGACCGCTATAACACTCACACCCGATCACCTCATAAAAACTGAAAAAGATGGTTTTATCCACGCACAGGATTCACTTGGGTACAGGATAAGTAGAGTTGGTGACAGATTCTTTACCTCTGAAAATACAGAGCACGAAGAAAAATTAGTATTGTTAGGGTTTCTTTATGGTGATGGTTGGACGAGAGGTCATAGGGGTATAAGTGTTAGAATAGATGAAAAGAAAGAACCCGATGTAGTATCCCTATTAAAATCTTATGGTTTCTATCACACTCCAAGTAAGGATAAATTATATTGTAATAAAGGACAATTATCAAATCTATATATAGATGAAAAAGAATATAATTTAAATATCATAAAAGAAAAAACCTATGATAAAGTTCTACCCGAATCTATAGTATGCTCTAAATTACTTCGTTTACGCTCCTTCTTAAGAGGATTGTATTCCGCAAATGGTTCAGTGGTTAAGGATAGATTTATTTCTTTTAAGTCTACTAGCAAACTCTTAATCCAACAACTACAAACAATTCTATCAGCTTTTGGGATAAAAGCACATTATTCTCATAATGATGGAGTGGAAGTTAAATGGCATAATGGGGATTATCGTTCCAAACCTTCTTATAATTTGTATATTACTAATAGAACAGCATTAGAACGTTTCGCTAAGAATATCGGATTTGTAGAAACAACCAAAAATGAAAAACTTGACTATATCCTTAAAAATAGGACGACAGGAAGACCTACTTATCCAAAAGTATTAACCATAGAAAAAACCGGACCTAAAGAAGTATATGATTTTAAAATGAAAGATGGTCTTCCATACAATCAAGCTAATGGGATCGTTGTCCATAATTGCTCAGAACAAGTTCTAGGAGATAAGGAAAGCTGCAACCTTGGTTCTATAAATTTATCCAAATTTGTGGAAGATACAGGTGGGGGCAAACCCGAAATAAACTGGAAATCCCTTAAAAGTGTAGTTGGGATAGCAGTCCGCTTCCTTGATAATGTTATAGACGTGAATAACTACCCCATTCCAGAAATAGAAACAGAAACCAAAAAATTTAGGAAAATTGGTTTAGGTGTTATGGGATGGGCGGATTTACTTATAAAACTAAAAATAATGTATGGCAGTCAAGAATCATTAGAACTAGCTGAAAGAATAATGAAATTTATTAATAACGAAGCAATTAGATGTTCTGAAGAATTATTACAAGAGAAAGGGCACGGTACTTGGGAAGGGTTTTTAGACCCTTCTATTTATGCTAAAGATAAGACCAACCCATTATTCCATAGAAGAAACGCAACCTTGACTACAATCGCCCCTACTGGTAGTTTATCGTTAATAGCAGGATGTAGTGCTGGAATAGAACCAATTTTTAGTTTCGAATTTAAAAAGAAATGTATTGGTAGCGAGATCACCATCATCAACCCATTGTTATTAGAGTGGTTACAAGATCATGATATTACAATAGAAGGAGTACCAGATTATTTTATAGAAGCTAAAGATGTAACACCAGAACAGCATATTAGAATGCAAGCAACTTACCAAAGGCACGTTCATAATGCAGTGTCCAAAACGGTGAACTTGCCTAATAGTGCGACTATTAAAGATATAGATTACATTTTTAAACTAGCCCATTCTTTAAATTGTAAGGGCATAACCGTATATCGTCAAGGCTCACGTGAATACGAAGCCCAAATCCCCCTATCCCAAGAGGCTGATAAAAAACCTCCTATGAATAGTGGAAAATTACTATCCAATATGGACAACTCCCCAGAAGGTTCCTTGCAACCACCCGAATGGATGTGGGGTGGTAGGCAGATGATAAGGACTGGTGAAGGTACATTATGGGTACACCTATTTGAAGATCCAATATCAGGTTATAAAGAACTATGGTCACAGATAAGCAAGGAAGGCAGGACCCTCTCCTCTATGAATGCTAGTATTGGCAGATTAGCCACCTTAGCTCTTAACGGGGGGAACTGCCCTAAATGTGGACATAAAAATTGCGGTGTGCCTTGGAGTGCTGTAGAAAAACAATTACGTGGGATCATTGGAGAGAAAACAAATTGGTTTAATGGACAACAAGTGATGTCTCCCCCAGATGGGATTGCTAAAGTTATTAAGAAAAGAATATTGGATAATTCGGATTGGCCTGTGATATGCCCCCAAACCGAAGTCGGAGGTCCAACAGTAGATGAGTTTATAAATTCAATTTACGATACTTATGGTACTGACTTATGCCCAGATTGTGCCTCCCCTTTAATTCATGACGAAGGATGCAAAGGGGGGAGATGTCCCAATTGTGGGTTCAGTAATTGTGTGTGATCTAGTGTTAAAGATAACTATAGAACTAATATCTGCTATCACAAACAAAACAGTGACAATAGCACAAGCCCGAATTTATAATGATGGTTCAGGTACTAAAACCAAAGGGAATTACAAATACTTATTCTTAAATAAAGGCAAAAAGTGGGGAGAGGGAGAATTTAAAAATTTCCCTAGGACCAAAAAGAATGTATGGGACTTAATTTATAGTTGTTTAAATGCACATCTTAAAGGAGAACTGTAATGGCTATTTCCTTCACACAGAACCATTCTGCTGATTCTATGATTAAAGATGATTCTACTGTAGCGGACCTGATTGGAGTATTGAAGGAACTCCCCCAAAATTTGAAAATAGATGGGCATTTTCAAGTTCATGTAGTAGGAGGGGAGGTTATATTTTTACAGGATCAAAGGGTTACAGATTTAATGGACATCATTGTGAATTGTCCATTATGTAGTAGCCAATTGCAAGAACAAGAACGGGAGGTCCTTAATTAGACATTGACTAAAATAAAATCTAATGTAAAAACAGCAAAAAAAATATCCAGTAGAAAAGCTAAGGGCAGATCACTACAAAAATGGGTTTGTGAACAAATATCCAAATTATTAGACACCCCTTGGGGTAGGGGTGATGATATGGAGATATCCCCTAGACCTATGGGACAACCTGGCCCAGATGTGGTTATGTCCAAACAAGTACGTGAAAAGTTCCCCTTAACTTGCGAGTGCAAGAACCAAGAATCTTGGAATATAATTTCTTTTATAGAACAAGCGAAAACTAATATTTATCCTAATACAGATTGGTTATTAATTATTAAAAAGAATAAGATAAAACCTTTAGTAGTTTTAGATGCTGAGGTTTTTTTTAGACTATTATATACCAAAACTAAATAAAACATCGTGTTTATATTCTGCATAGACCAGATTTTAATTAAAAAGTTAATTAAAATACTAATAGGATGAACCATTGCAATTAACGCTTAAAAATTTCCAATCCCATGCTGATACAACATTGGAATTATTACCAGGGGTTAATATCCTAATTGGCCATAGTGATAAGGGTAAATCATCTATTATCAGGGCCGTAAAATGGCTAACAGAAAACAAACCCAGTGGGGAGGAATTCAAATCTAATTTTGCCCCCAAAAAACTCACAGAGGTCGTCTGGGAATCGGAAGATAATATAGTAGCTAGAGGCAGGGACAAAGATAAAAATTATTACCAACTGGATGACGAAGAGTTCTTAGCCTTTGGTCAGGATGTTCCTAAACCCATACAAGAGTTCTTTAACCTTTCCGACTTAAACTTCCAAAATCAACATGACCCTCCCTTTTTATTATCAGAATCCCCTGGTAGTGTAGCTAGGTGTATCAATAGTGTGGTTAACCTCGAATCTATAGATGAAACTATAAAAAATGCCAACGCTGGCCTTAGAAAAGTAGATAGCGAACTAAACCACTTCAATAAACAATTGAAACAATTAGATGCCGAAATAGTTCTGTGCCCTGATTTCAATACAATTGATGCGATAGTTTCTACTTTAGAAACCTATACTAAAAAAGTACAATCGAACATTATATTTTTAAATACGATCGGCGTTTTAATTACCAACATTACATATTACCAATCTATCTTATCTTCTATATTCTTCCCCAATATAGATGCCGTCAATAATTTATCTATAATGGTAGATGAATATTCTATTAGGAATAAGAATATAGGCAAGATAGCTACTTTAATAGAGGAAATAATATGCAAACAAAAAATTATTAAGGAGGCATATGTCCCTGCTTGTGATTTAGATCTTTCTATGTATTCTTATTATACAAAATATAACAATAGAATAATAAAACTAAATCAACTTATAAATACAATAAGTCAAACCAATACTAACATAAAAAGATTATATGGAGAGATAGAGAAATGGGAGAACCTATTAATAACAAAATTTCCAGCGGTTTGTCCTCTTTGTCAACGTCCAATGTTAAAACACAAAAACAAGTGTATTGTAAATGGTGTGGAGTAGAAAGAGAACCAGGGGAACTATGGACTAGTTGGTGTTGTAGAATACATGCTCGATTGGGCAGAAAACAAGAAAGAAGAAATAAACCAAAAGTTATAGTAGAAAAAGAAGAAAAACCGATTCTATTGAAAAGTAGACATTGTTTATTGTGCGGTAAAAAAGAATTGTCAGAGTGGTTTTGCCCTACATGTAAAATCGCCAAAAATAACATAGCAGATATATATACAGACGAGGCATCAGGCATAATAGATAATAGTACATTATTGAATCAACTATTTTTCAGGAGATAGGAGTCGTTATGACTGAGGGATTAGATCTAAATAACCTATTAGACGAGGACGATGAAATAGTAGAAGAGTTGACTATAATATTTACCAAGAAAAATAAAGTGTTTTTAACAACACCTGAAATAACTATACAAGGGATACAAGACACGGCAAAATTATTAGCTCATTTGATTATAAATTGGGCACATAACATAGCGGAAAAACTTGAAACACTTGAAGGTTCTAATATAGTAATCTCTAAAATGAACGTAGATCTTGCAAATAAAATATTAAAATGAACAAAAAAATTAACCTAAAACTTGGTAAAACCCTTATAATATAAAGTGTAGGGGGTATTATGTATATAACACAAATAGAAAAAGATAATTTACTTAAACACCCACTAGTTACTGATGTGAATATTACGGATAAGGAAATAACCCTATCCATCGGCAAACATCGTTGCTCACGAAGAAGTGGTGGGTCTTTTCGAATGCCAGCTACTACGATCTTAATCAGGATCGATAACAAGTCCCCAAAGTTTAGGGTTTTCCTAAAGGGTACAAGGGAAGGTTTGTCGGCTTACCATCCAAACACTTACTATTCTGGAGGTTTGTGTTTAGGTAATATAAAAAATGATTTCTATAAGTTACTGAGTGGTAGGGAGTATGTTGCAGCAGCCTTAATCCTTATAGAATTTTTACAGGTCAGCACTTAATGATAAGTTGTGGTGATTTACATTTACGCTTAGATATACCAATAGGTAGAATAGATAATTATTTAGAAGCCCAAGAATCTAAATTTAGATTTATTTTAAGAGCAGCTAAAAAAAGCCCACCCCTATTGGTTCCTGGTGACTTCCTGGATAAAGCCAGGCCTCCAATAGAATTGTTGTATTGGATTATGTCCATTTTAGAAGAAGAAGATATGGTCGGAAAAGTTTTATTAGTCCCCGGTCAACACGACTTGTTATGGCATAGTCTTAAAAATTTACAACGTTCTGCTGTTTCTCTTTTGGATAAAGCAGGTTATATAAAATTGTTAACAGATCAAACAAAACCACTCATTGTTAACAATGGGGAGTATGTTATTTGGCCTTGCCCATATGGAATGAAACCCGTAGAACCTACAACTACGATCGAGGGCACTCAAGTCTTAGTCTGGCACAATATGGTTATAAATAAGGGGGAGGAATTATGGCCTGGTCAAAACACATTAATATCAGGCAAAATATTGAGAAAATACAAAAAGTATTCAATAATTTGCACAGGGGACAACCACAACTATTTTTTGGAGAAGAATGGACAGAGGATATTATTGAACAGTGGTTCTATGATGAGAATGAAAACAGATCAACAGAAACACAAACCGGCTATATTTAAAATAGAAGGCCCTATTGTAGAAACTATACCCATACCAATCCAAGAAAATGTTTTGAGTGATGATCATATAACAGAGCAAAAAGAATGTAATGAAAGAATAAAATTATTCCTATCTAAATTGAAAGAAGTACGAGGTTACGATTTGATTTCATTCAAGAGTAATTTAAAAGAATTTTTTAATGGTAATGTAATAGAACAAGGAGTTGAACAAAAGGTATGGGAATTTTATCCCACGGAGGAGTAAAAACAATACTGGACCAACTGGAACAAGACCTGATAACCCTCAACCTAGAGGAAATACAAGAGTACGGAAAAATTACAGGGAACGCAAAGTTTTATTTGGCTAATCATAAAGGTAGATTAACCATGATTTGGCATTCGTCCTTGTTTTCCGGTGAAGGATGGGACTATCGTCAAACGGGGATGAGACAAGGGGGTTGGTTGGGTTGGTATATCTCTCAGTCTGATGATATAAAAAAATGGTTTAAGGGGGTTTTCAATACCACAACTTTAGAAACTATAACTCGAAGGGTTGAACAATTTAGGATAGGGGCAATTGTGAATGCTTGATAAGTTAGAACAAGACCTAATAATTATTGATTTGAAGGAAAGACCACAAAGATATGGTAGAGTTATAGGAAATAGTAAACTGTATGTGATCATTAGTAAGGAAAACGACCCTTGTATTATATGGCATCCAAGTTTAAAGAGTAAATACGGGTGGCTTTATGAACAAGAGGGATTTGAAGGTTGGAAGGGTTGGTACACTAACGATATAAATAGGCACTTAAAGGAGCTTTGTGACGTTTTATATCCAGAAACTATAAAATTAATAAATGAAACATTATCTTATAGCCACTGGAGTCGATTGAATAGCCCTATGGAACGTTAAGAATTAAAAATGATGCTGACACATATTAAAACCGATATAGAACAGAGGAGAGGAAGATACCAACAACTTCTAATCGAAAAAGAAGCAATATTGACCAAAATCAAAAAGCTAGAGACGGAAAAAACCACCATAGAAAAAGCAAGAGCTATAATAAATATAGTAGCACAACAAACCCAAATCCAAGTAGAAAAATATTTGTCAGACCTATGTACATCAGCACTAGAAGCTATTTTTGAGGAACCTTATAAAACCCATGTAGAATTTGTACAACGCAGGAATAGAACAGAATGTGATATATACTTTACTAAAAAAGATAATAGAATAAATCCTTTAGATGCATCTGGTGGGGGAGTAATAAATGTGGCTTCCTTCGCTCTAAAAGTAGGAGCATTGATGTTGTCTACAAATAGGAAAATTCTATTTACTGATGAACCTTTTAATTTCCTACATAGTTCCGTATATCATAATAGAGTAGCAGAACTATTAGAGACATTATCTAGTCAAACAAAATTGCAGATATTAATGGTTACAGGTGAGGAAGAAAGTGAATCTATTATATCGAAAGCTAATAGGGTGTATAGGGTTAAAATGAACAAAGGCGTTTCTACTGTAGAATTGGTAAAATAAACAAGGGGTTAAAATGTGTAGGACAGACCCTAAAATAGAGTGTCCCGATAGCGGTGGAAGAACATGTTATGGTGATCTCCCCGATAAAGGGATATTAAATGGGTTTGTATGGATTATGGGCAAATGAAGCCCATTACCCCTACCCAAACCATTAACCTAGGTCGTAACGATGCTTGTAGGGCATTATAAGTGCTTTAAAATTAAATTTAAAGGCAAAATTAATGTTTAAAAAACCTTATACCTTTAAAAGAAGACCTGGGTTTTTTGGTAGTATTCTTAACCTTTGGGATATATATTACCAAAACAATCGTATTGGGCATAGATCTTTTAAAGTAGAGGATGTAGTTATTATAGCCCATCTATTGAACGAAGCCTATAAACTTGGGCAACAGGATGTATTGAATAAATGCCCCTAAAATTAACAATACATCGAGAACTGAGGGTTAAGGAAGAACCTAAGGGATTAGGGGAAAGAATAAAACAATGATAGACCAACTGGAACAGGACTTAATAATCCTCAACCTAGAGGAAATACAAGGTTTCAGAAAAATTATAGGGAATGCGAAATTTTATCTAACCAGACATACTGGTGGTGCTTGTGCTATGGTATGGCACCCTCTACTAAACTCTACACAAGGCTGGGATTATGCACCCTACCAACCAGGTTTTGATGGTTGGAAGGGTTGGAATATAGTAAATGCTAAGCAACTGAACCTTTGGTTTAAAGAAACTTTAAACGGTCGGACTTTAAAACTTATAGAAAAAAGAATCGAACAAATAACAGGTAATTCCACCAGGTGAACAAAGACCTACTAGGCAATAGAATGAAACACAACTATGAAGATAGGTATAGGATATATCTAACTAGAAGGACCCCTATTATTATAAGATTAGATGGTAAAGCTTTCACCAAACTAACTAAAGGTTGCAATAGGCCATTCGATAAACACTTTCAGGATTGTATGGTACGGACGACTATTAGATTATGCCATGAAATACAAGGAGTTAAACTAGGGTATACCCAATCCGATGAAATATCTTTGTTACTTACCGATTTTGACACATTAACTACAGAGGCTTGGTTCGATAACAATTTACAAAAAATGGTGTCTATATCTGCTGCTATGGCCTCTACTTGGTTTACTCTATTCTACGGTAGGTGTGGGAGATCCCCAGCATTGTTCGATTCTAGGGTTTTTAATATACCCAAGGAGGAAGTTTGTAACTATTTTATTTGGAGACAAAAAGATTGGATTAGAAATTCAGTTTCGATGTTAACCAGAGCTCACTTCTCCCACAAAGAATGTATGTATAAAAAACAATCTGATATGCATGAGATGTTATACTCGGTAAGCATCAATTGGGCTGATCTAGAACCGAGGTGGAAAAATGGTGTTACTGTTCATAGAGATGAAGCAGAGCTATGGAATATATTCGATATGATTTATACTAATCAAGAAGACCGGGATTATGTAGCAAATTTACTAAAGACAAAATAATGATGCTAACAGAATTAGATCAACAACTTATTCTTGCCAATTTAGAAGAAATACAAGATATTACAACTATGGAACCTGGTAACGCCAAAATACAAATTGCTATAGTGAACTCTATGTCTGCTATTATATGGCACAAAATTATAACCAATGGAGGATGGAGTTGTACTCCTCATAATGAAAAATTCCATGATTGGGTCGGATTGCATAGTCTTTCTACGATAAAGGAAGTACTTGAACCCCATTTAGATGAATATGTATGGGGGCAAATAGAGGAAAGGTATAGGAGTATAACCTATGACCATGAGTAAATCTATTTTCATACCTGGTGGTGCTGGGTATTTAGGTTCTGTATTGGTAGGTAGATTATTGGGACAAGGGTACAAAGTGATAGTTTATGATAACCTTATGTATTCACAATCCTCTTTATTGCAATATTGTTCTAACCCCAATTTTAAATTCATTTGGGGGGATGTAGAAAATAAGAACATTGAATATTTAAAATTACTAACTGCAAGTGATTATATTTTCCCGTTAGCAGCTTTAGTTGGAGCTCCATCTTCCAATAGGGAACTTCGAAAAAGCGCGACTATAAACCATAGTTCTATAGTTAAAATAGTTAAAGAATGTAATAAGTATAACCCAAATGTTAGGATTATATTTCCTACAACCAATAGTGGATATGGTACTAAGAGTGGAGAAATAGTTTGTGATGAAACAACCCCTTTGGAACCAAT
>Ga0233425_10007100_pt1 | contig 15981 bp, 12 predicted proteins | sample Watercolumn_Towu_2_FD_181712 | JGI IMG/M metagenome (GOLD analysis project Ga0233425, IMG submission 181712) | Freshwater microbial communities from Lake Towuti, South Sulawesi, Indonesia - Watercolumn_Towuti2014_140_MG | ecosystem: Environmental > Aquatic > Freshwater > Lake | place...
AGCAGGTGACCATAAGTCAATTGAGTATGGGTTAAAGAGCCGGGCGATTAGAGACGGATCACTTTCCTTTTTGGGCCAACAAGTTTTGATAGGCTAAAATCAGCTTGTCTTTTTGGGCACCCCAATGAAGCTCTTCTTGAATCCTTTTTTTCCCTATCGCCCCCATTTCCAAAGCTACTTCCGGGTGATCCAAAAGATACAGTATTTTTTCGGCAAAATCTCGTTGATCATTCGGCCGGGCATAGAGGGAAGACGCCTGAGCCGTATACCGACCCTCAATCACCTCAGTCTGGACTATCGCCTTTCCCAAGGCCATGTATTCCATGATCTTTCGCATGGTCGAGCGGTTGGAGGCTTCATTAAATAAATCCGGATTGACACAGATATCGCAATTACCCAAACAGCAAAAAAGGACCTCATCGGAGACCCGGCCGGTAAAATGGAAATAGTCTCCCAGCCCCTCTTTCCTGGCCAGTTCCTGAATAAAAGGCACTTGTGTCCCCCCGCCGACGATCATGAAGAGGATATCCCGGCGCTGAAAGGTATTGACTATCTCCTTGACGACTTGAACCAGATAATCCAATCCTTCCTGTTTCTCAATCACCCCGACATAACCGACCATGAAGCGTTTCCCTTGTTTGAGGGATTCGTCTTTAGGAATGACAGCGGGTATTCGAGACAGATCGGGACCGGTGCGGACCACGACGACTTTTTCCGTCGGGATCTTTCCCCTCTCTAAGGCCAGCTCCCGATAGGATTCATTGGTGGCGATAACCAGATTGGAGGTCAGATAACTGACCTTTTCCCACCAGAGGAGGACGTTATACAGCCATCCCTTTCGGCCGAATTTGGCCTCCAGGACCTCGGGGCAGATATCATGCTGATCATAAACCAACCGAACCCCCTGCCATTTAAATAACCACCCGATCAGACAAAGCAGATCCGGCGGGTTGGCGACATGAATGACCTCGAAGCGCATCTTCAAAAAGACCTTGAGGCTGTACAGACATTCCCAAAAAAGGGCAATGCTGTACTCCAGCAGGTATTCCACCGCCCGTCCGGCCTCTATGGGAAAGGGATGGCGATAAATATGAATCCCGTTTATACACTCATAGGGGGCCTCATACCCTTTTCCCCGGGGGCAGATGACCGCCACCTCCAGGCCCGCTTCCTTGAGTGCCTGGGCCTCCAGCCAGGGACGGGTGTCAAAAGGGACTGGCAGGTTTTCAACAATAAACAACACACTCCGTCCCATTAAATTTGAGTTCGGAGTTCGGAGTTCGGAGTTCGGAGGAACGGCCCTCATAAATTTATATCTGATCCTTATCCACAGGAGCCGTAGGGCTATTCTCTTCGGGAAATTCTTCTTTGGTTTTTTCCCGCCACTCTTTTCGGGCTTTAAATTTCAAATAATGAAACAGTCTGGCATAATGGGTATTATTGATAATCATCACCTGAAAATGTTTGCGGCCCTGATCGGTCCACCGCCACTTATATTCATGCCCTCCCTGAAGAAGATCATATTCTCTTAGTCCGAGATCTATGGAATCCTGGACCAGGCGGTACATGATTCCCGTTCCCGGACCGAAGGAGGCATAGGCCTCGTCATAGGAACCGCTGTAAGCAAAATTTTTTTCTTTATAACGGAAATGATATTCATAGGCGATGGGGACATCATCCAATTCCAGGGTGGCAAAATCGAGCCATTTTCTTTTCGAGAAAACATCGGCCACATCGCGAAGGTATTCTCGTGTGACCGGGTCGGTAAAAAGGGTTTTGCCTTCTGCAAATTTATGGCTCTTCAGATCCACGGCCGCCGCTGTATCAATGAGGGTGTTAATATTTTTATGAAAAATAGACCGGGAAAAAGAGACCTTTCCCATATCCTGGAGCCTGCGGACTTGCTTGCGAATCTCTTTGCGAAAGGCGCCGTCCCGTTTTTCCATACTCCGGGCCTGTTCCTGATTAAGGATAATATAGGGGCAAACGGTCTGTTCCCAATATTCAAACAAGAGCCCCCGTTTCCGGGCACAATGGCGCAGTATCCCCAGGGAATCTGATTTCTCGGTAATCTGCTCCAGATGCAGGATATCCCAATTCCGGAAATCGTCGCTGAAGAATTCGATCAGGGCATCGATCACCTTCCCCTTATCTTTTCCAATAATAAAATCCGCCCGGTCGGAATTACCCCGTCCGACAAAAGAAATCTTTCGCAGGGGATAAAATTTCAGGGTTTCCCGATAAGTCATCAGGGGGATGATTCCCAGGATCTCACTCCCCTCCTTAAAAATCATTCCCATCAATTTCTTGTCCGACTGATAATGCTTCCACCAGGTTGAAAGCCATTCGAAGGTCAAAAAGGGAGAATCGGCCGGAAGCCCGTCCAGCAATTTTTCCCATTTTTCCTGATAAACATCAAAGTCTTTAAAATCTTCCACAATAGTTTTATTCATAATGCTCTCCTAAGACCTCCAGGTAAAGACTTTTCAGTTTTTGGATATACATCGGCAGGTCATATTTTTCTCTAATTTTCCGAATATTATTCCGGCCCATGGCCTCACGCAGAGGGTGATTGGGCAGCAGGATCATTAAGGCCTGTAAAAGGGCTTTCCGATCACCGGGATGGATCAGATAACCGTTTTCCCCTTCCTCTATCAGCTCGGGAATCCCTCCGACCTTAGTACTGACGATCGGCAATCCGCAGGCCATGGCTTCCAGCATGACCATGGGCAGCCCTTCATAGTAAGAGGGCAGCACAAAAAGATGGGCCTGATGATAGAAAGAGAGTAGAGTTTCGGGGGCTACCCAGCCTGCCAGGGTAACCGCTTCTTCCAGATCATATTCCTTCACGGCCGCCGCAATCCTTTTCACGTCTCCACTCCCGGCCAGGAGCAATCGGGCAGAAGGAATTTGGGCAATCAGTTCGGGAAGGATAGAGAGTAGATCAAAGATGCCCTTATTTTCGGTCAACAGCCCGGCAAAGAGGAGGGTCGGTTCGGCTGTCCTGGAAATATCAAGGCCTTTCGATTGATAATAATCCAGGGAAACGGCATTCTCCAGGATTGTCAATTTGGACATGGGGGCCAGTTCGGAAAAAAATGCGATCCATTGCGGGGAGAGGACCACGATTCGATCGGACACCGACAGGACCCAACGGATCAGCGATTTCTGCCAAGCCGGCCCCTCAGTATAAAATTGGTCGAATTTCCCGCTATGGCAGTGAAAGATGACTTTCTTTTTCCAGACCTTGGCCAGGGCGATAAAGAAAAGCTTCCGGTAAAAACTGGCGTTCTTGGACCCATGGATATGAACCAGTTTCACTCGTTTAGCGATCAAAAAAAACAGAAAAATACCGAGGGCCCGGATCATCCATCCTAATTTGATTATCCAGGGGCCATCGGCCATGGTGGCGACATATTGAATACGGAATTCCCCGTCCAGGTCGGACGCAAGGATATTTCTCGCCCAGGAAGAGACCCCTCCTTTAACTTTATAGGGATGAGCTCCCAGCATAAGAATCAAGACCGGATCAACGGACATCAGCCCAGGCCCTTTTCCGCCAGCAGGGAAGAAAAAAGTGTTTTCATTTCCTGCATACTGGTCTTCAGGGTAAAGGATGAAGAAATCTTCTTCTGGCCGGCTCGACCCATTTCAGAGGCCTTCTCGGGATGAGAGAGAAGATCCAGGAGATGAGCAGCCATGTCCTCAGCCTCACCGGGAGGGAAGAGAAATCCCTCTTCCCCTTCGGCAACCAATTCGGGGATCCCTCCTACACGGGAGGCCACTACCGGTTTGCCCAGGGCCATATATTCCAAAACAGCATTCGGAAAAGTTTCCACATAGGCATAGGAACTCAGGGTGCCGATATCAACCATATTGACCAGATCAGGAATATCTTGCCGGTCTCCTAAGAAATAGATCATTTCCTCCAAACCGAGATCCTGGCTTTCTTTCTCCAGATGGTCCCGTTCCGGACCGTCTCCTATGAGCAAAAATACAACCTTGGTCCCCTCCCTTTGAATAATCTTGGCAGCTCGAAACAGAACGCTATGCCCTTTCTCCGGACGCAATTTAGCCACCTGGCCGATGACCGGGATCCCTTCCGGTATCCCCAAAGACCGACGAACGTCCTGAGGACTTCTTTTCGGTCTAAATTTATCCAGATCTATCCGGTTATAAATAACGACCATCTTTTCGGGCGGAAGGCCTTCTTCTTCAATTAAGAATCCTTTCTGGAGTTCGGACACGGCTACAAATCGGTCGGTGATACCGGTCAAGGATTTATTGAACCATCCCAGAATACTTTTCTGGCCTTCTTCTTTCCCCATCGAATGGATCGAAGAAAGAATCACCGGGACACCGGCCAGCCATCCGGCCAACCGTCCCCAGAACATTTTATCTCCCAGGCTGCGGGTCCAGATGATCTGAATCTTCTCCTTTTTTATCAGGGAGATCAACCGGGGCAGGACCCTGATATCATACTTGTGCCCTAATAATCCACTGTAGACCGGGATAGGGAGGGAAGACAGTTCATCTGCCAGCCGTCCGGGTTCCTTCAAACAAACCACCACCGGCTCAAAGTCAATTTCCGGGAAATGCTTTAACAATTGAATGAGTTGCCTCTCGGCCCCCCCAATACCCAGAGAGGTGACGACAAACATTACCTTGAACGGCACCCGGATTCTCCTTCCATTAATTCCTCATAAAGGGTTTGCCATTGAACGATATGACTTTCTAAGGAATACAGTCTGGCAAACCTCTCCTGAGCCCTTTTCCCTAATCTCTCCCGCTCCGGCTGATTTTCGATTAGTTCCTTTAAAGCCCTTTCCAGTTCTGCCTCATCGTCCAGCGGAACAAGGAGCCCGGCCCCTTCCTCCAGAACTTCAAGATTTCCGGGAACCGCCGTCGCCACAATCGGTTTTCCGGCTGCCATCGCCTCCAGGATGGCCAGAGGCATCCCTTCATACCGGGAGGTACTGACATAGATGTCTGTCCCGGCTAAAATCTCCGGGATATCCCGCCTTAGGCCCAAAAAAGAACAGTGCCTTTGGAGGCCGAGGCTCTGCTGCAAGGCCAGGAGTTCCGGTTTTAGCGGCCCTTCGCCGACGATAAGCAGATGGAGTCCGGGAAAAGTAGAAACCAGCCGGGCACCGGCTTTTAAGACCAGAGCCTGATTTTTTACCGCGTTCAGGGTCCCGATGATCGAGATCAAAGGATCCTCAGGGCCCACATTCATCTCTCTCCTTAGAGTTGATTCCCTGTCCTTCAACTGGAAACGAGACTCCTCAATACTATTGGGTATAACCCGGATAGACCCGATCCGATCCGGCAAGACCCTTTTTAAAATCTCTTCGATGGTTCGGGATACCGCCACGATGGCCCGGACTTTTCGGTAAAGAAACCGGGTCAGTTTTACCCGCAGCCACGTTCGCAGACTCCTCCCGGATCGAACCGGGAAAAGGGTGCTGCTATGAAAGGTATGGACCACTCTGGATATACCGGCCAACCTGGCGGCTATTATCCCGAAATAGGCGCTCGCCGGCAGATGGGTATGGACAATATCCGGTCTCTCCCTTTTTAAAAATACCCCCATTTGGTAAAGGGTGATCAAGACGTCCCAGCAAAATAAGGGAAAAAGGAGGATGGATCGCCTGGATCTATTTAAGACCTTAACGACATACCCTTTGGCAATCAATTCCTCTTCATAAGGCCCTCCTGCCTGGGTGCAGAGCACGAGCGGCAAAAATCGTTCCCGGTCCAGATTCTCCACTAAGAGTCGGACACAGGTTTCGGCCCCGCCCATCCTGAGGGTATTGATCACATGGATGATCTTGATCACTCAAACCATTCCCTTTTGATTCCCCAGAGGAGGGCATAAAATTTCCCCATAGTCATCACCCCTTCTGGGGAAATGCGGGGTACGGTAAAAAGATCCTGATCCCTGAGACTAACCGCCCTCTTTCCAGTGGCCAAGGCCCCTCGATAACCGGAACGAATCACCTGTTCCCTGACCTCTTTATCCCACTTTCCGGCCGGATAAGAAAAAAAGGGGGTTTCTTTCCCTATCAGTGATTCCAATTCGATTTTAGATTCTTTTATTTCCCAGTCCCTTTCCTCGAGGGAGATCAGCGGCAGATAGGGATGGGAGGCCGTATGAGCGCCGATTTCAATACCGGCTTTTAGACATTCCCGAAGCTGGGTCGGGTCTAAATACAAGTCAGCCGTCTGCTGCCGAATCTTCCCGGCCTCCTCCGGAAAGAGTGTTTCAAAGGCTTTGTTTTGCTCCGGACCGCTTTTAGCCAAGAGATACTGGTTCATCGCCTGGACAAAAGCCTTTTTTTCCTTTTTGGTCCTTAAGGAAAAGCTGGTCTTTTCCGGCCAGATTGTTTTAACCGAAAGATTGGTCCTCTTTTCACGCTGAACGGCCCGGGCAAGGACGTCCCAAAGCAGGGGTTTCCTCCTGATCAGGGGATCAGTACAAACAAAAAAAGTCGGGACAATTCGAAAATCTCTTAAAATGGGCCAGGCATATTCCCAAACGTCCTGATACCCGTCATCAAAGGTAATAACGAAAGAAAGGGAAGAAACAGGGGGCGAAGAAGATCCTAACCGCTCCATATACTCGGAAAGGGCCAGGGGGGTCTTTTTTTTCCCCAGAAGGGCCAGCTGCCTTTGAAACAGGGAAGGGAGTAGATTGATCCCGACCGGATCCCAACCCGGTTTGGGATGGACCCGATGATAATAAAAAATAATCCCCTTTTGATCCGGTGAGGTCTTGGACCGGGCCAGCAGGGCCAGGATGCCGGAAAGGTAAGCCAGATTCCAGATGAATCCCTTAAAATATTTTTCAAGTGTCATGGCCTCTCACTTGCCATTCCTCAAACAGCCTCCACCAGGTCCGGCTCTTCCTCCTGTCGCTGGTAGAGGCCGACGATCATCCCGACCCACAAAAAGGTCAGGGCATTGGCAGCAATAAAATATTGGGTCTGAATAAAGGAGGCACTGATCAGGTAGACAATAAGAATGGACCAAAAAACTGCCACCAGGTTCCGGCTGATGATCCCTTCCTCTCCCAGGCGGCGATAGAGAACCTGGCTGTAGCGAAAAACAAAAAACAAGATGAGCACAAAGGGGACAGCGCCCAACAAACCGACTTCCGAGAGAATGCCGAAAAGAATATTATGTTGGGAGGCAAAAGCCGTGGCTCCAGGGGCCGCAATACCGGGCGCGAAATAGGGGATGGCCGAGATGAATCTCCCGAACCCGACTCCGAATATCGGAACCTCTTTAAAGATAGCTACGGAGATATTAAATAGGGCGATCCTGTCCTCCACCTCCGAAATCTGCATGACCCCGCCGGCCTGCCTTTCACTGGACCCCAGATTCTCCCAAAAGAAGAAGGAAAGAAGGATCAATAAAATGAGGGGAAACATGATAAACCGGGCCCGAATAATCATATCTTTCGTTAGGGCCATCAGAATAATCGGGGCAATCAAAAAGGCCAGCCAGACGGCCCGGGTATAGGTATAAAAGATTGGCGGAAGTCCGAATAGAAGGGCCAGGAATAAAATCGTCTTGGCCAGGATGCTTTCACTGATATTTCGGAGGTAGAGGACCGAAAAAAACAAAGTCAGCATAACCCAGCCGTTGACCGGGGCATTCAGGAAAGGGCCCCGGGCCCGGCCAAAATGGATCCCCTTCAGGGGATCGGAAATATAACCGGGAACGATTAATTCAAAGACCTTAAAGTGTTCCAGATAGGCGATAAAGATCAGGTACAGATAAAAAGGGAATAAGCCCCAGAGAAGCAGCCTAATCCGCTCTTCCTTATACAGAAATAATTTTCCAAAATAGTAGAAACTGAAAGGGAAAAAGAATCCAGTCAGGAAGATACTGAAGGGCTGATCCTCCCCCATACGGGTGGTCAGAAAGCCGGTCCGCCACATGGAGCCTACCAGAATGAGCAACAATAAAGCCATTAAATATTCTACGGCCGTGTTGGGCAGCAGGGCTTCCCGCTCCCGGCTGATCATCAGCAGGACCACGGGAATAAGAAAAAGAAAGACGATCCTTTCCAGATAGATATCGGGGAGCCCTGGAATGGAGAGCAGAAAGATCTCCTTCCCCAAAAGGGTGGCCGCCAGGAGCCAAATCAGAAACCCATAGAGGATATCGGCCAGGTAGACCAGAAAAATAAAAAAGACAAAGGCCGTGACTGATCCTAAGACTAAAAGCAGATAATTGATATCGATATCCATTGGGGCACCTCGTTTAACGGATGCTTAGGTCCTGACCAAGCGTAAAACACTCTCTTTACTTTTTTGGAGGACCAGGTTGTGGACCCGGACCACCTGCTGTACCTGCCCCCCGAATCCGGCTTTAAAGGCGTCAATATTTTCCATGACCGGATCAAGCCCTTTGGAGCCGGTCATGCCGCCCAGGTCAAAAATCTGGAACCCTCTTTCTTTGGCCCAGAGGATTCCCTCCCAGAGGACCAGATGATTTTTGGACACCTTTTCTTTAAACTCAAGGTCCGAGGCCCCCCAAGAATAGACGGCCCGTAATCCGTGGGTGGTTATAATAATTCCGGCCATGAGGTGGTCATTAAAGGTGGCAAGGAGCAAGAGACCTAAGGTTTGATCCCGCAAAACCTTTTTCCATAAATTAAGAAAGAAGCCATAACGGGGGATGCGCATCCCCTTTTTTTGGCCCATTTTTTCGAAAAGATCATAGAAGGCCTTTACATCCGCTTCGCTGTCGGCCGGCCTGATCCGGACCCCTTTTTGCTGGGAATTTTTTATTCTCGAACGGGTGTCTTTGCGAAAGTCTTTAAAGATGTCTTCCCTGTTTTTCCCCAAATCAATGACCGAGGTTTCAAAATAGGAACTGTGCTTCTTGGAGGAAGGGAGAAACCCCAAGGCCGCCAGATCGGCTTCGATCTCTTTCCCGAAGGGGTAGGGCCAGTAGGGATTAGCGGTTAGGCGAATGGCCCCCTCGGTCTTCAACAGAGCAACCAGTTTAGCGAGACCCTCCTTCAACCGGGAACGGTCGTCACAAACCGGGCCCCGGTCCATATAACAATCCAAACCGAAGAGAGGGATTTTTCTCGCTTTGACTAAGGCGGTCATTCGAAGCCCCTGGTCATCCCGTCCTTCAAAAAAGAACCAGCGATGGGTCTTGGGATTAAACAGTTCCGACCAGACCGGTAGTTGGAACAGACTCCCGGTCTTTTGGGCCGGGATAAAGTGATTCCACTCTTCAATCAAAAGGGGATCAGCATGCGTTGTTAATGAGTATTCCATCATTCGTTACAGACCGGGAACCCCACCTGCCCCGGAGGAGTAAAATTGGCCGATCTTTTTTTTCCCCATAAGGATTAAGGGGATATTGATAATTAAGAGGATAAGACCCTTCAGTACAATGATCCCATAATCACGCTGGAGTGATCCGCTTATCGGCCAAAAACGGTCCATCAGCACAAGAGGGATCCCCACCCAAAGGAATGGGAAAAAGAGGCGGAAGTAAATCCGGATTTTTTCTTCGACCTCCTGATAGAAATGATTGATGGTCAAACCCAAAAAAGTGATTCCGGCCATCAGATTGATCCCGGCGGTTCCCGCAGCCACCCCTTCAATCCCCCAGCCGTGGACGATTAATAAATAATTCAGGACGAAACCGGCCACCGTCCAAAACCCGATGACCCAGACGATAAACATCTGGCGGTTTATTGCCACGATAAAGGTATAAGCCCCTTCCAGAAAAATAAAAAAAAAAGAACCTAAAATCAAGATATGGATACACCCCAATGAAGGGACGTACTTGGGGAGTAACAGATAGACCAAATAGGGCGATCCGATATAAGCCAGCCCCATCACCAAAGGGAAAAATAGGGTCAAAATCAACATCGGATCCAAGACGATCTTTTTGAGCCGTTGAATTTCTCCGAGTTCACTGTATCGCTGATAGATCCGAGGCTCCAGGATACCATAGACGCCTCCCTGGGCGATCAAGAGAAATTTGGCAATCGTTAAACCCAGGGCGTAATACCCCAGAGGTCGGCTGCCCAGGTATTTGGCGATCACCATCCGATCCACACTGTTGTAGACGGCGAAAAGGAGTAAACCGACGATAATGGGAAACCCGATAATGATCAATCGTTTTAGTTCGGCAAAATCCCAAACCCAGTAAAGTCGATAAACTGTTTTTTTATAGATGAAAACCCCTTTTAAAACAGTGGCCAGAATGATCGAGGCGATCAGACCGGCCAGCCCCCAATACCAGATCATAATCAGCAAAAGGAAAAATCCGAAAAAGGATTTAAAGATTTCCGCTTGACTTAAAATATCAAAGCGGTTATCGGTCCTTAAAAGGTTTTCCAAAAAGGCGTCCACAAAGGCCTGAATAACGACTAAGATGCTGATCAGCCAGAGACTGATGATGATTTCCGACGAATAGTCCCCTCTGAGCCAAATACCGGTCAAAAATAAAAGCAAGGCAGCAAGGACCGTGGCCCCCATATATTGCGTGAAAACGATATTGCGGATCCTCTGGGCCTGAAGCAGATCCCCTTTCCCATAGCAGAAGGGGATCTCCCTTTTTAAGGCACTCAGGGATCCGAAATGAAAATGGACTAAAAAATCAGGGATGATAAACAGTCCGTTATATATTCCATAAAGGGACGGACCGAGAAATTTGGGGATGATAATCCCCCGGATGGACAGGAGAAGCCTGGACAAGAGAAGGCTGGCGGAAAACAAGGTGGCGTCTTGCAGTAATTTCTTTTTTTCCAATGGCTATCTTTCCCCAAAAGAAATTGTCCCTTCTTACACCCATGCCTTTGTATTTACCTTGACCGCCATTCATCCGCATTCATAGCTTTTAAACGGGGAGGACAATTTATTTACAGCCGGGGGACCGCACCTAAGACCGGGATCTTTAAATGCCGTTCAATATCCTCAACGGATTTAAAGGTATGATCGAAATAATCCAGAATAATGGCCAGGCCCAGGCCCAGGAAAAGGCCGATGACCACCCCCAGGACGATATTATTAAAAAATTTAGGGCTCACCGGGCTTTTGGGCACCTTGGCCCGATCGATGATCTCAATATTGGCCAATTTATAGGTGTCCATGGCCTCGGCGGTTTTAGCCTTTTGAATTTCCTTTTGGATATTTTGGACTTCATCTTCGATGATTTCATATTCTTTAAAAATGCGGGAGTACTCCAATTGTTTCTGGGAGAGCTGGGTATAATTATCCAAGGCCTCTTTCAAAGATTTCACCCTGGATTCGAGGGCCACGACATCCACATGCCGCCCGGTCAGGTCTGCCTCGATTTCCTGTTTTAAGAGCTGCTTATTATTTTCGATCTCTTTCTTGACCATGATATTTTTCGGGTACTGATCGGTAAATTGAGAACGGAGATTGTTGAGCTGACTTTGCAGCTTGGCGATATTATCTTTGATATTGGCCAAGACCGGATTTTCCCGGACGATTTTATTGGGAATATTTCCCTTATTGACCATGGCCCTCAATTGCGACAGATAGCTTTCCGTCTCATTCAGGGAGGCCTTGGCATTGATGTAGTTGGTATTAAAACTGATCAATTCGGGATTGGCCCCCCGCTGTTTAACCGTGGCCATGAGAAAAGCCAAATCGGTTCCGGCCTTTCCTTCAAAATTCTTGGTCCGTTCCTCGGCAATCTTCAACCGGGCCATCGTATCCTGGAGATGCCTCTCCAAAAAGGCGATGGTCTGTTTGGTGGCCTTTCCCTTTAACTCATAGGTATAATTAATGAATTCATCGGTCAAAAAATTAGCCCCATCGGTTGTTTTGATGGGGTTGGAGTCCGTAAACTGGACGAAGAGAATATCCGAACTGGTGATATCAAACCCTCTGGGCGAGACCACCCGGATCTTCTGTTGAAATTCCTTGAGTTCCCTTAAACCCGGCTCGGGTTTGCTGGGGGCAAGCTTCCTCAAGACCCGTTTGGCCACTTCATCACTCTGGATGATTTCCATTAGGGACTGAAGAAAAGCCACCCGCTCGGTTCGGAAATCATTATAGTTTCTGGCCTCAAAGGGATTCTCCATTTTTCGTTCTTTGGCTAATATCTTGGTGGCCGTCTCGTATTTCGGAGGGGTAATCAACGTGATCACAAAGACCAGAACAATCACTCCCAAAAAGGTATAGAGGATGACCTTTTGGCGGGAAAAAATAACCCGCAGGAAATCACGAAAGGATCCACCTTTGACCTCTGCTTTGCCCAAGTTCAGCTTCTCCTTTTTAAAAACCGTAGGTCCTTTTATTTATATTCCTGACCGTATCCAAATCGATGATAAAATCCAAGATGGAATTGGCCGGGAAGAGGGCATACAATCCCCGGGTAAACCATTGATCGATAAACTCATCCACCTTGGTGATAAAGTTCTTCGGGACAAAGATGACATCATTCTTCTGAATAAGGACGTCCTGGGTCAAGTCCCCTTGATTAAGGACTTTCGTAAAATCCACCTGGAAGGCCTGGGGCGTTTGCCCTTCACCCCGCCTCAAGACCATGACACTGTTCAAGGCCGCTGTCGGTCTGAATCCATTGGCCATGGAAATGGCCTGGGCAACGGTCATCTGCTCGTCGGGAAAGATGGGGTAGACCCCGGCCAAATTAACCTCGCCGACAATAAAGAAACGGCTTCTGATCCCTCGGGGAACATAAACCATATCATCTTCGTTTAATAACACATCCTTACTGATATCCCCTTTGTTTAGAACGGCATCCAGATCGGCCTTAAAGACCACCGGTTTACTGACGCCGAACCGCCTGATGACCAGAACATTCCTGCCATCGGCCGTGGGGGTCAAGCCTTTGGCCCGGCTGATTACTTGAGAAAGATAGAGAGGACCCGTGACCACCAAATCGCCTGGCCCGTTCACCTCTCCCATAACAAAGATGGTCGGATTGACCACCCGTTCGATGACCACGGTGATTTCCAGATTGCGGATATAGGCTCGATATTTTTCATTAATAACTTTGCGCACCTCTTCAACGGTCATACCGCCCACTTTGATATCCCCGATGAAGGGGAAGGAGGTGCGCCCGTCGGGCCGGACCGGCGATATTTTACTCTGCCCCCGCGGGGCTGTGGTAATGGCCTTTTTTAATTCGTCAATTTTGACATTAAACCGTTCCAGGGTAATGGTAATAATAGGATCAATCAGATATCTCTTGTATGCATTGATGACTTCTTTTTCTAATTGACTGGTGCTCAGGCCCGCTGCCGGAAGATCCCCGACCAAAGGCAGGGTAATCCTTCCATCCGAACGGACACTGACGGTTCGATTTAATTCCGGCTGATTAAAAAATTCGATCTTGACCGAATCCTGAACCTCCAAAAGATATTCAGCCGGATTTTCTTCATATAACATGTGATAAATAATCTCGATCACGTCTCCGGAGCGTATCCGGTATTCCGGTGGGTCTTTCTTAAAGGTGGCTATATTTTCAGCCACCTCATCGTCCAGCTTCTTTTTCAGGTTGGCGACGTTTTCCCTCATTTCATGGACCGCCCGTTCCAATTCACGTCCCATCTGTTCTTTTTCGGCAGGGGTTTTCCGCTCCTCCTTGGGGGCCGTGGTCTGCTCGGGAAGTCTGGGTCTCTGGGGAGCGGCAGGGGGTTTAGGGGTCTGTTCTTCCTTACCCATAACCGTCTTAACATCCTTTTCCGTCTGGACGGCCACAGTCGTACATCCCCAAAATCCGGCAACACCTAAAAGGATGACTAAAAGAATAACCACCGGAATCCTCACCTTGGTCAGACCGAATTCCGTACCCCGCCTGGTCATTGATTTTTCTTCTTCCATGTTATTATTTTAGCCTTTTATAGATGAATTGAGGTATTTTGAAAACTTGCTGATTATAAACCATTCCTAAAATATCTTTCTGGACGATGATATGTCCTATGGCCCGTTCGACCACTTCCCTCCTTGTACTATTGGCTTTTACAATCAAGACCACATTATCGACATGGGGGGCAATCATTTCGGCATCCGGACCGCTCAGAATAGGAGGACCATCCAGGAAAACCTTTTCGAAAACCTCCCGCATCCCTCCGAGAACCTTATCGATCTCCTCGTGGCTCCACAAGGCAAAGGGGTCAGAGATCCCCTGCCCGAAGGGCAGGACAAAAAAATTCTTTCGATTACTTTTTCGAACGGCATCCTCCCATCTTACTTTTTTTAAAAGGACATCGGTTAATCCGGGAGAGGCCTCAATTTTTAAAAGTTTATGAATATCCGGATTTTTAGGGTTACAGTCAATCAAGAGGATATTTCCGGAACTCATCTTGGCTTCAGCCACGGCCACATTGGAACAGATCGTCGTGGTCCCTTCCCCTCTCAGGGAACAGGTAAACAAGATAATCCCTTTTTTAGGGTCTCCTGTTTTTAATTTAATACTGGCCGCTATGGAATTAATACCATTATTCCAGGAAAAAGAACGCCCCCCGTCTTTAGGCACCGCCTCTTCGACGGAGATCACCTTTCCCGAGAAACCTTCCGAAGGGGTTTCCGCCGGGCGGGAAGTGACGGCCCCGGGATCCTGATCTTTATAGATTCCGCCCAAAGCACTTCGAACCGCTTCGGCGACCATGCGTTGCAGGGCGTCTTCGCGAAGACGGATCTCATCACTTTTTTGTTCCATAGCCTTTTTTAAGGCTTCTTCCGTGGTACTCAAACCAGCACCTCAAGTTTATTTATTCTTTTATTCCTGAATCGACTCGACTGAGCTTTTGCCCGGTCAACGATTGACTGTTTGACATATCCCGCTCGGTTTCGGTCACCGGCATTCTGATCTGATAAGCGGGAAGATCCAACTTGGGACTCCAGGTCTTCAGCGGCAGTTCCCAAAAGAACAAGGTTCCCAAGGCACCCAAGGTCAACACCATTCCCAAAACCACAGCAAATTTTTTCAGCTTCGACTGCTTTTGCGGAAAAGAAAAGGGTTCCTCTTCGATGGGAATAAAGGCCGGCGCCTCCTGAAAGGACGTATTCTGGGGCCTATCCGCCAAAAAGGGATAAGGCTTTCCGGAAGGCCTTTCAGGATCTTTTCCAAAGGAGAGAGACGGACCTCGGGGTTCACTTCGCTCCTCCGGGGCCACTTCCAGGTCGAGTTGAATCGAACCTTTAATCTCCTCATAGGCCCTTTGAACCATGGCCGGTTCAAGGGTCCAGGTCCCGGCCACAAAGGCCTGTCTAAGGCTATAATCACAAAGAAAGTTTATCAATCTCGGAACACCTTTGGTTTTCCGATAAACCAAGGCCAAGGCCTCGGCCGTAAATTGTAAAGCGGACCGGGCATGGACAGCACTCATCCGAAAGTGGATATAGTCCTGAGTTTCTTTCTCCGACAAAGGACCCAAAAAGAAATACCCGGCGATACGCTGTTTCAACTGGAGCAGATCCTTGCGCTGGATCAGTTCCATAAGTCCCGGCTGACCCACAAAAATAATCTGGATCAATTTTTCCTGGTCTGTTTCCAGGTTAGACAGCATCCGAATCCCTTCGAGGACCTCCGGTTCCAGGTTTTGAGCTTCATCAATGATCAGGACCACTCTCTGATTTCGTCCAAAAGACTCGATCAGATAGTCTTTTAAACGTCTCACAAGGTCCCATTTGGCCAGCCCTTCGGAAGAAAGTCCCAGTTCCTCAAGCACTTCCCTCAAAAAATCCGGAAAGTCCAGATTCGTATGAATAATATGAACCACCTTGATCTTCTCCGGATCCAGGCGATCCATCAGGGCCTTGCAAATAGTCGTTTTCCCGGTCCCGACCTCTCCGACCAGGACCGTGAACCCTTTACCGTCCAGGATATTATATTCTAAATGAGCCAGCCCTTCCCGGTGTTGTGGAGAAAGGTAGAACATCTTCCCATTGGGCGTTTCCGAGAAGGGCCGTTCCGTTAACTCGAAATACCTTTGGTACATGGTTT
>Ga0233425_10007101_pt1 | contig 15979 bp, 16 predicted proteins | sample Watercolumn_Towu_2_FD_181712 | JGI IMG/M metagenome (GOLD analysis project Ga0233425, IMG submission 181712) | Freshwater microbial communities from Lake Towuti, South Sulawesi, Indonesia - Watercolumn_Towuti2014_140_MG | ecosystem: Environmental > Aquatic > Freshwater > Lake | place...
CAGACCCTTGGGCTCGACCAGTGCGATGCTCAGGCGTCGTGACTCCTCGTCCTGAGCCTTGTCGCTCAGCACGAACGTCTCTATCCCCTGGGGGACTCGGGCAAAGGAGGAGTTGCAGTGGAGGCTGATGAACACGTCTGCGCCGCTCTCGTTGGCCAGGGCGATGCGCTCTGTGAGGGGCAGGTCCCGGTCGGAGTCGCGGGTGAGGATGACGACCGCGTCGGTGCGTTGCTCGATGAGTGCCTTGGCCTTGAGCGCGATTTCCAGCACGATGTCCTTCTCATAGACGCCGCCGAAGGACAGTGCCCCGTAGTTGTCTCCGCCGTGACCCGGGTCCAGGACCACGGTCTTGACCCGTGAAAGGCTCCGGCGTTCCTGGGCCGCTGCGGAGGGAGCGGAAGCCAGGGCCAGAAGGCACACGGAAACGACGGACGAGATGGCGTTTGCGGACAGGATTGGAATCCTCATGTGTCCCTCCCTGAGACTCGAAGATATCAGCCCCGGGCGTGCCGTCAAAAAAGCCGTTGTATCTAGGAAGATCTACTCTATAATAGCGCCAGCTACGGGTGGCTTGGGATGTCTGCAAAGCAGAGATACAGGGTCGTAGAGAAGATCGACTCCGGCGGTATGGCCGAGATATTCCGCGGGAGCGCCTTGTCTCTGGACGGGATCGAGAAGACCGTGGCCATCAAGCGGGTCCGGCCCCACCTGGCATCGAACACCCGGTTCATTCGGATGTTCATCGACGAGGCACGGCTGGCGATGCGGCTCAACCATGCGAACATCACGCAGGTGTTCGACGTGGGTCGGGCGCAGGACACGTATTTCCTCGTCATGGAGATGGTCCTCGGGATCAACGTCCGCCGCATGATGCAGATTGCCGCGGAGAAGGGGTACCGTATTCCGGTCGAGATCTCCCTTCACGTCATGATTGGCGTGTGCGAGGCGTTGGCGCACGCGCACAGCCTTCGGGATGCGAACGGCAAGCCGCTCAACCTCGTGCACCGCGACGTGTCGCCCCCCAACATCCTCATCAGCCGGCAGGGGGAAGTGAAGCTGACGGACTTCGGGTTGGCCAAGGCAGCATCGCACCTGGAGATTACGGACCCCGGGGTGGTGAAGGGCAAGTTCAGCTACCTGTCTCCGGAAGCTGCGGATGGGAAGGACGTGGATGCCCGTGCGGACATCTTCAGCTGCGGCATCGTGCTGCACGAGATGCTCACGGGCCGGCGTCTGTTCATGGGCAAGACGGACATGGAGACCGTGGACCTGGTGCGGCAGTGCCAGATTCCGCCGCCGTCCGCGTTCAATCCCGACTCGACCCGGGATCTCGACGACATCGTGCTCAAGGCGTTGGAGAAGGATCGGAAGAAGCGGTACCAGTCGGCCCGGGACCTCGTGGATGACCTGGCCAGCTACTTGTTCTCGCACAACCTGAAGGTGACGTCTTTCGACCTGGCGCGGGTGGTGCAGGAGCTGCTCGACGAGGAGATGGGGCAGGCCGCTCCGCAGCGTATCGTGGACATCGTTCGCGAGGAGATCATCAACCTCTCGTCGGTCGGGAAGCTCCCGGGGTTGACGTCGGTCGACGGGGCGTTGCCTCTCGACCTTGCGGATTTCCCGAGCCGAAGGACGCCGTTCGAGGATGTGTGGAAGGAGATCGACAGCAATGTGCCTCACGAGGGGTCCAGCGTGGTGAAGCTGGAGGAGGCCGTTGACGTTGCGCATTCTGGCGAGGAAGCCAGGCAGGTCGGATCCAACGGAGTGAAGAAGAGAGGCACTGCCGTGGCGTTGGCGCTGCTGGCTGTGCTCGGGGTCAGCGCGGCAGTCGTGCTGTACCTCCTGTTGACGGAACAGATCCAGTTCTGAGCCGGATTCGGTAGACCGGTGATGCGGGGCGGAAGATGGCCAAGATAATCATTGAGACACCGCAGCAATCGACGCGGACGTTGGACCTTGGAGAGACCCATCGTCTCGGGCGGCACCCGAGCATGGACATCCAGGTCATGGACCGGCTGGTATCGAAGCAGCACTGCGTCATCCAGAGGACCGGGCGGGGCTACGAGCTCGTGGACCAGGGCAGCCGCAACGGCACGTTCATCAACAACAAGCGGCTTTCGGAGCCGGTCCTGCTGCAGAGCGGCGACCGCGTCATGATTGGCGCAACGCGTATCACCTTCGAGCAGGAGGAGAAGGCGAAGGAGGAGGTGCTCGACCTGACCGAAGCCGCGGGGTCGCCCCTGATCCAGTCCATCGTGGACCCGAGCGCCGCGCTGGAGTTCCTGCCGGCCGCCATGATCGAGGACGGCGAGCTGCTGCGGCGGGACTACGAGAAGCTGCGGTTCGCGTACCAGCTGCACCGTGAGATCGCCCTCGAGCTGGACCTCGACACCCTGCTGGGCCGGGTCCTGGAGATGATCTTCTCGTTCATGCCCGCGGTCGACAGGTCGCTGGTCCTGCTTCGGAAGGGTGCGGGCGAAGCGCTGTACATGGCCAAGAAGCAGATGCGCCCGGGCATTTCCAACACCAAGATGTCGGTCAGCAGCACCATCGTGAACCAGGTGATCTCGGAGAGGAAGGCAATCCTGTCCAACGATGCCGTGGTGGACGACCGGTTCGACGGGTCGCAGTCCATCGTGATGCAGGGGATCCGGTCTGCCATGGCGGTCCCCATGATCGCGCACAGCGGCGAGGTGCTGGGCATTCTGCACGTGGATTCGCTCAAGCGCATCGGTGCGTTCACCGAGCGCGACCTGAACGTGGTGCAGGGATTCGCGGCCCAGGCAGCGTTGTCCATCGAGAACACGTTCATGGCCCGCAAGATCGAAGAGGAAGCAGCAACGCGTGAGAAGCTCCAGCGGTTCCTGAGCCCGAACCTGGTGGGAAAGGTGCTTCAGGGAGAGCTCAAGATCGAGAAGGGCGGCGAGCTGAAGACGGTCGCGGTGCTCTTCTCGGACGTCCGCAAGTTCACCAACCTGGCAGCGAGGCACGAGCCGCAGGTCATCGTCGAGCTGCTCAACAGCTACTTCGAGCGCATGACGGAGATCGTGTTCGACTACGACGGCACCCTGGACAAGTTCATTGGAGACGCGCTCATGGGGCTGTGGGGCGCACCCATCTCCGGCCCCAATGACGTGGAGAACGCGGTGCGGGCAGCGTACCGCATGCAGCAAGCCATGAGGGAATTCAACGTCGAGGCGGAAGGGATCATCGGCGAGCACATCGCGATCGGCATCGGCATCGACGTGGGCGAGGCGGTGGCAGGGCTCATGGGCTCCTCGCGTACCATGAACTTCACGGTCATCGGGTCGCACGTGAACCGGGCAGCCCGCCTCTGCAGCGCTGCCAAGGCCGGAGAGATCATGGTCTCCGAAAGAGTGATGCAGCGCGTCAAGGGCGAATTCAGCTGCGAGGCGACCGAGCCCATGACGCTGAAGGGGTTTGACCAGCCCGTTCCGGTCTATCGCGTCAAGGTTTCAGAGTAGGCCGGCTCCTGGACAGATACGTCGGGGAACGCTTGAGCAGGTCCAGGGTCTCGGACAGGCTCAGCCGCGGGGTGAATCCGAGCTCCTGGCGGCAGCGGGCGTCGTCCACGACGCACTGGTACCTGAGGAAGTCGAACTCCGGCGGCGGCACGCGTGTTACGCCGAAGTCCCAGGCGGCCTCGGTGAGCGCCTGGAGCGCGAAGTGCGGCAGGGGGATGCGTGTCTTGCCGAGGTAGCGGACGATGGAGGAGAGGGTCGCGGGCGGCGGGCCCGCGACGTTGTAGACCCCGCGGCGGCCGGGTTGGATTGCCGCGACGAGCGCGTCGATGGTCTCCTCCTCGTGCATGAGCTGGATCATCGGGTCGAACCCCAGCACCGTGGGGATCTGCGGCAGGGACAGGTAATACGTGGGGCCGTTACGGACCGTTCCCACGATGTGGCACGGCCGCAGGATCACCGTCTCGATCTCCGGGTTCTTCCAGAAGAAGGACGTGACCAGCATGTCTGCGGTCACGAGGCTGCGCATGGCGGAGAAGGTCTCGCCCGCGAGCAGGAGCGATTCTTCCGTCAGGAACTGGGGATTGTCGGGCCGCGCTCCGTACACGTTGGCCGTCGACAGGAAAACCACCTTCCGCACGCCGTAGCGGGCAGCACACTCCAGGATTCTCTGGCTGCCGCCCACGTTGAAGGAGTGCAGCTCGGCCTGGGGGCGGTAGAAGTCGTGCATGACGTTCAGGTGGAACACCGCATCGATCCGGTGGTTCCTGAAGATGCTCTCGCAGCGCTTGCGGCGGATGTCGTAGGGATAGACGCGGATATCCTTCGGCTTGCCGGGGAGGTTCCTGCGGTCGAGCCCGATGACTTCGTGATCGAGGTGGAGTCGCTTTGCGAGCAGACGGCCGACGGTCCCTGCGATGCCCGTGATGAGCACGCGGCTCATGGCCGCCTCCTTCCGAACGCCAGGGGAAAGGCGCGGCGTTCGGCAAGGCCCTTGTCCAGCATCCCCTCGATGCAGCTCTTGACCTTTGCGACCTTGGCGTCGATGACCTCGTCCTCGTCGTCCGGATCCCCCGAGAAGATCAAGGGCTCGCCGAACCGAATCCGGATTCGCACCGGGTAGGGAAACAGGCCCGCAGCAAGCAGCCATGGGAACGTGGGGGTAATCGGGAAGGACGGGATGCGCAGCAGGCGGGCCAGCCCCTTCCAGTTGTAGATCGCGGGGACGGCCTCTTCTGCGCCGATGACCGCCACCGGGACGATGGGTGTGCCGGTCTCCATGGCCAGCCGCATGAAGCCCGCGCCGAATTCCTGGAGCTTGTAGCGGTCCTTGTAGAGCTTGCTGATGCCCCGCACGCCTTCCGGGAACACGAGGATGGCTTCCTCGCTCTCGAGCAGGCGCCTGGAGTTCTCGGGGTTGCCGAGCACCTGGCCGCAGCGCGCCATGAACACCGAGACGAACGGCAGCGACGGGACCCACCGCTCGACCATTGACCGGACGATGCGGGGAGGTCTGCCCTCCACCGCGACCGCGGCCGCGATGAGCGCTCCGTCGATGGGGATCTGGCCGCTGTGGTTGGCGACGAACATGAGGCGCGTGCTCGGCAGCTCTCCCAGCCCGTTCGTCTTGACGCGGAAATAGGCCCGGTAGAAGAACCGCACGACCGGAATGACCTTGCGGATGAACGACGGGGACATCCCGAAAGCATCCACTCCGAACTCGTTGAGCCGGGTTCGGCTGGAGCGCAGGACTTCCCGTTCCCAGTCCTTGTCGCCCCAGTCCCGGAACCACTCTCCAGCTCCGTCCAGCCAGTCGTCCAGCTGGGGTGATCCCTCGCCAGTTGTCCCGGGCTGCTCCACCATGTCCCCCCTACCCTGCAGGCCTGGTGCGCACAGGCTACAAGCCTGGTGCGTACAGGCTGTCCAGGATCCCCTCCATCGGGCTGACGCTGTCCGAGGAAGCGCAGCCCGTACACGTGAGTCGAAAGACTCCTGCCGGCGTGAACACGAGTGCGTCCACCGAGGCGGGCACTCCGCCTCCGCCGGGCATCCCGATGGTGATGACGTCGTACCCCTGTCGCGTGATGTCCACCGAGACGGAGTTCTCCGGCTCGAAGAGGTAGGCGGCCACGGTCTCGAGCCACCAGTCTCTCTGGGAGGAAGGCGTGCTCCAGAAATGGACGGCCACCTTCCCGTCCTTGCGCAGCAGGACGGCCTCGTAGACGAACTTGACGGGATTGGCCGCGTCCTCCCAGTCGGTCTGCTGCAGCAGCGCGCCGTCAAACGAGAACTCGAAGCCTCTGGCAGTGTTCTCCACGTCGACGGTTCGCTCCGGAGCGGAAAGCGCTGCCGGGGGCTTGTCGTCCGCGGCCGTTGCCGGGCCGGCAGCAAGCAGCGCCACTGGAAGAAGCAGGAAGAGGGTGTGCTTCATGGTCATTCACTCCTGCCCCGGATTGTAGCCCCCGTGACGCCGGGCCGTCAACGATGCTTTACCGGGTGCGGTGCAGCGGCTATGATGCGGGCTGCGCTGAGGAGGCCGCGGTGCTGGTGGACGTTCACTTCCATCCTGTTGACCCCGACATGGACCCGGACTGTCATGCGGTCATGGCGCGGGCCCGGGCCGCGGGCGTAGGCGCTGCCATTGCCGCGGCCTGGGACGCGGCTTCGTGCCTGTCTACGGTTGCCCTGGCCAGGGCAACGGCCGGCGTGGCAGCCGCGGTGGGGTTCCATCCGTGGTACGTGCACCAGGGGTGGGACACTGGACTGGTTGAGCGCGAGGCTGCCCGCGACTTCGTGGTGGCCGTCGGCGAGATCGGCCTGGACGGGAAGATAGAGACTCCGCTCGAGGAGCAGGCTCGGGCCTTTGACGCACAGCTGGGTCTGGCAGGCCGACTGGGGCTTCCGGTCATCGTGCACAGCCGGCATGCGTTCGACGCGACGCTTTCTGCCGCCCGCCGCTTCCCCGCTGTGACGGGTGTGCTTCACAGCTTCGGCGGCAGCACTCAGACGGCTGCCGGGTTCCTCGACCTCGGGTACTGCTTTTCGTTTTCGGGGTCGGTGACGAGGCCGGAAGCCAGGCGTGTGCACGAGCTGGCCGCGTATCTGCCCGAGGATCGCATCCTGCTGGAGACCGACGCTCCCAGCATCGGCATGCAGGGGCTGGAAGCGCGGCACGTCGAGCCCATGCATGTGCCGCGGGTGCTTGCCGCTCTGGCGCGGGTGCGGCGATGCGACATCGAATCCCTGGCCGCTGCCACGACGCGGAACGCGCTGGCCGCGTTTCCCCGGCTCTCTCGATGCCTTGCGCTCGAGCGAAAGGCCGCCGGCGATGAGTAGCCGGGCCGGCGACCGGTTCTCCCGCACGGAGCTGCTGCCACGTCCCCGCTGTCTTCGGGATGTTTGCGGCCTGCTGGGTGATCCGGCGACTGGTGTCAGAGCCCCTGTCCGGGAGAAACGACCGCGCTACGCGGGGCTCGAGCCCGCTGCGCTGAGGCGGGCCAGAGCGCGCTTCATGGAGTACTCGGCACGCAGCACGTCGATGGAGCTGTCCGCGGGAGCCTTCTTGATCCGCTCGTCTGCACGGGAGTAGGCTTTGCGAGCCCGTTCCACGTCGATTTCCGAGTCGGTTTCGCACGTCTCGGTGAGGACTCGGATCGTGTCGTCGAGGACTTCGACGAACCCCCGGTTGACCGCGACTCTGGCGGTGCCGTTCTTGCTCTTGTACGAGAGCACTCCGACGTCCAGCACGGTCATGAGAGGCGTGTGACCCGGCATCACGCCCATCTCGCCCAGGGCCGCGGGAAACGCCAGCTCGTCAACCGTTACCGACAGCTTCTCCGCTCTTGGCGTGGTGACTTTCAGCAGCATGGCTACAGGCTCTTTGCCTTCTCAAGGACGCTCTCGATATTGCCGACCATCCAGAACGCCTGCTCGGGCACGTTGTCGTGTTTGCCCTCGATGATCTCCTTGAACCCGCGAATGGTCTCCTCGATCTTGACGTAGCAGCCCTTGCGGCCCGTGAAGGCTTCCGCGACGCTGAACGGCTGGGAGAGGAAGCGCTGGATGCGGCGAGCGCGGGCGACCACGATCTTCTGGTCCTCGGACAGCTCCTCCATCCCGAGGATTGCGATGATGTCCTGGAGGTCCTTGAACTCCTGGAGGAGCCTCTGGACTTCGCGTGCGACGCGATAGTGCTCCTCTCCCACGACCAGCGGATCGAGGAGGCGGGAGGTGGAGTCCAGCGGGTCCACCGCGGGGTAGATTCCCATGTCCGCGATCTGGCGGGAAAGCACCGTGGTCGCGTCGAGGTGCGAGAAGGTGGTGGCGGGAGCGGGGTCGGTGAGGTCGTCTGCTGGCACGTAGATGGCCTGCACGGACGTGATGGACCCCTTCTTCGTTGAGGTGATGCGCTCCTGGAGCTCTCCGAGGTCGGTGGACAGCGTGGGCTGGTATCCCACGGCAGAAGGCATGCGGCCGAGCAGTGCGGACACCTCGGAGCCTGCCTGAGTGAATCGGAAGATGTTGTCGATGAACAGGAGCACGTCCTGCCCTTCCACGTCACGGAAGTACTCGGCAGCCGTCAGGGCCGACAGCCCGACGCGGGCTCGAGCTCCGGGCGGCTCGTTCATCTGGCCGTAGATGAGTGCGGTCTTGTCGATGACTCCGGACTCCTTCATCTCGATCCAGAGGTCGTTGCCCTCGCGGGTGCGCTCGCCCACGCCGCCGAACACGGACACGCCGCCGTGGTGCTTGGCGATGTTGTTGATGAGCTCCATGATGACGACGGTCTTGCCGACGCCTGCGCCGCCGAACAGGCCGACCTTGCCGCCCTTGGGATACGGGGCCAGCAGGTCCACGACCTTGATGCCCGTCTCGAACATTGCGATCTGCGTGTTCTGGTCGAGGAACTTCGGCGGCTCCCTGTGGATCGGGAAGGACGTCTCGGTCTTGAGCTCCGGGCCTTCATCCACCGGCTCGCCCACGACGTTGAGAATGCGCCCCAGCGTGGCCTTGCCCACCGGGATCAGGATGGGCTTGCCGGTGTTCTGCACCTGCATGCCGCGCACGAGGCCGTCGGTGCTGTCCATGGCGACGCAGCGGGCGGTGTTCTCGCCGATGTGCTGGGCCACTTCGAGGACGAGGTTCCACTCCTTGGAGCTGACCCAGGGGTTGGTCACCTTGAGCGCCGTGTAGATCTCCGGCAGCCCGCCCTCCTCGAACACCACGTCCACCACCGGACCGATGACTTGCGAAACCTTGCCGAACTGCATCTGGTCACCTCACTCTCACGAGACAGCGTTGGCGCCGCCCACGATGTCCATCAACTCCTTGGTAATCGTGTCCTGCCTTGCCTTGTTGTATATCAGCGTCAGGCGACGGATGAGGTCGCCCGCGTTGTTGGTCGCGTTGTCCATTGCGGTCATGCGCGCTCCCATCTCCGACGCCACGGACTCGAGCAGCGCCTGGTAGATGCACATGTTGACGTACATGGGGAAGAGCGTGTCGAGCAGGGACTTGCGGTCCGGCTCGAACAGGTGTTCCACATGGCTATGGGGCCCGTTTGTCTGGGTCTCCGGAAGCTCCATCGGCAGGATGCGCTCGAAGCGCACCTTCTGGACCACCGCGGACTTGAACCAGTTGTACACCACGTAGAGGGCGTCGTAGCCGCCGTCGACGAACTCCTGCGCCAGCTCGTTGCCGATGCGCGAGACGCGGTCGAAGGTGGTGTCGGCGAACATGTCCCGGTAGTTGTGGCTTACCTTGTAGCTGCGCCGCGACAGGAACTCGAAACCCTTCTTGCCGATGACTGCAAGCCCGATCTCGTCGAGCTTGCCCGCGTTCTCCTTGTGGTAGTTCTCGAACGCACGGCAGACGTTGAGGTTGAAGCTTCCGCACAGCCCGCGGTCCGACGAGTAGAGGAGAAGCAGGACCTTGCGGACCGGGCGTGTCGCCACGAGGGGGTGCGCCCCCTCCTCCACGCGCTGGGCCAGGTGGTGGATGACCTCGACCAGCGATTCTTCGTACGGTCGTTGCGCCAGTGCGGCTTCCTGGGCCCTTCTCAGCTTGGCCGCGGCAACCAGCTTCATGGCGCGCGTGAGCTGCTGGGTTCCCTTCACCGCCTGGATTCGCTTGCGTATGGTCTTCAGGTTCGGCATGAGCGCCCTACCCTTTCAAGCTCAGGCAACAAAGGTCTTCTTGAACTCGAGGAGCGCTGCCGTGAGGCGCTCCTCGGTGTCCTTCTCCAGCACGAGCTTGGCTGCAATGGTGGACAGGATGTCGGGGTAACGGGCTTCCATGAACTCCAGCAAACCGGCCTGGAACTTCTTGATGGAAGCCACGGGGATGTCGAGGAGGAAGTTCTCCCTGGCCGTGCCCGCAAACAGGACGATGACCTGCTTCTCCATGGAGAGAGGCTGGTGCTGCTGCTGCTTGAGGATTTCGACCAGCCGCTCCCCGCGGCCGATCTGGCGGCGGGTCGCCTCGTCCAGGTCCGACCCGAACTGGGCGAACACCGCGACGGTCCGGTACTGGGCCAGGTCGAGGCGCAGCGAGCCTGCCACCTGCCGAATGGCCTTGGTCTGCGCCTTGCCTCCCACGCGGGAGACGGAGAGACCCGCGTTGATGGCCGGCCGGATCCCCTTGTAGAACAGCTCGCCCTCGAGGAAGATCTGCCCATCGGTGATGGAGATGACGTTGGTCGGGATGTACGCGGACACGTCGCCGGCCTGCGTCTCGATGATGGGCAGCGCGGTCAGCGAGCCGCCACCGAGCTTGTCGCTCATCTTCGCAGCGCGCTCCAGCAGGCGGGAGTGCAGGTAGAACACGTCGCCGGGGAACGCCTCACGTCCCGGGGGGCGGCGCAGCAGCAGTGACAGCTGGCGGTAGGCGACCGCGTGCTTGGACAGGTCGTCATAGATGACCAGCGCGTGCTGGCCGTTGTCCCGGTAGTGCTCGCCCATGGTGCAGCCGGTGTACGGCGCGAGGAACTGCATGGGGGCCAGCTCGGAAGCTCCGGCAAGCACCACGGTGGTGTAGTCCATGGCGCCGTACTTGCGCAGCTTGTCCACGACCTGGGCGACGGTGGACTGCTTCTGGCCCACCGCCACGTAGATGCACTTCACTCCGGTGGTCTTCTGGTTGATGATGGTGTCGATCGCGATGGCCGTCTTGCCGGTCCCGCGGTCTCCGATGATGAGCTCGCGCTGTCCGCGGCCGATGGGCGTCATCGCATCGATGGCCGTCAGCCCGGTCATCAGAGGCTCCTTCACGCCCTGGCGTGCCACGATGCCCGGTGCCTTGAGCTCCACGCGGCGCCTGTCCGGAGAGACCAGCTCGCCAAGCCCGTCCACCGGCTGGCCCAGGGCGTTCACCACGCGGCCCAGGAGCTGGTCGCCCACCGGGACCTCCACGATGCGGCCGGTGCGGCGCACCTGGTCTCCTTCCTTGATGAGCGTGGCTTCTCCAAGGAGCGCGACTCCGATGTTGTCCTCTTCGAGGTTCAACACCATGCCCGACACGTTGTGCGGGAACTCGAGCAGCTCACCGGCCATACACGAGTCGAGGCCGTAGACGCGGGCGATCCCGTCGCCCGTCGCCAGCACCGTACCCACCTCGGCGACGTCCACTCCGCGGGTAGTCTCCTCGAGCTGCTGCTTGATGATCCGACTGATTTCTGCAACGTTGATAGCCATGAACCCTCCGAGCCATCGTACGCCCCGCAGGCTCGAAAGCCGTGCGGGGAACTTCCACAGCGCCGCAACCCCCTGCCGGGGGTCCACGGTCAGGCAGACAACGAAACCACTTTCTTGCGCAGCCGTGCCAGCTTCCCGCGTATGGACGAATCCATCAGGGTGTTGCCGACGCGAGCCACCACGCCTCCCAGCAGGCGCTCATCGACCGCGAACGTACAGAGCACCTGCTTGCCGAACTTCTTCCCAAGCGCCGTGGCAATGGCCTGGCGATCCAGCGGGCCCAGCGGCGTCGGTGTGGTCACGGTTGCCCGGGTACGGCTCATCCGGGCATCCAGCATCTCGTTGAAGCGGGCAGCCACCCCGTCCACGTACTCGATGCGCCCCTTTCGCACCAGGAGCACGAGGAAGCGTAGCAGCGGCTCCGGCAGAAGCAGTGCGCGTGCGACCCCTTTGAGCACGCTCTCCTTGCGGTCGATCTTCACGACCGGTGTGGTGAGGAGGGTCCTCAGGAGCGGGACCTCGGCAAGCGCCTGAGCGAACTTCGCCAGGCCGTCAGCAAAGGCCTGGTGCCCCCCGCTGGCCTCGAGGAACCCCATGGCGGCCCGGGCGTATCGCCTGGACACGATGCCTTCGTCGGCTCTCATCTACTTGCCCTCCGGCGTTGGCCGCGACTCGATGCCCGCAACGAACTCACGAACGAGGCGGGCGTGCTCCAACCGACGCCACTGCCCTTCCAGATCGTTTTCTGCCTTGTCCAGCGCCGCTGCAGCGATCTCCGCCTGGAGGGCTTTCTCAAGACGGGCCTTCTCGTTCTCGAACGCGAGTTTCGTGGAGGATGTGATGCGGGCCTTCTCCGTGTCGACCCGCCGTGCGACGGACTCGCTGAGCCGCTGCCCTTCCTCCTCCATTCGGCGCAGCATTGCCGCCCGCTCCTCCGCGAGCCCCGCCTGCTTCCTGCGGGCGGTCTCGAGGCGCCCGGAAGCGGTCTCGAACTCCCCGGCCGCTTCCTTCATGCGCTTCTCGATACGATCTGCGCGGTCGTTGAGCGCCCGCGAAAGCGGAGCCCTGCCGAACCGGACCAGCAGCCAGACGAACAGGATGAAGTTGAGGAGGTAGAAGCCGTGCTCCTTGAGCGAGAACCCGTGAGGCACTGCCGCGGCTCCGCCGCCTCCGGAAGCCTGGGCCACCGTGGTCCACAGGCACGCGGCGCCAAGCAGGACTGCGGGGAGAACCAGACGTCCTTTCATCTGCCTCACCTCCCCGCCTTGTCCGGAGACTGGGCCAGCGCCTTGACCACCTCGGCCGCCACCGCGTCCACCGCAGGCCTCGACGCTTCACGTGACGCCGCGATCTCGCCCCCGAGCCTGGCGACCTCCCTCTCGAACCAGACCGCTGCCTCGCCGCGAGCCCCGGCAAGAGCCTTCGCCTCAGCGTCGAGCGCTGCGTCGCGGACCTTGTTCCGCAGCGACGTGCCTTGCTCCTGCGCAACCTGCATCTCTTTCAGGTACGTGCCCAGGATGGTGTCCGCGTCTCGGGCGTGTGCGCGAGCCTGTTCCTCCTTCCTGTCGGTTTCCTCGCGGCGGCGCTGGAAAAGCGCCAGCATCGGCTGGAACAGCAGGCGGTTGACCACGAACATCAGGCACAGGAACAGCGCCAGCTGCACGAAGACCGTGGAATCGAAATCGACGATGGCTGCCGGGCAGAGGTATGCAAGCACTGACTGCTCCTCCATGCATGGCCAAAGCGTCTGCTAGCACTCGCACAGTTGATTTGTCAAGAGCGATACTCTATATAGTCTCCGTGGGCGCATACGCGGGGGTACCATGCAGTATCAAGAAACCGTGGAAGAACGAGTCGCGTACGAGATGGCCCGGGCCAGACGGTACGGCCTGCCTCTCACGCTGGTGCTGTTCCGCTGCGGGGGCTCGGACGCCGTTTCCGAGACACTGCTGGACGAGGTCGGGCGGCGGGTGCGTTGCGCGGACATCGTCAAGCCGATGGGCGATCGCCTCATCGTGACCCTTCTGCCCCACACCGGACTCGATGGTGGAGCCGGTTTTGCCAAGCGCATGATTCGGGATCTCGAAGAAGCCGGTCTCACGGATCCCCGAGCGGGGCTTGCCGGGCTGGGCGCTCATCACCAGCAGGCAGCAGACCTCATGAGTGAGGCGGACGGCGCTCTCCAGAGCACGTCCATCGAGGAGCCCGTTCGTATTCACGGTGAAGAATCCGTCCACAGGGCCAAGCTTTGACAGGTCCCGGCGCGCCTCCGGCCCTGGAACTGTTCAGCGGGATCGGAGCGTTTGCCTGTGCCGCCAGGGGGCGGTTCCGCATCCTCCAGGCGTTTGACCAGGACGAGGAAGCCAACAAGGTATACCTGGCGAACCACCGAGCGAAACCGTGCAGCACCAACCTCTGCTCGGTCTCCACAGACCACCTCTCTGTCCCGCTCCGGCCCGGCTGGTTTCTCTCGCCGCCCTGCCAGCCCTACTCGAAGAAGGGGCGCGGACGGGACGTGGACGACCCGCGGGCCCAGGCCCTGCTGCACCTGGCCGACCTCGTCCAGAGCGCCCGCCCCGAATTCGTCCTGCTGGAGAACGTGCCGCCGTTCGCATCCTCCCGGGCGTGCAGCATCCTCACCGCCGCGCTGGAAGCAGCGGGACTGCTTGTCCGCGGAGTGACTCTTTGCCCCACCGAGCTCGGGATTCCCAACAGGCGGTCGCGATTCTATCTCCTGGCGACGCGCAGTCCCCTGCCGGACAGGCCTCCGCTCCGGACCGTCGGGGCGAGCCTCGCTTCGTACCTCGATCCGGAGCCGGCTCCGGCGCTGTTTCTCGACGGCCGTTTCGTTGCCGAGCATGGCAGCGTCCTCGATGTCGTGGATGACCGGGGTGTGGCAGCGTGCTTCGGCGCATCCTACGGGAAGGCCCGGTCTCGGGCCGGCTCGGTGCTTGCAGGCGACCACGGCTTCCGCTTGTTCTCCCCCGAGGAGATCCTCCGGTTGCACCACTTCCCGCCCGGCTTCGCGTTCCCGGCCGAAGCCTCCCTCCGCACACGGTATCGACTGGCGGGCAACTCCATCAACGTCGCGGTGCTCGGAATCCTGCTCGACTGGCTCCGCAAAGGGCTGGGGGCGTGAATCAGAACGTGATGTCGAGCTTCAAGCCGCTCATGTCCGGGCCCACCACCGGTGCAAGGCTGGCCGAGGACGGCGCAGGCTCGTCACCGGAGTCCAGGAGCAGGCCGATCGTCCCTGCAGCGACGGCCCCGCCGCCGAGGATGAAACAGGCGACGCCCGTGTAGTAGTAGGTCACGAAATCATCGTTCAGGGAGTTGAACTCCGACTCGTATTCTTCCTTCAAAGACAGGTCGGTCTGCTTCCTGTACGCATCGTACTTCGGATCCATGATGAGGCTTTCCGCATCGCTGGAGGCATTTCCCGACAACACCATCATCACGGCACCGCCGCCGATGAGCGCAGCTCCGCCACCAATGGACAGCCACTGCCAGAGGTGCGACTTCTCCGGGGGAGCCGACCCCTCGGGTCTGGCTATCGGAGCCTTGAGGCTGGCGGGGACATCCACCGTCACGGTGGTGCCTGGCTTGATCTCCACGACCTTCTTGAAGCTCTGCCCGTCGGGAAACACCACCTCCAGCGCGTAGGCGCCCGCAACGTAGGAAGCCGAGAACGGCATGTCTCCCGCAACCCTGCCCGCGACCAGGACCTTGGAACCGGTCACGCCGCCCGTCACCGAGAGCCACCCTTCCTCCTCGGCTACCTGCAGCTCGAACGCGAAGCTGTTCATCTGGCCCACCGCCACGGTGATGGTGGCCTTCCGAGTCTCGTATCCGCTCTTTTCCAGCTCGATCTCGTGGATGCCGGGAGAAAGCCACCATTCGGCCGGGCTGGGGATCCGATGCATCCGGTCCCCGGGGGGGAGGACGACGGTAGCGCCCGGCGGGCTGGTGACGACCGTGGCCTTCAAGTAGGTTCGGCCCAGCGTGCTCTCTATGGCTTGGATGGCGGACTTGACCTGCTCGTCGTCGCCTGCGGCCAGTCGGGTGTACTCCCTCAAGTGGTACCAGGCCTCTGGCAACCGGTCGAGCTTGTGAAGCGCCAGGCCGATGTTCTTGTGGAGCTTGACCGACTGTTCCTTGCTGGCGAAGTCCACGGCCTGGAGCCAGAAGTCGATGGCCTCGATGAAGCGTTGGGCCTTGTAGGCTTCGATTGCCTTTGCATTGAGTTCGCTGGCCTTGACTGAGTCCTCCGCCCTGGCCGCTTGACTGAGCGTGAGCAGGAGGAGGAGGAAGCCAGCAGCGAGCCCGCTGCGCAGAAACGGCTTGTCGAGATAGCTAGATCGGCTCAAAGTCAATCTCCTCCTTCTTCTTCTTCTCGGGATCCTTCTTCTCCCCGTCGGTCCTTGTCTTGCCACTCTTGCTGTCCTTGGAGGAGCCCTTCTTGCCATCCTTGGTGGGAGTCTTCGCGCCCGAACCCTGCTTGGCTTTTTCCGTGGGTGGGGTCCCTGCGCCCTGCGCCCCTGCCGTCGCAGCGGCCGTTTCCCCCGCTCCCGTGGGTGGGGTCTCTGCGCCCTGCGCCCCTGCCGTCGCAGCGGCCGTTTCCCCCGCTCCCGTGGGTGGGGTCTCTGCGCCCTGCGTCCCTGCCGTGGCACCGGCCGTTTCCCCCGCTCCCGTGGGTGGGGTCTCTGCGCCCTGCGCCCCTGCCGTCGCACCGGCCGTGTCTCCCGCGCCCGTGGGTGGAGCGCCTGCGCCCTGCGTCCCTGCCGTCGCACCGGCCGTGTCTCCCGC
>Ga0233425_10007102_pt1 | contig 15977 bp, 13 predicted proteins | sample Watercolumn_Towu_2_FD_181712 | JGI IMG/M metagenome (GOLD analysis project Ga0233425, IMG submission 181712) | Freshwater microbial communities from Lake Towuti, South Sulawesi, Indonesia - Watercolumn_Towuti2014_140_MG | ecosystem: Environmental > Aquatic > Freshwater > Lake | place...
TTCACTGCCGGGCTGTTCCTGCTTTCGTCGGCATTGGGTCAGCGGGGCGGCGTGGGAGACGGCAATCCGCTTGCGGTAATCAATCAGTTCCTGCAGCGGGCAGTCAAGTGGAATGTGTATAAAATAGAAGAAAGCTCCGGCAAGGTGCAAAGGCTTTTTGAGCAGATGCCCGAATGGCTGCATCTGCCGTTCGTGATGGTCTATGGAATTTTTCAGCCTGTGCTGCCGGCGGCATTTGTCGAGCCGACAGTGTTGATCTGGCGGGTCATTGCCATTCTGCGGGCGCTGGGATGGTATGCCATGCTACCGGCGCTGACTCTGTCTTTTTTGGCGGCGGCAGGCGCGGGCGAAGAAAAGAAGCGCCGGCTCTTCCTCTGGCTGAGTTTTATAGCCTGGGGCTGGATCCTCTTCACGGCTTTGCGCGGCGGCGGCGATCAATGGGATAATCCGCGTTACCGCTCGATCCTGTTTATCTGGCAGGCGCTCGTCGCAGGGAATGTGTGGGTCTGGTGGCGCGAGTCACGCAGCGCGTGGGTTGTGCGCGCCCTGCTGATGGAAGGGGTCTTCCTGCTTATTTTTGGCCAGTGGTATGCCAGCCGTTATTTTCATATCGGCCGGCAAATGCCGTTCATCCAAATGATGGCGCTCATCTTCAGCCTTTGGACGGCTATCTTCCTGTGGGGAATATGGCGGGACAGAAGACGTAGTGTATAATTCAGCGACTGAATTTTGAACAAGGAGCTTACATGCCGACTGCATTAATTACCGGGATCACAGGCCAGGATGGTTCGTACCTTGCCGAGTTGTTGTTGAAGAAGGGCTACAAAGTGATTGGCGTTGCGCGCCGCTCGAGCACGGTCAACACCGAGCGCATTAAACATCTTTTGGATGACATCACCGTCGTTCAGGGTGATTTGCAGGATCAGGGATCACTGCTTGCCTTTCTTGAGGAATACCAACCCACCGAAGTGTACAATCTTGCGGCGCAGTCGTTCGTGCCGACCTCGTGGAATCAGCCGGCTTTGACCGGTGATGTGACAGCGCTGGGCGTGACCCGCCTGCTGGAAGCCATCCGTTTTGTAAATCCGAGGATTCGGTTTTATCAGGCTTCGTCGAGCGAGATGTTCGGCAAGGTGATGGAAGTTCCGCAAAGGGAAAGCACGCCCTTTTATCCGCGCAGTCCCTACGGTGTGGCGAAGGTCTACGGCCATTGGATCACCGTTAATTACCGCGAGTCGTTCAACCTGTTTGCGACCTCCGGCATTTTATTCAATCATGAAAGTCCGCGCCGCGGGCTGGAATTTGTAACCCGCAAAATTTCCGATGCAGTGGCAAGAATTAAACTTGGCCTGGTAAACGAAGTGCGGCTCGGCAACCTGGAAGCCCAGCGCGACTGGGGCTTTGCCGGCGATTACGTGGAAGCCATGTGGCTGATGCTCCAGCAGGATCACCCTGACAATTATGTGATCGGCACCGGCGAGACTCATGCCGTGCGCGAGTTCTGCGAGATCGCCTTCTCGCATGTTGACCTGGACTACAAGGAGTTCGTGGTGCAGGATGAAAAATTCTACCGCCCCGCCGAAGTGGACTTGTTGATCTCCGACCCATCGAAGGCGCGCTCCGCGTTAAGATGGGAGCCGGCAGTCTCCTTCAAGGAACTGGTCACCATGATGGTGGATTCCGACCTGGCGCGTTTGAAAAAGGGATAGCCGCTTTTTGTACCGGGTTGTCATGCGCAAAGAGACCGGTTTTTTAAAAAATAGAAAATGGTCTTCATGGGTGCCGGCAGGCATGGCGGCCTTGGGGGCTCTTCTCTATTTAAGTCAGGCTGTGCTCTACGCCCACACATCTGTGCCGGGGCTGGACGAAGGCTCGTATCTGTTAAAGGGAATTCTTTACCTGCGCGGAGTGTATGCGCCTTTTGAGCCGTACGGCCCGTTAACCAACAAGGCTCCCTTTGCGTTTTTAATCCCCGGCTTCGTTCAATATGTATTCGGCGCGGGGTTAAGGACCGGGCGTTACTTTTCGATTTTCCTCGGCCTGCTCACCCTGCTTGGCACATGGATCACAACGCGGCGCTGGGGCGGCACATGGGCCGCAGCCGGCGCGGTCTGGGTCTTCGCGCTCAGTTCAATGGTCATCAAGACCTACTCGGTCACTGTTTCAGAAGTAATCATCGCCTGCCTGCTGGCGTGGATGTGCGTCTTCACGCTGGGAGAAAACCGCCCGCTCTGGCAGATCATTTCCGGCTCGACACTGGCGGCGCTGGCAGTGCTCACCCGCCAGAACATGGTGCTGGTTCTGCCCCTGCTGGTCTTGTATGTTTTTTGGGAACACGGCCGTCAAAAGGGAATCTGGTCGCTGGCAGTCATTTCCATTATCTTCATTGCCGCCCATGCTTATTACTGGCCGAACATCTTAACCATCTGGGCGCCGTGGCTGCCTGAAAACCTCACCCCGTTCCTCGATCCGTTCCGCCTGCCGAAGGATGCGGTTCCGGTCTGGGCTCCGTCCATTGATTTTTGGAACCGGGTGAATGCCTTCTTTCAGGGGATTCGCTACCACCTGATCATCACCTGCGGAAGCGTCTTTGCCCTGCTCTTCTGGCCGCGTCAACGCGACTGGAAATCTGCTTCGGTCATGCGGGCGGCTTTTTTCCTCGCCCTGTCATATTCCATTTTGTTTGCCATGCACGCCTGGGCGGCGGTGGCGAGTCAGTACGAAAGCTACAGCTGCGTCTATTGCTTCTCGAACTATCTGGCGTTCTTCGACCCGCTGGGAATCTTCCTGGTGGTGATCATGCTGCCCGAAGTGTGGAAGCGCAGGTCATCTCGGATGATGCAGGCGTCCGCCGTCCTCTTGGTCATCATCCTCACTGCGGGCATCGGATTCTCCCTGTTTGAATCTGTCGGCCGTGAATTGTTATCCATCCCCGTTCCGCGCATGAGGGATGGTCAATTTTTGCCGGGCACAGCCGCGCTGGTTGATGTGATCACCAGTAAATTTGAACTGCCGGTATCTGCGGTCAAGCGCATGATTGCCTCCGCGCTCGGGCTTCTGGCCGGCCTTGGGATATTGCTGACGGCGTTCCTCCTCTGGCGGCGCGTAAAGGGAAGCGAGAGCCGCCCCGTCTTTTCGCAGGTGCTGATCCATTCCTTTCTCGTCATCGGTTTTTTTCTGGCGCCCGTAGTCAATGCCCGCGGCGGCCGCCTCGAATGTGAACAGGACCTGATCTCTGCCAATGAGCAGATCGGGGCGCATCTTGCGCGGGTCATCCCGTCCAATAGTCTGGTATATTGGGATGGCGGGTTATCTTTCACGCCCCTGGTGTATGTTCCGGATGCGCGCATCTTCCCGCCGCAGATCAACAGCGGATATACCTATCGCAATGGAGGCGATGCAGACGCAGTCTTCCGTCTCAATCACTGGAACGACGAACTAAAACAACAGTGGATAAACAGCGCCGACACGTTCATCATCGAAGCTGAACGTTATTCAAAATGGAAGGACTTTTTTGCCCCGCAATTTTTTCAGGAATACGAAAAGCCGCCGGTGGCGCCTTCATGCAGCGACGGCTCTGAAATAAGGATATTTCACAGACTCCCATGAATCTTTCACTCATCATTCCGGTCTATAACGAGCAGGATACCCTGCCGCATTTGTTCGACGCGCTTTACGGCACCATGAACACCCTCGGCCAAACCTGGGAGGTGATTTTGGTGGATGACGGCAGCCGCGATGACAGCCTGTCGGTGCTCAAGGCGTACGCGCAGAAGGACACACAGCATGTGCGCGTGGTCTCCTTCCGCCGCAACTTCGGTCAGACCGCCGCGATTGCCGCCGGGCTGGATTACGCCACAGGCGAGACCATCATCCTGCTCGACGCCGACCTGCAAAACGATCCCGCCGACATTCCACTGCTGCTTGCCAAACTGGACGAAGGCTACGACCTCGTCAGCGGCTGGCGCAAATTCCGCAAGGACAACGCCATCACCCGCAACCTGCCCTCGATGATCGCCAACTGGTTGATCTCGCGCGTGACCGGCGTGCATTTGCATGATTACGGCTGCACCCTTAAAGCCTACCGCCGCGATGTGCTTGAAGGCTTCCGTCTGTACGGGGAAATGCACCGCTTCATTCCAGTCTTTGCAAACTCGGTCGGAGCAAAGATCACTGAAATGCCGGTGCGCCATCATGCGCGAAAATTCGGCAAAACCAAATACGGACTCGAGCGCACAATAAAAGTGGTGCTCGACCTGTTCACTGTAAAGTTTCTGGTTTCTTATTCGTCGAAGCCGATCTACCTCTTTGGCGGCACCGGCGTGATCCTCATGATCTTGAGCGCCGTCATCCTGTTCTACCTTTTGATCCGCCGTGTATTCTTCCTCGTCAGCGTGCTCAGCTCGCCCTTCTTCCAAATGAGCGCGATGTTCTTCATCCTCGGCTTTCAATCCATGCTGATGGGGCTGATCGCCGAACTTCTGGTTCGCACTTACCACGAGTCGCAGCGCAAGACGACCTACACCGTCCGCGCCACATTTAACCTGGAGCAGGAGACTCGTGACTAGGTGGTTGAGCGAACACCGGCAGGTGCTCGCCCGCTCAGGCGGCAGCCTGTTGGCTGTCATCCTGTTGATTGTTCTGTTAAAGGAAGAAAGCGGGGCTGAAATTGCCTCTGCTTTGAAGCGGGTTTCGCTCTGGTATTTCACAGCAGGAATTTTCGCACTGTTGATCTCGCGGCTGTTCGTTGTGCTGCGCTGGCACATCCTCCTGCGCTCAGCCGGAATTGACATCTCCCTGGGCCGCACCGCCATGCTGACGTTCACCGGCCTGTTTGCAAACAACTTCCTGCCGACCACCATCGGCGGGGACGTGGTGCGGCTGGCCGGCGCGATGCAGTTGGGCTATGACAGGGCGGTCTGCCTCGCCTCGATGGTCGCAGACCGGCTGGTGGGCATGGCCGGAATGACGGTCACCCTGCCTCTTGGATTGCCGCCGGTTTTGTCGCTGGGTCAGGCCGGTTTGCAGGCCGTTTCGTTCGGGGCATGGATTCAAAAAGGGGTGGATTTTTCCAAGCGCACACTGGAGGCATTCTCGATCTGGTTAAAAAAGCCGGCAGCCTTAGCCGCGGCCTTTGGCGCCACCTTCGGCAATATGATATTTATTTTTCTGACGATTTTTTTGCTCGTCAACGGCATGGAACGCCACATCTCATTCTGGCTGATCGCAGGCCTGTACGGCCTGACATATTTCGTTACTCAAATTCCCATCTCAATTAATGGGTTTGGCGTACAGGAGCTTTCGCTTACGTTTTTACTTTCAAGGTTCGGCGGGCTAAATCATTCGGAAAGCCTTGCCATCGCAGTGTTGATCCGTGTCCTGTTCATCATCACCAGTTTGCCGGGCGCGTTCTTCCTGCCTTCCATTCTGGCTGCGCTGAACGGCAAATCCTCCTCAAGTTAAATCAAGCGGAAACGAATCCATGTTGAACGCAGACCTGCCGCTCAAACCATCGCCTGCAAAATTCTGGCAGTCCTTCATCGCACTCTCGATCGCAGTGAGTGTTGCGGCGTTTTATCAGACCATGCAGCAGATTCTAAAATTGAACGTCATCCTCTGGCGCTCAAAATGGATCGTCCTGCCTGTGGTTTTTGCGTTGAACATCATTGCCGGCATCTGGGCGCTCAGGCAGTTATCCGGCGGTCAAAATCCGCGCTGGGTGCAGAAACTTGAATTCAACGCCGGAAATATTTTTGTGAGGTTGGCCGGCGTTCTGTTATTCCTGGCCGGCTTCTGCGCTGTGTGGCTGGCGCGCCTGTTCGTATTCCACAAGGTTCTGCCACAATTGACGCCTGTCATCTGGGTTTTTCTTTGGGCAGGCATTCTTCAGGCGCTGGGGCTTAAATTAATCAGCGGCCGGAAATGGCATGTGCTTTTCGTCTCTGCCGTGCTGGCACAGGGAGCAGTCTTTCAAATCTACAGCCAGTTTGCCTACCTCACTGATTACCCTTTTTCAATCGGCTACTCTGAAGCCAGCCGCCATTATTATGCTTCGCTTTTTTTCGCAAAACCTCTATATGGAATAAAAACAGCGCTCCCATTTTTGCACCCAAGCCGCTACATGTTGCTGTCTCTGCCATTTCTGGCGGACGGACTGCCCCTGTGGCTTCACCGCGCATGGCAGGCCATATTGTGGATCGGGCTGACGGCGGCATCGTCCATGCTTCTGGCGCGCCGTCTGGGAATGAAAGGCTGGGAGCTGTTCATTTTTTCGACGTGGGCATTTTTGTATTTCTTTCAAGGCGCGGTGTATTATCACCTTCAGGTCTGCGTCATTTTGATTCTGACCGGCGTATCAACCCGCCGGCCTGCGCGGTCACTGCTGTTTGTGATCGCCGCCTCCATTTGGGCCGGGGTCAGCCGTGTGAATTGGTTCCCTGTACCGGCCATGCTGGCCATTGCCTTTTATTTGCTGGAAACGCCCATTGACAAGAAAGGCTGGCGTTACTGGGTCACCCCGTTCGTTTGGGGAATCTGCGGGCTGGCGGCAGCAGTCGTCTCGCAGTTCGTTTATATAAACATTTCCGGCAACGCCGATGCGAGTTCATTTGGTTCGAGTTTTACCTCAGACCTGCTGTGGAACCGCCTGCTGCCCAATGCGACATATCCGCTGGGAGTGTTGACCGGCATCGCGCTCGTCTCTGCGCCGCTGCTGCTTGCGCTCTTTCAAATGGCGCGCGGAAATTTTTCACGCCTGCATCCATTGCGTTGGGCGGCGCTCGCGGCCATGCTGCTGGCGCTTTTCCTCGGCGGGTTAATTGTCAGTGTGAAGATTGGCGGCGGCGGCGACTTGCACAACATGGACGCGTTCCTCGTCCTGCTCTTATTGGTTGCCGCATCCTTCTTCAGCGGGCAGGCCGCCGGCGAGGAAGGGTCGAACCCTGTTTGGGGGCCGATATCTTCGCCGGTCGTTGCGGCAGTCTTACTCGTCCCGCTTGGATTCGCGATCCCAAAGATTGGATTCCTGCCGCGCTTCGATCATTCCGCTGCAAGGCAGGATGTTCAAATCATACAAGAGGCCGCATCCCAGGCTGTGGCCGGCGGCGGCGAAGTCCTGTTCATGACCGAGCGTCAGTTGCTGGCTTTTAAAATCATCAACGGCGTTCCGCTTGTGCCGGAATACGAACAAATCGAGTTGATGGAAATGGCGATGTCTGGTAACCGCGATTATCTGGAACAATTTTATTCAGACCTCGAAAGCGGGCGTTTTGCGATCATCATTGCCGAGAAACAAAGTCTGGTCGAGCAGGGGCGGGAGGATGCCTTCGGCGAGGAAAATAATGCCTGGGTGCGTTATGTCGGCGCGCCTTTGTCCTGCGCCTATGAGCCGGTTGAAAGCCTGGCTTCGGCAAACCTGCAAATCTTCGTGCCTGCTGCGAATCCATCCTGCCTGAGCCCGTTCCCAAAGTGAAATGACCTCATGCGCATCCTGACGCTGATCTATGAGTTCCCGCCCGTGGGCGGAGGCGGGGGCAGGGCCGCATACGATATTTGCAAACATCTCGCCGCGCAGGGGAATCAGGTGGTGGTGCTCACCGCCCACATGCAGGGGCTGGCCTTTGAAGAGCGCCTTGACGGGATTCAACTGACACGAAACTCACCGCGCCGGGTGGAGTCCATTTGCATTTTGTGGATCTGCGCGACCATTACTTTAAGTATCCGTTCGAAATGCTTGGTTATTCAGAACGCGCATGGCGGAATTTCCTCAACCCTTCGAGCAACTTAAACCGCTTCCGCCTGGCCAGTTATCGGGAAGTGTTCGATGCGCACTTTCAGCGGGTGGATGTCACAGTATTGAAGTGGCTGGGACATGAGTTCCACGCTGCCCGCGCCCGCATCTGCCTGGAGTTTTTGTGCGGCGATGAAACAATCGATTCCGCGGCCTTGATCCAAATTTGGGCCAAAGCGCCGGCGCATTTATAATCTTATTGGAGATTTAAAAAGTGCAATCCAATCGAAAAGATATTATTTTCCCGTTCGTTATTTTCCTGCTCTTTCTGGCAGCGTCCATTCCCGGCACGGATTGGGGCGTACCCGCGCTTTGGAATCCGGATGAAGTGATCTGGCGCGTGGACAGCGCCCTGCGCGGCGAATTGCAATTCGACATAACGGAGCCGGATTTCAATTACCCATCCCTGCCAAAGTATGTGATGTTCGGGATCGGCAAAGTCGTTTACGGGTTGGGGTTTTCCGGCGCGAAGTTCATCATTGCGGCGCGCCTGTTCTCGGCGCTGTTGGGTGCGGCGGGCGGCGCGCTCATTTATTACCTGGCGCGTGCCGCCGGCTTGAATCAGTTAATGTCTGCGCTGGCCGGGTTATTGTATGTGACAAGCGGCGCGGCGGCTGAGAACAGCCGCTATGCCCACAACGACCTGTATTTGCAATTGTTCACCATCCTCTGCGTTTATTTTGCGCTGAAGTATCAATTCACAAAATCAAACGGCTGGGTCTTCGCTTCGTTCTTCTCTGTCGGGCTGGCAGCCTCCAGCAAATACACCGGCGGCAGTCTTTTACTTGTGCCTGTTTTTGTTTTGACCTGCATGAATTGGGATGAACTGCGCAAAAACTGGATTCGGTCATTTGGAATTTTGTTGGCCGGCGGCCTGCTGAGTTTTGGTGGATACGCCCTCGGCACGCCCACAGCCCTGACGGCGCCGGTCTATTATTTCTCGAATGTGATCCCCGCGCTGCAGCGGTACCGCCTGTACGGGTTTAATTCCGGCAGTCCGTTCGGGCTGGTCGGTCAATGGGATATTTTTTACGATGCAGTGGGGCCGTTCGCCTATTATCTTTTCATCGCGGGCTTTATCTGGTCGGCGGCGAGGCTGGTTTTGTGGAAGCGGGGAAAAATTCAAATGGACGGGAGGCAGGCACAGGCGGTTCTGATTTTGATTGCGGCTGTGGTCATCTTCGACCTGCCTTTCATGATCTCGATCAACTACATCACCCGCTACTTTATTCCGTTCGTGCCGTTTCTCTCTGTATTGGCGGCGTTCTTCATCAAAGATGTCGTTGACGCGGCATTGCGCCGGGAGTGGAAGTTTGTTCCGCCGCTTGCGGCCACCCTGCTTATCGTTGGGTTATTCTACTCCGCACTGCGGCTGGTCAGCATAACGCTGCTTTTCCTGAACGATGCGCGCATCCCGGCTAGTGAGTACATCAAAAGCATTCGCGGATATCAGAACACGGTCGAATACACGTTGTATCCGCCGATCGTGGACAAGAAACAATTCTACGGCGCGGCGCGCAACTACCCGATCTACTTCGTCAAATACGCAGAGGACATTGTGCCAGGCGGCGGAAAGTTTGAATACAACCAAGGCGAGCAGGGACTGCTGGCGCGCGATGTGGATTATTTCATCGCCGATTCATTAACCTACTCAAGGCTGTTGGAAAACGAAAGCGTCTGCCGCACCATCCCGGTGGAGTGTGACTTCTTCAAGAAACTGATTGCAGGCGAGGTCACGTCATTCCGCCTGCTCGAAACTTTCACCTACACCCTGCCGCCTTACCTGCCGCAATTGGAAGTCAGGGGAGTCAACCCTGAAATACGAATTTATGAGCGGGTCCGGTAAACTCCAGCCATGCAGATACCCGCCAAATTCAAAAACGATCCGTTGATGAATCGAGTGCTGCGCTCCAGCGCGCATCTGTTCACCAGCAACACCATCAGCCTTGGGCTGCATGTGATCATGAACGCGCTGGTCTTTCGCCTGCTGGGCGCGGCCGGAGCGGGTTTGATCGCGGTCGTAATGAGTTACGCCTCCACAGTAAACAGCCTGCTTTCATTCCGCATGAGTGAGTTGGTTGTACGCTATGGCGGCGAATATCTCGAAAAAGGGGAAAAGGACAGGGCCGCGTCACTGATAAAAGCCGCAGCATTGACCGAAGCCGCAGTCTCAGCGCTGGCGTTTTTATTCGTCTCAGCCTCTGCCTTGTGGGCAGCGCGCCTGTTCACAAAATCAGATGATGCGGCGCTCATGTTCATCGTCTTCGCCGTTGGGCTGCTGGCGAACTTCAATACTGAAACCTCCACAGGCATTTTGCAGGTGACCGGCAGGATCAAACTGCAAGGCACAGTCAATCTGGCGCAAAGCATTCTCTCGCTGGGAATTGTCATTGCCGCTTTCTTTTTGCCGAATCAATTATGGGGCGTTTTGCTGGCTTATCTCACGGGCAAAGTTGTGCTTGGCCTCGGGCTTTTCTTTACTGCCCAGAACCAGATCGCACAGCGCCTCGGCAAAGGCTGGCACAAGACGCCGCTCATGCCCTTCGCAGAGTCACACGGGCTGATCCGCTTCGCGGTCAGTTCCAATATCAGCGCGACCATCATCAAGATTTTCCGCGAAAGCGAGCCGCTGTGGGTGGGGCTTTTCCTTTCCATCGAAGCGGTCGGATATTACAAAGCGGCCTACTCACTCGTCAGTTTTCTATCGGTCCCAGCCGACCCGCTCATTGCCGCCACATACCCGGAGATCAACCGCCTCATCGTGCAAAAGGCGTGGGCATCCCTGCGGAGTTTCCTGCGCAAGATCACCGCACTATCGTTCGCTGTCAATACGGCCGCCGCGCTGGGCTTTGTCTTTCTCGGCAGGTTCGCGTTGATTCTTTTTACAGGGCGCCCGGAATTCATTGCCGCATACCCGACATTGATCGCGCTCTTCATCGGGCTGGCATTCAATTACACGCTCTTTTGGAATCGCCCGCTGCTGCTTTCGCTTGGCCTGCCCGATTTTCCAATTTGGGTCACGCTCACAACCGGCATCGTCAAGTTATCGCTGGCCTTTTGGCTGGTTCCCAAATACGGCATTCTCGCAGCGGGTGCGCTGCTCTCGTTTTATTACATTGCATCGGTCGGGATGATGGCCCTGCGCGGGTTGAAAGAAATTAAGAGATTAGAGATTAGAGGTTAGGCATGAAGATCGCACTCATTACAAATTCGCGCATTCCTTCTTTAACCGCCAATTCGATTCAGGCCATGAAGGTGGCTCAGGCTTTAATGCAGCTGGATCACGACGTAAAGATGTTTGCCCCGGCAGAGACTGTCCCTGCCTCGGAAGAGACCTTGCTCTCGCACTATGGTCTGCGCCTCGTTCCCCGCCTTGAACTGCTTCCGTCCGAAAGGCATCTCAAACGCCTTGACTTTATCTTCCATGCCCGGCGCGCCGCGAAAAGATTCGGCGCCGGCCTGATCTACACCTGGCTGCCACAGTCTGCCGCGCTGGGATTATGGGACGGGTATCCTGTTGTGCTTGAAATGCACGGGGACGTATCCGGTAAAATGGGCGCATGGTGGATAAGACAATTTTGGAAGGCAAAGGGGAACAAGGTGATGACGGCCACCACGTCAGCGTTGAGAACTGCTTTGGAACGCTCGGCCAAACTCCAGTTTAAGGATGAGTCCGTGCTCATCGCGCCGAACGGCGTCGAGTTGGAGAAGTATGCCGGGCTGCCAAATCCGCCCGAAGCAAGACATCAACTAGCCCTGCCCGAAGGGTTGACGGTTGGATTCACAGGTCACATTTATCCGGGGCGCGGCGCGGAGTTGTTGTTTGAGCTTGCGAAACAAATGCCGCAGGTCAATTTTTTGTGGGTCGGCGGCACGCCGGAACTGGTGGGTTTTTGGCGTGGAAAACTGGCCGAAGCCAAAATAGCAAATGTAACGATGACAGGATTTGTGAAGCATGAACGCATCGCGCTGTATCAGGCTGCGGCGGATGTGCTGCTCATGCCGTACAGCCGCACGATTCAGGCCAGCAGCGGGCAGGATATTGCCGGGGTCATCAACCCGATGAAGATGTTCGAGTACATGGCATCTGGCCGCGCGATTGTTTCGGCAGACCTGCCTTCGATCCGCGAGGTGCTGAATGATGGGAATGCCGTGTTCGTGGAGGCAGGGAGTTGGGAATTGGTGATTGAAAAGTGGCAGGCGGCGATTGAGTCCCTGCTTGCGGACGAAGCGCGCCGGCATGAGTTGGGCGCCCGGGCGCGCAGGGATGTGGAAAATTTAACCTGGCGAAAACGAGGGGAAAATATATTGAGGGTTATAATAGCTCACATTTGAGCCTTGACTTGTTCATAAGTTTGAAACCATAAAACAGGGAATTTATGCGGATCACAAAATATTTACGCCCATACCAGGAGAATATTGCCCGATTTCTTGCCGTGCTGGGCGGCGGTTCGATTGCGCTCAGCACCAGCAAACGCGCCCGCCCCGGTTTCTTTATTTTTGCGCAGCCCTTCATCCATGAATATATTGAGGGAGGGCTTTTCAAAAAAGAGGAACTGCTGATCAAGGCTTTGGAAGAGGGCGGGTTTCCCCCGGACGACGGCCCGGTGGGAGCGATCCGCAGCGACCATAAGAAAAGCCGCGAAGCCGCCGAGATGATGATCAACGCCGCAAAGCACTGGCAGGCCGGGGATGAAGTTGCCCGCTCTGAAGTGGGCTGGGCCGCCAGCCAGTTTACGTCTGCGGTTCGGACGCATCTTGAGCGTCTGAAGAACCTGATCTTTCCGCTGCTGGAGCAGACCGTCACGGTGGAAGATGAGCACAGGATCTCCGAAGGGATGAACAACCTTATCTTTGAGGGGAGTTTGATGGAAGGCCCGGAGAAATATGTCAAAATGATCGAAGACCTGGAAGAAGAATTGAGCGACTGGAAGTAGTCATATCAGCATGGAGCAGGCTAAAAGGCCTGCTCTTTTTATTTTCTGCGTGAAAAAGGCGCCGCGCCCACACAACGGCACGCAAAAATGAACCGTAAAAGTGATAAATGTCCATTGCTGAAAAATTATATATAATATACAATCCCGTCAATTCTGGAGAATAGCCTCATGGACGCATTTGAACTTCCCCAACTTGTTTCCCAAAGAAAAGAAAGCAATAAACCATACCTGGAATTCCTGAAAGTCCCCGGCTTGAGCATGGGCGTGTACGTGCTCCCTGCCGGCGGCGAGGATCCGCAATCCCCGCATACAGAAGATGAAGTCTATTATGTGGTCAGCGGCCGGGCAAAGATCGGGGTCGCAGATGAAGACCGTGCCGTGCAGGCTGGTTCAATCATCTACGTGGCTAAGAACGTTGAGCATCGCTTCCATTCGATCGAGGAAGAGTTGACTGTGATCGTATTCTTTGCCCCGGCGGAGTATTCCAATAGATAAGTTTTTGTAGTGCGACATTCATGTCGCAAGCTTTGAAACCGCGACATGAATGTCGCACTACTTTTCTCGAAAGGGATTAAATGTTCCAACTCAAAAACACCCCATTCCATGAAAGAACATCCGCCTTGTGTATGCCGCAGAACTGGCGCAAGTGGGCGGGATATTATGTGGTCGGCTCGTATGAGCATACGATCGACCGCGAGTATTGGGCCATCCGCAATGCCGCAGGGCTGATTGACGTTACACCGTTGATCAAGTACATCATCAAAGGCAGGGATGCGGCGGCCCTGCTGCACAAGGTCACCACGCGCGACATTTACAAAATGTCCATCGGACAGATCTATTACACGGGCTGGTGTGACGACGAAGGTAAGATGATTGACGATGGCACGGTCGCGCGGCTCGATGAGACCACATTCCGTCTGACCGCCGCTGAGCCGAATCTGCGCTGGCTGATGTTGAACGCGGTCGGCCTCGACGTGCAGTTTGAAGATCAAACCGAAAGCGTGGCGTCGCTCAGTTTGCAGGGACCCAACTCACGGGTCATCTTGAACCGCGCCTGCGAGTCAAATCTCGATGGACTGAAATATTTCCGCTTGACGAAAAATAAACTTGGCGGAGTCGAAGTCACCATTTCAAGAACGGGTTACACCGGCGATCTCGGCTATGAGATTTGGATGGACTCAAAAGATGGTGTCAAAGTCTGGGATGCGATCATGGCGACGGGGCACGATTACGGGATATTGCCGGTCGGCATTCTCGCGCTTGATATGGCGCGCGTGGAGGCGGGCTTGTTTATGCTCGATGTGGATTACACCTCGTCCACTCATGCGTGGATTGAGTCGCAAAAATCCTCGCCGTTCGAGTTGGGACTCGCTTGGACAGTCAACCTCGACAAGCAGGGATACTTCGTCGGACGCAAGGCACTCGAACGCGAAAAACAAAACGGTTCAGAATGGAAGATGGTCGGCATTGAAATTGATTGGGTCGGCATGGAAGCGTTGTATGCCGAAGTCGGGCTGCCGCCACAAGTACCGGGCTCAGCCATCCGCGCCAGCCTGCCGATCATGGTCGGCAACGTGCAGGTGGGATATGCCTCGACTGCCTCATGGTCTCCGCTGTTGAAGAAATACATCGCGCTCGCGCATTTGCAAAAGCCGTATTTCGAACTTGGCACCGATGTGCGGATGGAGATCACGGTCGAACACCACCGCAAGCACGCGCACGCGAAAGTGGTCAAGCTGCCGTTTTACGACCCGGAGTGGAAGAAGAAGTGATCGGTTGAATGTTTAAAGTTGCAGGTTGAAAATTATAAACCTCACGCCTTCAACATTAAACCTTGAACCTGTAACCCAGACAGAGAGAAACCATGACACAAAATTATGACGCAATCATCATCGGCGGCGGGCACAATGGATTGGTAGCCGCCGCATACCTTGCAAGGGCAGGGCGCAAAGTGGTCGTGCTCGAACGCCGCGAACTGGTCGGTGGCGCGACCATCACCGAAGAAATTATTCCGGGATTCAAGTTCACCGAATTTTCGTATGTTGTGAGTCTCTTGCGCCCGGAGATCATCCGTGACTTGAAACTGCCCCAACACGGCTTGAAAATTTTGCCGCTGCCCAGCACGTGGACTCCCACCGGCACAGGCGATTACATCGCGGGCTGGGACGACCACGACACGACTCGCCGTGAAATCTATCGCCACTCGCCGAAGGATGCCGAAGCATATGACGAATATTCGCGCCGCATGGCTCGTTTGGCAAAAGCCATTAAACCCATTTTGAGCATCCTGCCGCCTGACCCGACCTCGCTCCACCCAAAAGATTTAATGGGACTAATGAAACTCGGTCAGTTCGCTTCGACCCTGACCGAAAAGGAATTGTACGGTCTCGCCAAGATCATGACTCAATCCGCGGCGGATATGCTCGAAGAATGGTTCGAGACACCCGCGCTGTTGGGGACAAAATCCGCGAGCGGAATCATAGGTACGTTTTTGGGTCCGCGCTCGCCAAGCACGGCGTACGTGTTACTTCATCACTACATGGGTGAAATTGACGGCGCGTTCCGCGCATGGGGATTCGCCAAAGGCGGCACAGGCGGGATCGCAGAATCAATTGCAAGTTCCGCGCGCGCGTTCGGGGCGGAGATTCGACTCAACGCAACCGCGAAGCAGGTCATCGTCAAGGGTGGACGCGCAGTTGGAGTCGCGCTGGAAAACGGCGATGAGATTTATGCCAAGGCAGTCCTCTCCTCAGCTGACCCGTTCGTGACCTTCCTCAAATTGGTCGAGCAGAAATACCTACCCGACGATCTGGTTCATTCCATTAAGAAATTCCGCACGCGCGGTTCATCGGGCAAGGTCAACCTTGCGTTGAGCGAACTACCCAACTTCACCGCACTGCCCGGCGAGAACGCGTTGCACAACGGCGCGATCTCCATCAGCCCGAGCATTGACTATATCGAGCGCGCCTACGACGACGCGAAGTACGGGCGTTTTGCGAAGGAACCGTACATTGACATGATCGTGCCTTCCAAGATCGACCCCAACATGGCGCCTCCCGGCAAGCATGTCATGTCCTGTTTCGTGCAGTACGCACCCTACGACATCGAAGGCGGCTGGGACGATGCCAAGCGTGAAGCCTTCGGCGAAACGGTCATCTCGACCATCGAGAAGCACGCGCCCAACATCCGCCGCGCCATCATCGGCAAGCAGGTTATCACGCCCGTCGACATCGAACGCATTGCGGGCATCA
>Ga0233425_10007103_pt1 | contig 15975 bp, 10 predicted proteins | sample Watercolumn_Towu_2_FD_181712 | JGI IMG/M metagenome (GOLD analysis project Ga0233425, IMG submission 181712) | Freshwater microbial communities from Lake Towuti, South Sulawesi, Indonesia - Watercolumn_Towuti2014_140_MG | ecosystem: Environmental > Aquatic > Freshwater > Lake | place...
TCGTCCTCCTCTCTGTGGTTTGCGGCGTCCTCGCGGCCGGTTGTTCGTCGTCGGCCGCGCCCAAGAGTTCGGGCAGTTCCTTCAATCCGCTCTACGCGGTTCCGGTCGTGGGCGCCAAGGCCAAGGAAGACGCCCTGCGCAAGCGGGTCGAGGCCGATCCGTTCCCATCGGCAGCGAAGGTGGGGTTGTAGGATCAGGCTGGTAGGAACGGATTCACAACTCGTACGCCTGCAATCTCTCGACCCGACTGCCAGTCCTCAGTCCACACGGCTTGGCATCCCGCGGCCTCCGCCGCGGTTATAATCAGTGCATCCCAGAAGGATAGCTGACTACCGATGCTGTGGCCGATCGCCCGCTCGATCAGGAGCGGAGTCACCGTGATAACCTCGAAGTTGCGTAGCAGTTGCACGATATTTCGTGCGAGGTTGGGCGCAACGCCCAGTTTTCGTGTCGCGGCGACGTAGAACTCCTGAAGCACCTGAGTCGATATTACGGCATTCGACTCCGGCTCCAGGTTCCGAAGAAGGCGACGTGCCGTATTCCGTTTCGCCGCGTCCCGGTTGTCGATGGCGTACACCAGGAAATTGGTGTCCAGAAAGACCCTAGCCATCGTACAGTTCCTCGCGATTCCAGTGCCGCCCCTGCGAGTCTGCCCCGGCTTGGTCCATCAGTTGAAAACACTCATCGAGCCACTCCTTGCGGCGCGGCGACACGCTACTCTCCAAGACATGTTGGATGGCTTCGTCCAACGACATGCCGTGTGCCTCGGCATACTGCCGGCACGCCTCCAGTGTCGTGTCTTCAATCGTGATACTTACCCGCTGTATCATGTCTGCTCCTCACAAGCGAAGCACCGCATTTTACCCATGTATTATGCTAGTACCTCGGGAGACTGAATGCAAGAGAGCAATGATCTCGCTCCGGCCCGAAACCGCTTCCCCCTCGCTCTGCAACACCTTACAATGCCATCATGCCTCTCGACCTCATTCTCGGCACCGCCGGACACATCGACCACGGCAAAACGGCGCTCGTCAAAGCGTTGACCGGCGTTGATACCGACCGGCTGCCGGAAGAGAAGCGCCGCGGCATCACGATCGAACTGGGGTTCGCCGAACTGCCGCTGGGGCCCTATCGCTTGGGCATCGTCGACGTGCCCGGCCACGAACGCTTCGTGCGGAACATGCTGGCCGGGGCCACGGGCGTCGATCTCGCGCTGCTGGTCGTCGCGGCCGACGAATCGGTCAAGCCGCAAACCCGCGAGCATCTGGAAATCCTCCGCCTCCTCGATCTCACGGCCGGCGTCATCGCCCTGACGAAATGCGACCTGCCGGAGCCCGATTGGATCGACCTGGTCGAAGAAGAAGTCCGCGACTTCGTCGCCGGCACTTTTTTGGCCGACGCGCCGCTGGTCCGCACGAGCACGGTTACCGGCGCGGGCCTCGATGCGCTCCGCGCCGCCTTGGAACGAGCGGCGGCCCGCGCGGTCGAATCGGCGCGGCATCGCCGCGGCGGGCCGTTCCGGCTGGCCATCGACCGGGCATTCTCCGTGGCTGGTCACGGCACCGTGGTCACGGGCAGCGTGCTGAGCGGCCGCGCGGCTGTGGGTGACGAACTGCAGATCGAGCCGGGCGGCATTCACGTCCGCATCCGCGGCCTGCAGAATCACGGCCGGCCGGTCGAGGAAGTGCATCGCGGCCAGCGCGCGGCCGTGAACCTCGCCGGCATACACCACGGGCAGTTGGGACTCGGCCAGGAGTTGGCCGCGTCGGGACATCTGGTGCCCAGCCAGCGGTTGTCAGTGCGGTTGAACCTGCTTGCCTCCACGCCGCGGGTCTTGAAGAATCGCGCGCGCGTGCGGCTGCACGTTGGCACGGCCGAGCGCATGGCCCGCGTCGTGCTGCTGGACCGCGACGCGCTGATGCCCGGCGATTCGGCCCCGGCCCAGGTCTTCCTTCGCGAGCCGGTGGTCACGACCTGGGGACAGCCGTTCGTGCTCCGCAGCGAATCGCCGGTGGCAACCATCGGCGGCGGGCAGGTGCTCGACAGCGACGCCCCCAAACTCCGCCGCGAGCAAGAACAACCGCTGCGGCAACTGGCCGACCTGCAATCCGACGATCCGACGACGCGCGCGGCCGCCGCACTCTACTTCACCGGCTGGAAACCGTGGCAGGCGCACGATCTCGCGCGGACCGCGGGCGTCAGCGAATGGCGAGCCCCGGGCGTCAGCCCGGGGATGGCGTCCCTGCCGGACGTCGCGCATCCCCGGGCTGACGCCCGGAGCTCGCCAGAGAACGGTATCGAGAGCGTGTGCGAATCGCTCGTCGAACGCGGCGACCTCGTGCCGCTCAGCATCCCGCCGGGGCGCACGGTTGCCGTGCATCGCCTCGTGCTGGAGGAAACGTCGCAGCGCATTGAGGCCGCGATCGAGAAGCTGCACGTGAAGCACCCGTTGGAATCGGTTTTCGACCGTGCCCGGCTGAGCAGCCGCTTCGTTCACCTGCGGGGCGGCGCGGCCGGCGGCGAAGCGATCGTCGCGGCCGTGCTGGCACGCATGGCCGCGGCGAGACGCATTACGCTCAGCGAACGCGGCGTCGCGCTGGCCGGGCGCGGGCCGCAACTTTCGCCGCAACAACGCGACCTGCTGGAGCGGATCGTCGAGGTGTTTCGCGCGGCTCGCTTCCAGCCCCCCGCACCGAAACAGGTGCAGACGCAGGTCGACCGCAATCAGGCCGCGGTGCCGGAACTGATCAAGCTGGCGACCACGCAGGGCCGGCTAGTCGCCATTGCGCCCGACATTCTGCTGCACGTTGAGATAGAGCAGGAAATGCGCACCATTCTGGCCTCGCGCCTGGCCGACGGCGAAGGCCTGACCGTCAGCCAAATTCGCGAGTTGCTCGACACCACGCGCAAGTACGCCGTGCCGCTGTGCGAGTATCTCGACCGCATCGGTTTCACTCGCCGCCAGGGCGACTTGCGGGTGAGGGGAGGGATCTAGGGATTTAGGGATCTAGGGATTTAGGGACTGGGTGGTCTTGTCGTGACGTTGTATAACATCGTTGCATTGCCACACGGCGTACCGAGCTTTTCACCCCCTAAATCCCCAAATCCCCAAATCCCCAAATCCCTAAATCCCTAAATCCCCCGATGTCCCCCTTCTCCTTCACCCTCCACCACGTCGATTCCCGTTGTGCCGCGCGACGAAGCGCTTTCACAACGCCACACGGTACGGTCGAGATGCCGGCCTTCATGCCGGTTGGCACACTGGGTACGGTGAAGGGGTTGGAAATCGAGCAACTTCGCGCCACGGGCTCGCAGATGGTACTGGGCAACACCTACCACCTGACGTTACGGCCCGGCGAGGAAGTGGTTGCGTCACTGGGCGGCCTGCACCGCTTCACGGGTTGGGACGGCCCGATCCTGACCGACAGCGGCGGCTTCCAGCTCTACAGCCTCGCCCATCGCTGCGAAATCACCGAGGACGGCGCCTCCTTCCGCTCGCACATCGACGGCCGATTGCTGAACATCTCGCCCGAGCGGGCCGTCGCCATCCAAGAGGTTTTGGGCAGCGACGTGGCGATGGTGCTCGACCACGTAATTGGCTTGCCGGCCGAGCCGGAGGCGATCCGCGATGCGACCCAACGGACCGTGCGTTGGGCCCGCCGCTGCCGCGAGGCGGCCCGCCGCCCGGACCAGGCCCAGTTCGCCATCGTGCAAGGCGGGCTCGACGCGGACCTGCGGGTCGATTGTGCCCGACAGTTGTGCGAAATGGACTTCCCCGGCTATGCGGTCGGCGGCCTGAGCGTAGGGGAGGAGCCGGCCGACATGTATCGGATGCTCGATGCCACCGTGCCCGCCATGCCGGCCGATAGACCCCGCTACCTGATGGGAGTTGGCCGCCCGGAGGACTTGATCGAAGCGATCCGCCGCGGGATCGACCTGTTCGACTGCGTCATGCCCACGCGCAATGGCCGCAACGCCCTGGCCTTCACCGACGCCGGGCCGCTGCGGCTGCGGAACCTTCAGTACGAGCGGGACGAGCGTCCGCTGGAAGAGGGTTGCCCGTGCCCCGCCTGTCGGAGGAGCCGCGGCTATGTCCGCCACTTGTTCATGGCCGGCGAAATGCTCGGCCCGATCCTCTTGTCGATCCACAACCTGACCTACTACCAACGGTTGTTGGCTGGTGCCCGGGTGGCGATCGAGGCCGATCAATTCGACGAATATGCCGGCGGCAAGCTGCGGGGGTGGCGGGGACTATAGGGTGCGTGAAACGCACCAGCCGGTTTCGCCCGTATGGTGCGTTGCACGCACCCTACTCCTCCCCTTGTCGCCCGGGGGGAGAGAGTTTAAGATACCGGACTATGTTTAGAGTGCCGTCAAGCGCGTGTGACCGCCGTTTCCCGGAGGATTGACCATGGGCCCCGACTTCCTGACTACACTACTGCTGTTCGCGGAAGAGGGTGGCGAGGCCGCCGGCGGCGGTGGCAGCGTCTGGACCATGCTGATGCCCTTCATCGTCATCGGGTTCCTCTTCTATTTCCTCCTGATCCGCCCGCAAAAGGCCGAGCAGGCCAAGCGGCAATCGATGCTCTCGGCGGTGAAGAAGAACGACCGGGTGATCACCATCGGCGGGATCTACGGGGTGGTGACCAACGTGCAAAAGGAAACCGACGAAGTCACGATCAAGGTCGACGAGTCGACGAACACCAAGCTCCGCATGTCGTTGGGTTCGATCGCCCGCATCCTCGGCGACGAACCGGCGGCCGAGCCCGCGTCCTCCAATAATAAGTCCTAGGAAATTCCGCTCATGGATTCGTTGTCCTTTCCTCTGTCTCAATACGTGCCGACCTATGCCCGCATTCTCATCGCGCTGGCGGTCGTCGTGCTGCCTTTCGTGCTGGGGTCGCAGTTGGCCAAGCGGCTGCGGATGCCCGACTACGGGTGGAAACTCGGCCTGATCTTCTTCACGTTCCTCTTCAGCCTGACGATCCTGACGCTCAGTTGGCCGCCGAAGTTGGGCATCGAGTTCCGCGGCGGCCTGAACTTGATCTACGAGGTCGACCAGGCGAAGAAGAAGAAGGATCTCACTAAGGACGACATGGACAAATTGATCGGCGCCATCAACCAGCGGATCAACCCCGCCGGCACCGAGGAAATCATCGTCCGCACGTTCGGGATTGAGCAGATCGAAATCCTGATCCCCGAGGTCAAGGAAGAGGGGCGGGCCGAGGAGATCGAAGACAAGATCAGCCGCGCGGGGACGCTCGAGTTCCGCATCCTGGCCAATTCCCGCGACCACAAGGATCTCATCGACCGTGCGCAGGACGAGGGGACGCCGCTGATCCGATCCAAGACGCGCGACGAGAATAACGAGTTCCCCGTACTCGCCAAGTGGGTCACGGTGAAGGGTAGCGAGCGGTTCAAGGACAAGGAACGGCGGGCGCAGGCGGAGCAGAAGATCGCGGAACTCGGCGAGCAAGCGGAGAAGCGTCTTGCGCGCGACAAGAAACGCGCAGCCAGTCTGCTGGCCAATGCCGAAGCCAAGCGCACCATCGACAAAGGCGACGACAAAGAGGTCGATCAGATCCTGGTGCATGTCGACGGACAGAATGTGACCGGCGGGTACTTGCTCGACACCAGCGCGGGCACCGACAGGTTCGGCAAACCCTGCGTCAATTTCCGCTTCAACACCGAGGGAGCGGCAAAGTTTGGCGCCCTGACGGGCAACAACCTGCCCGAGCAAGGCGGCGCCTTCACGCGCAAGTTGGGAATTCTGCTCGACGACGAGCTCGATTCGGCGCCCTCCATCCAGAGCACGATCACCGACCGCGGCGAAATCACCGGCGATTTCACGCAGGCCGAGGTCAAGGATCTGGTCGACGTGCTCAACGCCGGCAGCCTGCCCGCGGCACTCGCCAAGGAACCCATCGACCGGCAGCAGAGCAGCGCCACGCTGGGCCAGGACATGATCCGAAAGAGCGCCTTGGCGATGATCCTGGCGGCGGTCCTGGTGCCGCTGTTCATGCTCTGGTACTACCGCTTCTCGGGCGTGGCCGCCAACGTCGCTTTGATTCTGAACATGATGTTGCTGCTGGCGATCATGATGTCGGTCGGGGCGCGGTTGACGTTGACCGGTCTGGCGGGCCTGGCCCTGACGGTCGCTATGGCCGTGGACAACAACGTGCTGGTCTACGAACGCCTGCGCGAAGAAATCGAACGCGGGGCCACGCTCCGCATGGGCATCCGCAACGCCTTCCAGCGGGCCAGCGCCACGATCATCGACGCCAACCTCACCACGCTCATCGCCGCCGTCGTGCTCTACGTCATCGGCCGCGATCAACTCAAGGGCTTCGCCGTGGCCCTCGGGCTCGGCGTGGCCATCAGTATTTTCACCTCGGTTTTCGTCTCTCGCGTGCTCTTCGACATCGCGGAGAAGAAGCGCGTGTTGACCGAAGCCAAGATGCTCCGCGTGATCGGCGTCACCAAGATCGACTTCATGGGCCTGTTCCGCTACACGGCGACGGCCTCGCTGCTGATCACCATCGGCGGGCTGATCGTGGCCGGCATTCGCGGCCAAAGCCTGTTCGACATCGACTTCACCGGCGGCGTGTCGGTACAGGCGCTGTTCAAGGAACCGCAAGACATCGCCGACGTCCGCGAGAAATTGCAGGATGAGCTGCCCGACGTCGCGGTCACCTCCGTTAAGGCCAAGGACGACAAGGAAGGCAAGCACGGCGTACGTTTCAACGTGAATACCTCGGAGCAGGACCAGGGGAAGGTCACGCAAGTCCTGAACGACAAGTTCTCCAACATGCTCGTAACCAACTTCCTGGAGTTCGTCGAGAAGCCGACGCTGATTGCGGCACCCGCCCCGCCCGCGGAGCCCGAAAAAGGCAAGGAAGACAAGAAGACGGAAGACAAGAAGACAGAAGAGAAGACACGGGAGGCGGTACCCGAAGAGAAGGGTGACTCGCAGCCGGCCGACAAGACGCCAGCCGAGAAGCCGGTCGAGAAGACGGGCGGTCAGAGCCGCCGCGATCTGCCGTCGAGCGCGCTGCTCGCGATGAGCGGGACGTCACCGTTCCTGTTCGCCGAACCCGACGAGAAGGCCGGCGAGAAGACGGTTGAGAAGACCGAGGAGAAACCGGTCGAGAAAACCGACGAGAAACCGGCGACCGCCAAGACCGAGGAGAAACCGGTCGAGAAGACCGCTGCGGAACCGGCGGCCAAGACCGAGGAGAAGCCGGTCGAAAAGACCGCCGAGACGCCGGCGACCAAGACCGAAGAAAAGCCGACGTCCAAGACCGAAGAAGAGCCGGCGACCAAGACCGAAGAAGAGCCGGCGACCAAGACCGAAGAAAAGCCGACGTCCAAGACCGAAGAGAAGCCGGCCGTCGCGAAGACGGACGAGCAGGCGGCGCCGCCCGACCCGTTTGCGGGCGGCACGCAGGCCCACTTGAAGCTCGCCTTCGGCGTCAATCATAAGACGCTTTCGGACTGGTTCAGCAAGGCCATCAAGGAGTGCGGTCTCCCCGAGGACGCGCGGATCGAATTGTCGAACAAGGAGTACACCCAAGGCAGTGCGAAGAAGTACACCGAATGGAAGTTCCGGACGGACTTGCCGCCGGACAAGGCCGAAGCGGTGTTTGCGCACCTCAAGAGTTATCTGCAATCCACCCCCTTCTTCCCCGCTTCCGGCAAGACCAGCGGGCAAGTGGCGGACAACACGAAGGTGCGGGCGGTGTGGGCCATGGTGCTGAGTTGGGCCTGCATGATCGTCTACCTGTGGGTGCGGTTCCAGAACGTGGCCTTCGGCCTGGCGGCCGTGGTCGCCTTGATTCACGACGTGTTCGTGATGGTCGGCGCAATCGCGCTGAGTTACTATATGGCCCCCTACCTGGGCTTCCTGGGTATCGCCCCCTTCAAGATCAACATGGCCATCGTCGCCGCCATCTTGACGATCATCGGCTTCTCGGTGAACGACACGATCGTGATCTTCGACCGTATCCGCGAGGTGCGAGGCAAGGATCCGCGGATCACGCGGGAAATGGTCAACGACAGCACCAACCAGACACTCAGCCGCACGTTGCTGACCTCCTTCACCGTGGTATTGGTGATCGTGATCCTATACTGCTTCGGCGGCGAGGACTTGCACGGCATGGCCTTTGCCCTGCTGGTCGGCGTGGTCACGGGCACCTACAGCTCGATCTACGTGGCTGCCCCCATCCTCCTCTGGCTCATCGGCCGCAAGGCAAAGAAGACGCACGGGCAGATTGTGTAGGGTGCGTGAAACGCACCAAGATCGGTCGTTGGCGATGGCGGTGCGTTTCACGCACCCTACGTCCGTACCAACCGCAGCCGGCCGTCTGCCGCTTCGGCCAGCACGTTGCCGGGCAGGGTCTGCTTCGGCGGCTGCTGGCCGTCGGTCGCAGCCAGCATTGCGGCCAGCCGCTCCCATTCGGCCAAGCCCATCGCCTGCATGGGCCATCCCTGCCCGCGCCATACGGCCATGAGCAACTCGCGGACCACATAGGCCGGCTGCTCGATCAAGGCAGCCGCGTCGATTGATACGGCGCCGGACGACTGGATGCGCACGCAGCGGTCGGCCAACTCGCGGACCAGATTGTCGATCACCGCCTGCACTTCACCGGCCAAGCCGCCCAGCCGCAGCAACGCCTCGACGACGCCCGGGTTGTAACGTCCGGCAAGCTGCGGCAGCAGTTCGCCGCGGATGCGGTTGCGGGTAAATTGCAGATCGTCGTTGCTCGCGTCGCGGCGATAGGGTTGTTGTAGGCCGTCGAGGTAGGCCGTCAATTTCTCACGCCGGAACTGTAGCAGCGGCCGGATCAAGGTGGCGACGGGAGTGGAAGTAGGACGGCCTTGCCGAGGCCGTCCTGGTCCGCCTCGGCAAGGCGGACCTACGGGAAGCGGCAGCGGCCGCGTGCGCGCGATGCCGGCCAGGCCGCCAATGCCCGTGCCGCGGAGGATCCGGTGCAGGATCGTTTCCGCCTGATCGTCGGCCGTGTGGGCCGTGGCCACGTAGCGGGCGCCGAGCCGGGCCGCGGCAGCAGCCAGGAACCGATAGCGGGCGTCGCGGGCGGCGGCCTCGAAGCCGTCGCCCGCCGCCGCGGCCAACTCGCCGGCCGGAATGCGTCCCACCTCGCAGGCCACGCCCAGCCGCGCACAAAGCTCGACGACGAACGCCTCGTCGCCGTCCGCTTCGGCGCCGCGGAGTTGATGGTTCAGGTGGGCGGCCACGAGCTGCCCCTCGCCCGGGCTTCTGATGGCCGCCATCGCCCGCAGCAGCGCCACGCTGTCGGCACCGCCGGAGACTGCCAGGACGACCGTTACATCCTGCCAGGCGTCGGGCGGCCACGCGGCGGCCAATTGTGCTTCGAAAGGGTGCATGACTGCATGATACACCAAGGCGGACTGGACCGAAACGCCCCGTTTCGCTATCCTGCGCATCATGAACACCCTTGGCAAGGACGCTGAAACGAGAACTGGGACAGTCCCCCGCCCTGCGCGCGGCAAGGTCCGCGCCACGATCGTTGTCGTGTCCGAGGATCGGCCGTCCATCGCGCGGCCGGGGCTGCCGCTGGGCGTCGGACCGGGAATACCAGAGCCGCTCTCAGCGCGTCGGCAACGGCAGTTGATCTGGACGCTCATCGCTTTGGGCGTGCTGGCGCGGCTGGTTCGCTACCTGCTGCGGTTTCCGCTGTGGGCCGACGAGACCGCGTTGGCGGCCAACCTCCTCGACCGCGGATACCTCGACCTGGCCCAACCGCTCGGGCACGAGCAGGTCTGCCCGCTGGGGTTCCTGTGGACGCAACTGACGTTGGTCCGCTGGTTCGGTTTCTCGGAGTACACGCTCCGCCTGCCGGCCCTGCTGTGCAGCGTGGGCAGCGTATTTCTCTTTCATCGGCTCGCTGGACGGCTGTTGCGCGGCAGTGCGCTGGTGCTGGCCGTGGGCGTGTTCGCCGTGGCCTACCCGGGCATCCGCTACGCGGCCGAGGCGAAGCCCTACGCCTGCGACCTGTTCTTTGCCACGCTGCTGCTGACCGTGGCGGTCGAGTGGTGGCGCGGCGGGAGATCGGGTGTTGTTGGGGTGGCAGTTGCACTGCCACCCCGGAACGCGACGACGAGAGGCGGCAGTACAACTGCCGCCCCAACAAACGGTACAACGGCCGCCCCAACAAACGGCACAACGGCCGCCCCAACAGACCATGCCAAATGGCTCTGGTTGCTGGCGGCCCTGATGCCGCTGGCGCTGCTGTTCTCGTATCCCGTGGTGTTCGTGGCCGGCGGGATTAGCCTGACGGTAGCGTGGATTCTCCTTGCGGGCCGGCCTTGCCAGGCCGACAGTGACGGCCTGGAAAGGCCGGCCTGCAGGCACGCCTGGATCGCCTGGCTGGCCTTCAACCTGAGCACGCTGGCAAGCGTGGCGGCTGTGTACGTGCTGTTCATGCGGGCGCAAAGCGCGTCGGAACTCGACACCATGCGCGGCTACTGGCAGGCGGCCTTCCCGCCGCTGGACCAGCCGCTCGAATTGCTCCGCTGGCTGGTCGAGATTCACGCCGGCGAACTGTTGGCCTATCCGGCGGGCGGGGCCCATGGCGGCAGTCTTGGCACCTTGGTCTTCTGCATGGTGGCGATCCTCGTCTTATGGCGGCGGCGGCAATCGGCGTTGCTGCTGCTGTGCCTCGCGCCGCTGGGATTGACGTTCGTCGCGGCCGCCATGCAGCGTTATCCGTACGGCGACGTGGTGCGGTTCCAACTCTATATGGCGCCGATTTTCTGTCTGCTGGCCGGGCTGGGGCTTTCGGTGCTCATAGCGTGGTGCCCGCGATTGCGGCGGTATCCAGCCTCGCCGCCGTTTCTGGCGGCCGTGGCGTTGATGGGTCTTGCCGTTGGGTCGATCGGCCGCGATGCAATCCGACCCGCCAAAGGCACGACCGACGTGCAGCACCGCGACCTGGCCCAGAAATTGTGGGCCGACGACGCGAGCGAAACGGTCTGCCTCCGCGGCGACTTGGGTCTGTGTTTCTCGCCCGACAGCTACCTTCGCCGCGCGTCGAGCATGTACCTGTGTAACCAGCAAGTGTACTCACGGCGCATTGCGCGGGGCGAATTGCCCGAATGGGACTGCATTTCACCCCAGCGGCCGCTGCGGTGCGTCGAGTTCGTGATGCCGCGCGAGCCCTACGACGCGGCCGCGCGCGACCGCTGGCTGCAAAGCATGCAAAGCAGCTACCGGCTCATCGGCCGCGAGCGCCATTCACTTGGCCAGGACTACCGCCAGCCGGACGCGGAAGTGGCCGAGGCGTATGTCGAGGTCTACAGCTTCGTGCCGGCCGGCTGAACGGTGTCCCATTACTCCCATTACTCCCATTACTCCCATTACTCCCATTGCTCCCATTACTCCCATGATTCCCATTGCTTTCATGGGAATTATGGGAGCAATGGGAATTATGGGAAGGCCTCTTTCGCGGCCAAAATCCGGTCTAGGGGCATTGCCCGTTCCGCGGCTATAATCCCCCACTCTCTGCGCACGCAGAGCGATTGAACCCTTTGTGCGGGAATGACGATGGCCGGACATGGAAGTCCGCCGACATCGCGGGGACTGCACGGCCGGAGCGCCCGAAGCGGGGCGCCCTTGGGTGCGCGGCGTTTCGCTCTCTGCGCGCTCTGCACGGCCCTCACGTTCTTTCCTGGCCTGCTGCGCGCGGCCGACGAGTCCCTGCGAGTACGCATCGCCTGGGGTGGCGGTTCGGAACGAATCTGGCAAGGCAGCGTCGCGCTCAGCGAAGGAACCATCGCCGAGCCGCAGGCCCTGGGCATCGAGGCCGACGAGCCGGGCTCGATGTTCCTCGACGGCGACGCCGAGCGCGGCGGCCAACGGCTGGTGATCCGCCAGCGGAGTTCCCGCTCTTACGACGGCGTCGACCTGCTGCTCAGCGCCCCGCTGCAAGCCAAGCTCTCGATCCAACTCGCGACGGCCGACGATCCGCAGCATCCCTTCACGCTCGAAGTGCCGCTGAGCAGTCTCGTCGGCGAATTGCAGAACCGCGAGATCGACAAGCAGGGCAACCGTTTGCTGATCCACCGCGCGCCGGGCGACATGCTCCGCGTCGATCTGGAACGTAATGCGCTGGTCTTCGCGCCCGGCGAGACGTTCCGCTTCTCGCTCGAGCCAAACCTGCTGCCGCTGCCCGCCGGGAGCCGTGTGCAGATCAAGGTGCAACTCTCGCCCGCACGAAGCCAGAAAGAACTCTGGTCCACGCAGCAGAACATCCAAACGGGGCAGGCGGCGTCGATTCCCATCGAAGTGCCGCTGGGCAGCGAGGAAGGCGTGTACGACGTGTCGATCGCGGCCGTCCACACGCCCAACTGGCAGCAGGCCGTGCGTCAGCCGCTGAACTGGAAAAAGACGGTGGCCGAGCGGAGCGTGCAGGTGGTCGTGCTGGGACCGAACCGGCCGCCGGCTGCGAGCCGCTCGGACCGCGATCTGACGGCCGTGGTCACGATCGATCCGGCGAATCCCAAGTGGTGGGACGTGTTGCCCAAGCTCAAGATTCCCGCCCTGTCGAAAGGGCCGCTGGGCAACGGCAACTCGCGGACTTGGAAGCACCCGCTGGGTGAAATGGTGCGGCTCAATCCCAGCGCCGAGTCGCCCGACGTGAGTTGGGAGGCCTACACGCTGCCGTTGAGCCAGGCGGGCCGACCGCACGTCGTCGAGGTTGAGTATCCCAGCGACGTGCCGCAAACGCTCGGCATCAGTATCCTGGAACCGAACGCCGCCGGAGCGCTGGTGCCGATTTCGCTCGATTCGGGCATCGACGTCGCGGCGGAGCCCGCCGGCACGCGCCCGCCACGGCTGCTGAAACACCGGATGATCTTCTGGCCGCGGACGACGCACCCGTTGCTCTTGGTCAGCAATCGCCGCGAGCGAGCGCCGGCGATGTACGGGAAGATCCGCGTGTTGGCCGGCTGGGAGCGGCTGCCCGCGACTGCGGCCTCGCAACCGCGGCTGGGGCAACGCCTGATGGCGGCCTGCTTCGACCGGCCGCTGCTGCCCGAGAACTTTGCCGCCAGCGAGGCCGTCGACGCCTGGAGCGGCCACAGCCTCGACGATTGGCTCACGTTCTACGAAGCGGGCACGCGACTGGTCGAGTACTTGCGGCACGTGGGCTACAACGGCTCGATGCTCTCGGTGATGGCCGACGGCAGCACGATCTATCCCAACGCGTCCGTCGCGCCCACGCCGCGCTACGACAAGGGGCCGCTGTTCGCGACCGGCCAGGATCCGGTCCGCAAAGACGTGCTGGAAATGCTGCTGCGGCTGTTCGACCGCGAACACCTGCAATTGGTCCCCGCCGTGGAGTTCGCCGCGCCGCTGCCGGAGTTGGAGGCGATCGTGCGGCGCGGCGGGCCGGAATCCGCGGCCGTGCAGTGGATCGGCGCCGAAGGGGCCGCCTTGCCGCAGGCCGATCCGCCGCGGCGCGGCCTGGCGCCGTACTACAACGTGCTCCATCCGCAGGTGCAAGACGCGATGCGGGCGGTGGTCCGCGATCTGGCGGCGCGGTACGGTCACCATCCGTCGTTCGGTGGCGTGGCCATTCAGCTTTCGGCCCGCGGCTATGCCCAGTTGCCGGGGCCCGAGTGGGGAATGGACGACGAGACGATCGCCCGCTTCGAGCAGGACACGCGCGTCAAGGTGCCGGGCTCCGGCGCAAAACGCTTTGCGCAGCGGGCCGAGTTCCTCACCGGACCACAGCGGCACGCGTGGCTACAGTGGCGGGCCGACGTGCTGGCACGCTTCTACCGGCAACTGCAAAGCGATCTGGCGGCCGTACGATCCGACGGCCGGTTGTACATTGCTGGGACTAACATGTTCACCGGCGACGATTGGGAGTATCAACTCCGGCCGACGCTTGCCCGGCGGCCGACAATGACCGAGGCCCTGCTGCGGGCCGGCTTCGACGTGCAGCACTATCAGGCCCAGCGCGGGCCGGTGCTGCTGCGCCCCGAACGCATCGTGCCGGCCGGCGCCCCGGCCGCGCTGGCGATGAGCCTGGAACTCGGCCAGACGCCCGACGCCGACCGCTGCTTCCAGTACCTGCCGGTGCCGGGCAGCGTCTTCTTTCACCCGCCGCAGGAGATTCGCGTCGAGTCGTTTGACGCCAAGAGCCCGTACAAACCCACGTACACGTGGCTGGTGACGCAGCCGGTTCCGGCCGAGCGGCAGAACCGCCGCCGCTTCGTCCACAGCCTCGCCACGCTCGACGCGCAGGTCATGATCGACGGCGGATGGCTGCTCTCGCTGGGCGAAGAAGATTCGATCCGCGGACTGATCGCCGCGTACCGCCGGCTGCCGGCCGTGCGGTTTGCTGCAGTGAAGGAAGGCAACGGTACGGGCGCGGCCCAGCCGGTGACATTCCGCACGGCAACGCATTCCGGTCGGACCTACGTCTATGCGGTCAACGACGCCCCCTTCCGCGCGACTGGTCGGGTGCGCGTCGACGCCACGGACAAATGCCGCCTCGAAGAACTCAGCGGACTACGGCAGGTCGCGCCGCTGCGGCGCGACGGGGATGGACTCTATTGGAATGTCGAACTCGAGCCCTACGACCTGGTGGCCGTGCAGTTATCGGAAGCCAACGTGGAGATCAGCCAGGCGGAGGTCTCGCTCCCTTCGTCGGTCGAGCCGGCGCTGCAGCAGCAGATTCGACAGTTGGGTGGCCGCGCGGCCGCATTGCGGAACGTCCCGCCGCTGAAGTTGCTGGGCAATCCGGGCTTCGAGAAACCGCCCAGCGGCGACGACCCGCTACCCGATTGGGCCGTCACCCGGCGGGCTGGCGTGGTCGTCGAACCCGACAAGAACCAGCGCTACGGCGGTAAGCAATCGGCGCACATCGCCAGCAACGGACCGGTGGCTTGCCTGGTGAGCCGGCCGTTCGCCGCGCCCACGACCGGCCGGCTGTCGATGGCCGTCTGGCTCCGTACGGCCGATGCGGAGCGCCAGCCGCCGCTGCGCCTGGCCCTGGAAGGCAAGCTCAACGGGCAGCCCTATTATCGCTACGCCGAAGTCGGCGCGGCGACCGCCACGGCCCAGGCCTCGCCGCTGACGACCGAGTGGAAACAGTACGTCTTCGCCGTCGATGACCTGCCGCTGGAAGGACTTGCCCAGTTCCGCGCACGTTTCGACCTGATGGGCGCGGGCGACGTGTGGGTCGACGAAGTGCAGTTGTTCGACATGGCATTCACCGAAAACGAACGCCGCGAATTGGCCAAGCTCATCATGGTCGCCGAATATCAACTCCAGAACCGGCAGATCGGCGACTGCGTCCGTCTCTTGGGCGGCTATTGGCCGCGGTTTCTCGAAGACCACGTGCCCTTGGAAGGCGAGCCGGTGGCGCAGAAACCGGCCGACTCGCCACCCTCGCCCCCCGCCCCGCCGCGGACCGGGCTTCGCGACCGCATCAAAAATCTTCTGCCCGAGCACCTCCGTTTCTAGCCCCAATATGCGTGAGGCGGGCGTCTGACTGTGCCGGCGCGGATTCACCGGCCGGCTCGCCGGCAGCCGCAACCGAGGACGCTACAGCCAGCAGACCGGCGATGGCACTTCCGAGAAGACGCGCGATCATCTTGATGCTCCCCGAACAAGCAGTTCTCAACTCGTAGCGAAGCGGAGGCGGCTTGCGGAAGAAGTAGCCCTTGGTGCGGCGGCCCTTGCGGCGCCCGCCCCTCGGCATCGCGCGGTTCTCCTGAGCCCACCCTCCTCACCTGCGGGCTGATCGGCTATAATGCGACCGACGAGAGGGTTGAGGTGACGGGTGGCGAAGACGGGCAAGATCAAGGGGGGACCTGGAATATCGCTCCTGGACTATGCCCGAAAACGATGCCCGCAAGAAGACCGCATCCCTAAACCCTTGTGGCGTTAACGCTTTAGGAAACACGTCCCCGTAGCTCAATTGG
>Ga0233425_10007104_pt1 | contig 15970 bp, 9 predicted proteins | sample Watercolumn_Towu_2_FD_181712 | JGI IMG/M metagenome (GOLD analysis project Ga0233425, IMG submission 181712) | Freshwater microbial communities from Lake Towuti, South Sulawesi, Indonesia - Watercolumn_Towuti2014_140_MG | ecosystem: Environmental > Aquatic > Freshwater > Lake | place: Indonesia...
ACCGCCGGCACGAGGCCGGCGGGGGCGGCGTTATCCTCGGTCGTCTATTCGAACAAGCGTCAAATTCTGCCGCTGGCCATCAAGAAGAGTGAAATGCGATGAGCGACTCCGATGAATGTTCCCCCGCACTTCCCACCGTGCCGGCGGGGGCGGCGTTGAGTTGGAGAGGGATCGCTTGTAGCTGCTCAGTCATTGCACCGCCGGCACGAGGCCGGCGGGGGCGGTATTGCCGCGATGCAAGCGATCTCGGCCGCTCCCTGCCGGCACTGTGTCGGCGTCAAGGTGACTGGCGGGCTGCCGCCCCGCGTTGACAGGCCCATGTGACCAAGGACAATGAAGTCGCTTTGCGGAGCTCGAGCGACCGACATGACATCCCCCTCCCCTTCTGCTGCCGGTTCCAGCGTCCTTACCCGACGAGGCATGCCGTTGCATACGCGCATTCTTCTGGGGTTGTTACTGGGCGCCGTGCTCGGCGTGGGGACCCATGCCTTGTTCGCGCGGCCAGGTCTGGGGACGACTTCGAGCATTCGCGATCAGGACGGCAACGGAGTGGACGATCGGCTGGACACCGTGGCCTTGCAGATCATGGATCCCATCGGACGCGTATTTCTGCGGCTGGTCTTGATGGTGGTCGTACCCTTGGTTGTGTCGGCACTGGCATTGGCCGTCATCGAGCTCGGCGATCTACGGCACCTGGGCAAGGTCGGGCTCCGGACGCTGGTCTACACGCTGGTCCTGTCACTGATTGCCGTGACCATCGGCGTGGGACTCGTGAATGTGCTGCGACCGGGCACTCGGCTGACGCAAGCCAAGCGGGACGCGTTGGCGGCCCAATATGCGCGCGGTGCCGCCGAGACGATGGCCAAATCGCGGCAAGCCAAGCCCCTCAAGGATACGCTGTTAGACTTGATCCCGGAGAATCCGTTGCAGGAGATGGTCGGCGCCCTGGACGGCACCTCCAAAGGGAACGGGATCCTGGCGGTAGTGTTCTTTGCGTTGATCTTCGGTGCTGCCGTCGCGCGTGCGGGGCCGGCCTGCGCCAGTGTGGTGTCGTTGCTGGAAGGCATCTATGCCGCCTGTATGCAGGTCATTGACTGGGCCATGCAACTGGCTCCGTTTGGTGTTTTCTGTCTGGTGTTTGCCATGGTCTCGCGGCTGGGGGGCGAGGTCTTTGTAACGCTCGTCTGGTTCCTAGGCACGGTGCTGCTGGGGTTCACGCTGCAACTGTGCGTTGTTTACCCGCTGGTCTTGCTGCTTCTCGGCCGCGCTAATCCGTGGGCGTTCTTTCGCGGCATCGAAGCCGCCATGTTCACGGCGTTTGGCACGTCGAGTTCCAACGCCACATTGCCCGTTTCGCTCCGCGTGGCGGAAGAACAGTTGCGATTGCCGCCCGCCGTGGCCCGTTTCGTGCTGACGGTGGGAGCCACCGGGAACCAGAACGGGACGGCACTCTACGAAGGTGTCGTCGTCCTGTTTCTGGCGCAGGTGTTTGGCGTTGAGCTTACGTTCGCTCAGCAAATCACCGTCGTCCTGATGTCCGTGCTGGCGGGAGTGGGCACCGCGGGAGTGCCCGGCGGATCGATACCGATGATCGTGCTGGTGTTGCAGAGCATCGGTGTGCCCGGGGAATCGATCGCCATCATCCTGGGGATCGACCGCATTTGCGACATGTGCCGCACGGTCCTCAACGTCACGGGCGACCTGGCATTGGCCGTGTGCGTCTCACGCACGGAAGCAGTTCAGGCGTAGTCGGCATCTAGCCGTACCTGGCATCCATTCGGACACAGTCAGCGCACCCTGTACTGCCGGCGTGCTTCCCGCTACACGCTTTCTTCGATTTCGTAGGGTTTGCGGTATTCGCGTTTGAAGAACTGCATCGCTGCCGGGTTGTCGACGATGTGCTCCGTATTGCGGTCGATCACCAGCTTCTGCCCGCCCAGGCGGTAGCTGATCGTGGCGTAGTGAGCGAGCAGAACGCTCCGGTGCCCCTCCTGAATGTCCGCGTTGGGTGTGGCGCGCGACCGGACGCATTGGCAGAAATTCTCTTTATGTTCCGGGTCGGGAAATAGTCCCTTCAATTGTTCCTTGAGCACGCCTTCCTGCAGACCGGGTCGCGTGAACACCTGCCAGCCACCACCGTGACGGCCGAGCATCATCAGGCCCTCACTCCCGTAGATCTCGATGCGCGTGGCGCATTGCAGCCAATACGGAAACTTGTCGGTAGCCTGGCGAATAATGGGTGAGATCTTCAACATGTAATCCGTGTACAAGGTCAGTTCGAAGGTCACGACCATATCGGCGAACTGATAGACGGCGATCTGCGTGTCCGGAGATTCGGCGGCTCCCGGTTCGAATCGCGCTCCGGTGCAGTAAACGGTCTGGGGATAATCCACGCCGAGCACCCAGCGGGCCAGATCGATCTGGTGGATGCCGTCGTTAATGATGTCCCCGCTGGAGTACCGCCAGAAGTGGTGCCAGTTGCTGCGGTACGTAGCATTGAATTTGGCTTCCGGCGCCGGGCCGTTCCAGCGATCCCAATCGAAGCCTGCCGGCGGGTCACTGTCCGGTTGCAGCGGAAAATTGGGCCACGATTTCTGGTTGAAGACCCGGCAGAAGTGCACCTTGCCGAGTTTGCCGTCGGCGATGTATTTGCGCGCGGCCATGCAGTACGGGGCACTCCGGCATTGCGTGCCGACCTGGACGATGCGCTTGTATTTGCGCGCCGCGGCGATCATCTTCTGTCCCTCCCAGCAATTGTGGGTGGGGGGCTTCTCGACGTAGACGTCCTTGCCCGCCTGGCATGCGCGGATCGCCGCCAAGGCATGCCAGTGATCGGGCGTGGCGACAATCACCGCGTCCACGGACTTGTTATCCAGCACCTGGCGATAGTCCTGCGCTCCTTGGGGAGCCGTTCCTTGTTTCTGCGCGAGGGCGCCGCACAAGGCGTTGAAACGAGCGGTATCGCAGTCGGAGATCATTGCGAACTGGCAGTCACCTCGAGCGGCAAAATCGACGGCCAGATTGCTGCCGCGTCCGCCGGCGCCGACCAGACCCAGCGTGATCTTTTCATTGGCGGGAGCGCCCCGAACGGACCCGGCATTCTTGAGAATCGTGAGCCCGACCGCTGCTCCCAATCCCAGATCGCGCGTCTTGGTGAAGAAACTGCGGCGATGGATGTTCGTCATGTCCGTGTCCTCCTCAGACCTCTTTCGTGACCACAAAGGGAGCGCGGTAGTCGCGCGTCAGCAGCACGTTGGCCGCCTCGTTGTTGGTGAACTGTTCCTTTTCCGCGTCGAACAACAGCTTGGGTCCGAGCGTGTACGTGTGCTGGTTCAGGTCGAAGTCGAGAAAATCCTTCAGATCCTGTCGGATCCAGGCCAAGGACTCCCGGACTTGCGGATTGTCGGGAAATCCTTCCGGCTCGCTGCTGCCGGGGACCTCTTTTCCCAGTCGATACGAGATGTTTCCCAGATGGCACAAGGCCGCCGAATAGTGGGCTTTCTCGATATCGGCCAGCAGATTCTCGCGCTTTCGTGACCTCACGCAGTCAATGAAGTTGCGGAAGACATCGTCCGAGGGCATTTCCACGTCGATATCGACAAGGTCCTCCCCCTGGTCCTTGCCGTTGGGATAGAACTTGTTGCCAATGATCTTGCCCTCTTCCAGGTAGAACTCGTTGTCAACCTTGCCGGGGGTCTTCTTCCCGGTGATCTCACTCGTGCCGCACAGGCTGGCCACTTCAAATATCAGGAGCGTGCCATCGAAGTCGCAGACCGTGACCTGCATATTGGGAGTCTGGGCCTGGTCCTTGTAGCCCTGGTCCTTATCGGTGGTCCAGCGACCTCCCATGCTGATGACGCTCTTGGGCAGCGTGGCATTGGGAATTCCCCAGCGCGCGATATCCATCTGGTGCACGCCCTGGTTGCCGATTTCACCGTTGCCGAAATCCCAGAACCAGTGCCAGTTGTAGTGCACAATGTTCTCGTGGAACGGCTGTTCCGGCGCGGGTCCGAGCCACAGGTTGAAATCGAATCCCTCTGGCACGTCCGTAGGTTCTTTGAATCCCAGGCTGGTGCGCCCCTTGCCGGGTTTGGACGCATAGCCTTTCGAGACGAGCAGCTTGCCGTACTTGCCGCTGGCAATGGCTGCGACAACCTTGGCCCACCGCGAACTGCCGCGGCTCTGCGTTCCGTGCTGCACGATACGCTTGTATTTCTCTGCGGCCTTCACGCACTGCCGCCCCTCGAACACGTTGTGGCTGCAAGGCTTCTCGACATAGACGTCCTTCTCCGCCTGGCAGGCCCAGAATGTGATGAGCGCATGCCAGTGATTGCAGGTCGCCACCGAGACGGCGTCCAGTTCTTTGTCGTCCAGCGCCTGGCGAATGTCCTGCACGCACTTCGGCGTGTAGCCGCCGCCGGATCTCTTCTGTACCTGTTCGGTGCGTCCCTTGAACAAGCGCGAATCAGGATCGATCAGGTACGCGACTTCCACGTCCTGCATCTTGGCGAAGGCGTCGATATGACTGCTGCCGCGGCCGTTGATGCCGGCCACCCCCAGCCGGACGCGATCGTTCGCGCCGAGGATTCTGGCATAGGAATGCGTGCTGGTGCAGGCCCAGCCCACGGCCAGCCCCGCGGCGGTGGCCTGTTTGAGGAAAGTACGACGTGTGCTACGAGACATGGATGACTCTCCTGACCGTTAAGGGGCTGAAGCAATACCGTCCTGTCACTGGGGCGCGGATGCCCCATCATGGGCCATGCGGATCTGTGTCAGCATCCGCACGGCAGCCTGCACCAATAATTCCCCCGATCCTTCTCCGCAACGAGCGCTGACCACTTCGTAGTTGCCCTGGGGATAGGCTCGCCGGCAGGGAATGTAGCCGATGCAGCCGTTGCCCAGTTCGGCGATCATCGTGTAGGGGAAGGGGGAATCCTGTTTCAAGTCGAGTCCCAATTCGACGAACACTTCGCCGGGCAGAGAGACCCACGCCACGGTCTGGCCCAGCGTGACGACCTGGACCTCCACCTCAATCGGCCGTCCCTCGCGGTTGGCGACGTCGAGCACCTTGAAGGCATGCACGGCCTCCATGAACGCGGTGCGCGTGGTATCGTGGGCTCCGGTACGTGCGGCCACTTCCTTGGCCAATTGCACGTCCTCCGGCGTGATGGCGGGCAGGGGCAGGGCAACCATTTCCTGACGGACACACAAGGGGCCGGTGACCGGCTGCAGTTCGGGCAAGAGGCGCAAAACGGCCCCTGCGAGAATAATGCCCATGCGTGCGGCGTTGTCATGGCCGTGCTGCGGGTCGTCCCAGTTCACATTGATGTGGTTGATGTCGCCGCAACAAGCCGTCGTATAGACGGTCACGAAATCGGGACCCTTCACTTCGGAAAGGCAGCGCGACAGGGTATAGGGCATGTCCGCGGAGATCAGGGTACCGCCCACGTTGTCGAGGTGCACGGCATAGTTCACGTAACAGCCAAGCGGCTTTTTTTCGAGTGTTTCGAAGTAAACCAGCGTCACGGCCGGGTCAATCGGGCCCGCGGGCTTGATGATGAGCGGATTCTTCTTTCCGGGATTCCAGCCGACAGTCCCGTCCCGCATGTGAAAACGCCGGTTGAACGCCAAGGAGTCCTCGCGACCGAGCGCGACCAGCGCGCGCGCCGGTTGCAGGGCGGCTTCCGCCAGTCGCACACTTTCCGCGATGAGCGCCGGCAAGCCTTCGGCGTACTGGTGGGACAGATCATTGGCAGAATCCATGTCGGCGTGGCGTGCCGACCGCGCGTTGATCTCCGGTCCCGTGTGTGTGTGCGTGGCCGAGACCATGACGTGCGCGCCGGGGATTTTGGTAGTGGCCTGCACGCGCTGGCGGGCCTGCTCCACCAATTCCACGTCGATCCGGATCAAGTCCAGCGCCACCAGTGCGGCCCGTTCCGAGCCTTGCTGGATGACGATGGTCCGGGCAAACAGGTCATCGTGCACGCCGTCAGCGCCGCGCCCGTGATAGTAGCCCGCCATGGGTACACCCAGGGGGGGCGTGATCTTGACCTTGGCGGCTCCGACCTGCAAATCGTCGTCAGCGGAACTCATCAGGCAGATCCACAAGCAGAGGAAACACGTGGTCAGGCAGACACGCATTGTGGCCCCTCCCAACAGCATCAACAAGCAGCCAGCTTCGATTCAGGCCCGGTCATTGTGTCGTCTGATTGCGACGAATGCAATCATTGCGATCCCCGCGTTCGCCAATCAAGCTGGTCTGGGATTGCCCGGACGCAGGCTCTCTTGCAGTGCTTCGGACAACGTCGGCGCGCCGAAGGCAAATCCCGACTCGAGCAGTTGCCGCGGTTGGACACGCGCGCTGGACAACAGCAATTCGTCCGCCATTTCACCAAACGCCCAACGGACTGCGAAGGCCGGAACCGGCATCCATGCGGGGCGGTGGAGGACACGGGCCAGAACACGCGTGAACTCGCGATTGGCAACAGGCTCCGGCGCGACCACGTTGACGGGGCCGGACAAGGACTCCGCCGTCAGACAGTGACGAATCGCCCGGACGGCATCCGGTAACCCGATCCAACTCCAGATCTGTTCCCCATCACCGACGCGTCCTCCCAAGCCCAGACGAAAAGGGAGGAGCATCTGGGCCAGCGCTCCGCCACGCGCGCTGAGGATCATGCCGAACCGCAGCAGCACGACGCGGATTCCCGCCGCCTGTGCGGGCCGCGTGGCGGCTTCCCATTCCCGGCAGGTGTCCGCGAGAAAACCGCGGCCCGCCGACGATTGTTCGTCGAGCGCTTCCGTGCCGCGATCCCCGTAGAAACCGGTGGCCGAAGCCGACACGAGTACGCGCGGAGGACGCGGTGAAGCGGCGAGCGATTGGCAGAGGGCTTGTGTCCCCTGCACGCGGCTCGCACGAATACGTTGTTTGAATGCCGCGGTCCACCGCTGCGCTGCGATGTTCTCACCCGCCAGATGAACGACGGCATCGATCCCTGCGAGGGACCCTGCGTCGAACCCGGCAGCTGTTGGGTCCCACTGAATCTCACCGCTGCCCGCGGGCCTGCGCACGAGACGCGTTACGTGATGTCCGGCGGAGGTCAGCGACTGCACCAGGGCACTGCCGACCAACCCGGATGAACCAGTCACGACTGCATGCATGGTCATAGTTCTGTTGGTTCTCCGACGACGGTTCGGGGACCTGCGGCGGGATTCATTTGACAGCTGGGGCACCAGTAGGTGGACCTTCCCAGAGTGCCTTGATGCCGCATGCCGATTACCTGGCCGCACACGAAGCACGGTTGGCCGCTCCGACCGTACACCCAGAATCGGCTGCCATCAGCGCGAAATCGCGTGCGACGTGTCTGTGTCGCGAGGTTCGCCCGCATCAGCTTCCGCGCGGCCGCCAACACCGCATCGAGTTCGTTCGTGGTCAGCGAGGTCACTGGGCACCAGGGATACAGCCGGCAATGGAAGAGAATCTCCGACTTGTAGATGTTGCCGACCCCACAGAGAATGGTCTGGTCCATCAGCGCTTCCCCGATCGGCAGCGTGTGATGCAGCGAGAGGCGGCGCAGTGCCTCGCGCGCGTCGAAAGCGGGTGCCAGCACATCGGGCCCTAGATGCTGCAGGTGCGCGTGACGGCGCAGTCCGTCCGCCGACAGCAGTTCCAGCGTCTTCGGGCTGAAGCAGACGCAGACGGCTTCATCGGTGAACAGGGTGACGGCCGCGCGATGGCGAGGTTTCTGCCACGGTTCACCCAGGGCATACACGTGCCAGGCTCCCGTCATACCCAAATGCGTATGCAGCGTGAGCCCGTTGTCGACGTGTATCAGCAAGTGTTTGCCGCGCGGCTCGATGGCCGTCACGCAATGTCCTTGGAGCGACTGGGTGGACAACCGGCAGTCCTGGCTTTCGGCGCGAACGATGCACCGTCCCGTCAGGACCGGCTGCAATCGGGCGGCAATGCGAAAGAGAGTGTCCCCTTCGGGCATGCTCGGTGCGCTCCAGCGCGAGTATCAAGTGTGAAGTTCGTTCTCGGTTCGTCGCCGATGCAGGAATCCCCGTGACGTGCGCACAAAGCCCGCTTCCTGGAGCGCCCTGGTCATTTCCGTATCAGCGGAGGCCTGACCATCGATGCGCGTGATGAATACGGCCTCGGTGGTGGTCGCCAGTTGTGCCAGAGCCCGCGCCAGCCGCTGCCTGGCCTGCGGGCGTGCGAGGTCGGATTCCGGGAGAAACGTGACCAGGTGTTGCCCCAGGCGACCAAGGTAACCGATCAGTTCTCCGTCGGCGAGTATCACGCGGGCTCCGGCAGCGCGCTGCAGTCGCGCGCCGTCCAACGACGTTTCCGGCCAGCGGAACACGGTCCCGTAGGGATTGGCCGGATCGGTGGCCGCCAACACCAAGGGTTCGCTCGCCGCGTCGGTCGCCGGTGATTTGAAGTCGCGCAAGCGGTCTTCCGCACCCGGATTGGCGAACTGCGCGGCGCCGAGTCCCGCGACAAAGTAACCGCGGCGGATCTTGCCGGCTTCTTCCATGGCTTTCAAGACCGGATACAGCCCGGCGAAGCCGCCGGCGACATTCTCGGAAGCCGCCATTTCTCGCGTCAGTACGCCGTAGCGATGGAGGAGTTGCGCTGCCATTGCCGCCCACCGCTCAGTCGCGCTGGGGGCTGAAGTCTCGCCGTAGTTGAGGAGCGACCAGCGACCCTCGGATCCGGGTGTGCGCGCGTCGCGGTGGGATCGAAACCGACCCGGTGAACGCCGCCCGGATCGTTTGCCCAGGGAGTGTCGCCACAACGAGCGCAGCGGCGCCAAGGTGTCGTTGGTGACGATCCCCCCCCAAACCAATTCCCACAACGCATCCAGCACGTCGTTGCGGAAAGCCGCCGTTGCTGTGACCAGCGGTTCAAAGAAAAGGGCACCGCGTTCCCGCAACAGCGTCTGAATGCCAGCGGCCAGAGGATTGTCCACCACCGTCGGCGGCGGTGCCAAGCGCGCGACATGGTCTGCCAGGTACAGCGCGATTCGCCCGTCACTGCTGCCGAGGCTGTCGCAACCGCGCCACACGATTTCGCCCGCCGCGCACAGTTCGTCCAGGTCGCTGGGACGGTAACCGCGCAACCGGCGCGGCAGGATGTCGCGTTCCAGATCCGATGCCGGGACGGGCATTCCCTGCAACTGCTCGACGACGTCCAGCAAGCCGTCGAGTCCCTTGCGCGGCTGGTGAACTCCTTGCCAATCGGGAAGGAATCGTGTCAGGGACTGGGGAGCGACCGCTTCGGTTTGCCTTCGCAGCCGCGCGAGCGACCGCCTCTTCAGCGTGTGCAGCACGTCCACCTCACACCATTCGCGGCCGAATCCGCCGGGCAGGAACTCTCCGGCAACGATGCGGCCGCGCGCTGCCAGGCGTTCGAGTGCCGAGAGCACGAGAGCCGTGCCCAGTCCGAACCGGGCAGCGACGTGTTCGGCAGCGAACGGGCCGTGCGTGCGCGCGTAGCGAGAGACGAGATCTCCGAGCGGATCGGCTACCGGCACCAGGAACGCGTCGGGCAGACCGGCGGCAATTGCGGCGCCCAGGGCGTCGCGGAAGCGGCCCGCATCTTCAGCGGCCACGAACCGGTCCTCCCCCGCGATGCGCACTGCCAGCACGCGACGCTGCCGTTGGAGTTCCTCGAGCCACAGCTCGAGCTGTCCCGCGGCCAGCGCCTGCGGCTCGCACCGCTGTCCAAGTTCGCCGCGCGTGAGATCGCCGAGCCGCAGCAGTACGTCGTGGACGGCGTCCGAGTGCCGCACCTGCCGCTGGCTGCTGAGGTGCTGCAGTTCGCGGCTCAATTCGTCAATGACTTCCCCATTCAGCAGTTCGCGGACTTCCGCGTCTCCCAGCAACTCCCGCAGTTGAGCGTGGTCGAGAGCCAGTAGCTGGGCTTGGCGCTCGGCGAGCGGTGTATCTCCTTCGTAGAGGAAGTTCGCCACGTAGTTGAACATCAGCGAGGCGGCAAACGGGGACGCCACCTGAGTCCGCACACAGTGTACGCGGATCGTCCTCTTGGCAACGTCGCGGAGCAACTCCTGCAAACCGGCCAGGTCAAACACATCGCGCAGACATTCGCGGTACGTTTCCAGGAGCAACGGAAAGCTCGGATAGCGCGCGGCGACCTGCAACAGGCCCGCCGAGCGACGGCGCTGCAGCCACAGGGGCGTTCGGCGACCAGGCTGCCGGCGCGGCAGCAACAATGCCCGCGCCGCGTTTTCGCGAAACCGGGCTGCGAACAACGCCGTTCCTCCGAGCTGGCTCGTAACCAGCGATTCGATCTCGTCGGGCGCGGGGAGCAGCCATTCCACGGGGGGCGGTTCCTCGGATTCCGGGAAGCGGAAGACGATGCCGTCGTCACTGCAAACCATGTCCACTTCGCCCGGTGTCTGCTCCCGGAGACGCGCGACCGTGGCCATCGCCCAGGGAACGTGGACTCGCGCGCCGAAGGGAGACAGAATCGCGATCCGCCAATCGCCGACTTCATCCAAGAAGCACTCCACGACCAGCGCCCGATCGTGGGGCACTTCGCCCGTGGCCCGCGCCTGATCGCTCAGATACTGCAGGAGATTCCGCGCCGCTTGCGGGTCCAGCCCCTGCTGCTCGATCAATTCGGTGGCCGCCCTGTCTTGGGGGAGCTGCACGAGCCGCCGCGTCAACGCTCCGATCGCGCGACCGAACTCGAGCGGCCGTCCGGGACCTTCGCCGCGCCAGAACGGCATGCGGCCCGGTTCGCCCGGGGCGGGCACGACCAGCACGCGATCATGCGTGATATCCACCACGCGCCACGACGATGCGCCCAGCAGAAACACGTCTCCAGGGTGCGTCTCGAAGACCATTTCCTCGTCGAGTTCGCCGACGCGGCCGCCCGGGCCTTCGTGACCGGCGAGAAAGACTCCGTACAACCCGCGGTCGGGAATCGTACCTGCGTTAGCGATCGCGGTGCGCTGTGCTCCGCGGCGCGACTGGACTTCACCCGTCAGGCGATCCCACGTGACGCGCGGTCGAAGCTCGGCGAAATCGTCCGCCGGATAACGACCGGCCAGCAGATCCAGCACTCCCTCAAAGCTGCTGCGAGGCAGATCAAAGAACGGCGCCGCGCCGCGCACCAGCGCATAGAGCCGGTCCACCGTCATCGGTTCCATGGCGACCGCCGCCACCAATTGCTGCGCCAGCACGTCCAACGGGTTGCGCGGATAGTGTGTCGGCTCCACCTCGCCGCGAGTCATGCGTGCCGTGGCCGCCGCACAGGCGAGCAGATCACCGCGATACTTGGGGAAGATGACTCCGGTGGAAGGAGCATCGATTTGATGCCCGGCACGACCGATGCGCTGGATGCCGGAGGCGATCGAGGGGGGGGCCTCGATCTGCACGACGAGATCAACAGCGCCCATGTCGATTCCGAGCTCCAGCGACGAAGTGGCCACGATCGCGGGCAGTAGGCCCCGCTTGAGTTTGTCCTCGATTTCGAGCCGTTTCTCTTTGGCTATCGAACCATGATGGGCCAGCACGAGTTCCTCGCCCGCCAGTTCGTTCAGCGCGGCGGCCAGGCGTTCCGCCAGGCGACGGCTGTTGACAAAGACCATGGTGCTACGGTGCGAACGAATCAGTTCCACAATCCGCGGGTGGATTGCGGGCCAGATGGAGGGGAGCTGAGTTCCCGCGGCTGCCGAACCGGAGACCGGCACTGGTTCCGCAAGTTGCGCCATGTCGGCCACCGGTACCTCGATGCGCAGCTCCAGTTGTTTGCCGCGTCCTGCTTCGATGATGTCCACGGGACGCAGGCTCGGAAATTCGTCTGGATTACCGGTGGTTGTCGCTCCACCCAGCAAACGCGCGATCTCGTCGAGCGGCCGCTGCGTGGCAGACAGCCCGATGCGCTGCAGAGGCCGGGAGGGTTCTCGGCCCTGCTGACGCAGATGTTCCAACCGTTCCAGTGAAAGGAAGAGGTGCGCGCCGCGCTTGTTACTGACCAGGGAGTGGATCTCGTCGACGATCAGCGTGTCCACAGTGCGCAACATGGCGCGCGCCCGCGAAGTCAGCATCAGATACAGCGATTCCGGGGTGGTGATCAGAATGTCGGGCGGGTGACGCTGCAATTCGTGTCGCTCGCGTGCTGAAGTGTCGCCCGACCGCACGCCCACCCGGGGAACGTAATGAACGACACCTTCTGCTGCGGCCAGCGAGCGGACTCCAACGAGGGGTGAGCGCAGGTTACGCTCGACATCGACCCCGAGGGCCTTGAGCGGCGAGATGTACAAGACCCGTACGCCGGACGCGTCAGCGGGAACGGCACCGAACATGATGCGATCGATGGCCACAAGAAATGCGGCCAGCGTCTTGCCCGAACCTGTCGGAGCCAGCAGCAACGTATTCCGCCCGGCGGCGATCAGCGGCCAGGCTTGGTTCTGCACCGGTGTGGGGGTCACGAACGTCTGACGGAACCAGCGGCCGAGCACCGGGTGAAACGTGGTCAGTGCGGCGGGTTCCCGGAACGCTGACTCACCCATTGCGCACTTCACCTGCCGACGCGTTGTGCGACTCGCCCTCCGCAGTCACGGAGCTGCCGACGTTGATTCCCAACGCCGCCATCTTGCTGCGCAGAGTGCTGCGCGTCATCCCCAGGATCTTCGCGGCTTGTACGCGATTGCCGTTGGTATGACGCAGTACGGCGGTCAACAACTGCCGTTCCACCAGGTTGATCACCTCGGTGTAAAGGCTTTCCGTTGGCTGCTGTAATTGCTGTTGAACGTAATCCTCCACTGCCCGCAGGCCGCTGTACGGCGCCGCCCCATCTTCGGTTGATCGGGTGCGCGATCCGCGGATGGCGTCCGGCATGAAATGTGGCAGCAGCACCGGGCCCGTGGCGTGCAGAATCGCGTGTTTGATGACGCTCTGGAACTCGCGGATGTTCCCGGGCCAGTGATAGCTCAACAGCATGTCCAGCGACTCCGGCGAGATGGCGGTCACGCTCTTCTTCAGGTCGCGGCTGAAGCGACCCAGGTAGTGCTGCAGCAGCAGAGGAATGTCGGTCAGCCGATCGCGCAGGGGAGAGAGACTGATGGCGAAAACGTTGAGTCGATAATAGAGATCCGAACGGAATCGTCCCTGGCCCACCAGGTGCTCGAGGTCGCGGTTCGTGGCGGCAATGATGCGGACGTCCGTCTCGATGGTCTCACTGCCCCCCAAACGCTCGAAACGCTGCTGCTGCAGGACGCGCAGGACCTTGCTTTGCGTCTGCGCAGACATGTCGCCGATTTCATCCAGAAATAATGTGCCGCCGGTGGATTGCTCGAACTTGCCGATTCGCCGGTGTTCCGCACCCGTAAAAGCGCCGCGCTCATAGCCGAACAATTCGCTCTCCAGCAGAGCCTCCGGGATCGCCGCGCAGTTAATGGCGAGAAACGGTCCTTTCGCGCGCCGACTGTGCTGATAGATGGCCCGCGCCACCAGTTCCTTGCCTGTGCCGCTTTCCCCTTGAATCAACACCGTGACGTCCTGGGAGGCCACGCGCCCGATGGCCTTGTAGACCTCCTGCATGGCCGCGCACCGACCCACCAGTACATCCGGACTGCCGAACTCGACGGGTGACGACGGGAACTCAACGGGAGTCTCCATCAAGCGGCGGATCTCGATGGCCCGCGCGATCAGTTGCCGGACCTGCCGTTGGTTCAATGGCTTGAACAAGTAGTCCAGCGCACCGAGTTTCATGGCCTCGATCGCCGTTTCGCTCTCGCCACCCGCCGTGATGAAGATGACGGGTAACTTGGGATCGCACTCGTGAATGCGCTGAAAGGTCTCCAGTCCCGACAAGTCCGGCAGCATCAAGTCGAGCATGACCACATCGGGTGAGGCGGTGCGCGCCCGGTCCAGTCCCTCCAGCGCATTACAGGCTGGCACGACCGAGTACTCGCTGTGCTCGAACTCACGCCGAAACCAATGCTGCACTAGCGGATCATCATCAATCACGAGGATCACTGGCATGGGTAAGTCCCCGGACCTGACGCACCCAGTAGCATCACCACTGGCTTCCCAATGCGAACGATCGATCTAAATAACGGGCGGGCAACCCATCTGGACCATGGTCAGAAACCGTCCACATTGTACAAGGACTGACCACCCCTGTCGCCAATCCAGGTCGTTCCCGGACCTTTTGCCGTTACGTGAGCACAGCGTGCGGACGAACGGAAGACCGCGGAATCGCCGCCGTTTTTCGAACGAAGTGCTGGACAAGTGACATGCCGCTGAACAAAATGGGATACCATTGAAATTCTGGTACGAGAAATGCTCGGATGACAGGATGTCGGGTTTATCCCCCCAAGCAGGCGCGCCGCGATACGGAACGTCATAAGCCGTAACGCAGCGGCACCAAAATCATCAACCCACGTTACGCGTTTTAGCAACCGGGGCGCGTCTGCTTTTTTCTCTTTCCCCCTCCCGCGATTTTCTCCGTCGACGGGATTCTCTTTCCGGTGGGGGCGATTGGTCTTCTTTGGCCGTTGTCGTGTTTTGCGACGAGGTCACGACTTCTCGCTGCGATAAGCTACTCGGCGAACGCCGGTCTGCGGCGTGGTGGTTGGCAGCACTCTCGCGAACATTCATCGGGAGCCGGCGGCATTGTGCCGGTAGTCAATCGGATTGTCCGCGACGCCATTCGTTCTTCCACCAGGTCACGGATCGCGGCCACGAACGCGGGATGGGTTCCCACCGTTGCCGCTCGAACCAGGGGGAGTCCGATCGAGTCGCATTCCCGTTGCGCGACGGTGTCGAGGTCGTAGATCACTTCCATGTGGTCGGAAAGAAAGCCGATCGGGACGAGCACTGCGGCCCGAATTTCCGCGTCGCTCCGCAGTCCGCGCAAATAGTCGCACACGTCAGGTTCCAGCCAGGCTTGTCCTGGCGGGCCGCTGCGGCTCTGGTACACCAGCGTCCAATCGGGATGCTGCAGGGCGTCGCCGACGAGCCGGCAAGCCTCCTGCAACTGCGACTCGTAGGGAGAACTTTGCGCCATGGAAACAGGGATACTGTGCGCGGTGAACACGAGACGCGCAGCCGTTCGCTGTTCGGGTGGAACGCGTTGCAGAGCGTCCCGCACGCGGTCCGCAGTCGCCGCGATGAACCCCGGGTGGTTGAAGGGGCAGCGGAGTTTGTCGACGGCCGGCGCCGCGTCACCGATTTGCCGGCGAGCCCGCTCGATGTCCTCCAGGTATTGGCGGCACCCGGAATACGATCCAAAAGTTGACGTCACGAAAGCCAAGGCACGCTGCACGCCGTCGGCCCGCATTTGCCGCATCGCATCGGCCAGGAAGGGATGCCAGTTGCGATTTCCCCAATACAGCGGCAAGGGCAGTTGGTGCTGCGTGAACTCCACCTTCAAAGCCGCCAGCAGTTCGCGGTTCTGTTGATTGATGGGGCTGACGCCGCCGAAGTGATAGTAGTGTTCCGCCACGGCGAGCATGCGCTCGCGCGGAACGTCTTTGCCTTGCAGTACGTTCTCCAGAAACGGGATCACGTCTGCACGGCCTTCGGGACCGCCAAACGAGACCAGCAGCAGAGCATCATAAGGTCGGTTCATTTCTCACAGGCCGTTGTCTTCCCCTCCGCATGCTGCAGGCACTGCTGAATGCGGTCGGTAATCACGTCGATCAGGCGCGGGTGCAGCCCCAGCGGTTCCGTCACCAGGTATTGGACCCGGGGGTGTCGGGCCGCGGCAGCAGCCGTGAGCGCCGGGATATCTTCTTCCCAATGCCGACCCGGCAGGAGGAAGTACGGATGAACGACCACCAGCCGCGCTCCGCGTTCCACGCAACGGTCAAATGCTTGTGTTAACGTTGGCTCTGCCAACTCCATGTGCGCCGGTTCCACAATCGCGAACGGAGTCGATGCCGCGAACAAAGCAACCAAGTCCTCGAGCATCCGGTTGGCGTCGGCCCGC
>Ga0233425_10007105_pt1 | contig 15969 bp, 7 predicted proteins | sample Watercolumn_Towu_2_FD_181712 | JGI IMG/M metagenome (GOLD analysis project Ga0233425, IMG submission 181712) | Freshwater microbial communities from Lake Towuti, South Sulawesi, Indonesia - Watercolumn_Towuti2014_140_MG | ecosystem: Environmental > Aquatic > Freshwater > Lake | place: Indonesia...
CCACACCCAGCACCACCCGCAGTCCCACACCCAGCACCACCCGCAGTCCCACACCCAGCACCACCCGCAGTCCCACGCCCAGCACCACCCGCAGTCCCACACCCAGCACCACCCGGAGCGTCAGCGACGGGCCGCGGATAGCCACCTCTGCCGTAAGGACCCGCATCGACCAAGCCTTTGAGGTAGACAGATGAGATACCCCCTGAACGTTCTGCTTGCGTGTTTTCTGCTGGCTGTCTCTGCCCTTGCCGGGTGCGGCGGCGGTTCCACGGTGATCGGTCTTCCCGAGGTCGGCGAGGAGCTTCTCTCGTCCCTCGATGCGGATGCGGCACCGCCCGAAACGTCGGTCTCTGAGCTTGCCCCACTTCCCGAGACGGTCGAGCCCGAGGTCACCCCCGAGCTCGTCGAGCCCGAGACGGTCGAGCCGGACCTGCCCCCCGAGGTGTTCGACCCGTGCTTCCAGCAGCCACTCGGCTTTGGCTGCCCGTGCACCAAGGACGACGACTGCTCGGACGGCCACTGCGTCCAGGCCTGGAACGGCAAGGTGTGCACCAGCCAGTGCGTGGAAGAGTGCCCCGAGGGGTTCTCCTGCTCCCTCGTGGTCGGCTCCTGCCCCGACTGCCAGTACCTGTGCATGCCCCTGTTCGTGAACCTCTGCCGCCCCTGCATCGCCAACTCCGACTGCATGGGCAAGGAGACCGCGTCCTCGGACCTGTGCGTGGAGTTCGGTCCCGACGGACGGTTCTGCGGAGCCGCCTGCTCGGGTGCGGTGCAGTGTCCCGACGGCTACACCTGCAAGCACGTGGACGTCGCCGGTGGCATCCAGTCCTACCAGTGCGTGCCGGATTCGGGCTTTTGCGACTGCTCGGGGCTTGCCGTCTCCCAGGGGGCCCAGACGACCTGCTACGTGGAAAACGACTTCGGCCAGTGCCCGGGAACCCGCACCTGCAAGCAGGACGGGCTGTCGGAGTGCTCGGCACAGACTCCGGCAAAGGAGCTCTGCAACGGCGGCGACGACAACTGCAACGGCGTGGTGGACGAGGACGTGAGCGGCGCAGACTGCACCGTGACCAACGGGCACGGAACCTGCAGCGGCAAGGATCTCTGCGTCGGAGGAATCTCCGTGTGCGATGCCCCCAAGCCCGCGGCGGACCTGTGCGACGGTATCGACAACGACTGCGACGGCGTGACCGACGGCGGCAGTCTCGACACGGATGGGGACAAGATCGCCAACTGCGTGGACGATGACGATGACAACGACGGGTACGCAGACCCCCTCGACAACTGCCCCGTCGTGGCCAATCCGACCCAGAAGGACAGCGACCTCGACATGGCCGGTGACGCGTGCGACCCGGACGACGACAACGACCAGGTGGCGGACGAGAACGACTGCCTGCCCTTTGACAAGAACAGCTACCCAGGTGCGGTCGAGACCTGCGACGGCAAGGACAACGACTGCGACCTCTGGACCGACGAGGACACCTGCTCCGACTCGAACCCCTGCACCAAGGACGTCTGCGATCCGGTCAAGGGGTGCCAGTACGTGCCCCAGGACATCCCGTGCGACGACGCAAACCCCTGCACCAGCGGCGACATGTGCAAGAGCGGAACCTGCACGGCCGGTCCCGATGTCTGCCCCTGCAAGCAGGATGCGGACTGCGCGGGGCTCGGCTTCGTGGGAGGATGCCTCGGCAAGCTCTACTGCGATACCAAGGCCGTGCCGACCGTGTGCAAGCTCGACCCGGCACAGGCAACGACCTGCCCCTCGTCGAACACCCCGTGCAAGGTGTCGAGCTGCGACCCGGCCACCGGCCAGTGCACCCAGAAGGATGCCCCCGACGGGTCGCTCTGCGACGACGGGAACAAGTGCACGCAGATCAATACCTGCCAGAAGGGGGCCTGCATCTCGTCGCTCGAAACCGACTGCGACGACGGCAATCCGTGCACCATCGACTCGTGCAAGCCCGACTCGGGGTGCGTGTTCACGGTCGCCAACGGCCTTGCGTGCGATGACGGCAACCTCTGCACCTCCGGTGATTCCTGCCAGTTTGGTGCCTGCAAAGGGGGCCCGGCCCTCGACTGCAACGATGCCAACGAGTGCACCAAGGACTCGTGCAACCCGACCAAGGGGTGCACCTACTCGCCGCAAACGGGTATCTGCAACGACGGCAACCTCTGCACCCTCTCCGATGCCTGCGCAAACGGGCAGTGCAAGGGGACCTCGATCCTCTCGTGCGACGACAAGAACCCCTGCACGCTGGACGGCTGCGATCCCGCGACCGGCTGCACCCACACGCCGCAGGACGTTCCCTGCTCGGACGGCGACTTCTGCACCGTCGTCGATGCCTGCAACGCCGGCACTTGCGTGGGCACCGGAGCCCCGGACTGCAACGACAAGAACCCGTGCACCACCGACACCTGTGCGACCAAACAGGGGTGTGTCCACACGGCCAACACCGACCCGTGCAACGACAACAACGCGTGCACCACCAAGGACACGTGCACCAATGGCCAGTGCGCCGGGGGCCCCCCTCCCGACTGCAACGACAACGACAAGTGCACCGATGATGCCTGCAACCCGGTCACCGGCTGCACCCACGTCTTGAACACCGACTTCGACACGGACGAGCAGAACTGCGGCGGATGCGGCATCGTCTGCCCCGCGTACACCGTGTGCACGTCGGCCAAGTGCCTGCTCGTGGACGGCCGCTCCTGCACCCAGAACGGGGACTGCCTCTCCAACTACTGCCGCCAGGACTTCGACGGTGTCGGCCTCTTCTGCGCCCAGGATGCCGTGTCGTGCGTGTATGCCCTGCTCGGGGCCTCGGCGACCCAGGTGAGCCCGGGGGCCAAGATGTGCGGCGGCACCGATACGCCCAAGACCTGCAACGCGGGCTCGTGGTCAGCCGGCGCTCAATGCCTGGCGGCCGGCTGCAACGGGACCCTCTTCTCCCAGGCGCAGACCTGCCAGGACGGAACGGGCTGCACACCGGCCAACCCGGTCACCTCCGAGTGCACGCCGTACGCCTGCACGGCCCAGGGATGCAAGACCGCGTGCGCCACCGAGGTCGACTGCGCCCCCTCCCACTACTGCAACGCGACCAAGTGCCAGCCCAAGAACATCAACCAGTCTGGCAGCATCCTGGCCGGCTCGGAGTACTTCGGCCCCGTTCTTGCCGGCTGGACCCAGTGCGCAGGCTGGAAGAACACCTCCAACTGGGACATCGTGACCACCAACTGGATCCACTCGTGCGCGGCATCGGGCAAGCAGCTCCGCTTCCGTCTCCACGACGGCGGCGGCAACGTGCTCTTCGATGAGACCTTCCCCTCGTTCTCCCTGACCGAGATGCAGAGCAACATCCCCGGCTGCGACGATTCCGGCTACGGCACCTGCGGCAAGTACGGACCTTCCGGCAAGGCGCTGATCATCTACAAGCCCCAAAACGGCAACGGCGGCTGCCACGGCGACGACAATTCGTCCGGCGCTGTCCGCATCGCCAACACGACTTCCGGCGATGCCGCCATGGGACACAACTACATCTTCCTGGGCGGCAGGCGCCACGACGGCGGCTACCGAAGCCACAACCAGGGGACCACGACGACCTCCGAAATCCGCTGGATGGGCGGCAGCATGTGGGACGGTTGCCAGCACGACGGCCGTGTCGAGAACTATGCCATCGCGGTGTATGTGTCGAATTAGGGGGCGCGAGGGGCAACGCCCCGAGCGGTGGGGGGATCTACTCGGCTCTTCTCGCCACCAGGGCTGCAATCGCCAGGACTGTCGCAGCCAGCAAGACCATCCAGCAACCAACGCCTCCGGTGCCTCCCCTCATTCCCCCGACTCCCCCCACTGAACACCCGGAGGCCGAGTTGTGACCGCAGGCCTTGCCCGTTCCGTCGATGCACGGGCCGCTTCCCGCTGCATCCTTTCCGGATCCTGATTCCCTGGCATCCGTGTCAATGGCATCGCCGCCGAGAGCGTCTCCGTCGAGTCCGACGTCCTCGACCGAGGGAGCCGGCCCGGTCGAGAACGCGAACTCCCTCGTCCCCTCCAGCACGGCTCCGTCCCAACTGGCCAGCGGGGCCGAGATCGTGACGGTGTAGTCGGCGGCCTCCGCCCAGTCCTCGTTGGGCCGGATGTTGACCAGGTGCGACGCGTGGCCATAGTAGAGCTGCAGCGTGACCGGGTGCGGAATCCCGCCCGGCCCGACGATCGCAACACTCTGCTCCGTCAGCGTCCCCTTGTCGATCCCCCGAGGCATGGCAAACGACACCCAGGAATCGGGCGAGCCGGCATCCCGAGGCTGCTCCCACGGCTCCCCCTTGCCGAACCAGGTTCCCAGGAGCGGCTGGGCGAAACTCTCGTCCCCGTTCAGCCGCGCCCAGAGCTCTTCCCAGTACTTCGCAATGGCAGGCCCCATGGTGACCGGAGCACCCGGCACCAGCGGGTCGTCCATGCGACCGCAAGCCCACGGATAGAGCTCCATGTACTTGCTTACCGTCCCCTCGTCGCTGCTCTTGTCGTTCGAGTACATCACCGCCACGGCCACGAGACTCTGCCCGGTCTCGATCGTTGCCGCAGCGACCTGGTGCCCCGCCTCGGCATACAGCTCGGCCAGCACGTCGGCAGGTACCCAGGTCTCGGGGGGCTGCACCGGGCCCACCTTCGCTGCAAAGCACACGTCGGTCACGCCGTCGATGTTGCCCCACTCCGCACTGGCGCTGTTCTCGTCGAACACGTAGTGACGCTCGAGGTACATCCCGTCAAAAAGCTGGTCGGTCATACCGTGCGCGGCCATGCCCAGCAGGAACGCCACGTGCTTCTTCCCCTCGTCCGACCAGGGGGGACCGTAATTGTCCCGGATCCACTCCAGGTACCGCTTCTGGAACGGCTCCCAGTGGCCCATCTCTCCGTAGCCGTCCCCAACCGCATAGCCGCCATCCGGGAAGTTGGAACCGTTGCGCAACGTCTCCAGCAGCTCCGGCTCCGCGAGCAGATCGGCAAGCTCGGCATCCTCCACCGAGCCCACCGCGTCCACTGCGACCCAGAGGTGGACATGGTTGCCGTTGGCTGCCGCCGGCGCTTCCACCGCAAGCGCCCCCAGTGCCCCGATCAGCCCGGCCAGCCCCAGTCGCAACCGCTTCGTTCGTCCGCTCACGTCGGCCCACTCCGTTCGTTCGCTCACGTCGGCCCTCCGCCTCCGCCGCCATGCTACACTCGCTGCAGTTCCGGTTCCATCCTTTCCGTCGCATTCCCGCGCCGTTTTTGCTTGACAACCCGCCCCAACCCTGACTATACAGACGGCCGTTGACAACCTGGGGCTATAGCTCAGCTGGGAGAGCGCTTGAATGGCATTCAAGAGGTCAGGAGTTCGATCCTCCTTAGCTCCACCTTATGTAACTCAAAACTCGTCTCCGCGACGGCCAACGCCGCCTGCGGATTCGTGCACCCCCAAGACTCGCATCTCGGCCTGATTCTAAGCCCATCTGCGCTTCCCGACCCGTCTCCAACCTCGAGGCCTGCGCCCCGCCGCCGGCCACCCCAGTACCTCAAGTTTGCCCCCGATTCGCGCTCTCCGTCTCCGAAATCAGGAGGCCTGCAGACCGCGGCCTCAAGATTGACCACCGCGGCCTCAAGATTGAAAAATGGCTGGATTCGCCTTTGATTCCAATGGGTTGCAGCGCATGTCCCATCTTGAGGCCGCGGGAGAGAAGTTCGAGTAACACGCGCATATGCGTGTGAGGCTGAAAAACTCCGGAGCGGGTCAGGCGCAGCCGGTGCAGAGGCACTCGACAATGTCCCAGGCATCGTATGCGCACCAGCCGTTGATGCAAGCAGGACATGGCGGACAGTCATCACACTGGTCCCCACACTCCATCGCGTTGGCGCAATCGGCATCGTCGTCACACGCATACTTGTCCGGCCACGACGGAGCTTCGCAGACGCAGTTCCCGCCATCGCCGCACAGGCCGCAAACGTCCGTGGGCTGGCCCAGTTGTCCCTCCTGCCTCAGGCAGAGTTGGCCCACATCGCACTCAGCGTGAACAGCGCAGGCCTTGGCGTGGTAGCACAGCCCGCCGCATCCGTCGGGTGCGTCGATTGGCTTCCCAGCACAGTCGGGCTGACAGATCCCATCGACCACCGCGGGATGGCCTGAAAACTGGAACGCCACGGATACGCCGTACTGAGTGTCATACCAGAGATAGTAGGGGTCTTCGAGCGGCGGGAGAACCTCGCAGGAGACGGGGTTGTTCGGTGCCATCGCATAGCAGCCGCCCCGGTACATGAAGTGCTGGAAGCTGGTGGCAAAGCCGAGGAGGCCGTTGGACAGATGCACGCCCGAGCTGGTCACCTCGACGTCCGCTTGCAGCTGCAGCATGTGGGCCTGGGCAGATGCCGGGATGTAGAGCCTGCCGGGCACATAGACCCACCAGGTCGCTGCGCCTGGGCCACCCGCATGCAGCTTTCCGCCCTGGACCACTGCGTCTTCGAGGACAACCTTCCCCTCGCACGTCGAGTCCTTGAAGAGGTCGGGGTCGACCACGTAGGGACAGACTTCGCTCGTGTAGTCGCAGTCGGCCCCGTCTGCCGTCGGCAGGCCGTAGTGGAAGGCGATGGTGAACGGCACGCCGTCGGTATTGAAGTCCTCCATCACCAACAAGGGGTGCGGGTCATCGCCGAGGTCACTGACGTCGACCGCCAGCAGATCGGAGACCTCCAGGGGGTCGTCGATGAAGTCGTCCACCATGGGAAGGAGGGCTGCCAACAGGGTCGGAAACCCGTTGTCAGGTTGCCCGTCCAGGTCCAGATCCAGAGCGTGTCCGGGAAGCGCATCCGGTGACAAGTGCATTGGCCCCAGCCGGACCGTCGGAGAGTTCAGCAGGAGCAATGGGCAATCGATGGGGCCGCACGAATAGTCGGGGTGGCACATCAGGTCCGACGGACAATCCCCGCATGATCCGCCACAGCCGTCGTCGCCACACTCCTTGCCGATGCAGTCCGGAGTGCAGCAGGCACTCTGGACACAGACCTCGCCATCTCCGCATTCGTCCCCCGACTCACAGCACCCGGGAATCCAAGCATTGGCGCAGCACAGGGTATCGGGATTGCATGAGTCGACCGTACAGAGATGGCCGTCGTCACAAACGGAGTCGTTGGAGCAACAGCACGGTGCGAGCACCTCCACGCACTCCCCGGACTCCTGGTCGCAGGAAGAGACCGTGCATGGCAGGTCAGCTTCGCACTCTCCGCAACTGCCCCCGCAGCCGTCATCCCCGCATTCCTTGCCTTCGCACTGAGGCACGCAAACGTCTGCGGCAGGCATCTCACCTGCCGCCGCGGCCCCATCGGCCGACACAACCTCCGTCGCGTCCGACTGAGTCATCGGGGCGTCCGCCTCCCCCGCCCTGTCCTTCCCCCCGCACGCGGCGAGCGCCAGCCCGCAGACGACAAACAGCCTTGTCCACGATCTTTCCATGATCCCGCCTCCACCGAACACCGCTGATCGTAAGGAAGAAGGCGGGGATGGTCAATCGCGCGGAGATTCTCGTCGGCTATGCCGACGTACGCGGCCAGGGCCTTGACGGAGGAGTACTGCCCCGACTCCAGCAAGTCCTTCCAACGGAAGGCCCGGGCCAGGGCTACCAGGAAGGTCTGGTTGGCCTGCGCGCTGGAAGAGGCATCGGGATCTGGAGCCAGAGGGAGGTTCGGAGCCGGGCTCCGCGGCAGCCCCAAGGCCGCAGGTTCCCGCATGAACTTCCGGTGCATCTCGCCTCAACCTCCCTTGGGTTCCAGGGTCCACCCCGTGAGCTCGTGAAACCGAGCGGCCGCCGCACCCCGAACTTCGGCATCGAGCGCCGAACGGCACGAGACGCGCACCGTCTTCTCCCCGGCGAAGATGCTGGGTGTACCCACGACGTCGGTGCCCTCCGGGAGGCACGAGACGGCCAGCCGCTGCAGTTCTTGGGGGGAGACGTTGTCGCAGACTGCGAGGCGCCAACCGAGTTCCTGGGACAGTTCCTCGATGCGGTACGCACACCGCTGCCCGGCCTCCGGCGTGACGAATCGCAGTTCGATGTACTCTCCCGTGGCGTCGCTCTTCTTGCCGCGGCGCAGGAGCCGCGGTTCCGCCTCGACAAACGCGGCGTCCACCCGCGCATAGGCGGCGTTGATCTCCATCCGACCAGCCGCGTCTCGGACCGCGGCCAGCCGCGGGGCCGCCCCGGCTACCGTGAACACCACCCCGTACCCGGTGGCCTCTTCAACCGTCTGCCGCAGACGACGTTCCGTGTCGGCATCTGGAGCCGCCGCGACGCGGGCCTGGAACCGGTTCGCCGTCGGGTTGAAGCCCACCTTCAGCAGCCGCACGCAACCGTCGAGGAGCCGGTCCGCCGTCTCCAGAAGGGCCGCGGTGTTCGGATTCGGGTCGATCTCGAAGCTCCACCCGGTCTGCTCCTGGAGTTGCCGCATGGTCGCCGCGTGGTCTGCTTTGGCTTTCAGCGGGAAGGCGAAGGTCAACACGATCCGATGCTGCTCTGGATAGAGCCCGGTGCGCTGGAGACCGCTGGAGACAGGCAGGGCCGTCGCCACCGCGTCCGCGACGAGGTGCTGCGGCATTGGACCCAGGGTCCGGGCCACCGCGGCAAGGGCCTCGTCTTCCCCGACCACCCGGAAGACCTCCCGGCGATTGCTTTCCGGAGCCTCGAAGTGCGGAGAGGCGGCCAGGGCTTCGCGGGCCTGGTTCAACTCAGCCTCACGCCATTGTCCGGGGCCGTGCCACCGGTCGAGGAGTCGCTCCACCGCTACCGTCCTGCCCGAGCCCCCGAGCCGTCGCCACTCCCCGGCCAGCAGCGCTGCCCCCTCCGGGGTCAACGGCTGTCCCTGCCCCAGGGCCGGGGCCGGGCCAGCTCGCCTGCCCCGGATGGCCGGGGGGATGTCCAGCACCTCCCCGTTGCGCGGCAGGTGGGCCGCCGCAGGAGCGACGCGAGCGGCCAGCCATCGGCGGGCCTCCTCCTCCCCGTGCACGAACACCGCATGTCCCACCGCCAATCGGTGCAGGAACTGCAACAACTCCTGGCCATCGATATGCGCACTCAGGCCGTAGGTCGCCACCTCGCACTGCACCGACACGTTTGCTCCCGGCAACGGCAGCGTGCGCTCCCCGCCGGCAGCCAACTCCTGCAGACGCCGGCCGGGCGACTCCTCGTCCTGGTAGCCGGTGAGCGCGATGCAGTGCTGCGGTCCCTCTGCCAGCCGCTGGACATAGTACAAGGACGGCCCGCCGGTGAGCATGCCCGAACTGGACACGATCACGCAGGGCGGCCCCGCCAGCACTGCGTCCCGCTGGGCCAACCCGCCGGACACCGGCTGAACGTGCTCCAGCACCCCGAGGAAGGGGTTGCCGAAGCGCTCCGCCAGCCGGCGCGGGAACGGGGCCAGCGCCCCGGCATGCAAGGTGTACGCTCGGCAGACTTCCCGCACCAGGCCGTCGGCCCAGACCGGAATTGGCGGCAGGAGCCCCTTGCGGAACGCGCGCAGAAGGATCAGGAGCAGCTCCTGGGCCCGGCCCAGGGCAAAGGCTGGCACCAGCAGCTTGCCCCCGCGGCCCACGACCTCGCGGACCTTGGCCAGAAAGCGGTTGGTCTCGGCTTCCCGGTCACTGTGCAGGCGGCCGCCGTACGTGGACTCGGCCACCACGACGTGGTAGCGCTCGCTCGGCACCGCGAGTCCAGCTACGGTCGCCTGGTCGGCCAGGCTGATGTCCCCGGTGACCAGCACGCCGCCGTCGGGGTCGTCCACCGACACCATCGCGGCTCCCAGGATGTGTCCGGCCGGCAGCAGACGCACCGCGGTCCGCTCGCTCCGGCCCACCCGCACCGTCGCCCCGAAAGGGAGCGTCCGCATACGCCCGACCAGGGCCTCCACGGCCTCTGGTGGATACAACGGCAGATCCTGCTCCCGGGTCATCCGCTCCTCCATGACCCGCAGCGCATCCAGCAGCATGACCCGCACGATGTCTCTCGTCGGCGCGGTGCAGTAGACCGGGACGCCGGGCATGGCTGCGTGCAGCAGCGGCAACGCCCCGGAGTGGTCCAGATGCGCATGGGTGAGGAAGATCGCATCCACCGGCTGCGGGCCCAGGCCCCCAAGGTCGGGCAGCGCCGAACCGGCGCCTCCCATCCGCACACCGCAGTCCACGACGACCCGGGACTCGCCGGTCTCCAGCAACAGCATCGAGGCCCCGACCTCGTGGCCTCCTCCCAGCACATGGACCTTCATGTAGCTACACCCCACCGCGACCGACTCCACCATACACTGAGGCGGCCCAGGCTTGAAGCGCAAACGCCGCCCTTGGACCCCGGTCGCATTGTGACAGTGTCGTGGCTGGCGTTCATCGGTCCAGCCGGTCCACCGCGCCGGGCGGCCCCCCTGAGCCCCGCGTTCCAGGCCGCTGACGCCGGTTCCTCGCCCGCCTCTTCCTGACCTTCCGGGAGGCCGTCGTGCTCAAGGGCGGGCTGGTCCTTGAGCTGCGGCTGGCACGGGCCAGGGCGACCAAGGACATCGACCTGCGCATGCTGGGGGCGCCTGACGACATCTTGCCCCGACTCCAGGAAGCGGGCCGTCGTGACCTGGGAGATTTCCTCACCTTCGAAGTCCAGTCGGACCCTCACCATCCCGAGTTGGATGGAGACGGGATGCAATACGCCGGACGCCGCTACCGGGCCGAGCCACGTCTGGCGGGGAAGGTCTTCGGGCGGCCCTTCGGGGTGGACGTCGCCTTGGCAGAGCCCTTGCCGCGGCCCGAGATCCTTCGGGGCAGCGCGTTCCTCACCTTCGCGGGGATCCCCGCGGTCGACTACCGGGTCTACCCGCTCGAGGCGCACATCGCGGAGAAGTTGCACGCCTACACCCTGCCCCGCCCCATGCCGAATTCCCGCGTCAAGGATCTCCCCGACCTGGCTCTGCTGGCTTCCGTGCGCGCCCTCGACGCGGCCAGTCTCGCCGACGCGCTCCAGCAGACCTTCGCCCAGCGCGCCACGCATGCCGCCCCGCAGACCGTGCCGGATCCGCCCGCCGGATGGACCGCGGCCTACGCACACATGGCCGCCACCGACGGGCTCCGTTGGCCGACCATCGACACCTTGCTGGACGCGGTGCGCACGTTCCTGAACCCCGTCCTGGCCGGACACCGAGGCAGCTGGACCGCGCGGTCCAGAACGCGATCCAACGACCCGGTCTCCCGCCCCTCACCCGACGCGAGTCCGCTCGGGGAAACGTCGGAGAAACACGGGCGAATCCTCGGAGAACGCGTCGGGGAAACCCGCATGGCTGTAGGGCCGGAGCCATTTCCTCGGAGAGTTGTTTCCAAAAATCCAAAACACCCGTCCGCGCCCGGTGGGACTACAACACCTTCTTCCTGCCGAGCGAGCGGCTGCTGCGGCCCAAGGAGGGACCGCTCAGCCTCATCAGCCAGAGCGGCGGTCACGGCATCGTGGCCTCCGATGCCTGCCACCACGCCGGGCTCTACCTGGTGACCATCCCGTGTGCAGACCAGGCTGCGCTCAAGGAGAGTCTGGCGCCCAACCTGCGCGACATCGTGTCCGCGGCCAATCCCATCGACCTGACCGGCAGCGCGCACGATGGGGACGTGTACAAGGCCACGGAGTTCTGCCTCCAGCGCGACTACATCGATGCCGTGGTGCTGCTGTTGCTGCCGTACATCCCCGCGATCACGCCGGACATCGGGGCGCACGTGTCCCAACTGCGCCGCGAGTACGACAAGCCGGTGCTGGTCTACGTCCGAAACTTGGACAAGTACAAGATCTACATCGAGGGGTTCGAGCTCAACGGTTTCCCGGTCTCGCACAGCGTCGATGCCGTGGTGCGCATGGCCCCGGAGACCGAGCGCCAGGCAAAGGACGCGGTCCTCTCGCTCAAGCGGGCTCGGCTGCTCGCCGGCTACCGCGGCTCGCCCGCGGCGGACGTGGATGCGCTGGTGCGCCTGGTCGTGACCTTCTCGAACCTGGTCCACGAGCTGCACGCACGCGTCGAGTCCATCGATCTCAACCCCGTGCTGTACGGGCCTGACGGTTCCCTCATTGCAGATGCCCGCATCATGTTGCCCTGAGGCCACGGGCCGTGCTATCCTTTGGGAGATGCTCCACCTCTGGGAGCCTTTGCACAGAATGGAGTCGGTCATGGGCAGACGCGGGTCGTGCCTTGTCCTGGTTGGTCTTGTCCTTCTGGCCGCGTGCGGCGGGTCGTCGACCGACATTGCCATCGATGCGGGGCCGGATGCGGTCGATGTCGACGGGGCCTCGGACGGACGGGTTCCCAACGAGTTCGACGTCTCCTTCGATGTGGTTCCGCCTGATGTCCAGGAGCTCGATGTGGTCGCGGATCCTGGCCCGGCCGAAGTCGAGAACGGCCAGGACCTCGGGCCAGATGACGCGGCCGAGCAGGCGGACCAGGCGGACGTGCCTCAGCCGGGCGAGTTTGGCTCCCAGTGCGAGGCGAACACCGACTGCTACTCGGGCTACTGTCTGATCATTGCGACTGGCCACGTATGCACCATAACGTGCCTCGAGGAGTGCCCGGGAGGGTGGCAATGCCTGCTCGTCCAGGGGCTGGGGCCGGATCCGGTCTCCGTGTGTGCGCCCTTCACGCCGTGCGACGATCCGACCGCGGAGGTGTGCGACGGCGTGGACAACGACTGCAACGGGGAGACGGACGACGACCTCGGGGTGGTAACTTGCGGCCTGGGGGAGTGCGCCCATGAAGTGCCTGTCTGCGTCGATGGCCAGCTTCAGACGTGCGACCCCCTCGAAGGGGCGGTCGAAGAGGTGTGCGACGGCATGGACAACGACTGCGACGGGCTGACCGACGAGGAGTTTCCGGACCTCGACCAGGACCTCGTCCCCGATTGCCTCGATCCGGACAAGGATGGGGATGGGATTGCCAACGAGCAGGACAACTGCCCGGTCACGTCGAACGCGGACCAGGCGGACCTGGACGGCGATCTCATCGGCGATGCCTGCGATCCTGACGCGGATGGCGACGCGATCCCGGACGAGGTGGACAACTGCCCGGGGCTGAAGAACACGTCACAGTCTGACATCGACGAGGACGGGCTGGGCGATGCGTGCGATCCGGACATAGACGGCGACGGGATTCTCAACGAGCTGGACAATTGTCCGATGGTTCCCAACACGTGGCAGACCGACACGGACGGCGATGGGGTAGGGGACGACTGCGAGAAGGACAAGGATGGTGACGGCGTGGACGATCCCCAGGACTGCCAGCCGCTCGATCCCACGGTCTATCCCGGGGCCAACGAGGTGTGCGACGGCGTGGACAACGACTGCAACGCGGGCGTGGACGACGGCTTCAAGGACACGGACTTCGACGGCGTGAAGGACTGCGTCGATCTTGACGACGACGATGACGGAACGCCCGACGACGGAGACTGCGCGCCGCTCGACCCGGGCATCCACCCGGGCGTGCCGGAGAAGTGCGACGGCGTGGACAATGACTGCGACGGTGAGGTGGATGAGGGGCTGGGGAGCGAGACGTGCGGCCTCGGAGAATGCGCCCATACCGTCGCTCTGTGCGTGGAGGGGAAGGAGCAGGCGTGCAACCCCCTGGCCGGCGTTGCCCCCGAGGTGTGCGACTCGCTCGACAACGACTGCGACGGCCTCACCGACGAGGACCTCGGCTGGAAGATGTGTGGAATCGGGGTCTGCCAGCAGATCCTGTATGCGTGCGAGGGCGGCAAGGAGGTCGTCTGCGATCCGTTCAAGGGCATGGGACCGGAAGTGTGTGACGGCCTGGACAACGACTGCGACGGCCAGCTCGACGAGGGGCTCGGCAGCACCACCTGCGGGCTCGGCGCGTGCACGCATACCATCGCCAACTGCTTCGGCGGCCTGCCCCAGGAATGCAACCCCCTGGCCGGCGAGAAGCCGGAGGCCTGCGACCTCATCGACAACGACTGCGACGGGCAGATCGACGAGGAGCTGGGCACGAGCGATTGCGGCCTGGGGGCCTGCCAGCACGCAGTGGCCAACTGTGTGGCGGGCCAGCCGCAGGTGTGCAATCCGCTGGAGGGGGCTGCGGTCGAGGCCTGTGATGGGCTGGACAACGACTGCGACGGGCAGGTGGACGAGGGGCTGGGGAACGAGACCTGTGGCAAGGGGGTGTGTACGCACAGCGTCGAGAAGTGCAAGGATGGCAAGACGCAGGTGTGCGATCCGTTCGCAGGCGCGGCCGAGGAAGCGTGCGACGGCCTGGACAATGACTGCGACGGGCTGGTCGACGAGGCGCTGGGGAGCACGGTTTGCGGGGTGGGCGGGTGCGAGCATTTGGTGGCGAACTGTCTTGACGGTGCGCCGGAGCCTTGCGACCCGCTGGCCGGGGCCAAGTCGGAGTCCTGCGACGGCCAGGACAATGACTGCGATGGAGAGGTGGACGAGGGGCTCGGGCAGACCGCGTGCGGAATCGGGGACTGCCTGCACACCGTGCCCAACTGCCTGGCCGGGCTGCCGCAGCTCTGCAATCCGCTGGAGGGAATGCAGCAGGAGAAGTGCGACGGGAAGGACAACGACTGCGACGGCGAGGCGGACGAGGGGCTCGGGCAGACCGCGTGCGGCATTGGGGCGTGCAAGCACATGGTCGCCAACTGTCTCGATGCCGCGCCGGAGCCGTGCGATCCGCTGGCGGGGGCCAAGCCTGAGGTGTGCGACGGGCAGGACAACGACTGCGACGGCCAGCTGGACGAGGATTGTCCGCTGGCTAGCTGCAAGGTGCTGCACGAGATCAAGCCTGGGCTTGGCAGTGGCAGCTACCAGATTGATCCGGACGGCGTTGGCGGCCTCGAGCCGGTCACGGTCTGGTGCGACATGGAGACTGCGGGGGGCGGGTGGACGACTGCGTTCGACGATACCGGGACGTGGCAGACCGTGCAGTCGATCCCGGCCGCGGTGAAGGGACTGGGCATTACCGAGCTGCTGTTGTACTCGACCACGAGCGGGCCCGTGGTGCAGGCGATCTCGCCGGGGCTTGCGAGCCTGGCCGCGGCGTTTGCCCAGGCGTGGGCCTTCTGCGGCTTCGAGAACGACTACTACAAGCCGCTCGGGAAGTCGACCGGCACGAAGACCACGACCGCGTACATCTTCGATGACCACGACATCGCGGGGACGTCGGGTGCGGGGCACTACACGTGCAGCGGCCACCAGGTGGGCTACCCGACCACGCCGGCCGGGCTCATCAGCTTCGCGTATGCGAACGGCAACAACTTCTGCGACGGCGGCTCGTGCGACTACGGCACGTACGCGGGGACGGCCATCCGGAAGATGCTGGTCCGGTAGGCGGTCGTCATTTCGGGGGATGCACCGACGCAGTTCTCAGAGTATCTGGCCCAGGAGTGGAAGCCTGCGCTCGGGTGTACCGAGCCCTGCTATTTCCGGCCGCAACCTGGACTTTTCTGTACGAGTTCTCGACAGAGAGGCAAGGCGTGGGGGTCTCGCGCACGCGCGACAACGCGAGAAGTGGGGGGCGGTGAGACGTTGAGGCCGGTCAAGTTCACAGCGGAACGCCTTGCGCCCGCGTCCGCACGGCTCCGGAGCGCTCCTCTCCCGTGTCCCGGAACGGATTCAAAGCAGCGGTCCATCCTCTTCCGCGGCGCCAACCCCGCCGGCCCCGCTCTACCCCGTGGCTGCCTCCCGGGCCGGATCCGGCGCCGACTTCGCCGGACTGGGGCGGCCGGAGCAGTTCGCACAGGACCCCTCCCGGTTCGCGGCAAGCCGCGCTGCCAGTGCCTCCTTCTTCGCCGTGGCCAGTCTGTCGGGGATGTCGGCACCTTTGCCGAAGTACATCTCGTCTGGCGTCTGGCCTCGGAACGCAGCATGCGGGATCTCGCGGTTGTGAGCCGCAACATAGAACGTCACGTGCCGCCTCACCGCGGCCACGGA
>Ga0233425_10007106_pt1 | contig 15966 bp, 15 predicted proteins | sample Watercolumn_Towu_2_FD_181712 | JGI IMG/M metagenome (GOLD analysis project Ga0233425, IMG submission 181712) | Freshwater microbial communities from Lake Towuti, South Sulawesi, Indonesia - Watercolumn_Towuti2014_140_MG | ecosystem: Environmental > Aquatic > Freshwater > Lake | place...
GGAAAGAGAAAGGCCGGTCTTGAACGGACCGGCCTCCACACATGGATTGACCCTGCTAGGGAACGCAGGGATCTTTCAGTTTTGCGATCCAGCCATCCCACTTCGTGATTTGTTCTCCCATCAGCACAGCCCTGACACCGGCAAAGAGCTTGTCCCTCTCTGCACACATGGTCGTCTTGATGGTTTGAGAAGCCGGATTGGCTTTGATCTTGTCACGAGTCGCCTGGTTCAGATCTTTTATCTTCGTGGCGGCTTCTTCCCGTGTCAGAGTCCCGGCCTTCACCTGGTCCACAATAGCTTTCCGGCTCGTGTTTGCTTCCTGCATGATGGTCTTGTTCGCTTCATAGAATTGTCGCACAAGCGGCCTCATCGCGGTGTGGAAGGTCTTCGCCAAATCTCGGACCGCCGTCTTCTGGTCATCCGTCAGGTTCAGCTGTCGAAACAGAAATCCGAGATGTTTCCCGAAATCAAACCGATCGAACCATCGCATTCCCCGCAGTCCGGGATCACCTTGATTGAACGGCCTGTCTCCCCCCATCAAGCTGTAGTTCAGCATCGTGCTGTTGAACGTCATTTCGGTTTCGGTCGTTGCATCCTCGATCCCGTTCTCGACGTCCCCGTAGTCGATGATCGCAAACTGGGCAATCTCGAAATTCATATCTCTAGGATTCGGATTGTTACCCCGATCCGCGCACGCTGCCAGACCCAATGTCAACACGACGGCCAGAATTGCCGCACCGATGATAGCTCCCCATACTTTCATTGTTGTCTCCTTTCTGTTTCTCTCTTCGACAGCCCTTCTTGCGCAAGGTTTAATCCTTCCAAACACGAATATTCGTGGTCTGGCAAGGGTTCGCGTGACTCCTTCGTGTACGAGATCAAGAGCAACATGACACCGAATGCAACATAGGCGACCGCAAACTGATACGGGATCTTCTGCACAAACCCATCAAGCGTCCAGGGAAGGTACATTACTCCATCGGGCGATGCCGAATGAATCACGCCGAAGAACGTGAGCACGGCGAGAAGGAAAAGTAAACTGCAGAGATCCTGAGTTTGCGGTCAATCAGCTCCGCAAGGAATCCGCCCCACAACATTTCCGTCAGAATGAAACCGTTTCCGAGCGCCATTGTCACAAGGAGCTCCGGATTCCTGTGCCGCACCTCCCCCCCGATGCGCGTGGAAACCTGCCAGGTTTCCGTTGGGATGTACCGGAATCCTGACAGGTCTTGCAGATCAGTCGTGATCCGGCATCGGCTCGCGTGACTCCTTCGTGAGAGAGAACAGGAGGAGCATCATAGCGAACGCAACGTATGCAACCGTGAATTGGTAGGGGATCTTCCGCATGAATTCGTCGAGCATCCAGGGCAGATACATGATCCCGTCGGGCGAGGCAGAATGAATCACGCCGAAGAATGTCAATCCGGCCAGCAGAAAGAGATAGACTGCACATGTTTTCAGTTTCCGGTCGATCAGTTCGGCCAGAAAGCCGCCCCATAACATTGCCGTAAGGATGAATCCGTTTCCGAGCGCAATCGTGACGAGGAGCTCAGGGAGCGATTTGCCCGAGGCCGTGAGGAGTTTCTGGAAATTCTCAACCGGCACGAATTCGGGATTGCCGAGCTTGATGGAAAGAAGCCTGGCAACCGTCGGGAAGAACGCAAACGCAACCGCCGGAGCATGACGAGCCGGACATGCGAGGAACGATTGAACGACGATATCGAGGGCTACAAAGATCAGGATGGGGGCGAGAACGGCGCGCGGAATAAGCTCCACGAAGAACGACACAAAGCCGAGGATCCCGCCAAGTCCTATAAACAACCCTGTCATGAGCGTATAGCCCGCCCGTGAGCCCATGCGCTTGTAGGCCGGCTGGCCGATGTAGGGGGTCGACTGTGCCACGCCGCCGCATAATCCAGCAATCAGCGTCGCGATTGCTTCCGTGAGGAGGATGCTTCTGGTATTGTAGTCATCTCCTGCAACCTTCGCACTTTCAGTCACGTTGATTCCGCCCACCACCGTCAGCAATCCGAACGGGATCGCAATCGGCAGATACTTGAGCGCACGGGCGAAGCCGTCAAGGAATCCAAGTGTCGGCATCGGGAGGCCGTAGTGGAACTCCAACGGCGGTGCACCTGCATACGTCCCCCCCATCCATCCGGTCGATCCGAGGAGGTAATACAGCGCAGTGCCGATGAAGATTGCGGCGAAGACGCTCGGGAAGTTCTTCGGCAGGCGGATCCGGGCAACGAGTGTGTAGAGGATCAGTCCCAGCGAGATCATTCCGACGATCGGCATGCCGAACACATCGACCAGAGGCGTGAGTCCGATCAGAGCAAGTCCGATTCCCGCGAGCGAACCGAGAAGGCCCGCCTGCGGCACAACACGTTGCACCCATTGACCGATAAAGGAGAAGATCACTTTCAGCACGCCGATCATCACCATGGTTGCCATGCCGATATACCACGTCATCATCGCGGCGTCATGCTCCGACATTCCTTCGGCTTTTAATCCGACAAATGCCGGACCGAGGACGACAAGCGCAATGCCGATGGTCGACGGCGTATCGAGTCCGAGCGGCATCGCAGTGACGGTTGTGTTGCCGGTCTTCTTCGCGAGCCGGAATGCCATCCAGGTGTAGACGATGTCGCCGAACAGCACGCCAAACGCGGTTCCCGGGAACATCTTCGTATACACGATCTCCGCGGGGAATTTGAAGACGAAGACCAGAATGCCGGCAAGAAACGAGAGCACGGTGAGGTTGTCGAACATGAGACCAAAGAAACCGTTCAGGTCCCCAAGGGCAAACCATTTGTAACGTTTAGTCGAATTGTTCATGCGATGATCTCTTGTGAAAGGCCTTGACGGCTCCCAGAACAGAACACTGAATACACAGATGCTACGAGATTTCCACAGACAAATAACAATATCATAAAATTATCATCTGTGAAAGTCATAATCATCATTGTCGTCTGAGTTCAAATCATTGAATTATCCCTCAACTCACAAACATACCAGCTATGGATGCAGTCATCCAGGTGGCGATGGTGCCTCCGAGGAGCGCCCGGAAGCCCAGTTTTGCAATGTCCGCACGCCGGTTTTCGGCCAGGGGGCTGATGCCGCCGATTTGGATCGCGATTGACGAAAAGTTCGCAAAACCGCATAGCGCATACGTGGCAATCACGATGGCTTTGTCCGAGAGCTGATGGCCCCCAACGACGTCCGCCATTTGAGAGTAGGCAACGAACTCATTGAGCACCAGTTTGATCCCCATCAGACTTCCGACATTCAGAGCGTCTCCCCAGGGAACGCCGATTGCGAAGGCAATGAATTGAAACACCAGTCCAAACAGAAGCTCGAGCGACAAGGGCTTGCCGAAGTTGGCCTGACATACGGCACTGAGTCCGGTCGTATCGCCGAGCAACCCGAGCAGGAAGTTGATCAGGGCGATGAACGCAATGAACGCGATCAGCATGCCGCCGACGTTCAGTGCAAGGCGGACGCCATCTGACGCGCCCGAAGCCGCGGCTTCGATAACGTTTGAATATGTCTTCTCGATTTTGAGTTTCACCGTCCCCATCGTAAGCGGCTCTTCCGTCTCCGGCATGAGCATCTTTGCCACGACAATCGTCGCTGGTGCCGCCATGATAACAGCAGCCAGCAAATGTCCAGCGAAATAGATCTGTGATGCATCAACACCGAGAGCATACGATTTCGCGTACGCGGCGCCAAGGAGCGTGTAGTATGCGATCATCACGCCGCCGGCGATGTGCGCCATACCGCTGACCATGATCGTGTAGAGCTCAGACTGCGTCATCTTCGCGATGTACGGCCGGATCACCAGGGGAGCCTCGGTCTGACCGATGAACGTCGCCGCCGCAACGCAGAGAGACTCCGCTCCGCTTGCCTTCATGAATTTGGCGATGACCCATGCCATGCCCTGCACAACACGCTGCATGATTCCGAGGTGATAGAGAATCGCCATCAGCGACGCGAAGAAAATGATTGTCGGAAGGACCTGGAAGGCAAAGAAAAATCCAAGGCTTCCGCCTTCGCCGGGAGATGTGGCGAGCGATCCGAACACAAACTGGGCTCCGTTCAGCGCGAAGGCGAACAGGCGGACGAACGCCCGGCTGATTGCATCGAAGATGTCCCGTCCGATGCTGGTCTTCAGGACAAAGAGTGCAAAGAGAAACTGGAGACCGAGTCCCACACCGACGAGGCGCCAGTTGATCGCACGCCTGTTGGCTGAGAATGCGAACGCGAGAGCGGTAACGATGACGAGGCCGAGAAGACCTCGACCGACCGATGCAACATCCATAGGGCTCCCCGGGAATGGAAAGGAGTGAGCGAACCGAGCTTGCAACGGCGCAGCTCCGTTCGATGAACGAGCAACTCAGATGGCGGAAAAGGTAGAAAGAATTCGAGAAAAAGGGAAGCAAGGAGTTTTCGATGCCGTAGAGTCCGATCCGAGATCGGACTAGGGGATATTGATCAGAAGACCGATCCTCGATCGGACCACATGGAGCGGAGAATATCCGTGGTGCTGCGGGAAGATGGAAGAGTGGAATTCTCCACCCGAGTAACAGTACAAATAGGTTCGCATCCTGAGCGTGTCCCGATCTCTTAAATCGGAACGAGTCGAATCCTTCGACCGCTCCCTCGAACAGCTCTAGAATGCTCAGGATTCGATCCTGAGGGATCTCGAAGGATCGAAGGATGGGATGATGGGCTTGTAGCAAGGGGTATGCACAGTGCCGCCGGGTGAGGAACTCTCCGGCGAAGACTGCGGGGTGGCGATGCCGAGCGGTTCTACTTCAGCTTGTCAGCAATTTCCTCGAGGAGCTCCTTCACTTCAATCATCTCGGCGCGCATTTCTTCATCCTGGATCTTCTTCTTCTGAGGAACATTCAGAAGCTCAAGCTGCTCCGGCGCGTCGGTTTCGGGCACGTACTCTTCGAGCACCTTCTTCGCGCCCTCGATCGTATACCGCTCATCCCGGAGGAGTTTCTTGATGTAGAGAATCAGCTTGATGTCTTTGTTTGTGTAGATCCGGTTGCCGGCGCGGTTCTTGGCGGGCTTCAGCTGAGGAAATTCCGACTCCCAGTAGCGGAGCACGTACTGCTCGAGGCCTGTAATGGTGCTGACTTCGCTGATCGAGTAATAGAGCTTCTTAATGCCGATGTGCTTCATACCAGGTTCCCTGATCCGTGAGGAGTCTTGAGTGCCTTCCGCACACAAAGATAGAGAAAAGCGGATTGACTTGCAATCAGAGGGGCTCCCGCCGCAGGCTCACTCCTGCCTCTCTATAATGGCAAACGCCACGACCGTGTTCTCTGTGTGGGAAAGAGAGACATGCACCTTGCATTGGGCCAGCTGGGAGGCAACATAGTCGTGCAGAACAACCTTGGGCGCGCCGGACGCTTCGTTCACGACCTCCACGTCACGCCAGCGGAACTGTCCGCTCCACCCCGTCTCCATGGCCTTGCTCACCGCTTCCTTCGCGGCGAATCGCGCAGCGAAATGCTCATGCGGTTTCTTCTTCGACTTGCAGTAGGCCACCTCTGTATCGGTGAACATCTTCTTGACCAGCGCAGGTCCCCACGCCTCGATCGCCGTCTTCATGCGCTTCACATCGACAACGTCAACACCGATACCCAGGATGGCACCCATCGTCATGCATTCCTGTTCAATTGTCTCACGATGTCGATGAGCTGTGTGATATCATCCACTTCATAATCGGCATGCGATACGACCGTACCGAACGTGTCTCCGTACCGCGCGAAGACCGTCTTCATCCCAACCTGGGCAGCTCCGACGACATCCCGCTCCGCCCAATCACCGATCATGAGCGCCTCCCCCGCCTGAATGTTCATCCGCTTCAGAGCTTCCACGAACGGCTCGGGATTCGGTTTTCGCATCTTGGTATCGTCGAACGTCACCACCGCATCGAAAAGATGATGAAGGTTCAGATAGCACAGCCTCAGCCATGCCTCGCGTCCAGGAGCATCGGAGACAACGGCAATTTTCAAACCCATTTTCACCAGCTGGACCAGCGTCAGATACACATGCGGGTAGAGGACCAGGGCCGCCTCGCGCGCACGCCGGTACGCGATGATGCCGGAGGCCAGTATCTTGTAATCGACCTTGCTGAATTCATTGAACAGCAGCTGATCAAACACATTCTGAAACTCGATGCCGCGCTCGGCATAGATGGCGTCGATGCGTTCGCGTATCTCCTCGTGTGTCAGCGGAAGTCCGGCATCGCGCATGGCGTGGATCGCCGCGTCGACAGCCTGATTCTTCATGGCCATGAAGTCCACGAGCGTGTTGTCGAGATCGAAGATGACGGCTCTAATCATGGCTTCCGGGCTTCCTTGTACCTGTCAGCAGTCAGCGATCAGCTTTCAGCGTTCAGCTGTTGTAGCATCTGTCGTCTTACCATCATTGCACCATCTGCGCACTTACTTCTAACGTCTTACCATCAAAGCGCACTCCGCGCCCCTACTTCTTCCCCGCCGCCTCAATCAGGAATTGCACCGCAAGCAGATAACTCATTGCGCCAAAACCAGCCACGACTCCCTTGCAGACCGGTGCAATCACAGATTGATGCCGAAATTCTTCTCGCGCATACACATTGGTCATGTGAACTTCGACCACGGGGATTTTCAGAGTGGAAATTGCGTCGCGAATCGCATACGAGTAGTGAGCATACGCTCCGGGATTGATCGCCAGGCCGTCGAATGCTCCATCGACCGCCTTGTGGATGTGATCGATCAGCGCCCCTTCACTGTTCGACTGAAAGTACTCGAAGACCACATCGGGAAATCTCTTCTTCAACTGGTTCTCGATGTCCCAGAATGTCGTCGTGCCGTACAGCGACGGCTCGCGCTTCCCGAGCAGATTCAGGTTTGGTCCGTTCACCACCATGATTCGCATACGCGCTCCGATTGATCGTGACTTCCGTAGAGTCCGATTCACGCCCGGCTTGTTCTAAGAACAAATCGGACGTTGCTTGTCTCATGCTATACAATCTTGACGACGACGATCGTCATGTCATCGTGCTGCTTTGCCTTTCCGACAAACTGCTTCATCTCGGCGAACACGCCGTCCATGATTTCCGCGGCGCTCCCGTGCGCGTACTTCTGGACGGTCTGACACAAGCGATCCTCCCCGAACTCCTCCATGGTCTTGTTCATGGCTTCGGGGAAGCCGTCGGTATAGAATACGAAAAGGTCTCCGGATTGGAAAGGGATCGTCACTTCCTGGATGGATTTCGAGAACGTTTCACCCGGATCGAGTCCCAGCGCAAGACCCATCGGATTGACCACCTGCACCTGATCGGCCTTTGTTTTCCGCATGATCACCGGATTGTGGCCCGCCCTCGCCAGTGTCAGCAGGCTCCTTGCTGTGTCGAAGACTCCATAGACCATGCTGATAAAGACGCCGCGGTCCACATTCTCGTAGAAGAGCTTGTTCACCTGCGAGAGGACCACGGAAGGCGAACTTGAAACCTCCGCCAGGGCATGGACAAACCCTTTGGTGAGCGTCATGAAGAACGCGGCCTGGGTACCCTTACCCGAGACATCGCCGACCACGACACCCAGCCGCTTCTCTTTCAGGTTCAGAAAATCATAGTAATCTCCGCCTACTTCAAGCGCGGGCGCGCAACGGGAAGCGATGTCGAGCTCGACGACCCGCGGATTCGCTTTCGGAAGGAAACTCATCTGCACACTGCGGGCGATTTCGAGCTCCTGTTGCAGCCGCTGCCGCTCTGTGATATGGCGTGCAAACGCCGGCATGATGTCGTCAAACTCCGTCAATTCCTTCTTCTTTGTCAGCAAGGCAAGCCCGGTCAGGACGATGAGGCCGAGGGCCGAAGTGGCAATGAAGCCGGAGAGCACGTAGGTTTGGTGGCCCGAGACAATCAACGGACCCGCCTCCCCCAAGACCGTCACGGTGTAGAGCGCCAGGAATGTCACCAAAGCATCGTAGCGGTAGAAACTCCACACGATGATCACCGAGACAATGACATCGATGAGGTACCCAATCCACAACGGCGACAGATGCTCTTGCGAGGTCACCGCAATAACCAGGGCACCCAGCACGACGAGGAGAACAGGCGACGTAATTCGTCTACGAAGAAACGACAGGGAGAAGAGAATCACCAGCGAAAGCTTGTACGCGTTGGCGCTCACGCCGTGACCGAGCACGTAGATCCACGTGGCGAAGGAGCCAAAAATCTGATTGACGCTTTCTCCTTCGCCCATTGACACAGAAGTATGAACGAATTTACCGGCCACAAACGACAGCAGCAGGTTCACCGCGAATCCGGCTGCGCCGATGGCAATCCCTCGCACGGCGGCTTCTCCCACCCTCGAATGAACGCCGTACCCCTTGGAGAGAAGATCGAACGGAATGAGTTTTTCCTTCCAGGTTTCACGCGTGATCGATTCGCCCACAGCCCAGACCAGCACAAGACCGCCTCCATAGAAGAGCGGTCCCAGAATGAGTGGAATCAGAATTTCCCATCCGGGATCGGAGCGGTACGAAAGATAGATCTGAAGCGCGAGAACCAACGAGGACACAATGGCGACAAACCCAGCAAGCCTGAAGCCGAGTTCGAACGATCTGAACCGTCGGAATGCCACAACGATCATGATCAGCACAATCACGGAATAACCAATCGGCAATACGACCTGCGAGACTTTTTCAACACTGGATCGCTTGAAAGCATCCGGCACAACGAGCTGTTCCTGGTACCGGGCGACTTCGTTCCCGACCACGAGCATGGTGATGGTGACCGGATTCTCGAGCTGCGGGGATTTTGTGTTCCAGACAAATTCATGGTCCACGCGGTTCTTCTGCTCGACGCGTTTGGATGCCGCAGGTTCCGCGGTGTCAGGGAGGTACGCGCTCGCCGATGCGTGTCGCCGAAAGAACGTCAGCGCGAGTTTCTTCGCCTCCGCATCGCTCAGACTGGGGAGGGCAATGCTGTCGGCCACCTTCCGTTCATACTCAATGAGCTTCCCGTCGAGGCTCAGGCGCGTGAAGATGGTGCCCTTCAGAATTTCAGAGACTTGTTCCGCTTGTTCCGACGTGTTTCTGCTCTCTCGCGATGAAGCACGGAACATCGACGTGCTTCTCCAGCCGACATCCCAGTAGTGCACCGGGATTCCACCGCTAATAAGCTCGTTTGTCTTCTCGATTCCGTTGAGCTCCACGATCTGCCGGAAGAGTGACTCGTTGGAGCGAAGCTGAGCCTGTGCCGAAGCTCCCTCGGTCACCACGCCGATGCTCGTGAGGAATTCCCGCGACCGCTCCTCAATTGCCGCGGCATCGAGTGGAAGACCGAGTCCGCCCAGCGGGTGCGACCGGGGAAAAAGAGTGAGAATGACAACGATGGAAACAGCGAGGACAATAAGGAAGGGAACCTGGTTTTTGATTTTCTCCATGACAGCGTGCTCCAAGAAACGTTCTGTTGCTACGCCGGAGTCAGGCGGTGAACACACACAGCGTGACTCCATCAACCGTAAAGTCCGATTCCCTCCTGTTTTGTTCTCAGGACTAATCGGACTCTACTGGAAGAAGCTCATCACTGCAACGATCCCGAAGACGATAATCAACAAACCCGATATCCGGTTGACCCATCCAAGGCCCGTCGAGTTGATCTTGTTCCGAAAGAGCGTCACGCCATAACTCAACAGGAAAAACCAAAGTGATGAACCCAGAAAGACGCCGGCAATAAGTGTGCTTGCGGAGCCGACGCTCAGCTCGCCGTTTCGAAGTCCAAAACCCGCGAAGACACCAAGAAAGGCGATGATGGTGAGAGGATTCGTCAGGGTCAAGAGGAAAGTCGAGACGAATGAACCGAGATATCCCCTACCGTTGGCCGGTTGCGATGCATCCGGCGGTTTGGCGATGAACGTCTTCACGCCGACGTAACAGAGAAACGCTCCCCCGATCAGGCGGATCCACATCTGCTGCGAGAGAAGGGTGTCCGAAATGATCGTGAGTCCGAACGCGGCGACAAACCCGTAGAGTGCGTCCGCCGTCGCCGCGCCGAATCCGACCACCATTCCCGAGAGGTGCCCCTCGGTGGCGGTCTTTCGGATACACAGGATACCGATGGGGCCGATCGGAAGCGCAAGGGCGAATCCGATGGCGATCCCTTTGAGCAAGAGCGTGTATTCCAACGGATGATCTCTCGAGGTTCTTGGTCTTCAAGAGTGAGGAGGGTCGCGAACTTCTGCTCAGCGAGCGGCGCGAGAAAGTTCTTCCTCAATATAATCACGAATTGCGGGCTTGAGATACCGATCTTCGATGCCTATTTCTGCAAGACCCTGGGCGAGGACAGAGGCTTTTCTGGCTGGAGGGAGCTTCTTGTTGACAACGATCAGGCGTTCTGTCTTGAGAACGCAGAACCCTCCTTCGAAATCTCCTTTCTCGTAGCGAACGGCAATACCGCTGTTGGCAGCGAGAGCTTCAAGTTCCTTGAGAATCTGTTCCTGGGTCATACTTTCTCACGTAACGCCTTCATACAGAGTCACTTCCGGTGCCGAAAAACATAGGAGAATTTACGCATAGTTTCAAGTCAAGTTTCGCGGTGAAACCGGTCGGCCGATTTTCTCCACCACACTTCGAGCCGGTCGCCGCTCCAGAAAGTGAACCACGCCAACACCGCACCGGCAATGAGATCGACGACGTAGTGATAGCGAAGGTAGACCGTCGCGACAATGAGGAGCGAGCCGAACGAGAGCAGGAACCATCGCGCCTTCAATTTGTACCGAAGCCCGAGCGTCATGACGATGATGGTCAGCTGCGTATGTCCACTCGGGAAGACATCGCGTTGAACAACCTCAACCGGATTCGGATGTGACAAGGGAATCGATTCCCCGGCATTGATGAAGGCACGAAGATATTCCGTCAGAAATACTCCGGGCAGATCGGTACCTAGCGAAGCAAAATCATGCAGCGTGAACCGTGGACCGACGCCCGGCAGTGCGAAGTAGCCGAGATACGAGAGGTAGAATCCGTAGACGATCAGGAACGCGGCCTTGTCGAAATCCTCGATTGCGTGGCGACGGTAGAGTTCAACGCCCAGGACGATAAAGAGGATGTAGTACGAGAAGTAGGCGACTTGAAGAATTTCTGTGAGGATCGGATTCGCGAAGCGGGCCATCCATTCTGTTGGATTGACACCGAACATCATCCTGTCGATGGAGATGAAGAACTGATCATAGTCCACGGGATGGATGGGCCGGACCATGAGATAGATTTCTTTGAAGATGAAGATGATGATGAAGTAGCAGTACCAGCGGTGGAGACCGATCATCAAACGCGTCTTCTTTGTCTCCGCCCCCCAGGCAAGCACAATGATGAGGGTGATAACCGCGATGTTCACGACAACGAGCATGAGCCACTGCTCGACGCGTGCATGGAATACGAGGTTAAGAGCAGTGATGAATGTGAGAAAAGCGATCGAGACAAGATCGGCGGGCGAAAGATGAGATATGGAGCGTTTCAGCGTCATAGAGAGAAAAAAGGGTGAACCTCAGATTGGCACACTGAGTTCACAGATGCTATGAGATATCCACAGATTAGATATTTTGAATTGTGGATTCCATCGTCTGTGGAGATCAGTATCATCAGTGTTGTCTGTGTGCAAATACCAGCCTATTCCGGAAGTTCTCTGAGCTGCCGGGTCAGCTCCAGGAAGTCCTCTACGACGAGGTTTTCCGGCCGGCGGCCCAAATCGAGCGAACACCCGTCTAACTGGTTGTCCGAAAATCCCATGAATCGCAGGCTGTTCCGCAGCGTCTTCCTGCGCTTCCCGAATGTGCCGCGTACGATGGCCCGGAAGAGCATCTCGTCAAAGGGCGGCAGATCATGGTTGAATCGGAGCCGGACGACGGCGGAATCGACGTCGGGACGAGGAAAGAACGAGTTCCGCGAAACCTTGAACAGCATCTCCGTCCTGGCGTAGAGCTGCAGATAGATTGAGAGAATCCCGTACGCCTTCGTTTCCTTGCGCGCCACGAATCGCTGAGCAACCTCCAGTTGTACCATGAGCGTTGCATCCTCGACATGTTCACGCGCATCAAAGAGCCAGAAAAGAATCTCGCTGGTGATATTGTACGGAATGTTGCCTGCCACCCGAATCTGTCCCTCCCGCGCAATCTCCGCGAGGGAGACGTTTCGAACATCGGCGTGAACAATCGTGATGGCGTCTCCAAACGAATTCTGCAGCAGGCGAATCGCGCGATCGTCGACTTCAATCACCGTGAGTCCCGCCGTGCGACCGGCAAGATGTTTCGTCAGCGCACCCTGCCCCGGACCGATTTCCAGGAGACGGTCGGTCGGGCGCAGCTCAAGGCTTTCGACGATGTTGCGGGCAATGTTTTCGTCACGAAGAAAATGCTGCCCGAGAGATTTTTTTGGAGGAAGCATGCGAGAGACCGGGTCAATATACAGAACGCATCCCCTATTTTCAACGAAACGGCTGGTCCGTTGCATTTCGGACTAATTTGCGTTACTTTCACTCACGTTTATTGACACCATCGTATGCCAAAGACCACACCAACGCGCCCAAAACCAAAAACCAAAACGCAACGAGCGACGCCATACCTCTCCGTTGTCGTTCCTCTTCTTGACGAGGAAGACTCGCTGAAAGAACTCTATCAGCAGATCATTCACTCGGCGGGCTCACTGGGAAAACCGTTCGAGATCATCTTCATCGATGACGGCAGTACCGACAACTCCTACGGTGTGCTGCAGGAGCTTCATGAGTCTGACCCGCGGGTGAAGGCAGTCCGATTCCGCCGAAATTTCGGAAAATCAGCGGCACTTTCGGTTGGATTCCACGAAGCACAAGGCGAAGTCGTCATCACGATGGATGCTGATCTCCAGGACGATCCTGCGGAGATCCCGTCACTCATCGAGACGCTAGAGAAGGGCTACGATCTTGTTTCCGGGTGGAAGCAGCGGCGGCACGACCCGCTTTCCAAGACCATCCCATCCCGGCTCGCGAATTCCGTCACAGCGATGATGACAGGCATACCGATTCACGACATGAATTGCGGCCTGAAGGCATACCGGAAGGAGGTCGTCAAGAACATCAATGTGTACGGCGAGCTCCACCGGTACATTCCTGCTCTTGCACACTGGGCCGGATTTCGCGTCGGCGAAAAGGTTGTGCAACATCATCCCAGGAAGTACGGCCATACAAAATTCGGCATCAGCCGTCTCTCGCGCGGATTTCTCGACCTGCTGACCGTGCTCTTCACCACCCGGTACATCCGCCGCCCCCTCCACCTGTTCGGCGTCTGGGGATTGATTTCGTTCATGATCGGTGTTTTCATCGACGGCTATCTTTCCATCGAGTGGTTCTTCGGAAGAACTTCTCTCAGCAACAGACCATTGTTCCTCGTCGGGATCCTGTTCATCATTGTCGGCGCCCAGTTCATTTCGTTCGGCCTCCTTGGGGAGATGATCAATCGCCAGCAGCGGGACGAGACGACCTACTCGATCAAAGAAACGCTCAAATAACGAAGCCTGGAAACCGACGTGATTCCGCTGAAAACTGACTGCCGGTTCTTTCGAGGCGACGTTCCCTGCAAACCGCACAAGCAATACGGCGTTCACTGCGTCGACACCGCCGGGACCGTGTGCCCGCACTACGACAGAATCACTTCGAATATTCTCATCATCAAGCTCGGAGCAATCGGCGATGTCATTCGCACAACACCGCTTCTGCGCAAGCTGAAAGCAACCTCTCCAAACGCCCGTATCTGGTGGCTGACACTTACGCCGGAGATCCTCCCTTCTGTCGTCGACGAACCCCTCGGTTTTACCCTCAAGAATATCGTCGCGCTGCGTTCGATCCGGTTCGATGTTCTTTATAACCTCGACAAGGACAGGGAAGCGTGCGCGCTCGCAGAGCAGATTCAGGCAGATTCCAAGAAGGGATTCCGGCTCATCAACGGGATCATTTCCCCTGGTGATGCAGCCTCTGGGGACAAGTACCTTACAGGTATCTTCGACGATCTGAGTCAGGCGAACAGGAAGAGCTATCCGCAGGAGATTTTCGAGATGTGCGGCTTCGCTTTCAGCGGCGAGCGCTACATCATGGACAGGCCTGCGCCGCCGGCAACGCCGTGGAAAATCAACAAGCGCAAAAAGGTCATCGGACTGAACACAGGTTGCGGCGGACGCTGGACATCGCGTCTGTGGGACGACAAGAACTGGGTTGCTCTCGCGCGGGCGCTCAGGAAGAAGGGTCATGAAGTCGTGTTCCTGGGCGGCGAACTGGAACACATCAAGAACAGGAGACTTGCCCGCAGTACGAAAGGGAAGTACTTCGGCCATTTCCCTCTCCAGCAGTTCATCGGGCTCGTCGATCAATGCGACCTCGTCGTCACCGGCGTCACGATGGCGATGCACTTGACGATCGGCCTCGGAAAGAAAATCGTACTGTTCAACAATATCTTCAACAAGTACGAATTTGAGCTCTACGGACTCGGCGCGATCCTCGAACCCGACAAGCCGTGCCGCTGCTTCTACCAGCCAACCTGCACGAACGAGACGTATCGCTGCATGGAGCATCTCCCGGTGAAACGTGTCCTCGATGCATGTGAAGAGTTGCTTCGCTCATAGCGCGCAGGCATGGGAGCGAGGAGAGCGCCTTTGACCAGAACCTATCTCAAAAATGAAGAAAAGAATCACGCAAACCCCCGCCAGAACGCGTGGCGGGCTGGCGCCAAGTCGCCGAGAGTCAATCAATCTGAATGGCCTTTGCGTCTTTGCGGCTTTGCGTGAGGATTTTTGAGATGACTTCGAGTTGCCCGCTTTGTCAGAACGAATCCTCCCGCGATTTCCCGATCTACTACGAATTCCAGCAGAAGCGGTACCAGGCCCGGCAGTGCACCCGTTGCACCTTCGTGTTCCTCGATCCCCGTCTGACGGCAGAAGAGCTTCGCGTTCTTTACAGTGACGAGTACTTCCTTCATGACGGCACAGACTTCGGAGCACATTCTGCCTCCGATTACCAGACAGCGGCCATCAAGGGTTCCGTCAAGTTTCCCGAAATCCTGAGTTGGATTCGGCGTTACAAACCGACGGGTGAGTTTTTTGAGATCGGATGCGGAATGGGCTACTTCCTCGACTATGCACGCCGGCAAGGATACCATGTCAGCGGCATCGAATACGCCGATCTCGGTGTCAGGGCTTGCCGCGAAAAGTTCGGGCTCAATGTACAGCAGAGCTCGCTTGAAGAATTCGCGCCTCCTTCCCTTCAGTACGATATCATCTTCATGGGAGACGTTCTTGAGCACCTGGTGCAACCGTTGGAAATGCTGAGCAAAGCGCAGAGAATGTTGAAACCGGCGGGCATCATCGCGCTGGAAATTCCTTCAATGTTCAACAGCCTTGCCGGCCGTACTGCAATCGCAGGATACCGGCTCCTCAATATTCAGAAGAAGATCGTGCTGCCACCATACCACGTAAACGAATTCACGCCGGCCACACTTCGCTCGATCATTCTGAAGGCGGGATTCAAGGACGCGGTCATTGTGCAACGGATAAAGCCGCCGTCGATGATCACACTCAGGGGAAGCATGTTTGAGAGAGCGGCCAAGAAAATTCTCCATTATCCCAACTACGGACTGACGAAGTCCCTCGGCATCCTCGGCGACCGCCTCCTCGGCATCGGGATCAACGCATAACGCCATGGCAAAACAAACCAGACAGACCGCCCTTCCACAGACATCCCTTTTCCCGTTCTTTCCGGAGACGGTAAACCATCGGTATGCAGGCGCAGCACTCGCAGTGCTGTACTTCGTCCTCATGCTCGTCGTGGGTCTCAAGTACCACCTGGTGGGCGACTACAACGTGGAGACCGACTTCTACTGGAGCTACGTCCCTCAGGCGCGGCACATCCTCGAAGGAACGATACCGATCGAGGACTAC
>Ga0233425_10007107_pt1 | contig 15964 bp, 13 predicted proteins | sample Watercolumn_Towu_2_FD_181712 | JGI IMG/M metagenome (GOLD analysis project Ga0233425, IMG submission 181712) | Freshwater microbial communities from Lake Towuti, South Sulawesi, Indonesia - Watercolumn_Towuti2014_140_MG | ecosystem: Environmental > Aquatic > Freshwater > Lake | place...
GAGCCTGCTCAGCGCTGCTGCAGCCACTTCTCGATGCGGGAGCGCTCCACCTGCCAGCGGCCGTCGTCGGTCCGCAATTTCAGGAAATCATGATACAAGGTGCGCATGATTTGTTCAAGGGTTCCCAGGAGGTCGAACCGATCGACCACGGCCTCGAATTCCGTGTCGGTCAGCACTGCAGGGACCTTCACCGAGCTGAATGCGAAACTCGGTGCCGAGAACTGGAAGTCCCACCTCTTTCCCTGCCAGGAGATCGAGATGCGGGCATTGTCGAGCTGCTTGCCCATGCGGAGCGCAACCCCAGCTTCTTCCCCCTGCGCCGGGCTCTCCCCCTTGAGGATGTTCATCTCGCGGCCTGCGAACGGGGCCACCAGCGTGAGCCGGTCCTCGATCCAGAGCTCGATTCGCCCGAGCTCGCAGTCGATCTGCCCCTCGTTGGCCAGGCTTCGATACATGAGCCAGGTCAGGAATTCATTTCCGAACTGCCGGGTACCTTCGATCCGTTTGGTGAGCTCCATGGTGGCCTCCTACGCTTCCGAAGCGAAGCTGGCGGGGGGTAGGTCCATAAGTCCGTCGGCTGCTTCCTCGCCCAGCAGCTCTCGGGCCACCGTGTAGGGGCTGTCCGGTACCATGGAGAGCCCGAACGTCTCGTGGAACAGGTCCAGGAAGGTCTGCACCGCGGACTTGGACCGGCCGAAGAACCAGAGCCTCCCCGTGGCCGCGTTGTACCCCATGTCGAACAGCTTGATGGACGGCAGCATCTTGCGGGACATCTCCGCGACGAGATCCTCCCGCATTCTGGCCACTTCATCCTTCGAAATGGTCTCCTTGCCCGATTCCTGCATGGCCGCCTTCACCCGCCGGCCAAGGTGCAGCTTGACCTGCGAGGCCGGAACCGTGATGCTGTCCACCCGCATCGTCAGGCACACCATCGACTCGCCGAAGAAGAAGTTCGATTTGCTGAAGTCGGTCGCAAACGGATCCTGGCAGCGGACCCACCCGAACGACTGCTGCCGCCCGGTCGCAGGATCCAGGTCCTGGAACCGGAACCTCGTCAGATTCTCGACGACTGCATCCCAGTCCTCGACCTTCCCTTTCACGAAGAAGCCGAGCGGGGACATGCGCCCAGTCAGCGCACCCATGAGCCACCTCCTTGTCAGGCAGATCTTGCGACCTGCGATTGCCTCGAGTCGAGCACGATCGTCACCGGTCCCCGGTTGAGCAGCTCGACATCCATCATCGCACCGAACACCCCTTCCTGCACCCCGATGCCCAAACCCCGTGCCGCTTCCACGAAGCGCCTGATCAACTGGACCGCCTCATCGGGCGGCATGGCCTCGAAAAAGGACGGGCGCCGTCCCTGGTTCGTGTCCGCCAGGAGGGTGAACTGGCTGACCACGAGCAGGGCACCGCCCACGTCCAGGAGCGACCGGTTCATCTTGCCCTGGTCATCTTCGAAGATGCGCATCCGCACGATGCGGTCCGCCATGGCGTCGGCATCTTTCGGGAGGTCACCCCGGGCCGCGCCGAGGAGCACGAGGAGCCCTTCCCCGATGGCCCCGGTGACGTGCCCGTCCACCGTGACGCTTGCCCTTGCCACACGTTGAAGCACCGCCTTCATGGTCTACCGTACCGGCCTTGATTGACGTTCCAAGCGTCCCTGCTGGAAGGGGAGATCACTCGTTGCTGAAAACCACGATGTCACTGAAGAGCTCGTCGAGGAGCTTCTCCACGTCCGGGGCCGTCTTCTTCAGGCCCACGGCCAGCTCCTGCACCAGGAGCTGACGGGCAAGCTCGAGCATCTTGCGCTCCCCGAACGACAGGATCTTGCGCCCCTTGAGCACCGAGAAGTCGCGCATGACCTCGGCAAGCTGCAGCGGGCTGCCGCTGCCGATCTTGTCCACGTAGCGCCGCGACCGCCGGTTCCAGGTCTCGTTCTCGAAGACGAGGTCCCGCTGGCGCAGCACACCGAGCACCTCCTCGACCTGCGGTTTCGTCATGACGTGTCGCAGCCCGACGCTCTCCTCCTTGCCGATTGGCACGAGGATCTTCTTCTGAGAGTCGAGCACCTTCAGGACGTAGAACACGTGCTGAATGCCGTCGATGTCGCGGGTCTCGATGGCGGTGATCTCGGTGACCCCCTGTGCAGGATACACAACCAAGTCGCCGACCTTGAACCTCACCTGGCAACCTCCGGGCAGGTTATACCGACCTTGCGGCTATCTTACAGCGTTCACGGAAGAGGGGTCAAGGAGGAATTTCTACCCGATTCCTGGGGGAGGTCGAGATGGAAGGTCACCCCATCGCCGGGACGGTTGTCGAACCAGATCCGGCCGCAGTGCTCCTGGATGATCCCGTAGGCCACGGACAGCCCCAGGCCGGTTCCGAGCTCCCGCACCTTGGTCGTGAAAAAGGGGTCGAACACCCGGGATTCGTATTCCGGCGGAATCCCCCCCCCGCTGTCTGCCACCGAAATCCGAACCCAGGGGGCCCCGTGCTCCTCGAAAACCGAGGCTTCGATGCGGATCCTCTTGTTCGGGTGCCTGCCCGGAAAGCGGGAATCGAGAGCATCCCGGGAATTGGACAGGAGGTTCATCAGGACCTGCTGGAGCGGCTGGCTGCAGCACCAGAGAACCGGAGTTCCCTCCGGGATTCTGGTTTCCAGCTCGATGTGGCTGGTGCGCAGCAGGGCCCGGACGAGGGAGAGGGTGCTTCCGACCAGCTCGTCGACCCGGACCAGTCCCGGACCGGTCCTGTCCTGGCGGGCGAACCGCATGAGGTTCTTGATGATATGCGCTGCCCGCTCGCACTCGTGGATGATCCGTTCGGAGTACTGTCGGACTCTGGCCGGCGATTCGGCTTCGTCACTGGCGAGCTGGCCGAAGTTCATGATCACGTTGAGGGGGTTATTGATCTCGTGGGCCACACCGCTGGCCAGGGTGGCGATGGCCTCCATCCGCTGCTGGTGCCTGGCGACGGCCTCGAATCGGAGCCGCTCTCTCTCGGCCTCGCGGATTTCGGTCAGGTCGTGCGCAAAACCGAGGTAACGGCCGTCGGGGAACTCCACGGCCAGGACGCTTGCCTGCCTCAGCTCGCCGCCGGCGTGCCGGTAGGTGAATTCGCCGCTGAACCCGTTGATCGAGGGGAATCGGTGGAAATGGTCCTTCCAGTCCATCGGGGTCTCGGTCGGGACGAGGTCGAGGAAGCTCATCGACAGGAGCTGCTTCTCGGTGTAGCCGGACATCCGCCGGCCCGCGGCATTGACCTCTAGAAACCGGCCCTCGGCATCGGTCACGAACACCCCGTACGGGGCTTTGCACACGTACTCCCGGTATCTGGATTCGTCGTGAACCGCATCGAGCATGTTGAAGTCCATCCCACGCCTCTTCGCATCGTCACAGTGAATCGTAGTATCTGACGGGTCGGGGCGTGTCAAGCGAAACGGCGTGGTACCTGACCGGCCAATTCGTCGACAACTCCACGTCCAGCGCTCCAACCCCGACGGGAAGAGGTGTTGAGGGCCCCCGCTGCTTACCCCCCCGTCACCACCCGCTCCAACTCCTCGGGTCGATACGGCTTGCGCAGCACGTCGACGAAACCGAAACGGGCGGGGTCGGAGAACACTTGGTTGTCCGCGTAGCCGGACGAGGCGATGATGCGGGCATCGGGGTCGAGGAGGAGGATTTCGTGGGCAACGTCCACGCCCCCACGACCGCCGGGGAGCGTCAGATCCAGGATGACGGTGCGGAAGCGGTTGCCCCGGGCCAGCGCCTCCCCGTACTCCCGGATGGCCTCGTCCGCTGTGGTGGCACCGACGGCCCGCACTCCCAAGCCATCCAGCATCTCCAGCAGCACTTCGAGCACCCCCTCTTCGTCATCCATCACCAGCACGGGGCCGGCGGGCTGGCCGCCGGAGGGCGGTTCCGTTGCGGTCGGCAGGAGGACGCTGTCCGCTGCCGGGAGCCACACGTGGAACGTCGTGCCCTTGCCCGTCTCGGATTCGAGCGTGATGAGCCCTTCGTGGTTCCGGACGATGGAATGTGCGGAGGTCAGCCCCAGGCCGGTCCCATCCGGCCTCGTCGTGAAGAACGGCTCGAATACCTTCTCCGCCAGTTCCGGAGGAATGCCGACGCCCGTGTCCGCGATCTCGATGTGCACATACCGTCGCCGGGCATCGAGGCCGGCAGCGTCCATGCCTGCCGGGACGTTCCGGGCGCGGACCTGGACCGTGCCGCCGTTGGGCATCGACTGGTGGGCATTCAGCACCAGGTTCTGGACGAGCTGGCTGATCTGGCTGCGGTCCGCTTCGACCGGCCACAGGTCGGACGGCAACTGGAAGTTGCAGCGCGAGGCGGTCCCATGCAGCACGAACGTAGCGGAATCCCGGATGACCTCCAGGATCGAAGCCGCCTTGCGCACCGGCGCCCCACCGCGCGAAAACGTCAGGAGCTGCGAGGTCAGCGCCGTGGCCTGGTTGATGGCCTCCTCGGCCTGCCGGAGGTGCTGCGCTTCGGGGCTGGCAGGTGACAGGCTCCTCCGGGCAAGGACCACGTGTCCCAGGAACGCCATGAGGATGTTGTTGAAGTCATGGGCTATCCCCGCGGCCAGCGTCCCGAGCGACTCGAGCTTCTGGCCCCGGAGTGCCAGTTCCATGGACGCCTCTCTCTTCCGGCGCTCCTCGAGGAACCGGGCGAAGAAGAAACCCAGCGTCAGGTCGATCAGCGCAAACGACCCGAGCACGTTGAGGCACATGAACCAGTCACGCCACTCCAGCGGAATGGGCCAGGTACGTTCCAGCCTCACAGCGCCGCTGGCCGCCAGCGCCACCTCGATGAAGAACCCAACAGTGTAGATCCAGTTGAATGGTGCCCGAAGGAAGACCAGCCCTCCGACGGGCGCCACGATGCCGTACAGGACCCAGGCACCGGATTCCTGGAAGCCGCCCAGCAGCAGGTTGTTCAAGAAGGTCACAGCAAACACGGCCAGAATCTGCGAGTGCACGATGAACAGCTGCCACCGGGGCCGCAGGTAGAAGAGCACCAGGGTGGCAATCGTGAACGCCATGTACGTGGTTTCGGCCACCAGCGGCCCGACGAGCCCGAAAACCGCATAGATGGTTGCGTACATCAGCACCGATGCCAGGCCGGCCCAGAGGAGAAAACCCAGCAACCGCCTCTGCTGCTGCTGCACGCTGTCCCTGGCATGGTGCATGGCGGTCGACCTCCGGGCTCAGAAGGAGTACTTCATGTCGAAGTAGGCGGCATCGTTGCGGTCGAAAAGACCCGCAGGACCCATGTCGTCACCGCCGGGCAGGACCTCGGCAATCACGGCCCCGATTCCGATCTTCAAGGTGTCCAGCGCCTTCCACGAGACCTTCGGGAAGAGGAACAGGTTGCGCATGTTCAGCTCCATCATCCCCGCAAGCTGGAACTCGAGCTGGTCAAAGTCGAGAAAGCGCAGGTGCGAGGCCGCTGTCAGCATGTACAGGTCGCTGCCGAGGATGAAGACCTTTTCCCCCTTCTCCAGGTCGAGCACGTGGAAGTGGTAGAACTCCAGCATCACGTCGAACCAGGTCGACCGGTTGTAGTCGAGCCCGACGCTGTAGGAAATCGTCGGTTTCGAGGCCGGTGCCGGAAAACCCTCCGAGCTTTCGAGAAACAGGGTACGGGACGGGCTGAATGCCGCGTCTGCCTTGAGCCCGACCCGGGAAAAGAGGATGGTCGACAGGGAGAGGCCCACGGTCTGCTGCCGGCGATAGGACGTGTTGAAGATGTCCGAGACGGACAGTCCCTTGAGATTCCCCTCCTCGTCAAAGAGAATCCGGTTGACCGCCTGCATGGCCTGCTGCAGGGCCTCCTGATCTTCGGCGCTGAGGGCCTCGTAATCCGCCATCATCTCGGGAACGCCTTCCAGCGTGCTGAAGTCCACCTTGCTGATCCCCTGGAGCACCTTGAGCGCGGCAGGATGCTGCGCGGCCAGGCTCTGGATGATGGCCAGATCCCCGAAGAACTGGCTGTTCACGTGGATCCAGGGCAGCTTGTCCCACCCGTAGAAGTAGATGGCCGACACGTCGATCCCCAGAAACGACGTCGCCACCCGCCCGCCCCACTGGCCGTTCTCCAGCGATTCCTCCGGCGGATCCGTGGCCAGGAGCAGCGGCTGCACCCGCTCTTCCAGCTTGGGGCTCAGCAGCCCGGATACCATGTCGTACATGCTGCTCATGCCCGCCAGCGAGGCAAATGCCGGGTTTCCGTACATCGCGCTCATCGGCGCCCAGTCCTGGCCGAACAGGTTGGTCCGGTTCGGTGCGAAGAACGGCTCAAAGACCGCGGACACGTTCACGGGACCGAACGAGCGATCCAGGTGCAGCATGAACACCGGAATGAGCGGCACCTCGAGGTCGTTGAACAGCCCCTCCCGGAAATCCTGGGGGTTGAGCACGTCGGAGGGCTTGTTGAACTCGCCGCTGCCCCACCGGACGACCTGGTTTCCCACCCGCACGTTCACGAAGTCGTTCGGGAGGTACAGGTACGCTTCCTGCAACTCCGCCTCATACTCCCACTTCACGTTGCGGCTGTTGAACAGGTACCAGTCCTCGTCGCCGGCATCCTCTCCCACGACGAAATGGGAAAAGCGGGCGGACACGAATGCCCGGCTCATGGACGGGGTCGTGACCTCGGCCGCCAGCCCCAGCTTGTTCCGCACGTCGAAGACGTCCTCGCGGTCCCCCTCGTGCTGGGTGTCGAATGCCCACTTGTCGTAGAAGTAGCCCTGTATGCGCCCCACGTACGGGCCGGAAGGAGTGTCCTCGATTTCGGGCGAGGAGAGGACCGTGGCCTCTTCGTCATCCTGTGCAGGCTTGTCGATCTCGGTGGCCTCGTCGTCATCCTGTGCGGGCCTGGTGATCTCGGTGGCCTCGTCGTCATCCTGTGCGGGCCTGGTGATCTCGGTGGCGTCGTCGTCATCCTGTGCGGGCCTGGTGATCTCGGTGGCCTCGTCCGGGTCCACGATCTGGGCGCTTGCAGGCCAACCCGCCAGGAGTGCGAACGCAACAGCGGCCGCAGCGGTGGTTCTACTTGTCCAGAGCGTTCTCATCGAACATCGCCTTGGGGAAGGACTTCTTCCGGTCGAGCGTCTCGAGCACCATCGTGGTCTTCGTGCCCTTCTTCACATTCTTCATCATCAGCTTGGTGACCGTGACCTCTCCCTGGAGCGTCTCGACTTTCTGGGCCACGAGCGTTTTGAGGTGTGCCCCCTTGCGGTCGTAGAAGTAGATCTTCAGAGGGAGGAAGTCCTTCTTGTCGATCCAGAGCTCGAGCTTGGAGTACTCGTCGTCCTTGTCCTTCGGGACCGCGTCGATGCGGAAGCAGTCGATGCCCGAATGCTGCTCGTCCGCCAGGCGGGTATGGTCGCCTTCTTCCATTCCCTTCTGCTCGAGGTCGTTGTAGGTGAAATCGGTGCCCATGAAGCTCTCGTTCTTCTCGCTTCCGGCGATGCGGCGCTTTTCCTTGAGCGCGGGCAGGTAGAGGTACTGGAGGTCGTCGCCGTCCTTGGCTTCCTTGGCCAGGAGGCGGGTTCCTGCGACGTCGGCAGGCTCGACAAAGGTGACCAGGGTCCAGCGGAGGTCGTCCACGGTGATGGAACGGGTTTCGACCGCGCGGACGCGCTCCTGCCCCTTGCTGTTCTGGATCGTGAGCTTGAGGCGGGCCTGGCCCATTCCGAACACGTTGTCCTTGGCCAGCACCTTGTCGACGATCTGTCTGGCGGTCAGCCCGTCATCGGGCGGTGAGGCCTGGGCGGTCGTGGAGATTGCAAACAGCAAGATCAGGGAGAACACGGTCAGAACGTGAGCTTTCACGGTGCACCTCCTGAGCGTGGTATATACCCCGAAACCGAGGCGATGGGAAGGGACAACGGGGGCGGAATTGGGGCTTGAAAAGCGGCTCCCCGGGGTATATAGATCCGCCCGGAACGAAGTCGGGAATCCGGCGCGGATTGATCGAACGGTTCAGAAGGCTGGAACAGGAGGTTGCCCATGGGTTCGGCCAGAGCGGTGGAGAGTATCGTGGTGGAAGTGGCCCCGGAGGAGTTCTACAAGATCCTCACCGGCTACGAGGAGATGCCCACGTTCATCGAGGGGTTGGACAAGATCCGGGTGGATTCCCGGGACGGGAAGTCGGTCGTGGTGACCTACTTCGTGACAGTGATGGCCCGGCAGATCCAGTACACGCTGCGGCTCACGCACGAATCGGAACGGGAGATCTCCTGGAAGCTCGTGTCCGGCGAGTTCATGAAGGAGAACTCCGGGCGCTGGCTGCTCGAAGAAGCGGGCAAGGGGCGGACCAAGGCCACCTACGAGCTGCAGATGGGGTTCGGGATGCTGGTCCCCGGCGCGGTCGTGAGCCAGCTCCAGAAGACATCTCTGCCCAAGATGCTGCAGCAGTACAAGGCCCACGCGGAAAAGAAGGCAGGGAAGTAGGGGCAGTGGGCCAGAGGCGCAGGAATGGAACTGGGACTGATCATAGTTGGCAACGAGATCCTGTCAGGAAGCGTGGTGGATACCAACACGAGCTTCCTGGCGAGGGAGCTGTTTGCCCGCGGGGCCAGACTCCTGGAAGTGGCAGTGATCCCGGACGACGTGGAGATCATCGCTGCCAGGGTGTGGGAGTTCTCGTCGAGGTTCGACCTGGTCGTGACGACTGGCGGCATCGGGCCTACGCATGACGACGTGACGTACGAAGGGGTCGCCCGGGCCTTTGGCCGAGGGCTAGGACTGAGGCCCGAGCTCGTTGCCATCGGGACCGGGAAGAAGTGGTGGAACGAAGCGGCAGCGGCCAAGCTCTGCCGGGTTCCCGAAGGGGCAGTCCTGCTCCCCGGGGGGCTCATTCCGTGGCCTCCGGTGATGGTCGAGAACGTCGTCATCCTGCCGGGGATTCCATCGCTGGTCGAGGGGCATATGCCCGCCCTGGCCGCGCTGCTTCCTTCCGGTCGTTTCTTCGTGCGTACGGTCCGCTGCTGGGGCCGGGAAGTCGACCTGGCCGATGCTGCCGCCGAGGTGGCTGCGGCGTTTCGCGGGGTCGAAGTCGGCTCCTACCCGATCCTGGCCAGGGACGGCGTGCCCGGTCATGTCCTGGTGAAGTTCACCGGGCTGGAGGAAGCCCTCGTCGTTCATGCCACCGAGCGCTTCCTCGCCGGACTTCTGCCCTCCATGCCCCGCGACCTGATCCCGTAAGGACCCGTGACGAAACAACTTGCTGCATTCGGCCGCCGCCCACGTTGCCACGCAACTCATTTCGTCGCGGGCCCTACGCGTCGCCGTCATCTACGGCACCACGAACTCGCCCACCTTCTTCCCGTCGCCGCCTTCCAGCATGTGCCGGTACAGCAATTCCCGCAGCCGGCTGCAGACCGGGTGGTCGGGCCGATAGACATTGACCTTCTCGTCGGGGTCGGCCGCCAGGTCGTAGCACCCCCAGTTGACCTTCTGCCGGGACGGCATGTAGAGGAGCTTGTGTCCTTCCGCCACGATCATGCGGTGTTTGGCCGCTCGGGCATCGGATTCGTAGTCGGGGTTGAAGTAGAGCTCGAAGGTTTCCGGAGTGAAGAGGAACAGCGACATCAGGTCCCCGAACCGAATGGAGCGGTCCAGGAGGAACTCCGTGTCGGGATCGATGAAGACCAGGCCCGATTCCGAGAAGATCGGGCGGTCGGCTGAAGGGACGAACCCGGGCTTGTCGGCCAGGTTCTCTGCGGTCATTTCCGCCGGAACGGGAAGACCGAGGAAGCCCAGCACCGTGGGAGCCAGCGACGTCATGGACACGGGGGCATCCACCCGGGCGGCGACCGGTTCGTCGGGTCGGCGGATCAGGAACGGAGTGGCCAGCGAATAGAGGCCGTTCAGCATGTCGCCATGTCCGTTGCCGAGGTCCCCTTCGTAGAGGTTCTCGCCATGATCCGCGGTGAGCACGACCAGTGTGTCGTCGAGCAGTCCGCTGTCTTCGAGCAGGTCCAGCACTCTTTCGACTTCGGCATCGGCCGCATCCACCGAGGCTCTGAAGTCGGCCCGGATCTGCTGGATGTCCTGCTGCGTGATCGAGTCCGCTGCGAGTCCCAGTCCCAGCTTGCAGAAGCGGTGCGGCCCGCTGTATCCGGGCGCCCGGTGGTTGCGGTAGTGCGGCCAGGATGCTCCGTACGGGAAGTGGGTCACGGAGTAGAACAGCACGGCCATGAATGGCCGGTCCTGCTCGCGGTCATCGAGCCAGGAGAAGAAGCGGTTGGTCAGCGCCCTGGGGTCGGCCAGGCGTTCGTGGCACCAGAAGGCCTCGTGGCGGTCCATGAGGCCGGTGGCCACGAGGTACGGGATCAGGTGGATGTGCATTTTCCAGACCCCCAGGCGCACGTTGGACTTGAGGGAGAATTCGGGTACCTCGACGTGGTCGAAGCCGAGGTCGATCCGCCCGAAGATGTCCCCCGCGAAGTCCGAGAACACGGCCGTTTCCCACCCCGCCTCGCCCAGCGTCGATGCCAGCGAGGTCCGGTGACGGGAAAGGAGCGAAGGCTGCGGGAACATGTGTCGGATGCCGTGCTGGGTCGGCTCCTGGCCGGTCAGCATCGATACCCAGGCGGGGAACGTCCGGGGGAACGGGGACACGGCCTGGCTGTAGGAGAGCGATTCCCGCATCATGCGGGCCAGCCCGTCCCCGGCCGCTCCCTCCATGTAGTCGGGACGGAGGGAATCGAGCGCCAGGATGAGCACGTTTCGCTGGCCGTTGCCCGTTCCGGGCGCAAACCGGATGGAATCGGGCAGGGAGATCCACTGCCACAGGACGATGAGCAGCGCCGCTGCCGAAAGCGCTGCCACTGCCACGGGGTGGCGGGTGACGGTTCGCCGACGGCGAGCAACCAGGAACAGGAGCGGAAACGACAGGAACCACAGCGAGCCGACCGCCTGGAGCAGCCACGGGGTCAGCAGCTCGGAGCCGATACGCTGGAACAGCGAAGGGAGGAACCCGGCATTGTAGAACTGGTCGATGAACAGGCGGGGATGCACCGCCATTCCGTACCAGAGGAACGTCGTGTGAACGGCAACGAGCACCGCCAGGATGGCCGCCACCGCCAGTCTACGGGACGAGCCGGGGCGCAGCGCCCGGGCCAGCAGGAAGACGAACAGCCCCACGCAAAGCCCGATGGCGATGCCGATGGCTGCATAGATTGACAGGATGGCAAGCTCCTGCACGATGACCGTGTCCAGGAACATCCGGACCACGCGGTCTTGGATCCTCTCGTCGCGCACGCCCATGTACTCGAAGCCTCCGTACTGGAGCACCGAGAGGACGAACAACCCGATGTAGAACCCGAGCCCGATCCCGGCACCGGACAGGAGTCCGAAGCGCAGGGAGAAGCCGTGAGGTCGAGTCTGTTGCGCCAAAGGGGAGCCTCAGTCCGCATCCGGCGGATCCAGGGGACGAACATCCCCGTCCGCGGCGTAGCCGGTGCGGCCATCGGACATCTGGAGCTTGAAGAAACCGTTCTCGTTGTGCAAGAGGATCCGCACCTCCAGCCCTTCGGGGAGGGGGCGGAACGGGGCGTCCTCCGACGGAGCATCGAGCAGACGGGCCTCCTGCGAGGTGACGATCCCGAGGTGGCACGTACGTTCGGCAGCGGCCTGGCCGAAGTAGAGCACGGCCGCCAGCAGCGCGGGTGCGGCCACGGACAGCAGCAGGATGCGTCCAATCGTCGCCACCCGGGCATTCCGGGCAAATGTCCAGAGGAACAGGGCCACGAAGAGGGCCGTGGACAGCACCAGGAAGGTCACGAGGAGCACCGTGCCGTTGACCAGCGTGAACAGGGCGTAGGTGATGCCGTGGCTCTCGTCATAGCGGAGGATCCCCTTCTCGATCTTCTTTTTGTTCTTCTCGATGAGGGCCTTCTTCGTGATTCCCAGGTTCCGGCCTGCCCGGCTTGATACCTGCGGATCGTCGGACCGGGCCGCCATGGCGAAGTGCCAGACGGCCTCCCCCAGCTTCCCTTCCCGGTAGCGGCAGTTGCCCAGGTTGAAGACCAGCGGAGGCGAGAGTCGGCCTGTTCCATCGAGGGCCTCCCCGTACAGGCCACATGCCTCGTCGTAGCGGCCCGAAAACCAGGCTTCGTTGGCGCGGGCAAAGAGCGCTTCCGGAGTCTCTGCTAGAGCCGGCAGGCTCGCTAGAAGAGCAAAGATCGGCAGCGACCTGGCGATGAGCCGAGCGACGGGGAATCTGCTCATGACGTCCTCCCGTCTCGACCCGGGGCCTGCGGGCGGGGCCGCACCCGATCCAGCCCGTAGAGCAGCGTTTCCACCCGCTTCAGCGTGGCCTGGATGTCCGCCTGCTGCAGCGCAGTCGGCGCAAATCGGCCGAACTGGGCAGCCTCGATCTCTTCCCGGGTCTGGCGCGCAAGTTCCGGCGGCACACCGAGGCGGAGAAGGGCCGCCTCGACCTCGCCGACCGTGGCCGAGGCCGCGGAGATGCGGAACCTCCCTTCGAGGCACAGGACCAGCGCCCGGGATACCGCGGCAAAAAACTCTGCGGAGCTCCCGGCGGCTGCTTTGCGGGAAGCCTCGGACAGCTCCTTCCTGGCTGCCGTTGCCGCGGCCCTGGCCTGCCGCCGTCCGTTGTCCCGCCCGGCTAGCCGGAGTAGCCATCGCACGAGGAGCAGGATGAGGTAGACGGCCGGAACGCCGGCGGTCCATGCAGCCACCCAGTTCAGGTCGAGAACCGAGCGGGTCCGGCAATCCCCGTCCAGCGGCACGTCGGCCAGGATTCCCTCGATGTCCTGCTCGGACGGGGCAGGTCCGGTGGACTCGTCCCCCGCAGGAACCTGGGCAACGAGTTCTGGGAGCTTCAGCTCCGATGTCTTGAACTCCTCCGTCTTCGGGTCGAACGAAACGAGGCGCAGAGGCGGCAGATTGAGCTTTCCCGGCCTCTTGACCCGGAACGGGATCTGCACCTTGAGCACGCCGTGAATCCCCAGCTCGTCCAGCTTGACCGCATCGTTGTCGACCGCGCCCGAGCGGGTTTCGATGTCCGGGTGCACCGCAAGCTCCGGCAGGGCCAGCGTCAGGAGGTTCCCGTCCCCCTGGATCTCGAACTTGAGCACGACCCACGAACCCGCGGGCTGGGGCGGGGGGACTTCGAGGTGGCGCAGCGCGAACCGCCCGACGTTGGGCGGTTCGAAGCCGGCCGGGGCACCGGCAGGGACCTCCCGCACGTCCAGGGCCACCGGAGGGCTGACCACTTCCACGGGTTGGCTTCCCGAGTTGAACGTAATTGCGAATCCGTTCCCGCCGAACTGCTGGTAGGACGACGTCGATGCCAGCACGGTGGCCGTTGCCGACGTGAGTGTCCTGGTTCCCGCCTCCATGGGCAGCAGCACGTAGCGCGAGAGGACGAACACCTGGTAGGCTCGCCCCGAAATCATGGTCCGGGGTAGCTCGCTCTGCTCGACCTTGACCTCCTCCTTGCGGAATCCCTCCAGCTCCGGCAGCTCCAGCCCCTGGATGCTGGAGGCCCCGGAGTTTTCCGCCACGTAGAGGAGGAAGTCGATGACGAACGGCTCGTTGAGGTACACGAAGTCCCGCTCGATCACGGGGAGCAGGAAGATGTCGTGCTGGGCGAACTGGTCGAGCTTCCGGAGCTCCGCCGGGGTGACCGGGTTTTCGGTCGGCTGCGGGATCGACGGGCCTCCGTTCTGCATCCCATGGGGCTGCTGCATTCGGTGACCGCGGCCGCCCGACCGGCGTCCGCCCTGGGAGCGGGGGCTTTTGCCTGGTGCGGGTTGTCTCGACTTCTCGCTGTCCGCAGGCGTCTCGGATACCTCGACCTCGAAGGGCTCGGAACGCCCGACGATGCGTCCCGGATCGAAGAAGTCGTCCACGATCCGGAACTCGGGTACGGTCAGCTTCCCGGCCTTCTTCGGATAGAAACGATACCGGAATACGCAAGGCCCGGAGACCACGCTGGTCCCCATGTTCATGCAGAACATCGGTTGGTCGAAGGGGCTGGTGGCATCGACGACCCGGAAGTCATCGGTGTCGGGAACGACGAGTTGCACGTGGCGGGCGTTGACCTGGATCGTGAGCTGGAAGTACTCGTTGATCGCCGCCTTGTCCGTGTCGATACGCAGTGTAAGAGGAGCCGCCGTCGCCGGAGCAGACCAGACCAGGAGCATCAGCCCGGGCAATGCAGCCAGCATGTTTCGCGTCCGCTTCATCCGTCCTCGTCACCCGCAAACGGCCTTCCTGTATAGCAGCAATCCGGCCCCGCCTCAACCTCGGTTTCGGCACCGGGGCCCCCGGCGTTACCAGGGCTTTCCGCCCGGAACCCGGGCATTGGGGAGATTCCGAAGCGCCTTTTCCGCCTCGAGGTTCCGTTGCTTCTGCTGGTCCATCTGGTCCATCATCTGCTCGATGGGTTTCTTCTGCGGTTCCTGGTCCTTCTTGTCCTGGTCCTTCTTGTCCTGGTCCTTCTTGTCTTGGTCCTTCTTGTCCTGGTCCTTCTTGTCCTGGTCCTTCTTGTCCTGGTCCTTGTCCGGGCTCGGCGGGGCCACCTTGAGCATGTAGAAGTTGGTGGCATCGGGAGCGCCGGTCACCCGAAGGAGGTACCGCTTGTCCTGGTCCGCTGCAATGCGGATTCCCTCGCCGTTCTGGGCCGGGCCGCTCTTGTTGCTCTCGAGCACGGGCTTGTCTCCCTTGTCTTCGTAGAGCTCGAGAGCGAGATCCCCCTTGGCATGCTCGAACGAGGCGGAGACCTCCACCGACTGGTCCTTCTTCAGATCGAGCTGGAACCAGTCGTCGTCGCCCGGGCAGCGGCGCAGCAGCTTCTCGAACTGGGGGGCACCACCCGCCTGTGAAGCGGGACCCTGTGGTGCGGGACCCTGTGGTGCGGGACCCTGTGGTGCGGCGGCCTGCGGTCCACCCGCCTGCGGAGCGGGTCCAGGCTGGGCTCCGGTACCTGCCGCGGTACCCGTCTGTGCACTGGAGCCCGGTGCTGCCCCCGTGGGATCCCCCGGAGACGTCAGGGGGCTTGGCGCATCCCGGGAATCGTTCTCTTCCAGCTCGTCATCCCCTTGCGGGCAGGGGGGACGGACCACGGCCATGACCTGTCCCTGGGCTTCGGACTTGTCGTCGGTTCCGCGGACACGGAGGAACCACTCTCCGTCCGCCGGGACGTCGAGCAGGGTCGCGGCCAGGGCCTTTGGTCTACCCTGCCCGGGCGGACCGGCACTTTGCGGCCCTTGGGAAGATTGCTGTTGGGGGCCGGCCTGCTGCGGGGCCTGTGTGGCCATTCCCCTGGCCACGACGGCACCGGAAGCATCCAGGATCTCCAGGGCCAGATCCCCTTCGACCGGCTCGTACACGAGTTGGAGCAGGAGGCTCTCGTGCTGGTTCAGGGAGAACCGGAACCAGTCTTCGTCCCCCGGGCAGATGCGGAGTTTCATCCCCGGAGCCTGCTCCTTCTGTTCCGCCAGCTTGTGCAGGTCGACGGGGGAGGCGTGGTCCCGGTCGTTGTTCGGCTCGAACGTGTCCTGGAGCCGCTCGCACGCAGGAAGTATCGTGGTGCGGACGCGGTAGGGGTGCTCCTCGTCGTCGGTCTCGAACACGTCGAGGTTGAAGGTGCCCGCAGTTGGGGCCGTGTGCCGGATGAGTGCGGCAGGAGGTGCCTCCCCCTGCGGCTTGTCCGGAACCGTCGTGGCCACCACGGCCCCGGAGGCATCGAAAAGCGAGGCTGCCGGGGGGCCGGCGGGCGCTTCACCGGCCGACTCGACCGCGATCTCGATGCGGTCTCCCGCCTCGGTCTTCCAGGTGAACCAGTCGTGATTGCCGGGGCAGAGCATGAGCGGCTCCTCGCCCAGCGCAGAACCGTCGGAGGCCTTGGCCGCGGAGTCGTTGGGCTCGAGCTTGTCCTCCCGCTTTTCGCAGGGGGGATAC
>Ga0233425_10007108_pt1 | contig 15963 bp, 12 predicted proteins | sample Watercolumn_Towu_2_FD_181712 | JGI IMG/M metagenome (GOLD analysis project Ga0233425, IMG submission 181712) | Freshwater microbial communities from Lake Towuti, South Sulawesi, Indonesia - Watercolumn_Towuti2014_140_MG | ecosystem: Environmental > Aquatic > Freshwater > Lake | place...
GGTGTCGGCGGGATGACGACGAAGACATAGACGTTGAAGGTGTCGGAAGCGCCGGAGTCCTTGCCGGTGGCGGTAATCACGACCGGGCCTTCGGCCACGCCGGTGACCACGCCGTCCGCGTCCACGGTGGCGAGGGTCTCGTCCGAGGAGAGCCAGTCATAGCCGGAATCGTTTGCGAACTGGGTGGCTGCGGCCAGCTCGAGGGTCTCGCCGACCTTCACGGCCGAGTCGCCGGTGATGGTGACCACCGGGGTCGGGGGAACGACGACGAAGACATAGACGTTGAAGGTGTCGGAAGCGCCGGTGTCCTTGCCGGTAGCGGTAATCACGACCGGGCCCTCGGCCACGCCGGTGACCACGCCGTCTGCATCGACGGTCGCGACGTCGTCGTCGGAGGACGCCCAGTCGTAGCCGGAGTCTTCGCCGTCGGTGGTGGCAGCGGTCAGCTCGATGGTTTCGCCGACCTTGACCGAGGAGTCGCCGGTGATGGTGACCACGGGCTCGGGAAGCGGGGGAACGGCTTCCTCGTAGACGTACACGTTCCAGGAGCCTTCCTCCTTGGTGTCGGTGCCCTTGGCGGTGAGGGTCACTGCGCCGACGGCCACGCCGGTGACCACGCCCTTCTCGTCCACGGTGGCGATGGCATCATCGGAGGAGGACCAGGCGTAGCCGACGTCGGTGCCGTCCACGGTCTTGGCTTCCAGGGTGATGCTCTCGCCGACCTTCACGAGGGCCGGTCCGGACACGAACACGCGGGCCTGCTTCCCGGGCTCGACGGCCGGGGCGTAGATATGCACGCCCCAGGTGCCGGCAGCCGCGGTGTCCTTGCCCAGTGCGGTGATGATCGCGGTGCCTTCTGCAACGCCGGTGACGACGCCGTCCGCGTCTACGGTAGCGACGGCTTCGTCGGAAGAGGACCACTCGTAGCCGGAATCGGTTCCGTCCTTGGTGGTGGCGGTGAATGTGGCGGTGGCGCCCACCTCGATGGCGACGTCACCATCCACGGATACGGTCGGGGCTGCAACTTCCTTTGTGGTGGTGTCGCCACCACAGGAAGCCGCAACCGCGGCCACGAGCAGAGCTACAACTCCCAGACCCATTCTCTTCATCTCCCGAACCTCCTTTGGAAACCAGTTGGTCAATCAACATTCTGCGGCTCGCGCCGTTATCGCCGATGTCATGGCTTCCGAGCGCCGGTCTTCCCTTTGTGCGAACAGGGAGAGGCAGCCTTCGAAGCCGCGCGCACGCTAACCGCCAAGACGTGTACTGGCAATGAGAAAGCGTTCTCGACCGCTTGAGTACTTGGCCTTCTGCACGCAAGAACCCGGAGCCTTTACGGTGCATCAGACTCTTTAAGTCTACAGATATTGCTTTGCAGTTACATAGAATTTGTGGCGTTGGAAGGGGCAGAACCTGCCGCCATGGAGGGAACGGTGAGCTGCAATGGGGTGGCAAACCGAACGGCAGGAGATCCGGATTAATCCGGGTGCGTCACTGCGCTTGCCCTCACCGAAGCATGGATGTAGAATGCCACCCGTTCTTCTGAGGACGGCCCTGAGCCGCCTTTCAACAGCGAGGTGAATATGAGGACGTCAGCTGCGGGTTTGCTGCTGGTGGTGGTGGCCGTGGCGCTGGTCGGATGCTCGTCCGATGCCGGTGGCGAGACCAAGGAGTGCGAGGCGGACCAGTTCTTCTGCGAAGGAAGCACCCTGCGCAAGTGCACCATGGACGGGGCCGACTCGGTCCTCGTGGAGGTCTGCGACGAGCAGTGCGTTGGCGGGCAGTGCGTCCAGTTCGCACCGGGGGATGCGACCGGCGACGGGGTCGAGCCCGGCGATGCTCAAGCAGACGCCGCGGACGTCGTGGCTCCGCCCGAGGAGGTGTCTCCGGACGTGACGCCCGAGGTCGAGCCTCCCCAGGACGTGCAGCCGGAGCTTCCTCCGGTGGACGTCGAAGAGGTGACTCCTCCCGAGGAGGTCACGGAGGAGGTGGCCCCGGACGCGGGCTGCCAGCACGAGTGTGCGGAGAACGACTTCTACTGCATCGGGATCAAGGAGATCCACCAGTGTGTGCTGGGGGACGACGGCTGCCGGCACTGGGACGACGGCGTCGCGTGCGACGACGGGAACGCGTGCACGGACGACGCGTGCTCGGGCGACAAGGGGTGCGTGACGGCTCCGAACAAGGAGCCGTGCGATGACGGCGACGAGTGCACCTCGGGCGACGCATGCGCGAACAACGCGTGCACGGGCGGGACCCCGGTGGTCTGCGAGGACTTCAACGACTGCACGCTGGACTCGTGCGATCCGGCTCAGGGCTGCCTTTACGGCAAGCTGGACGGGACCGACTGCGGCACCAACGGCAAGTGCGCCAACGGGGTCTGCGACGAGAACCCGGAAGGTCCCCTGACCCTGGCTGACGGGCTGGACGGGCCGTGGGACCTGGCCATCGATGACCAGAACGTGTACTTCGTGGAGGACGACGCGGGCACGGTCAAGCAGGTGTCCAAGGGGGGCGGCCAGGTCACGACGCTGGCCAGCGACTGCGTGGAGCCCATGGCCGTGGCCGCGGACTCGACCCACGTGTACTGGATCGAGCGGAACGACGGAAGCAACGGGCGGCTCCGGAGGGTGCTCAAGGGCGGCGGCGTGGCGCAGGACGTGGCTACCGGGCTGCACAATGCGCAGAACCACCTGGTGGTGACCGGCGGGTTCGCGTTCTTCGGGGACGGCAAGGCGGGAGGCGGCGGCCTCATCAGGAAGGCCGCGGTGGACGGCAGCGGCGTGGTGCTCCTGGTGGAGGGCAACGGGCTGCTCAACCTGAACACCGCGATCGACGTGGAAGCCGGCCAGGTGTACTTCCGCAACGACTACGACAAGATCCTGCGCGTGTCCGTGGACGGCGGTGCGGTGACCGAGCTGGGATCGGGCGAGCCGTCCGCGATCGACGTGTTCGGCACCTACCTGTACTTCTCCGAGTACTCCAACGGCACGGTCAACCGCATGCCGCTTGCCGGCGGAGCCGTGACGCAGCTCGTGTCCGGCAAGGACTCCGTGTCCAACGTGGTGAGCGACGGAGAGCGGGTCTACTGGACCGAGTTTACCAACCCCGGCCAGGTGGGCAGCGTGCTCATCGGAGGGGGCGGGGAGAAGACCTACTCCACGCAGTGCAACTCCATCGGCCTTGCGGTGGACAACCAGTACGTCTACTTCACGGTGTCCGTGTTCATCAACCAGGGCAAGATCGTGCGCGAGCTGAAGTAGTCCCCCGAGGAGTCCGTCGTGGCGGGAAGTCGCAACGTCCGGGTGCTGTGGCCGGAGACGCTGGAGGAAGCCGTCGCGCTGAAGGGCCGGGAGGGGGACCGGGCCGAGTGGGTGGCAGGCGGTACGGACCGGGTGCTGAAGCACCGCATGGGCAAGCCGGCCCCCGCGGTGTTCATCCAGGTTCCCGCGCACAGGGGGCCGCCGGTGGAGGTCGAGGGGAAGCGGGCATGGGTATCGGCCCGCGTCCCGCTGGCGGTGCTTGCCGAGTCGGCTTTGCTCGAGTCCGCGCTACCGCTGCTGGCTGAGGGGCTCCGGCACCTCGGCTCACCGCTCATCCGGAACCTGGGCACGCTGGGAGGGAACCTGGGCAACGCGTCCCCCTGTTGCGACAGCGGGCCGCCGCTGCTGGCATACGATGCGGCCGTGGTTGCTTCCGGTCCCCGCGGGAGCCGGGAGGTCCCGGTGGCGGAGTTCTTCGTCTCGCCCGGGAAGACCTGTCTTGCCCGGGACGAGGTCATCGATGCCGTGGTCGCCGGGGTGCCCGAGGGGCCGGAGCACGCGGTGTTCCGGAAGTTCGGCCCGCGTCGGGCCAACGTGATCGCCTCGGCCAACATGGCATTCCGGTGTGCGGTGCGTGGGGGTGCGATATCCCTGGTGAGGGTGGCAGCGGGCAGCGTGGCTCCGCGGCCCGTGAGGCTGGCCGCGGTGGAACGGGTGCTGGAGGGGCGGGCGGTGTCCACGCTGCGGGACGAGGAGACCCTCGGCCTGGTGGAGCGCTCCCTGTCGCAGGACATACGGCCCATCTCCGACGTGCGCGGGAGCGCGTGGTACAAGGCGACCGCGGTGCGCAACGCGGTGCTGTGGGCCCTGGAGCAGGTGGACGCATGACAGCCCTGTTGCGACGGGACTGCGGGAGCTGTGGGGCAGGTGGACGCATGACAGCCCTGTTGCGACGGGACTGCGGGAGCTGCGGGGCAGGTGGCGCATGATGGAGATCGGCTTCGTGCTGAACGATCGCTACGTGACCGTGCCTGTGGAAGGGACCCAGCGGCTGCTTGCCGTGCTGCGGGACACGCTGGGATGCACGGAGGTGAAGGAGGGGTGCGGCGAGGGGGAGTGCGGTGCGTGCACCGTGCTGCTGGACGGGCGGCCCGTGCCCTCGTGCAGCCTGTTCGCGTTCTCGGCCTCGGGGCGCCGGGTGACCACGGTCAAGGGGTTGGCGCGGTCGGAGCTGGAGCGGATCCGGGATGCGATGGTGACCCACGGCGCGGTCCAGTGCGGGTTCTGCACGCCCGGGTTCGTGCTCTCCATCAAGGCGCTGCTGGACCGGGTGCCCTGCCCGACCCGGGAGCAGGTGCGGGAAGCGTTGGCGGGCAACCTGTGCCGTTGCACCGGGTACGAGAAGATCTTCGAGGCCGTGGAAGCGCTTTCGTCCGGGGTGCGGCCGTGAGCCGGGAAACGCTTGTTGGTTCCCGCTGCGTCCGGGGGGATGCTGCGGACAAGGTCTGCGGGGACGCGAAGTTCCTGGACGACTACACGTTTCCGGGCGAGCTGCACGCGGCGCTGGTGCTCTCGCCTCACGCGCACGCGAGGATCCTTTCGATCGACGCGACCGCTGCCCGGGAGTCGGACCGGGTGGTCGCGGTGCTGCTGGCCGCGGACGTGCCCGGGGCCAACCAGATCGGGTGCGTGTTCGAGGACCAGCCGCTGCTGGCCGTGGACCGGGTCCGCTTTGTGGGCGACCGGGTCGGCGTGGTGGTGGCCGAGACCCGGGAAGCGGCCCGGGAAGCGGCCCGGCTGGTGCGGGTTGCGTACGAGCCGCTGCCCGGCGTGTTCGACCCTGAGGATGCGCTGGCGCAGGGTGCGCCGCGGATCCACGAGGGGGGCAACCTCCTGCGTCACCAGAAGGTGCGGCACGGCCTTGGCAGGGAGGGGTTTGCCGGCTGCGACGTGGTGGTGGAGAAGACCTTCCGGGTGAACTACCAGGAGCATGCGTACCTCGAGCCGCAGGCGTGTGCGGCCGTGCCGTCGTGCGACGGGATGACGGTGTACGGCAGCATGCAGTGCCCCTTCTACGTGCAGGCGGGCGTGACCCGAGTGCTGGGGGTGGACACGTCCCGGGTGCAGGTGATCCAGGCGACCACCGGGGGGGCGTTTGGCGGCAAGGAGGACTACCCCAGCGAAATCGCGGCCGTGGCCGCGCTGGCCGCGGCACGGACCGGCCGGCCGGTGAAGCTGGTGCTGGACCGGCACGAGGACATGCAGGTGTCCACCAAGCGGCACCGGATGGCCATGAGATACCGGGTTGGTGCGATGCGGGACGGGACGCTGGTTGCGCTGGACGCGACTCTCCACGTGGACGCGGGCGGCTATGCGGGGCTGTCCACCGTGGTCGCGGAGCGGGCCAACTGTGCGGCTTCCGGGCCGTACCGGTTCCGGCATGCGGCCGTGGACACGCTCATCGTGTACACGAACAACCTGCTGGGCGGGGCGTTTCGCGGGTTCGGCAACCCGCAGGTGACGTTTGCGACAGAGTGCATTCTGGAGCTGGTAGCGGCCGAGATCGGGATGGACCCCGTGGCGTTGCGGCGCAAGAACCTGCTGGTCGAAGGCGACCTGCTGGTGACCGGTCGGCCGTTGCCGGGGTCCGCGCCGTCGCACCGGGTGTTCGACCTGCTGATGGAGAAGTCGCGGTACCGGGAGATGGCCGCGTCGGCCGCCGCGTTCAACCAATCGAGCCGGCACGTGCGCCGGGGGGTTGGCATGGCCCTGTCCCTGTACGGCTGCTGCCTGCACGCGGGCGGCCAGCACAGGGAGGGGTCCGGTGCGCTGGTGCAGGTGCGATCCGACGGGTCGGTGGAGGTGAGCATCGGCGGCACCGAGGCCGGCCAGGGAGCGTTCACGGTGATGGCGCAGATCGCGGCCGAAACCCTCGGGGCCGACTACGCCCGGGTCCGGGTGCTGGCCAGCGACACCCGCATGGTCCCGGACTCGGGGCCCACGGTGGCCAGCCGCACCACGGTGATGAGCGGCAACGCGGTGCGGGGAGCCTGCCTCCAGCTCCGCTCCCGCCTGAAGGAGCTGGCTGCGTCCTTGCTGGGCTGCGCTTCCGGAGACCTCGAGGTGGCCCGGGGCGAGTACCGGGGCCCGGCCGCGTCGCTTCCCTTTGCCGCGCTGTGCAACGAGGCGCAGCGCCGGAAGCTGTCCCTGTTCGCTTCGGGCTGGTACGCGCCTCCGCCCAGGGCGTGGGACACCGAGACCGGGCAGGGCGAGGCCTACGTGACCTACTGCGTTTCCGGCCACGTGGCGGAAGCGGAGGTCGACCTCGTGGGCGGCGTGCCGCGGGTCTGCCGGATCGTCGCGGTGCACGACGTGGGCCGGGTAGTGAACCCGACGCTGGCCGAAGGCCAGGCCCAGGGAGGCATGGTCCAGGGCATGGGCCTTGCCACGTCCGAGAACCTCCAGATCGACCAGGGACGCTGCCTCAACCCCGGGTTCACGGACTACCTCATCCCCACGTCCATGGATGTCCCGGAGATGGAGGTCTGGTTCGTGGAAGACCCCTACCCGGACGGGCCGTTCGGGGCCAAGGGGCTGGGCGAGCCGAGCCTGATCCCGGTGCCTGCCGCGGTCGCCCTGGCCATTGCAAACGCGTGCGGACAGCGGCCGCAGCAGCTGCCGGTGACGCCGGAAACCGTGTTGAGGTGGATGCATGATCGGTCGCAAGGTCCGGGTGACGCCGGAGGCGGAGTCTCTCCACCGGGGGAGTCTTGTCGTCGACTGTCACTCCCATTTCCTGATTAACGGGTACCTGTTCCGGCGGCGGTTCGACGGGAAGCACTCCCGGCCGCTGGTGTGGAACCCGTTGCAGAACTCCCTGGACCTCGACAGCGCGGTGGCTGGCGGTGTGGGAGCGCTGGCCTTCACCACGTACGTTCCGGGCCGACCGCTTCCCATCGCGTCGGACCGGGTGACGGACCGGCTCATGGACCGGTACTTCGAGATCGTGGCCGAGTGCGGGGAGCGGGTGGTCCACTGCACCACCGCGGCCCAGATCCGGGACGCGGCAGCGGCAGGGAAGCTGGCCGGGTTCCTGGCCATAGAGGGCGGGCACGTGCTGCGGGGCAGGCTGGAGACGCTGGAGCACTTTGCCTCCCGCGGGGTCCGGATGCTGACCCTGACGCACTTTCTGTCCAACGAGATCTGCGACGGCACCGCGTCGCCGTGGCGGCCCCACAAGGGGCTCTCTCCGTTCGGCCGGGAAGCGGTGCGTGCGATGGAGCAGCTCGGGGTGCTCGTGGACGTGGCGCACTGCACGCAGGATGCGATGGAGCAGGTCATCGCGGCTGCGTCGCGGCCGGTGGTCTACTCGCACGGCGGGCTGAGGCGGTACAGGGACCTGGAGCGAAACCTCACGGACGACCAGGTGAGGTCGATTGCGGAGACGGGGGGGCTTGTCGGCATCATCTTCTTCTGGCGGTACCTGGGCAGCTCGGGCAACGACATCCGTGCCGTGGCTCGGCAGTGCCGGGACGTGGCGGAGATGGTGGGGCCGCAGCACCTGTGCCTGGGAAGCGACATGGACGGCACCACGTACCTCCCGCCCGGGTTCGTGGATGCTTCCGACTGGCCCCAGGTGACACAGGCGCTGCTCGATGAAGGGTTCCACAACGACGAGATCCGCGGTATCCTCGGGGAGAACTTCCTGCGGGTCCTCGAGCTCGCAGAGGGGTAGCAGACGGACGGGGAGAGAGGGTGGTGGTGAGCGTCATGAGCATCTGCGGGCTCGTTCCCGCGTTCATCGGGAACATCGGCACGGGCGAGCTGCTGGTCATCCTGGTGCTCGCGCTTCTCGTGCTGGGGCCGAAGCAGCTTCCGGACGCGGCGCGGTCGCTTGCCCGCGGTCTCAGGGGTGTTCGCAAGGCAGCCGACGACCTGCGAAGAGAGTCGGGTGTGGACGAGATCCTGTCCGGCGGGGCAGAAGGGCCGCTCTCGGGTGGGAGCCCGGCCCGCCGCGTGGTGGAGCTTCCGCCCGAAGCTCCGCCGAGGGGAGAGCCGTCCGCAGGGGTGGAGCTTCCGCCACCGACGGACAAGGGCTCGGGCGGGTGAGATGGCGCACGAAGAAGCAGAGCAGGCGGGCGGGTTGATGTCCTTCTGGGGGCATGTTGCGGAGCTGCGCAACCGGCTCCTCGTCATCGCGGTGGCTCTGCTGGCCGGGTTCTTTCTTGCGTGGGGATTCCGGGAGGAGATCTTCGCGCTCCTCACCGCTCCCATCATGGCGGGGTTGACGCGGCACGGGATCCTGAGGCTGACCGCGATCGAGACCACGGAGTCCATGGTGGTGTACCTGCAGCTGGCGCTGCTTGCGGCCGTGGGGCTGACGGTGCCGGTCACGCTGCACCAGCTGTGGCTGTTCGTGAAGCCGGGGCTTACCCCCCGGGAGATCCGGCCGATGCGGCGGATCGTGGTGATGTCGCTGTTCCTGTTCATTGCGGGGCTGGTGTTCTGCTACCGGCTGGTGCTTCCTCTGGTCATGGACTTCCTGGCCGCGTTCACGCTGGGGAGCGGCAACGTGGACTTCCAGGTCACGATGCACAGCGCGTACTCGACCGCGTCGCTGTTCCTCATCGGCTTCGGGCTGGTGTTCGAGCTTCCGCTGGTCATGGTGCTGCTGGCTGCGACCCCGCTTTTCGACTCGCAGCGGTACCTGCGCTGGACCCGGTACTACATCGTGGTAGCGTTCATCATCGCGGCGGTCCTGACGCCGCCGGACGTCCTGTCGCAGATGCTCATGGGCGTGCCCCTCGTGGTGCTCTACTTCGTCGGCATCCTCCTGTCGTGGCTCATGGAGCGGACCCGGGCCCGTGGCAGGGAAGCCGTCGGCACCGTGGACGTGCCGCTCATCATCGGGAGCCTGGCCGGTGCGGGGGTGTGTGCGGCGCTCGTGGTTCCCTGGCCTTCCCCACCCATTGCGTCGCTGCCTTCCGGTGCGCTGTCGTCGGTCACGTGGGTGTACGGGGAGGGGACGCTGCCGGGGTGTGGGGCCTTGTCCTCGGACCTTGTCATGCGCAGCGCAGCCGGCCACGTGGCCACGTGCCTGCGCTACCCGGACGGGGACCTGCTGGCCGCGCGTCCTGCCGGCGAGTGGGACGAGGTATCCGGCTGCCCCGAGCTGCCTGCGTGGGCCGACTGCAGCCAGGAGCGTGGGACCCTGTTTGTCGGGACGCGGCTTGCCGTGGCGCGGCTGAACCGCAACCTCGACGCGGGGCTTGCCGAGCCCGGCCCGCACGTGCCTCCCGAAGGTGCGTACTTCCACCGGTTCCAGGTGCTGGATTCCGGCCGCAACAGGTCCGCGACGTTCGTCACGCTCACGGCCCTGAGCGGAGCCTACGATCTCGTGCAGCTGGGGTTGACGTTCCAGTCTCCCGGACAGGCCGAGGACTTCGCGGCGCTGCTGGCCGGCGCAAACGCGGCGTCCGTTCCCTACAGCCTCTCGCGGGCAGCCGAGCAGGCCAGGACCTCGGAAGCGGTCCGCATGCTGCTTGACGCGGTGGACGCGCTGGAGAAGGGGGGGGCGGGCGCAGCAGCGAAGGTGGCTGCGGCCCGGCGCCTGCTGGACACAGCCGGTTCCCGGCCCGACCTGGCCGAGTGCGACACTGCGGCGTGTGCGTGGGCCGCGCTGGGCCCGGACCTTCCCGCGGCATCCGAGGTGAGCGTGTCCGAGCGCACGGTCAACGCGTCCTTCGACCTCTCGGCCGACCCCGTGATGCGGGAGCGGGTGACGACGCCGAAACCCGGTTCGCAGACCGAGCAGCAAGTCGGCGTCCCCGCCGCAAGGCCCGCAGACAGGTGATCGAGCGTGTGGCAGGAGCCCGCGTGGAGGGGAGCGGGGGGAACCGGCTCTGAGCCGCAGTCTCCCCGGCTGCCCCGGAAGCAGAGCGGCTCCTGCCAATCTGCTACGGCGTCGATCCCATTGCCGGCTGGCGCGTCTACCGGGCCGGCGCCTTCTGCATGAGGCAGCACAGAGCGCGGGAGTAGAGCTCTGCCTTGAGGAGCGCGTCGGATTCCCACGTGGCGTCCAGGCGGGAGAACGTGTCCATGGAGACCCCCTTCTCCGCCAGGACCTGCGACATCATGGTCCCTGCGACCTCGGTGTCTCCCTTGAGCGTGGCCAGGCGTCCTTCGCACAGCAGGACCGTCTTTGCTTCGAGGTAGCGCGGGGCTTCCGGATCCCTGTCGATGGCCTGCCGGACCTTTGCCAGGTGGGCTCTGTCCAGCGGTCCGTCCTTGAATGCCCGGACCGCGTCCTGGGACAGCTTGCCCAGCTCCTTGACCAGCGGGTCCGAGGCGAGAAGCGGCTTGAAGCGTTCGAGGTCTTCGGGCTTCAGGTCGTAGAGTGCCAGCTGTTCCGGCGGAAGGAAGGAGAGGCGGCGTCCGTGCCAGCCCGCGCTCAGGCGGGCGGCCATGTAGTGCGCGACATCGGGCGGCACCGACGGATCCGTGCACGGCTTGCCCAGGACCAGGCCGTCCGCGGTGGGAAGCGGGTCGAGATGCTGCGGGCCGGGTGCGCCGGATGCGCCCTCCTTCGTGCCGTCGCCGGGGCGCGGGCCCTGGTCCGCCTCTGATGGCGGCACGGGAGCACCGGTCGTCGGAGCGGAGGTGCCTTGTCGTGCCCCCTTCCCGTCGGGGGAGTCGCTTGCCCGCGCGGCCGAGCTGTCCGCGGGAGTCTCGCTTCCGGCCGTGCCGTTCCCGGGAGTGGTCCCTTCCGCGGGAGCGCCCGTTTCATTGCCCATCCACCTGGCGATGGTGCCGGAGAAGTAGAGTCCGCCGAGGCCGCCGGCCACCACGAGCAGGGCGATGAGGGCCCAGGCGAATCCCTTTGCGCTGCCGCGGGAGGACGGGACCTCGCGGGCAGTGGGGGGAAGCGGGGATGCGGGGGCTGGCCGCGGGGGCGCAGGTGGGGCTATCGGGATCGCGGTGTCCGTGCCGCGCACGGCCATCGCCATCATCTCCTCCTCGCTCGGCGGGTCTTCGGTCTTCTCCGTGGACGGGTCGGCTCCGGTGGACGGGCGCGTGTGGGCCGAGGTGATGAGGGAGGTGATGTCGATGCCGTGGGACTTGAAGTCCATGCTCGGCACTGCGGATGCGGGGATGGGGGCCGTTCCCGCGTCGAGGGCCACCTTCTCCAGCGCTGCCTTCAGCTCGTTGGCCGACTGGTATCGGAACGTGCGGTCTTTCTTGAGGCACGTCAGGATGATCTGCTCCATGCCGCGGTGGAAGTCCGCGCGGACGGAGCTGGGCGGGACCGGGTCCCGGGTCAGCACGTCCCTCATGATCTGGGTGATGGCGTCGCCTTCGAACGGCATGACGCCGGAGCACGCCTCGTAGAGCATGACGCCCATGGCGTAGACGTCCGCGCGGGTGTCGACGCGGCTGGAGTCTTCGAACTGCTCCGGGGCCATGTACTGCGGCGTGCCGAGCATGGAGCCCGCGGCAGTCATCTGCCCTTCGGTGGGCATGTTCTTGAGCTTGGCGATGCCGAAGTCCATGAGCTTCGGCACCGCTTCCTTCCCCTGCCTGTGGAGGTAGATGTTGGAGGGCTTGAGATCCCGGTGCACGATGCCGAGGTCGTGCGCGTGGGCCAGTGCGTCCGCAAGGCGGATGAAGAGGCTCAGCGCCTGGGGAAGGAGCAGGGGCTTTGCGACCTTGCGGTAGTAGGCCGACAGGGTGCAGCCGTCCAGCAGCTCCATGACCATGCCGGACGCGTCGGGCAGCTCGAGGATGTCCTGCACCTCCAGGATGTTCGGGTGCCGGAGGTTGGCCTGGATCCGGGCCTCGTCAACGAATCGGATGCGGAGCGAGCCGTCCTGTTGGTAGTGCGGATGGAGGATCTTGAGTGCGACCACGCGGCCGAGCCGGGCGTGCCGGGCGATGAACACCGTGGCCATGCCGCCGGAAGCCAGCTCGCCCAGGATCTCGTATGCGCCTACGTGCCTGCGTTGCTCCACCTGATTCCCCCTGCGCTTCCCCTGCTTTCTATCACTTCGCCTTTTTCTCCACGGTGTCAATGGCTTTCGACTGGAGAGCCTGGGCATTGGTCCGTTGTGCGTCCTCGTAGGTGCGGCGGAAGTACGAGAGCCGCGCGGCCACGAGCTTCCCCTGGTCGAGCAGGGCCAGTGCCTCGTCGAGCTTCGGGATCGCGTCGTTGAACTCCTTGTAGGACATGGCCGCGTGCTGGATCTGGCCGACGCGGTCCTGTTCGAGGAGCTGTTCCAGCGACCCTTCGACACCGATCTGTTTCAGCTCGACTTCCAGGGTACGCTCATCGGTCTTGTGCAGCGGGGGGCGGACGTTGCGCCAGGAGTAGACCTCGAAGTTGACGATGAGGGAGCCCAGCCCCACCCCGACGTTTCGGATCTTCACCAGCCGTTGGGTCTCCACCACCTTCCCCAGCCACGTGCGCATGGATGCGGCGTCCGGGGGCACCACGCGCAGCACGACCTGGTGTGCGTCGCGCACGTCCAGATCCTCGTACTCGAACTCCCGGTTTCCCTGGAGGGTCTCGGGCAGCACCCGGCGGGGGGCCGCGTCGGGCTGTTCTTCGTAGTACTCGATGACGATTGCGTTCTTGCCTGCGAGGTCATAGACCGTGGACTTGAACGTGTCCAGCTGGGGTGAGGACGGGATATGGCGGTCCACCTCCCACTGTGCCGCGTCGCGCTCGAACTTCTTGAGGTCCGCCCTGTACGACTCGATGTTGGCCACCGCGGCGCGAGCCCACGCTGCGTCCCGGCGGGCCTTGAACTTGAGCCTCTTGAGCTTCTCGGCCAGCGGGTCCGCGGGCGCCTGCTCCTCCGGCACCTGCCCCACGTCTTCCGAAGCGTCGTAGACGTCCTGCACGCCGACGTCGACCGCGGGCTCCTCTGCGGGCTGCGCCGCGGCTGGCGACGGGGCTGGCCCGGGGCCTGGCGCGTCCTTCCTGGCCTGGGCATCCGGGTTGGACGGGGCCAGGTGCGCGGTGGTGTCCGGCTCCCGGGGCAGGGGCTCGGGCCTGGGCTTGTTGCACGCCGCGGCGGCTGCCAACAGCGCGACGGATCCGGTCACGAACAAACAGGTTCTCATTCCGAAACGCTCCATGTACACTGGTCGAAGATAGGATAGACCGCCCGAGGATGCAACTACTGACGCAGGCGGAGGGCCGATGAAGAGCAGAAAGCAAGGGGGGGAGTTGGATCTGATGGAACGCGGCGGGACCGGAGAGGGGCGCACGGAAGGCACGGCCGGACCGTCTTCCGGGCCGCCTGGCGACATGAGCTTCGAGGCTCTGGTGGAAGGGGTGGAGAAGGTGGTGGCCGCGCTGCAGGAGGGGTCGTTGCCCCTGGACCGTGCGCTGGAAGCGTACGAGTCCGGGTTCGGCATGCTGCGGGCAGCGGAGGAGCGGCTGGCAGCGGCGCGCACCCGGCTCGAGGTGCTCAAGAAGAACCGCGTCCGGGACGAGTAGCAGGGGAGCGCGGATGCGACTGGACCTGCTGCTGGTGGCCCGGGGGCTTGCACCGACGCGTGAGAAGGCCCAGGCCATGATCATGGCCGGCGCGGTGCTGGTGAACGACCGGCCGGCGGAGAAGGCCGGGGCCAACGTGGCCGAGGACGCGGACGTGCGGATCCGCGGGAATCCCATTCCCTTCGTCTCCCGCGGTGGATTGAAGCTGGCCCACGCGCTCCAGGCGTTTGCGATCCCGGTGGAGGGGCTTACCGCGCTGGACGTCGGCATCTCCACCGGCGGGTTCACCGACTGTCTGTTGCAGGCGGGTGCTGCCAGGGTCTACGGCGTGGACGTGGGGCGTGGGCAGGTTGCGTGGAAGCTGCGGCAGGACCCTCGGGTCGTGCTGTTCGAGGGGGTCAACTTCAGGGGCTTTGACCCTGCGTCGCTGCCCGGCCCGGTGGACCTGGCCGTGGTGGACTGCTCGTTCATCAGCCTCACGCTCATCCTGCCGGTGGTGCATGGGTGTGTGAAGCCAGGCGGGACCGTGCTTCCGCTGGTCAAGCCGCAGTTCGAGGTGGGGCGGGAGTCGGTGGGTCGCAGGGGAGTCGTTCGGGACGAGGCCCTGCGGCTGGCCGCGGTGGACAAGGTCTCCACGTTCGCGCGCCAGTCGGGGTACGAGGTGCTGGGCAGCACCGAGTCGCCGATCACCGGGCCTGAAGGAAACGTCGAGTACCTGCTGCATCTGCGGAGAATCTAGGGGGGGGGTCGGCGGGCGATGCCCGCCGCTACCACCGGAAGCGGAAGAGATGATCGGGAGGCTACGGCCGGGGAACGGCCTCGCGGGTCGGCGGGCGATGGAGGTCGGCGCTACCGCGACGGGTTGTCGTGGCTGGAGATGCCTGCTCTCGCGATCATCACCTCCTTATCCGTTGGTAGCCCCGCCCATCGGGCGGGGTCTTCGTTTGGCGGCTACACGCGGCGGACGGGCGGGACCGGGGGCACGGGCGGCGTGGAGCCGCCCTCTGCATCGAACATCTTCTTGAGCGCGCCCAGAGACCCCATGACCGCGGAGGCCTCCACGGGCATGAACACCGTCTTCTGCGGCGACGCGGCCATCTCCTTGAGCGACTCGATGTACTTGACCGCAACGAGGTACTGCACCGGGTCGCCCTTGGCGCCGACCGCATCCATGACGATCTTCATGGCCTGGGCTTCCGCATTCGCGATGCGGACCGTGGCCTCAGCCTTTCCTTCTGCCGAGAGGATCGCTGCCTGCTTGCTTCCCTCCGCTTCCTGGATGTAGGCCTGCCGCTGCCCCTCGGCCTTGAGGATGGCCGCGGCCTTGAAGCCTTCGGCCTGGAGCACGTTGGCGCGGCGCTCGCGCTCCGCACGCATCTGCTTCTCCATGTCCTCACGGATCGCTGCCGGCGGGTTGATGTCCTGCAGCTCGACGCGGTTGACCTTGACGCCCCACTTGTCCGCTGCCTCGTCCAGGATGGCGCGCAGCTTGGTGTTGATGTGGTCGCGGGAGGAGAGCGTGTGGTCCAGGTCCATCTCGCCGATGACGTTTCGCATGGTGGTCTGGGTCAGCTTCTCAATGGCATCCGGGAGGTTGGCGATCTCGTAGACGGCGCGGACCGGATCCGTGATCTGGAAGTACAGCAGTGCGTTGATCTCGATGGTGACGTTGTCCTTGGTGATGACGTTCTGCTTCGGGAAGTCGTAGACCGTCTCCCTCAGGTCGATGCGCTCGACCTTGCGGACCCGGTAGTACACCAGGCCTCCGCCTCGCGGGTCGGACTCGACGTACCGCCAGGTGATCTCCCTGGGCTTATCGATAATCGGAATGATGATGTTCACTCCGCTGGCCAGGGTCTTGTGGTACTTCCCGAGCCGCTCGATCACGACCGTCTCGGCCTGCTGCACGATGCGGAAGCCCTTGACGATGATGACCGTGACCAGCACCACGAACGCGGTCAGCACCACCAGCGCCGCGTTTCCCTCCAGCCCGCACGACAGGACCTGTGGATGGATCATTCGACCTCCTTCTCAACCGGTTTGTTCGTATCGACCACCAGGGTGGCTCCCTGGCTTCCCACGACGTAGACCGTGCTTCCGGTGCCGATGGCGATGTCCCCCGCCGGGATGGCGCGCCACTCCTCCCCGCGGACCTTGACGTAGCCGGGCTTGTGCGTGCCGCCGATGTCGTGGACCACG
>Ga0233425_10007109_pt1 | contig 15963 bp, 17 predicted proteins | sample Watercolumn_Towu_2_FD_181712 | JGI IMG/M metagenome (GOLD analysis project Ga0233425, IMG submission 181712) | Freshwater microbial communities from Lake Towuti, South Sulawesi, Indonesia - Watercolumn_Towuti2014_140_MG | ecosystem: Environmental > Aquatic > Freshwater > Lake | place...
AGCCCATCGGGAAGAGGTCGATGAGGCCGCCGCGCACGCTGTATTCGCCCGGCGAGACGACTTGGGTGACGTGCTGGTAGCCGGCCAGCGTCAGTTGCGCGCGCAGGGCGTCGACGTCGAGGCGCGCGCCCTGCTTGAGGAAGAAGGTGTGCGCGGCGAGGTACTCGGCCGGCGGCAGGCGGGTGAGCGCGGTGGTGGCGGGGATCAGCGCGATGTCGCAGGCGCCGCGGCTGATCTCGTAGAGCGTCGCCAGCCGTTCCGAGACGAGGTCGTGGTGCGGCGAGAGGGTGTCGTAGGGCAGGGTCTCCCAGTCGGGCAGCAGGTGCACGCGCAGTTGCGGCGCGAACCAGGCGATCTCCTCCTGCAGGCGCTGGGCGTCGAGCGGGTTCGCCGTGACCACCGCCAGCATGCGGCCCGCGCCGGCGAACTGCGCCAGCGCCAGGGCATCGCTCGATCCGGTCAGCGCGGGCAGGTCGAAGCGCGCGCCCGGTTTCGGCAATGACTGGGAGATGAGCACTTGCAACTGGAAGGAAGGCATTGCGGCCGCGGGAGGTCGCAATCTTGTTCGGCAAAGAAATTAATTATATGCGATTCCATCCAGGATTCCGGTGGGCGCGTGCGCGGCAGGCAACAAATATGACAGTCCGAATTGATGCCCCGCAATGACATCTGGAACGATCGTCCATAGAGTGAAATTTGGCTGGCCAAATGGGAGATGCCATGCAGGGAAACGGGCGAGGATGGATGCTGCGGACGGTGATCTGCATTTCGTGCCTGCTGGCGATGGTCGGCTTGGAGGATGCCCACGCCCAACCGAAGCCGAAAACGGACGCGATGCAGGAAAAACCGCAAATTAAACCGGAACGGACACCTAAGAAACCTGAACCGACCCTGGAACGCTGGGGCGTGCGTCCGATCGCGGAAGAAGAACCCGAATACCGGGAAAAGACCAGGCAATTGGAGCGCGAGCTGCACCAGGTCCAGTCGCGTCTGAACCAGACGCGCAACAACATGGAGGCGTTGTGGGGCGAATGGTCGGTCGAGGACAAGGCGTGGGCCGAACATCAGTTCTTCACCTCCGGCAAGTACGGTCCGGCGCAGGGCGCCGGCGTGTCGATGGCCGAGGAGGAGTGGAACGAAGCCGTGCGCAGCTACGAGACCGCTGTTTCCGGCGCCGGCACGGTCGATCTGAACGATCCCCTCGTCGGCGCTGCGGCCAGAGACCAGCTCTGGGGCGGGCACCTGCGCGTCCTGCGCAAGGAGCTGGTGTACTTCAACACACGCCTGGCCTACGAAAACATCCGCTATAACGCCATCAAGGAGCAGCTGCAGACGCGCTACGGCGAGTGGAACTCGCTTGTCAACGACGCCATCGACCACGCCGAATATGCCTATTGGAGTTTTTCCGATGCCGTCGTCACCGAGCTCTTCAACTGCACGGCAAAGACCATTGCGAACAGCGTGCGCAACGCGCTGCTCAACATGTGGGGGCCCTATCGTCAGGTGATGATGACCGATTCGCCGGTCCCCGAGCCGATTTATCGGTTGCGGCTATCGCCCGGCGCCGACGGCGGGAAGTGGTGGAATCCGAAGATCACCCTTTCCGATCCGGTGGCGGGGGCGGTTCCGCTGGGCGATTTCTACTTCCTCGACTGTATCCGCGACGGATTTCGCGCAGGCCTGGTCGCAAGCATCGTCGCCGGGTTTCGCAAGGGCTTTGTCGACATGGTGGCGCGGCGCGGCAGCGTCCATCCTCAGGTCGCCGAATACTGGTGGTCACGCTTCGTCTGGGACGGCCCGATCGAGGATCCCTACACTCACATCGTCACGCCGAGAAAGGGAAACCCGAATTATCTGCTGAGGAAGCTGGAGGATGCGTTCTATAAGAACTGGGTTCTTGAGGGGGAGGGCACCAATCCCTACATCGAACAGGCCAGGGAGCAACTGAAGGAATACCTGGGCGGAAAGCAGGCGAAGAAACTCTCGCCAGCCTATCAGGAAGCGGTCAGGGAAGCGCAGCGCATCTTCGACGACGGCGTGCGCGGAGGCGCGCTCCGGCCGGAGCAGGTGGAGAAGATGAGGAAGGAACTCGACGGCTCGGCGCGTGAAATCTACAGTCGCAAGGAATCCAAGCAATACACCGCCAAGGCCGCCGTCGAAGTGGCGGAATATGTCTTTACGCTGAGCGATCAGGCGATCACTTGGGTAAAGATCGGCGAGCGGATAGCCAGTTTCGAGCAGCAGGAACAGGTGCTCTTCAAGAGCCACGAGGAGATCGTCAAGTGCCTCGTCAAGATGGAGATCAGTCCGACGCCACACGAAATCATTGCCATCTACGAGTTGACGAAAGGTGGCAGGGAAGGCATCGACAATTTCTTCAGGCAGTGTCGGCAGCCATCGCGGGCGGAGCGGGAAAAGGTGCTGGAGCAACTGAAGAACATCGACGCGCAGATCGTTTCGTTGCTCGACGAGGCGAGCGGACAGGTGGCCGTGGCGCGAGAGCAGTGCGACGCCGCGCTGGCCGCATGTGGTGCGGCGGTGCGCAGCTACAACGCGACGGCCGCCGATGCCGGCAGGCAGAAAGCGGCGCGCGCCGCGGCGGGAACGAAAATGGCCGAACTGCAGGCGCGCGTGACGGCGTTGGCACAGCAGGCCGAGAAGGCGGCACAGGCCGGCCAGGCCATGGGCCAGTCCATGGTCGGCGCGGAGAAGGCGGCGCTGGCGGCCTGCGAGGGCCTGAAACGCTTCGCCGGCCTGAAGAGCGACATCGAGCGTAAGGGGCTGCTGGGCAGGGTGAAGAGCGACGCGGCCCAGGCTGCCAGCCGGCAGCAGTCCTGCGCGCAGCAAGGCGTATTGCTGCGCCAGCTTGCCGGCCAGACGCAGAGCGGCGCGACCGGCGTGGCGGCGGATGCCGATGCGCTGGCTTCGACGCTGGGAGGCGGTGCCGCTGCGGCGGACGACGGCGACGCAGACCTTGAACGCTGCCGGGGCAGCCTCGGCGCCGCGCGCAATGCCTCGAATTCCTTGCCCGATCTGGAGCAGCGTGCGCTCGGGCTGCACGCCGAGGCCGAGCGGATCGCCAAGCCCATGCGCGGCGATCGCGAGATCGAGGCGCAGATGGACACGCTCTGGCGGCATGTCGAACCCATCACCGTATTCGCGCGCGGTCCGGGCGACTGCTTGCCGAAAGCGGCTCAGCAACTCAAAACGGCGGAAGGCGCTCGCGCCCGCGCGCAGACGGCGCTGGCCGACACGGGTCAAGGCAGCAAAGCACCCGTCAATCCGGGCGCGCTCAAACAGGCAGCGGCCGCGGCGGCGCAGAAGGCGGAGAACGCCGGCGCGCTGGCTGACGACTATCGCAGCCGCGCCGACACGGCCTCAGCCGACGCGCAGAACTGCGTCAATATCGCCGAAGATCTGGCGCGCCAAACGGCAGTGGCGGCAAGCGCCGCTTCGCCCGCAACCGGCGGCACTGGCACCGCTGCCCAGCCGGCGGTGGATTGCAGCTGGCTGAGCGGCAGTTCTCCCGCTTTCGATGGTCGTTCCGGCTGGGGCTGCGCCTGCCCGGCCGGGATGGGCGCCAACCGCGGCATGAATGCCTGTATCTCCTGCGTCGATTATGAAAACAACTTCGCCGCTGCGATCAATTCGGGCGATTTGAACAACGCCTCGGCCTGGCTGGCCGAAGGCGCGAATTGCCCCTGGCATGGCAGGGCCCAGGCCGCCTTGCAGTCGGCCTACCAGTGCCGGGATATCGAACAGCAGATCCTCGGCGCGGCGCGCGCAAACAATTACCAGACGGCGCTGGCGCTGCTCGATCAGGCGAAGGCTATGGGCTGTCCGGTCAATTCGCAGGCCGAGCAGGCGCTGCGTCAGTCTGCTGCTGCGCATCAGCAGCAGCAGGGCATGCAGGCGCAGATGGCCATGGAGCAGTTCCTGCGCAACATGCAGAGCATGATGTCCGGCATGCAGGGAGGAGGGGTGCGTCCGCCGACTCCCATCCCGCAGACGCGTCCGGGAGGCGGCGCCATCGGGCCTCAGGCCGGCATGGCTGCGCAAACGCAGTCGCGGCCGCAGGGGCGTTACTCGCCGCGAGGCAGCGGCCCGGCCTGCTCGTCGCAAGCGCAGAGCTACATATCGCAATGCAAGCAGGCCAGCGCGGAATGCAGTCGTCGCAACTGCGGCCCGAGCGGCGCCGGCTACTCCGGCTGCGGCGTGGATTGCCCTGGTTGCGGAGGCGGCGAGATCGCCATGTGGTTCACCGATTACTGGTGCCAGATCAGCCCAGCCTACGCTTCCCAGGCGCATAGCGCGGTATCGGCGTACATTAGTGAGATACGTTCTTGTCAGAGCCGCTTTCTCTCTGACAGGCAGGCGGGACGGCGCGAACGGGGGGCGGATTGCCAGCGCGCAGCGCTCGGGAAGCTCGACGGCGCATTCAAAAATGCCGTGGCACAGGCCTGCAGCGCACGTTGCGCCCAGGACGGACGCCGCGGCACGATCGGCTACCAGCCGCACACGTGCTATTGCGAATGAAACAGGCCTGCTGCAACGAAGCGAGGTGAGGGATGATATTCGCGAACCGCAACGAAGCCGCCAGGCTGCTGGCTGAGCGGCTCGCCGCCTACAAGGGGAAAAACCCGCTGGTGCTCGCCATCCCCCGCGGCGCCGTGCCGATGGCCAAGCTCATCGCCGACGCGCTCGCGGGCGAATTCGACGTGGTGCTGGTGCGCAAGCTCGGCGCGCCGGGCAATCCCGAATTCGCCATCGGCGCCATCGACGAAACGGGCTGGGCCTATCTTGGCCCCTACGCCGCCATGGCCGGGGCGGATGCGGGGTACATCGAGCGCATCAAGGCGCGCGAGCTGGAGACCATTCGCCAGCGCCGCGCCCAGTATTCGCCGCTGCACCCGCCGATCGATCCGGCCGGACGCATCGTCATCGTCGTCGACGACGGCCTGGCGACCGGCTCGACCATGCTCGCCGCCCTGCATGCCCTGAGACAGCGCGCACCGCAGAAGCTGGTCTGCGCCGTGCCGGTGGCGCCGCCCGACACGCTGGAGAAGGTAGGCAGGCAGGCCGAAGAGGTGGTGTGCCTCCATGCGCCGGAATACTTCCAGGCCGTCGGCCAGTTCTACGCCGACTTCGGCCAGGTCGAGGACGAAGAAGTGATTGCCCTGCTATCCGAAAGGAAACAACCATGAGACTTACGATCATGCTGGTCGCAATCGCTTTGGCTGGCTGCGGCGTGTCCGAAACAGCCAGCGTCGCCGCCACAGCCGGCGCCGCCAAGGCCAAGGAGGCCGAGCAGGCGAAGGCGACGCCAGCTCAGGTGCAGGGCAAGGTGGACGAAGCGTTCAGGCAGGCGGAACAGAAGCGGGAAGCTGCCGAAGGGCGCTGATGCCAGGTTGAATCCATCCGTCGCTGGGCGCCGGAACTGGCGAACGTGCTGGAAAATACATCCGGGCGCCTTGGCACTCTACAAGAAAGGAATCGTATGAAAACCCGCCACGCCGACGCCGAAACCTGCGTCCCCAAGGTGCGCGGCAACCGCAACCAGAGCATGGCCGACGCCACCAGCGACGGTCCGCCGCGTCACCTCTGCTGCAACCCCGCTTACCACTATCAGGTTACCGTGCTGCTCGAGGCGGCAGCATGAGTCAACAACACCCCGTTCGTCCCTCGATCCGATTACCGGCGTCTGTGAAAGGCTGGGGCTCGCCGGGCTTCAACCAGGTGCTCAAGACCGAGATCGAACGCCTGGCCCCGACCCAACTGCCTCTGCAGCAGGGGTTGACCTCGGGCAGTCACGTCCATGACGGCGAGTTCAGCGTCATGATCATCAGCACGGCCGTGCAGCACGGTTTCATTCACGCCAAGGTGGGCATCTTCTACAAGGGCATCCTGGCCGGTTGCAGTTGCGCGGACGATCCTACGCCCATCGAGCCGCAAAACGAATACTGCGAAGCGTTGTTCATGATTGACAGGTCGACAGCGGAGGCTTCGGTCGCGTTGGCTGGAGACTAGAAAAAAAACCGCTTGACGAGTGTCCGATCGGACACTATATTGGTGTACGCAAGGACACCAAACGCGGAGCTGCCATGTCTGTCTCTGATATCGAACGGAACGCCGAATACCTCGGTCGTCTGCGCGACTACTACGCCGAAGCAAAACGAATCCCGTCGCTGCAACGGATTGCGGCGCTGATGGGATTTGCCTCGAAAACAGCGGCCAAAAAACTCCTCGGCCGTTTCGAGCAGTCGGGTTTGGTTGAACGCACCCCGGACGACGACGCGTGGATACCGACACGCCGCTTCTTTGAGCGGCCGCTTGCCGGCATGAACGTGAGGGCCGGTGCACCGGATCTGGTGGAAGGCGCTGCCGGCGAACCATTTCTCGTGGATGATTTCCTTGTACGGACGCCCTCGCGCACCGTCATGGTTCCCGTCAAAGGCGATTCGATGGTCGAGGCGGGAATCCACGAGGGCGATATCGTCGTGGTGGAACGTACGAGATCGGCGAAGTCCGGCGATTTCGTCATTGCTATTGTCGATAACGAATTCACCCTCAAGGAGCTCTGCACGGAACGAGGGCGGTTCGTGCTCAAACCGCGCAACAAAGCCTATCCGGTCATCAGGCCCAAGGGGGAGTTGGAGATCTTCGGCGTGGTGACGGGCCTCGTGAGGCGCTACCGGGGATGAGCATGGCCTGTCCCGTTCCAGATCGCCGGCGACCCAGGCCGGTCGGCGCTGTACCGGACTTACCGGACGAGGGCGTCATCCCCTTGCCGGGGCGGCCGCTGCTGACGGATACCGTGCCTGCCGGCCTTCCGGCAACCGGTGCCGGGTGTTTCGAAAAACGCCTCAGCCTGGACGAACATCTCTTCGACGATGCAACCTTTCTCGTTCGCGTTTCAGGCGATTCCATGACTGGCTTTGGCATCCATGACGGCGATCTGCTTGTCGTCGATCACGCCGGTACGCCAGTGGATCGCGGCATCGTACTTGCACGGGTCGATGGCGAGTTCACTGTGAAGGAACTGTGTTGCATGCCAGGGGGTGTTCTTCTTCGCGCCCGCGGGCACGGACATGGCGACATTCTGGTGACCCAACAGCAGGAGCTGGCCATATGGGGGATCGTACGGTGGGCAATTCATCGCATCGGCAAAACTTGAATCAGGCCTTATACTCCCCTAGATCATTTAACATAATACAGATTATGCGTGATGATAGGGCAATTCCAGAAACCATGGACATCACTCCTCAGCCCCGGCTTTCTTCAACAATTCAACGACTGACTCGTGTTTTTTTTCCCTGGCCCATTTAAGAGCCGTCGTCCCATCGGCTGTTTTGATATCGGTATCCGCATCTGAATCAAGCAGAATCCTGACTGCTTCGACATGACCGTTCCGCGCTGCAAGCATGAGCGCAGTTGCATGATTGGGCGCTTGTGCATCGATCTCGGCGCCCTTTTCAAGCAGAAACCGGATGACCTCATCGCGGCCCTCGAAAGCCGCGTAGATCAAAGGCGTCCAGCCGGTGTGATTGATTTCGGCGCCCGCGCCGACGAGCACCTTGACGATTTCCAGATGCCCCTTGAGCGATGCCATCATTAAGGGCGTGTCGCCGTACTGATTGCGGGTTCCGACTCTGGCGCGATGGTTGATCAGGAACCGCACCAGTTCGAGATTTCCCTTTTCGACCGCCAGCATCAACAGCGTGTTGCCCCACTTGTCGACCGTATTGACGTCCATTCCGCGCTTGAGGATCGAGGTGACTTGCTCGGTGTCGTTGTTTTCGATGGCTTTGAGCAGGTCGTCATAGACGCCGGCGCTCGCAGACAGCGAGGCGAAGACAAACGAAAAAGCAACCGCGGCTCTTGCCAATCGGCGCAATAAATCAATGATGGCCATGTTCAGTTGATCACGATCCTGAAAAGCCGGCAGAAGTTTGCCGTTGTTGCTTGCTCAACCTCTGCCAAGGTAATGCCACGCAAGCGGGCGATCTCCTCGGCGACGTAGCGAACGTATGCCGGTTGATTGGGTTTGCCGCGAAACGGGACCGGCGCCAAGTAAGGAGAATCGGTTTCGACCAACATGCGGTCGAGACGGATCGACTTCGCTACTTCCTTGATCTGAATTGCATTTTTGAACGTGACGATGCCGGAAAAGGAGATGTAGAAGCCCATCTCGATGGCGGCCTCTGCCGTTTCGCGGTCCTCCGTAAAGCAATGCATGACGCCCCCCACTTCCGCGGCCCCCTCCTCCCGGAGTATGCGCAACACATCCTCCGTGGAGTCTCGGGTGTGCACGATCAAAGGCTTGCCACAAGCTTTGGCCGCCTGGATATGACGGCGAAAGCGGATCCTCTGCCATTCCGGCTTGTCTTTTTGCCAGTAGTAGTCGAGCCCCGTCTCGCCGATCCCGAGAACCCGCGGGTGCCGGGCATACTGAATCAACTCCTCCACAGCAGGCTCGATGCAGTCGGTATGTTCTGGATGAACTCCGACCGCCGCGAAGAGGCAATCATGCGCCTCAGCCAAGGCGATCAAGGAAGGAAACCGCTCCAGGCTGACGCCGGCGCACAACGCCGCACCAACGCCGGCTTTCTTCATCGAATCAAGCAATTGATCGATCTGTTCGGCAAGCTCCGGGAAATCCAGGTGACAATGCGAGTCGACCAGCATGCTTCCGCGGTCAGATGGTGTGGGTCTGGCGCCCAGCCGGGTAGCCGGCAAGTATCGCTTCGATTTTTCGCTTGGCAGCCTGGCCGGATTCGTCTTCGCTGAATTGCACACCGATGCCCTGTGTCTTGTTGTTTTGCGCGCCCGCCGGTGTGACCCAGACGACCGAGCCGGCAATGGGAAGCTTGCCGGGCTCGTCCATCAGCGACAACAACATGAACACCTCGTCCCCGATCGAATAGGGTTTGGCAGTCGGAACGAATATGCCTCCGCGCTTCAAATAGGGCATGTATGCCGCATACAGGGCCGATTTCGAGTTGATATTCAGGGAAAGCACGCTGGGGCGCGCGCTTGCCTGCGGTTTCGCCGGTTCGGACATGATGGTCTTTATCTCCCGCTCGTTGCCGCCCGAGCATAGCGCGACAGAATATCCTCAATAAAGAGCCGCGGATTCAAGGGATGCTGGGAAACCGCCTTGATTCTTAAGAGATCATTGTAGCAGTCGAACAAGGCGGCGATGGACGCGCCTGCAGCCGCATTGCGGACTTCCTGCAGCAGATGGGAATGATAGAAGGCCTTGCCGCAGCGCTTGACGAGAATCAGGTCGAATACCCACTTCTGTAGCCAAGTCACCAGTGTGCGTTTGTCCAAAGCGATGTCGGCTTCCTTGCCCTCCTTCAGCCAAGTCTCCCATCGGCCGGCAATGACTACGGGGCCAGCGCGACCGATATTGGAGAGATCTTGGAAAAACTCATTCATGCGGCCCCACTGATTCGCCTCTTCAATGGCTGCCAGCGGCATTCCACCGGCGTGCGCCAAGAGCTCTTCCACATGCTTGACGCCAGTTGCGTGCAAGCAATCGAGCGCTTGGGAAGCTGCTGGTTTCGGAAAACTCAATACCCGACAACGGCTCAAGACAGTAGGAAGAAGCCTTCTCTTATTGTTAGTTATCAATATAAATATGGTACTTGGAGACGGTTCCTCAAGTACTTTAAGAAGAGAGTTGGCGGTGGCAGGATTCATGGCTTCGGCCGGCTGTATCAGGATCACACGTTTTCCCGAGCGGTGCGTTCCGATCCCGATGAGTTCGTCCAGGGCGCGAATCTGGCTTATGCGGATCTGGTCGGATTTCTTCTTGGCGGGCCCAACCTCTGTATCGCTGTCAGCGTCGTCGCTCTCGTCGGATCCGGGGAAAATACCCCTGTAGTCTGGATGATTGCCGCCCGAAAACAGCTTGCATGACACGCATTGGCCACAGGCCAACGCAGCATCCTGGGCTGTTTCACAGAGCAGGCGAGCGGCAAGGGCTTGGGTGAACTCTGCCTTCCCACCCCCTTGCGGACCGGACAGTAGCAGAGCATGGGGTATCCGGCCGGGCTGACCGAGCAGTCGATTCCAGTGTTTGATCTGCCAACTATAAATCATTATTATCAATATGTTGATAACATTTGCTCAAGTAACTCATGAATTTTGTCAACGCTCAGATTGGAGTCGATTATCCTGATCCGGTTGGGCTCGGCGGCGGCACGACGCAAGTAGGCGGCTCTTGTCCTTTCGAAGAACTCGCGCGTTTCCCGCTCGAAGCGGTCAGGCGCATTGCCCGTACCGGCGAGCCTGCGACAGGCGGTCTCGGTCGGCAAATCGAACAGCAAGGTAAGATCTGGCCGGAAATCCTCCATCACCCAGCGCTCCAGGAGGTCGATTTTTTCGATCTGCAGTCCCCTGCCACCGCCCTGATAGGCATACGAAGCATCGGTAAACCGGTCTGAGACCACCCATTTCCCGGCTTCGAGCGCGGGCATGATCAGTTTCGCAAGATGCTCGCGCCGCGCCGCAAACATCAGAAGGGTTTCGGTTTCCAGGTGCATCGGCTCAGAAAGCAGGATGGCGCGCAATCTTTCGCCCAGTTCGGTGCCCCCGGGCTCGCGTGTAGCCACGACCTCCCTGCCCTGCTTGCGCAGGTAGTCCACCAGCCATGCGTGGTGGGTGCTTTTCCCCGCCCCGTCTATCCCTTCCAGCGTAATGAACTTGCCGCGCATCATTTGCCCTTGCGTAACTGGTATTTCGCCACGGCCTTGTTGTGCTCGTCCAAGGTCCGCGAAAACTGGCTGGAACCATCTCCCCGTGCCACGAAATACAACATGTCGGAACGGGCCGGCAGCATGACCGCCTGGATCGATGCCAGTCCCGGCATGGCAATCGGCGTCGGCGGCAGGCCAGCGCGAGTATAGGTGTTGTAGGGGCCATCCGTCAGCAGATCCCGCTTGCGCAGGTTTCCGTCGAATTTCTCGCCCAGTCCGTAGATGACCGTCGGGTCGGTTTGCAGCAGCATGCCCCGCTTCAGCCGGTTGGCGAAGACCGCGGCGACCTGGGTCCGGTCTGCGGCCTGTCCGGTTTCCTTTTCCACGATGGACGCCATGATGAGCGCCTCATAGGGAGAAGCAAAGGGAACGGCTGGATCGCGCCCCTCCCAGGCCGCCAGCAAAGTGCGTTTCATGGCCCGGTGCGATCGTCTGAGGATGTCGAGATCGCTCGCCCCCTTGGCAAAGAGATAGGTGTCCGGAAAGAACCAGCCCTCGGCCGGCCCCTCCACGCCCAGCCGTTCCAGTATCTGGCGCTCGTCCATCCCGGCGGTATCGTGGCGCACATGGGCATGGGCATTCAGCACCTCCCGCATTTGCCGGAAGGTCCAGCCCTCGACGAACAGGATGTCGGCCTGGGTTACGTCGCCGCGCGTGAGTTTCTCCAGCAACTGCAAGGGTGTGATGCCGGTTTCCACCTGATAGCTGCCGGCCTTGATGGCGCTGGCCTTGCCCAGCGCACGCCCGAGCAGGGCGAATTGCCAGCCGGATAGCGGCAGGCCCGCCGCCTCGATCTGGCCTGCCGCCGAGCGCAGACTGTTGCCCGCAGCGATGGTGAAATCGGTCGGACTGGCGCTGAGGGTCAGCTTGGCTGTCGCAAACCAGGCCATCCAGCCCACGAACGCCACGGCGCACACCAAGCCTATGCCTGTCAGGCGAAGCAGCCAGCGCATCATCGGTGGTGAGGGGTTGAACGAGGCAGGAACGGCACAAAGCTATAATACCTCAGCCCTCAGCCCCCAACGAACGGACCCAGCAAACCATGAACCAGAATTGGCTCGATTTTCTTTCAGCGCAATCGGCGCGCATCGATTCCGGCGAAGCCATTCATTTCGGCGATGCCCGGTCGGAACTGAGCCAGGCACAAACGGAAACGATCCTTGCCTCCCTCACCGATTTCAGCCTGATCCGGGCAACCGGCGAGGAAGCCGCCGGCTTCCTGCACAACCTGCTCTCAAACGACGTCCAGCACCTCGATCAGAACCATGCCGAGCGCGCCAGTTTCTGCAGCCCGAAGGGGCGCATGCTGGCCGATTTTCTGATCTGGCGGGAAGGCCACGACTACCTGATGCAGCTCTCGGCCGACATCCAGCCGGCCATGCTGAAAAAACTCTCCATGTACCTCCTGCGCTCCAAGGCCAAACTGACGGACGCGGGAAGCGAGTTCGTCCTGCTCGGCTTGGCCGGCAGCGGCATGGCCGAAGCGCTCAAGGCTGCCGGCGCCACGCTACCTGCTGCAGCCATGGAAACCGCGCGGTTTTCCGAAGGCACGGTGATCCGGCTGGATGCAACACGCTGCCAACTCGTCGTCGTCGCCGGCGCTGCGGAGCAGACCTGGCGCGCGCTTTCCGCCGCGGCCCGGCCAGTCGGCACCCCGGTCTGGCGCTGGCTCGATATCGCCGCGGGCGTCCCGCATATTCGCCAGGCCACGCAGGACGAGTTCGTGCCGCAGATGACCAACCAGGATCTGCTCGGTGGCCTGAGCTTCACCAAGGGCTGCTACCCCGGACAGGAAATCGTGGCCCGCACCAAGTACCTCGGCAAGGTGAAGCGGCGCACCTACCGCGCGCGCATCGACGCCAACTGCCCCGCCCCCGGCACGGATCTCTACAGCCCCGACCTGCCCGACCAGTCCTGCGGCAAGGTCATCGAGGCGGCACCCGGCCCGGCCGGTGGCTGCGAGTTCCTCGCCTCCATGTTGATGGCGAGCGCCGAGGGCGGCGACATTCATGTCGGCGCTGCGGACGGCCCGCGCCTCGCCTTCCTGCCTTTGCCTTACGCCCTCGAATAAGCGCGGACGGCATGTGCCTGATCCTGTTGGCCTGGCACGCCCACCCGGACTATCCCTTGGTGGTTGCCGCCAACCGCGACGAATTCCTTGCACGCCGTACTGCGGCGGCTGACTTTTGGCAGGATGCGCCCGAGGTGCTGGCCTGGCGCGATCTGGAAGCCGGCGGCACCTGGCTTGGGATGACGCGCGGCGGGCGCTTCGCCGCACTGACCAATTACCGCGATCCGGCGCGCATCAAGCCGGGCGCCCCCTCGCGCGGCGAACTGGTCAGCCGGTTCCTGCGCGGAAGGCAGACTCCGGGCGAGTACTTCGCCGAACTTGAGTTGATCGCCGCCCGCTATAACGGATTCAATTTGCTTTTCGGGGATACCGAGAGCATGTGGTGTTTTTCCAATTGCGGCGAGGGCGCGCGCCGGCTCGAGCCCGGCGTCTATGGCTTGTCCAACCATTTGCTCGATACCCCGTGGCCGAAGGTGGCTCGCGGCAAGTCGGCCCTGGCGATCGCGCTGCAGGCGCTGCCCGATGAGGCGCCATTGTTTGCGTTGCTGCAAGACGACCGCGTCGCGCCGGACCAAGACTTACCGCGCACCGGCGTCAGCCTGGAGTGGGAACGCCTGCTGTCGGCTGCCTTCATCCGTTCTCCGACGTACGGCACCCGCTCGGCGACTGTGCTGCTGAGGGACAGACACGGTGCCGTTCGCTTTGTCGAACAGACCTTCCCGAAGAACGCGGAAGCCGGGGATAGGAGGACGTTCGACTTCGAGACTACTCGTTGATTTCGACGGCGGTGTGTGCCGGGACGAGGTCGAACAGTTGCAGGATGTCGCGATTGCGCATGCGGATGCAGCCGATCGATCCCGGCCTGCCCAGCTCGGAGCCATCCGGTGTGCCATGGATGTAGATGAAGCGGCGCATGGTGTCGACGTCGCCAAGCCGGTTGCGTCCCGGCTCGCAGCCCGACAGCCAGAGGATGCGCGTCAGGATCCAGTCGCGGCCGGGATGCTTGTCCGCGAGCTCGCGCGAATAGATCTCGCCGGTCGGGCGCCGCCGCACGAAAACGGCGTTCTCCGGCTGCCCTGTGCCGATCTTGGCGCGCACGACATGGCGGCCCCGCGGCGTGCAGTTGCTGCCGCGCTGCTCGCCCGGCCCCATTTTCGAGGTGGACACGGCATAACTGCGCAGGCATCTCCCGGCGTCATCGAAGAGATCCAGCGTCTGGTGCGAAAGGCTGATGCGGATTTTCACGCCGTCTCCGTCCTGCCACGCCTGGCCGCGAAAAAATCCGACAGCAGCTTGCCGCACTCCTCCGCCATCACGCCGCCCGTCACCTCGGCATGGAAGTTCAGACGCGACTCGGAAAAGAGATCCACCACGCTGCCGCAGGCACCCGTCTTCGGATCACGTGCGCCATATACCACGCGGGCGATGCGCGCATGCATGATGGCGCCGGCACACATCACACAGGGTTCGAGCGTGACATAGAGATCGCAACCGGGCAGGCGGTAGTTACCCAAGGCCCCGGCGGCATCGCGCAGGGCCAAGATCTCGGCGTGGGCGGTGGGATCGTGGCGCGAAATGGGTGCATTGAAACCGCGCCCGACAATCTCCCCCTCCCTTACCACGACCGCCCCGACCGGCACCTCGCCAGCGGATCCGCCTTCGCGCGCAAGATCGAACGCGATCTGCATGAAGGCGGCGTCGGTAGCGCTCATTCCCACTCGATCGTGGCGGGCGGCTTGCCGGAGATGTCGTACACCACGCGGTTGATGCCGCGCACCTCGTTGATGATGCGGTTGGAGACCTTGGCCAGCAGGCCATAGGGCAGCTCGGCCCACTGCGCGGTCATGAAATCCTGCGTCTGCACGGCGCGCAGGGCCACCACGTTCTCGTAGGTGCGCCCATCGCCCATGACGCCGACCGAGCGCACCGGCAGGAAGACGGCGAAGGCCTGCGAGGTCTTTTCATACCAGTCGGCGGCGCGCAACTCGTCGATGAAGATGGCGTCGGCGCGGCGCAGCAGATCGGCGTACTCACGCTTCACCTCGCCCAGGATGCGCACGCCGAGGCCGGGCCCCGGGAAGGGATGACGGTAGACCATGTCGTGCGGCAGGCCGAGCGCCACGCCGAGTTCGCGCACCTCGTCCTTGAACAGCTCGCGCAGCGGCTCGAGGAGCTTCAGGTGCAGCGTCTCGGGCAGGCCGCCGACGTTGTGGTGGCTCTTTATAGTGTGCGCCTTCTTGGTCTTGGCGCCGGCCGACTCGATCACGTCCGGGTAGATCGTGCCCTGGGCCAGCCATTTCGCCTGCGGCAGCCTTTTCGCCTCGGCCTGGAACACCTCGACGAACTCGGCGCCGATGATGCGGCGTTTCTGCTCGGGATCGGTGACGCCGGTCAGCTTGCCGAGGAACTCGGCGCTGGCATCGACATGCACGACCTTGACGCCGAGGCTGCGCGCGAAGGTCTTCATCACCTGCTCCGCCTCGTTCAGGCGCAGCAGGCCGTTGTCCACGAAGACACAGGTGAGCTGGTCACCGATGGCACGGTGGATCAGCGCCGCCGCCACTGAGGAGTCGACGCCGCCGGACAGGCCCAGGATGACTTCCTCGCTGCCGACCTGCTCGCGGATCTTCGCCACCGCCTCGCCGATGTAGTCCGGCATGTTCCAGTCGCCCGTGCAGCCGCAGATGTCCAGCACGAAGCGGGCAAGGATGGCCTTGCCCTGGATGGTGTGCGTCACCTCGGGATGGAACTGCACGCCGTAGAAACGGCGCGCCTCGTCGGCCATGCCGGCGATGGGCGTGGATTCGTTGCCGGCGATGATCTTGAAGCCGGGCGGCAGCTCGGTCACCTTGTCGCCGTGGCTCATCCACACGTCGAGCAGGCCGTGGCCTTCGGCATTGACGCTGTCCTGGATGCCTTCCAGCAGCTTCGAATGGCCGCGGGCGCGGATCTCCGCGTAGCCGAACTCGCGCTTCTTCGCCGCCTCCACCTTGCCGCCGAGCTGGGCGGCCATGGTCTGCATGCCGTAGCAGATGCCGAGCACGGGCACGCCCAGTTCGAAAACGGCTTGCGCGGCGCGATAGGCCTGCTCCTCATACACCGAATTGGGGCCGCCGGAGAGGATGATGC
>Ga0233425_10007110_pt1 | contig 15962 bp, 13 predicted proteins | sample Watercolumn_Towu_2_FD_181712 | JGI IMG/M metagenome (GOLD analysis project Ga0233425, IMG submission 181712) | Freshwater microbial communities from Lake Towuti, South Sulawesi, Indonesia - Watercolumn_Towuti2014_140_MG | ecosystem: Environmental > Aquatic > Freshwater > Lake | place...
CACCACCTTGCGTCAGCAACGGCGCGATGTGCTGGATTACTTGACGGCGACCTGCACGGCGGCAATCCGCGGCGATAAACCTCCATCGTTGTTGCCTGATTCATCAACTACCTGAACGGTTACCTTAAATCGATCGGCGGTTGGAAAGAACAAGACCTCACGCTCGTTTACTGGGATGTCGCGAAAAAACGCTGGCTTGCTCTGCCCAGTCGCGTGGACAAGACGCGGCGCACCGTCACCGCGTTCACGACGCATTTTACCGATTTCGGTCTCGGCTCTGCGCCGGATGTGCTGACCTATTTGCCGAACCTCGCAGGATTTCAAACCGATCTGTACACCGGCGCGGCAAGTTATCAATACGCGCTCGACGTTCCGCCGGGTCGCGGCGGACTCGCGCCGCGCCTCGCGCTATCGTACTCGAGCGCGAGTGTGGATATGCTCAACGAAAAAGCGCAAGTGTCGTTCGTCGGCGCGGGCTGGGGATTCAGCTCGAGTTACATTGCGCGCGACACGCGCGACACGTACGACGCGAGCGACGATGTGTTCACGCTCGTGCTCGACGGCGCGAGCAACGATCTCGCGCTCGGCGTTGACGGCTACTATCACACCGCGAACGAACAGTACTGGCGCGTCATTTATGATCGCGCGAACGATCGCTGGCTCGCGATCACGAACGACGGCACGCAGTATCAGTACGGCTACAGCGCGAACAGCCGCGCGATCCACGCGCGCAAAAACAGCACGGGCGAATTTAAACGCGAGACGTACGCGTGGCATCTCGAAAAAGCGGTGGACACGCACACGAACGAGATCGCGTACACGTACTTGCACGAGACGGCGACTGATGTGTGCGGGCAAGCGCTCGCGCACGATAACGCGATCTATCCCCAGTTGATCCGCTACAACAACAACCTGACCCAGATCGGTTTGACGTACAGCGCGCGCACCGACTATAATTTGGAATATCCAAATCTGCAATGCGGACCCGCGCCGTACCAAACCAAGAAACTTGAGACGGTTGAAATTTCGACGACGGTCTCCACACTGCAACTCGTCCGCCGCTACAATCTTGCGTACGATTACTCGACCTTTCCCGGCATCGGACACAGCACGAACATCTCCGGGCATTTGACGTTGAAACAGATCACCCAGGTCGGCGACGATGGCGTTTCGACTTTGCCCGCGCAAACGTTTGCGTACAGCGGCAATCGTTTGCAACAGGCGAACAATGGCATCGGCGGAAGCGTCGCGTTTCAGTACGATACCGCGAGCGCGGGCAACGCGCCGTACCGGATTGCAAACAATTATACCGGGTGCATCGGCGCATGGTGTGATTTCGGCTGGACGGGGAATACCGGGACAACGGTTGCCGGGATCAATTATTATCAAATGGGATTGATGGGCATTCAATCCGCCGGTAGTTACGCGTATTGGAATCCGGGATCGTTCGTCCCCGGCGCGACGTACTCATTCCTGGTCAATGTGCTGGGTGTGCAATCCGGCACGAGTGTTCAGGTTCGCGCGTGGGATGGCACAAATGAAATCGCACTCGGCAATTGGGCGTATCCCGCGTTGGATCAACAAATGCAAGTCGGCGGAACGTTTACGATTTCTGATGCCGCGAACACATTGCAACTTCGCATCTACACGCAGAGCGTGATTGGCGTGATTGACAGCACGCTCCAACTTTTCTCGACGCATCATCGCGTTACGAGCAAAACGATCAACGATGGGCAAGGCAACGCGTCCACGTACACCTACGCGTATCAAGGCGCGGCGGTGAATGACGCGGCACATTCGTATACCGCGCAGACCGCGAACCCGCGCCACACACTCGGCGCGGAATTTCGCGGTCATTCGCAAGTGACCACAACCGATCCGACCGGGGCGAAAACCGAAACATATTTTTACCAGGACGATATTTACGCCGGGCGCGCGTGGAAGGTAAATCAACTCGACGCGAACAATGTAAAATTCAAAAGCGTGATCAACACGTTCGCGAATCGGTGCGTGCCGGTTGTAACCTGGTCTGGCACGCAGTACGTCAACAGTTGCACGAGCGCGGCAACGAGCGCGCCGCCATCAACGCCGACGCCGACGCCGCCCGCGCCGGGACCTGGCACCTACGATGACACAGACGCGCGCATCGCGTACAGCGGCGCGTGGACGACATACGGACAATGGCACGTTTCGCAAGCGGTGGGATCGAGCGGCACGTTCACCTTTTACGGCACCGGGATTCGCGTGTTGTACGGCGCGGATCCATCGCAAGGTGTGATGAATTTTGCGGTGGATGGCGCGGGCGCGGGAAGCGTCAATCAAACGAGTGGAAGCGAATGGACGTTCGGCGGATTTTTGTGGCAGACGACGCACACGCTCGCGTTCACGCACGCGAGCGGAATCGTGACGAACATTGATGCGATTGTCGTCCTGCCCCCGGCATCCACGCCGCCGCCCGCGGTAACCGGGAACCAGGCGTATTTTGTCTACGTCAGTCGGACGAACGTCGAAACCTACGACGGACAAGCGACGCCAAAAACGACGCGCACCGATTTCGCGTACGACGATTACGGCAACGTCAACAATGTTTCAGAGTATGGCGACGGCGCGAGTGTGTATCGGCGCACCGAGCATACATACTATCCGAATACGACCGCGTGGATCGTGAATCAGTTGGCATTGGAACGAATTTTGGAAAGCGGCGTTACAGTGATTTCGCGCACGCGCAATTTTTACGATGGGAGCGCGGACTATACAACACCGCCGGTCAAAGGCGATCTGACAAAGGTTGACGTGTGGCAAGACAGCGCGACCTCGTTTACCGCGACGACAAACACGTACGATGCGTACGGCAATCGCATCACAACCCAGGACGCGTTGCATCCGCCGACGAGCATCGAGTACGATTCGACGTATCGCATTTTCCCGGTCGTCATCACGAACACGCTCGGCTTTCGTACGACGATGACGTACGATTATCGTCGCGCGAAACTCGCGGCGGTGACGGATCCGAACAACGCGACGACTTCGTACACGTACGATGTGTTCGGCAGAACGCTTTCGATCAAAGCGCCGCTCGAACAGTCGTCCGCGAACGCGACCGTGTTGTATGATTACACGCTCGCGAATCCGCGCTCGATGGTGCGCGTGCAAGTGCGAAACGATTTGGGCGGCACGAATCCGGCAACGTATCAATCGGCGTGGTGGTTTTACGACGGACTCGGGCGCACGATTCAACAGCAAACGCAGAGCGCGACGAGCGGGCAAATCATTTTGACGAATCGCGATTACACCGCGCGCGGACAAGTGTGGCGCGCCTCGAATCCGTACACGGTTACCGCGAGCGGCGGCGCGTATCAAACGCCGAATTGGAGCGTCCCGTTTACCACGCGGCGATACGATGCGATTGGGCGCACGTTGACAATCACAAACACCGATTCCACCACACAGAATTTCGCGTATAATCAATGGGTAACGACGTTCACCGACGCGAACACTCACCAACGCCAAACGATCGCGGATGCGTACGGACGCATCAACCAGGTCAAGGAGTTCAACCTGGGAAGCGCGTACACGACGAATTACGCGTACGATCGGTTGAATCGTTTGACCCAGGTTACCGATCACGCGGGCAACGTAACGACGATGGGATACGATTGGCTCGGACGCAAAACCGCGATGAGCGATCTCGATATGGGCGCGTGGAGTTACGCGTACGACAACGCGGGAAATTTGAAACGCCAGACCGATGCGAAAAATCAGACGACGTGTTTTTACTACGACAATGGCAATCGGCTGAAAGGAAAAAATTATCGGAGCGATGTGAATTGTCCGACGACGGATCCTGGGTCGTACACCGCAACGTACACGTACGATGCCGGGACGAATCAAAAAGGACGGCGCACGGGAATGAGCGATGCGTCCGGTTCGACCAGTTGGACGTATGATGTGCAAGGACGCGTGTTGAGTCGCACGGACACAATCACCGGCGCGCCTGCGTACACCACGCAGTGGACTTACGATGCGATGAGCCGCGTGCGGACGATGACGTATCCCGACGGCGAGCAAGTTGCGACGACGTACAACGCGCAAGGTTTACCCGCGACCCTGGGCACATACATCACCGCGTCGAGTTACAACGCGGCGAGTCAACTCACGGCGTTGACGTTCGGCAATAATGTCGTCACGACGAATTACACGTACAATTCACAGAACTTGCGACTGACCAATTTGCAAACGCTTGCGGGCGCGACCTATTTGCAGAGATTGAACTACACGTACGATAACGTCGGCAACGTATCGCAAATTCAAGACAACGTGCGAAACGAAACGCAAAATTTTGCATACGATGATCTCGATCGTTTGACCAGCGTTACCGGCGCGTATTCCCAGGGGTGGACGTACAACGCGATTGGAAATATTTTGACGCGCACGGGTGTGGATGCGGCAACGTTTACGTACGGTGACACAAATCACAAGCATGCGGTTACGCAAGTTGGAACAACCGCGTACACGTACGATCCAAATGGAAGTATGACCGCGCGCGGAAGTGATGCACTGTTGTACGATCAAGAGAACCGTTTGTATCGCGTCACCGTTGGCGGTACGCAAACGGATTACACCTACAACGCCGACAACGCGCGCGTGAAAAAAGTTGTGGGGAGTACGGCAACGTACTACGTGGGCAATTGGTACGAGGTAACGAACAGCGCGGCAACCAAGTATTATTACTTTGGCGCGCAACGCGTGGCGATGCGAACGAGTGCTGGTGTAACGTACTTGCACGGCGACCACCTGGGTTCAACAAGTGTTGCATGCAATGGCACAACCGGCGCGTTGGTGTCGCGGCAAACGTATTACGCGTTTGGTGGACTGCGTTCGTATGACGTTGCCCAGATCACGACGGTTACGGATTACACATTCACAGGACAGAAGAATGACGCGGCAAGCGCGTTGATGTTTTACAACGCGCGGTACTATGACGCGAACATTGGACGCTTTGTGCAAGCCGACCCGATTGTTGCCGCACCATTCAATCCTCAATCGCTGAATCGCTTTGCGTATGTACTGAACAACCCAGTACGGTACACCGATCCCACCGGGTACAAGACCGAAATACCGGACGGTTATGGAATCAGCAAATTACCGCCGCCGCCACCTCCGCCATGGGAGGAGGAGGAGGAAACCTCTGGATCCGGAGGGGCAAGTGGATATGGCTACAGTGGTAACCCAATCCGCCCGCAAGGAATAGATCAATGTATTACTTGTCATGGCAAACACCCAAGTGGCGGATGGACATCATCTAACCCTACACCAGACGAGCCACCAAAAACGCAACCAACACTGATTGATGATGTGGCGGGTGCGGCAATTAAGGATTGGTGGCAAGGCGAGCGGGATTGGTTAGAATCACCCGTACAAACACAAACGCCCCCATCAGAACCTTTTAGCCCACCTGCGATAAATGAACGTCCTTCTATTCCAGGACTTGTGATCACCGGAGTAGTAATGACGGGGGCAATCATTGCGACCGAGGTAGTCCTCTTTCAGGCCACAGTTGCCTTGGCACCGGTCGCAGCAAGTGGCAATCCAATTGCTATTGGTGCTGAACTTGTACTCGGCGGAGCAGAATTATTCCTTATGAATGTCGAAGTGGCTTATTGGGTATACGTAGCCAGAGTTATTGGGGAACCTCCTGGCGTACGTGTCGAGTTCAACCTCAACCCATTGGAACTATGGGGCTTGAACAAATAACGTGCATTCTGCATTACTGGATCTGTCAAGGCGAGGAATCCCCGTTACCACTAACATGGGATTCCTCCAAAAGCCGGACTGTGACAAACTGGAGCAATTGGACTGGAATCGCCTCCGTAGAATTTTCGTCATCAATTCCGAGATACCCCAAGCACAGGAGGATTTTATGGAAATAATTTTAGTGCTTATTATGCCAATTATTGGACTATCCCTAACGGTCATAATTATGCGTTTTTACATTGAGAGAGGGAAACTCAATGCCCGCTTATTCGCTACAATCTTTTCGCTCGGATTTAGTAGTAGCATATTCTTTTTCTTCGTTTCACCATTCATAGTCAATGGTGCGACTATGAATATTGGGAATATTGGGCTGGGGCTCGGAATTGCATGCCTAAATTTCCTAATGACTTTTCCTATTTCATACTACATGTATAGGCACATTCTGAAAAAATGAGACTGTCAAATCGCACCTAATATTTGCATACATCTACAACCTCGCCACACGCCTACACGCGGTAACCCAGGTTGACACAACCGCGTACAGTTACGATGCGAACGGCAACATGGCAACGCGCGGAAGCGATTCGTTGTTGTACGATCAAGAGAACCGTTTGTATCGCGTCACGGTTGGCGGTACGCAAACGGATTACACCTACAATGCTGACAATGCGCGCGTGAAAAAAGTTGTGGGCAGTACGGCAACGTACTACATCGGCAACTGGTACGAGGTGACGAGCGGCGCGGCAACCAAGTATTATTACTTTGGCGCGCAACGCGTCGCGATGAAACAAGGTAGTACGCTCACCTTCCTGCACGGCGATCACCTGGGTTCAACGAGTGTCGCGAGCAACGGCACAACCGGCGCGTTGGTGTCGCGGCAAACGTATTACGCGTTTGGCGGCGTGCGAACAAGCGAAGGCACGTTACCAACCGATTACACGTTCACCGGGCAGAAGAACGATGGCAACGGATTGATGTTTTACAACGCGCGCTACTACGACGCGACCATTGGACGATTCATCCAAGCCGACCCGATTGTTGCCGCGCCGTTCAATCCGCAGTCGCTCAATCGCTTTGCGTATGTGTTGAACAATCCGGTCAAGTACATTGACCCATCGGGTTATGCGGCGCGGTGTCCGCGTTCTCCTGCCGGTAGTGGCAGTGGCGAAGGTGATGCTTCTGAGAGTGGCGATGATGGCGGTGGTTGCGGTGGGGGAACGCTTACACAAACGCAACCGGGCTCGGTTGGGCCAGATGATCGAGGTCCCGAACCACCACCGGAACCACCACAACCACCGGAAACGCTGGAACCACCAGAAACACCAAAATCAACAGAAAATAATCCAAATGATGTGTTGCCCAAGTCCATCAGTTGGGAAGTAGAAAATTGGCGAGAACCACCTCCCTTGAACCGAGATGGAGACGAATTCGGGGGAAGTGGAATAACCGGTGTTGGGATTCCACCCCCCGTAGGCTTTAACTGGCGCGATATAATACGACAGATAGTTTCCGGAGCGGCAGGTGTATGCGGAGCCGATCAAGTCAGATGCTTTACATCGTTCGACAAATTAAAAAGTGCACTTGGCTCAGCAGGACAAGGTCAAGCGTGGCATCATATCATTGAACAAAGAGCCGTCAACATACAAAGATTTGGGTCTCAATCCATTCACAATACGTTGAATGTAGTAGCGGTTCCCGCTCAGGTAAATCAAACAATTGCCAACTACTACTCAAGTATCCGCCCATTCACAGGCGGAGTCACAGTTCGTCAATGGCTAACAGCACAAACGTATGCAGAGCAATTTGAGTTTGGATGGATGGTCCTCCAAAAAGTACTGAATGGACATCCGTTACCGTGAGGAGAAGTGATTATGGCACAAACCACTCGTCAAGTAGACGATATCATAAGAAAGTACCGACAGGCGGCAGATAACACTCGAATCCAAGATCCCAAAGTAGCCAATAGATGGGCGCGAGTGCTACACAAGCTGTACAAGAAATTATCCGTTACGGATGAAGGGAAAGAATCAATCCTTACACTCCTTTCGGATCCCAGCCCCCATGTTCGCTGTTGGGCCGCAACGCATGCATTGGAATGGGCAGTTCCAATCGCACGTTCCGTACTAGAAGAGCTTCGCGATTCAAATGGACCATGCTCATTCGACGCGACAATAGTCCTGCGCGAGCTGGATAAAGGTCGGCTTACTATTTGGTGAATTGAGGGCACGTCGGCAATTTATCGCGCGAATGATCAACATAATCGTGTCCAGTTACAACACGGCGAGCCAACTCACGTCACTCACATTCGGCAACAATGTCGTCACGACGAATTACACGTATCATTCGCAAAACTTGCGACTGACCAATTTGCAAACACTTGCGGGCGTGACGTATTTGCAGAGGTTGAATTACACGTACGACAACGTGGGCAACGTGTCGCAAATTCAGGACAACGTGCGAAACGAAACGCAGAATTTTGCGTACGATGATCTCGATCGTTTGACCAGCGTTACCAGCGCGTATTCCCAGGGGTGGACGTACAACGCGATTGGAAATATTTTGACGCGCACGGGTGTGGATGCGGCAACGTTTACGTACGGTGACACAAATCACAAGCATGCGGTTACGCAAGTTGGCACAACCGCGTACACGTACGATCCAAATGGAAATATGACCGCGCGCGGAAGCGACGCGTTCACCTACGATTACGAAAACCGGTTGACAAACGCGAGTGTAGGCGGCGTAACAACTGCGTACACCTACAACGCGGATTCCGCGCGCGTGAAAAAAGTGGTGGGCAGTACGACGACGTACTACGTGGGCAACTGGTACGAGGTCACAAACAGCAGTGCGATAACGAAGTACTATTATTTCGGAGCGCAACGCGTGGCGATGCGAACGAGTGCTGGTGTAACGTACTTGCACGGCGACCACTTGGGAAGCACGAGCGCGACGAGCGGCGCGCAACCCAGTTCACAAACGTACTATGCTTTTGGCAAAGTGCGAAGTGGTTCGCTCCCCACCGATTACACATTCACCGGACAAAAGAATGACGCGTCGAGCGCGTTGATGTTTTACAACGCGCGGTACTATGACGCGAACATTGGACGCTTTGTGCAAGCCGATCCGATTGTTTCTGCGCCATTCAATCCGCAATCGCTCAATCGCTTCGCGTATGTGCTGAACAATCCGGTGCGTTACATTGATCCGTCTGGGTATTATTGCAAGAAGCCCGGTCCCCCACCGGGTGATGACGGTGATGGTGACGAAGGGATGGGAATATTGGGAATATGTGGCGGGCGAGGGGAACCATCAGAAGAACCAGAACCGCCGCCACCAGGTGGGGAGAATACGAGTCCACCTCTTGGGGAGGATACGAGTCCACCTCTGCCGCTTAATCCGACCCAGCCACCCCGAGAGCCGACGGAGCTACTCCAATTCATCAGTTGGGAAGTAAATGCCATCATTGATCCTCCTACCTGGGATCGCGACCCTGATCCGGGAGCTGGCTGTTTAGTCGGATGTATGGGAGGATTGCAGATTGCAGGGATCAGGTTTAGGAACTGGCTCGCCCAGAATCTGAGAATTGGTCGGACCATCAATTATGCTAATACACCATATCCAAAGTACATTGATCCACGGACACGAACAGAAGTACCATTCCCAAAAGGGAATCTACAATGGATTGATAAACCGTTGCGAGTGTGTTGGACCGGTACAGAGAGGAGAATGTTTATAAGGGAATGGGAACAGGAAGGTTTCTCAGTACCTCCCGGAGGATGGAGTAAGTACGATATACATCACATCCACCCTAAAGAGTATGGCGGCACTAATGATTTCTGGAATCTTGTACCAGTTGAGCGAGGGTTTCACCAACAGCACTTTAATCCCTGGTGGGATTCATGGTACTACTAGGAGGATACACAATGGAAGAAACTCAACTCAAACAACTCATCCATCAAATCAAGTATCTAGGAGATTACAATTCTCCTAATATATCGGATCCGGTGACCTTGCGGTCTAGCATTATGCCCAGACTAACATGGGATGCCGCCTGGCTGGAAGAAATCCTTAACATCGAGGTACCACCCGATCTTAGAATCCTCTGGGATGAGACTTCGGGATTGGCATTATTTGCGGACATCGTGGCTGGTCAGAGTGGACTCGTTATTTGGTCGCCCGAACAGACATCTATAAGGCATCAATATTATGTGTCTATCAGGCAGTCCAAGATTGCACTCCCGACAAGAAAGCCGTTGCTTTTTGCCGGTGGAGATTTATGCATTGGCGAATTCCTCGGCGATGATGAATTACTTGTGATTCGGTGCGATCCTACCTCTTCCGACTTTGGGTCTATATTGATCGCACTGTCACTTGATCCCCGAGACGAATGGTATAATCCTGCATCTTCGTTGGGAGAATTTCTCCAATCCTTTGTTGAAGCTCACGGTGAAAAATTTTGGGAGGTGCATTAGGATAAAAATTACAACAACACTGACGGCATCCCATTGGCAACATCCTGACGCGCACGGGTGTGGACGCGGCAACGTTCACATACAACGACGCGGCGCACAAGCACGCGGTAACGCAAGTTGGCGCGACTGCGTACACGTACGACGCGAACGGTAACATGGCAACGCGCGGTGCGGACGCGTTCACATACGATTACGAGAATCGTTTGACGAACGCGAGTGTTGGCAGCGCAACAACGCAGTACGTTTACAACGCGGACAGCGCGCGCGTGAAAAAAGTTGTTGGCAGTACGGCAACGTACTACATCGGCAACTGGTACGAAGTAACGAATGGCGTCGCGACCAAGTACTATTACTTTGGCGCGCAACGCGTGGCGATGCGAACGAGCGCGGGCGTGACGTACCTGCACGGCGATCATTTGGGAAGCACGAGCGCGACAAGCGGCGCAATAAATAGTTCGAGTACGTACTATCCATACGGCGCGGTTCGCAGTGGATCGTTACCAACGGATTATACATTCACGGGACAAAAGCGCGATAATGAAGCGAACTTGATGTTTTACAACGCGCGGTATTACGACAGCGCGATAGGACGCTTCACACAACCGGATACGATTGTGCCGAACTTGTTCAATCCGCAGTCGCTGAATCGGTACGCGTATGTGCTGAATAACCCGGTGCGGTACACGGATCCAACGGGGCACAAGGCATTTGGGTTAAGTGAAGATGCAGAATTAGACGAGAAGGTACTCAAGCCTCCTGCAACAAGTACTGGTAATCCCAAACCAAGTGATACTGATGATCTTTGCAACTTGGCAAAATGTGGGTGGAACGATGCTGGACCAAGTCCAGCTCATCCACCGCAAGACGACCCTGTTGATGAAGGCGGTCCCGGTGCTGGCTCTAGTCCTCCTCCGCCCTGCTCTAGTATTTCCTGCATTATTAATTGGATCAAAAGTTGGTTTGGACAATCACCAACACCACCCACACCTTCTCCTATGCAATCTCCAATTCCCCCGGGCTGGAATAATACGTGGACAACTGACTACGGAACAAAAACGGGAGACAGTGGATTGCGATATCGCGATCCCAATGGAGGTGAATGGCGTTGGCATCCATCAGATAAGTATCATCCATCTGGTCATTGGGATTACAACCCATGGAATACATGGAATGACAATTGGCAAAATATAGACATCAATGGAAACCCAACCCCAAAATAAAAAAAGAAGAATGTGAGGTCAGCAATGTCCGGTACCCAAATCCATAGTAATGATATCATAGTAGACTATTATCCTGGTGCCTACGGACTGACTATTCGCATCGGTACCAACCATGTATCCTCTGCCCAACAAATCAGGAATATATTCCTGCATCTAGCGCAGTCACAAAATGCGGAGGTCGAGTTTCAAAAAGTTGTTCCCGTTCGGAAAACCAACATCGCTTCATTGTTATTGAAACGAGTACCCATTGGCAAGGAACAAATGCGGAAACTCGAACATGTGCAAACCATTGCAGATGGTCCCGTTTTTGTATGGACAAGGGACTCTGATGGATGGATGGAATGTGCCGAAAAACTCGACTGGATTCTGCGAAAAGGGAACCCGGGGCACCAATACCTGACCGTCGAGGGAGTAGACGACGCACTAATTGAATTTGCCTTCCGCGAAATAGAATGATTGCGATCTATGCCGATAACATGCGCGAGAATCACCGGGATAGAATAGGATTGAACGTTCAGACTCGCGTCAAACCGGTCCGTGTACTTTAATTTCGTCCATCGGTTGAAAGGCAAAAACTTTCAGATGAATAACCCAACGTGTCCTGGTGATCCTGGGTCAAACTACACAACGTGGTACAAGTATGACGAAGCGACCAGCACGAACAGCAAGGGTCGGCGCACGAGCATGTGGGATGGTTCGGGTTCGACGGTGTGGAATTTTGATCTGCAAGGACGCGTGACGACGCGCACCGATGCGATCACCGGTGGCGGAACATACGCGACGAGTTGGACGTACGATGCGATGAACCGGTTGCGAACGATGACGTATCCCGACGGCGAACAAGTTGCGACGACGTACAACGCGCAAGGTTTACCCGCGACCCTGGGCACATACATCACCGCGTCGAGTTACAACGCGGCGAGCCAACTGACTTCGCTCACGTTCTTCAACAATGCTGTAACGACGTACGGATACAACCAACAAAATTTGCGATTGACCTCGTTGACCACCTCCGGCAATTTACAAAACTTGAGTTACCTGTACGATAATGTTGGCAACGTCACACGCATCACGGACGCGGTGAGAAACGAAACACAGAATTTCGCGTACGATGATCTGGATCGTTTGACGAGCGTAACCGGCGCGTATTCCCAGGGTTGGACGTACAACGCGATTGGCAACATCCTGACGCACACAGGTGTTGATGCGGCAACGTTCACGTACGGCAACGACGCGCACAAGCACGCGGTAACCCAGGTTGGCACAACCGCGTACACGTACGACGCGAACGGCAATATGACCGCGCGCGGAAGCGATTCGTTGTTGTACGACCAAGAGAATCGTTTGTATCGCGTCACGGTTGGCGGTACGCAAACGGATTACACGTACAACGCGGATTCCGCGCGCGTGAAAAAAGTTGTGGGCAGTACGACGACGTACTACGTGGGCAACTGGTACGAAGTCACCAACGGCATCGCGACCAAGTACTATTACTTTGGCGCGCAACGTGTCGCGATGAAACAAGGCACAACGTTAACGTACTTGCACGGCGACCACCTGGGTTCAACGAGTGTCGCGAGCAATGCAAGTGGTGGCTTGGTGTCGCGGCAAACGTATTACGCGTTTGGTGGCGTGCGAACAACCGAAGGCACATTGCCGACGGATTATACATTCACCGGGCAAAAGAACGACACGTCGAGCGCGTTGATGTTTTACAACGCGCGGTACTACGACGCGAACATTGGACGTTTTGTACAAGCCGACCCGATTGTTGCCGCGCCATTCAATCCGCAATCGCTCAACCGGTTTGCGTATGTGTTGAATAATCCGGTCAAGTACACTGACCCAACCGGACATTGTGCGATTGATCCGGTGACCGATGCTTGCGAACGAGATGAACACGGCGGCGTTATTTTATACGAACGTTTCCGGTTCGATTATACAGTCGAAGAATTCATGCGGATGTCATTCGACGAACGAGCGAATTGGCTGAAACAGTTCGCTCGAAAAGTTGGTGCAACCGGCTGGTTTGACAATATTGACGACCAACTCAAATTCTTCGGCGAGTTGGGAAAAATGTATGACCCGGCTACCGGTCGTTGGTTTTCGGCTGGCGATGCCATCGTTCTACAGGCAATCCAAAATGGTTGGGAACTTTTCAGGGGAAACACCCCCAAACAATTTCCTTCTGATATTGCCAAAGTCGCGGCTGAGCTATGGAAGGAATTTTTTACAGTAATTCAAGATCCAAACTTTAGCAAATCAAAAGCATTAGAAGTATGGGGAAAGGCTGAATCAGCCGGCGTGCTTGCCGGTAAAGAGTACGCTGACAAAACCGCAGGTCGCCCGGATGGACCTGGTGGATACCTGATAGCCAATTATGTTTCCGCCGGAAACGTATATCGTGAGTTGGTTACACGCGGGCTGTTCGATCCACGAGAAAACAAGGGGTTTACTTATGTACTTGCACACCTCGTGCAAGGATGGTCTCTTGCAACATGGCTACAATCCGTAGATCCGTACTCAACATCGTTACAATGGGTATATTAGGGAGTGAACTCCATGTTTACACACACTCACTCCAAGTCTTGGCTGTTCTTCGGCATTCTTGTCTTGACAGTTGCTTGTACAAGCGAGAACCCTTTTGTCAAGGTAAAAGACGATACGATGTCAATTCCTATTGCTACAGCAAGCGGACAGTTAGTAGATGCGGCTTGGATTGACGAATGGCTGGTCGTTCAAATATTGCCGTTCAAGGATGTTACCGCGTATAGCGGTAGATTGTGGAAACTGCATCCAGATGGCAGTAACATGGAGATGTTGCCATTACCTTCGCACCCCACCTGCGGATCCAATGGATTGAACGGTTTCAAGTCACCGACACGTCTTCCAGACGGTCGGTTGGGATATGCTGTGCTTTGCCGTCCCAATTCTGGGAACTTTGATCAAGACATCCGGCGAGAAGGACTCTACATGATGGCATACGACCTACGAACTGGACAGATACAACAGTTAGTAAGGTCGCAATTAAAAGGAGACAAAATTGGCTTGGGCGGTTTCTCGTGGAATCCAGAAATGACTCGGGGTATTACCAACGATTGGAATGGTGCTTGGCTCAACGCCCAATTGTATTGGTTCACTCGAGAGACTACCGAATATTTGAATTTGGATTTCCCGCGACAGTTTGGAGCCGCGTGGTCACCCGATGGGAAACAGATTGGATTTATTGCAGCACCCGAGCAAGGGCTGAAGGGAATGGAACGGTTGAATGCAATATACAACCTATATCTGATGGAGTCGGATGGAACACACGTTCGACCATTCATCAAAGGTTTCCGCAATCCTGGCACAATTGATTGGTCACCAAATGGTCGATGGTTCGTTTTCTATGGTGACTTTGGGTGGTGGGAAAACGGTCTTTGGCTGATCGAAGTTTCCACCGGAAAACGGCAACGCATCACCGGCGAGGAAACTAGATATGCAAGGTGGTCTCCAAATGGGGATCGATTGGTGGTGATTCAAGACAACAGTGGGCAAACCGAACTGGCGATTATGGATGTTGGAACTTTCATCAAGTGAGGTGATGTTGGGCAACAATGCGCCGAATTTTGATAATTACATTCGCGACTCCGCATACAACCCAGCCGGGCAGTTGACTTCGATGACATTCAACAACGGCGTCGTCACGATGTACGGGTACAACCAACAAAATTTGCGCCTGACCGCGTTAACGACTTCGGGCGGTTTGCAGAACCTGAGTTACCTGTACGATAATGTTGGCAACGTCACGCGCATCACCGACGCGGTGAGAAACGAAACGCAGAATTTCGCGTACGATGATCTGGATCGTTTGACCAGCGTTACCGGCGCGTATTCCCAGGGTTGGACGTACAACGCGATTGGAAATATTCTGACGCGCACAGGTGTGGACGCGGCAACATTCAGTTACACCGACGCGGCGCACAAGCACGCGGTAACCCAGGTTGGCGCAACCGCGTACAGTTACGATGCGAACGGCAACATGACCGCGCGCGGAAGCGATGCGCTGTTGTACGATTACGAAAACCGTTTGACGAGCGCGAGCGTGGGCAGCGTAACGACGCAGTACATTTACAACGCGGATTCCGCGCGCGTGAAAAAAGTTGTTGGTAGCACAACCACGTACTATGTGGGCAATTGGTACGCGGTGACAAATAGCGCGGTAACGAAATACTACTACTTTGGCGCGCAACGCGTCGCGATGAAGCAAGGCACAACGCTAACGTACTTGCACGGCGACCACCTGGGTTCAACGAGTGTCGCGACCAAGTACTATTACTTTGGCGCGCAACGTGTCGCGATGAAACATGCCAGCACGCGACCCGCAATCAAAAACCCGGAGGGTTGGAATCCTCCGGGTTTTCCGCGCCCCCCTCGTACAACTTGTTCCGGCTCACCGTGATTTTCATCCCCTCGTGCAGAAATTCGCCGAACTGATCAATGATGTTCAAGCCGGTTTCATCAATCGCGCTTT
>Ga0233425_10007111_pt1 | contig 15962 bp, 15 predicted proteins | sample Watercolumn_Towu_2_FD_181712 | JGI IMG/M metagenome (GOLD analysis project Ga0233425, IMG submission 181712) | Freshwater microbial communities from Lake Towuti, South Sulawesi, Indonesia - Watercolumn_Towuti2014_140_MG | ecosystem: Environmental > Aquatic > Freshwater > Lake | place...
GCTCCAGCCCTCGGCGCCACTGATCACCGCGCAGATCGCCACAAAAACCATTTCGTCGAGGCGGTGCAGGGTTTTCTTTTGTATCCGGCGGTCCGGCAGTGTACTCAGGTGTTCCAGCAGGTTGACGATCGACATCAGACGGTTTCCTTCAAGGCGAAAAAGCCATCAGCAGATCTCTTCAAGAGCCAGTTGTCAAGCGGATTTTCGAGATCTTGCCCTGGGCTCCTGCCCCTCCGCCGACGCGCCGCATCCATGCAGCGCCCCTACGGGCAGATCCGCTTGGCAAGCTGCGGTGCTCAGCGCGGCTGCAGGGGGTTCAAGATCAAGAGCAACAACGTTGAGGCGGCGACGCTCTTGTTCTTTTTCTCTTGCTCTTCAAGTCCCGTTCAGTCGCGCCGAGCACCGGAGCTTTTGGCGGGAACAGTCCGCAGGGGAGCGGCATGGATGCCGCTCGTTGCCTGAGGGGCAGGAGCCCCTTCAGGCAACCCCCGGCAAAAGCGAGGAGCGCAAGGGGCTTTCGCGACTGTCGGGCCGCCTTTTCTTTGGTTCGTTTCTTTTGGCGGCGCAAAAGAAATGAACTCGGCCGTGGGTCCGAGAACCCACATTCAAACCAGCCATCGCGCAGCGATTCAGCCTACTGTGACTGCCCCCGCGCAACCGACCGCCAATACAACGATACCCAACCGCCGCCGTCACTCTCCCGCCCGCCGCAGCCTCAGACGATTGGCATTGCTCACCACGGTGACCGAGGACATGGCCATGGCGGCGCCGGCGATCATGGGGTTGAGCAGCAGCCCGAAGGCCGGGTACAGCAGGCCCGCGGCGATGGGGATGCTGAGGGTGTTGTAGATGAAGGCGCCGAACAGATTCTGCTTGATGTTGCGCACCGTGGCCTTGGACAGGCTGACGGCCTCGGCCACCTTGGACAGCGAGCCGCGCATGATCACCACGTCGCCGCTCTCGATGGCGATGTCGGTGCCGGCGCCCATGGCGAAACCCACGTCGGCCTGAGCCAGGGCCGGAGCGTCGTTGATGCCGTCGCCCACCATCGCCACCACCAGGCCGTTCTGCTGCAGCGACTTGACCGTCTCCGCCTTGTGCTGGGGCAGCACCTGGGCGCGAACCTCGGCGATGCCCACCTGGCGGGCGATGGCCTGGGCGGTGGCGGCGTTGTCCCCGGTCACCATCAGCACCCGGATCCCCATGCCGATCAACTCGGCCACCGCCGCAGCGGAATCCTTCTTGATGGGATCGGCCACCGCGACGATGCCCGCCACCTGGCGGTCGACGGCGAGTATCATCGGAGTGCAGGCCTGGGCACTGAGTTCCTGCAGCCGTCCGTCGATGGCGGCACAATCGATGTGATCCTCCTGCATCAGGGTCTGGTTGCCCAGCCGCACCGCCCGGCCCTCCAGCCAGCCGGCGACACCGCGCCCGGAGATCGCCAGGAAGCCGTCGATCGCCTGAGGCTGCACCGCGCGCCGCGCCGCCTCGGCCAGGATGGCGCCGGCCAGGGGGTGCTCCGAGCCCGCCTCCAGGCTGGCCGCCAATTCCACCACCTGATCCACCGTCCAGTCGCCGAAAGCATCCACCGACACCACGGTCGGCTTGCCTTCGGTGACGGTGCCGGTCTTGTCCAGCACCACACAGGTCAAATTACCCGCTGCCTGCAGGGCCTCCCCGTTGCGGATCAGGATGCCCTGCTGCGCCGCCCGGCCCACCGCCACCATGATGGAGATGGGGGTGGCGAGACCCAAGGCGCAGGGACAGGCGATGACCAGCACCGTCATGGCGGTGACGAAGGCGTAGCCCAGGGAGGGCGCCGGTCCGAAGATCCACCACACCACGAAGGTAAAGGCGGAAATGCCGACCACCACCGGCACGAAAACCGCGGCGACCTGATCCACCAGGCGGGCGATGGCCGGCTTGCTGGCCTGGGCCTGGCGCACACTGGCGATGATCTGGGCCAGCACGGTGTCGCGGCCGATGCGGGTCGCCTTGTAAAGAAAGCTGCCGGTCTGGTTGAGGGTGCCACCGATCACCTCGTCACCGACCCGCTTCTCCACCGGGATCGCCTCGCCGGTGAGCATGGACTCATCCACTGCCGAACTGCCTTCGATCACTACGCCGTCCACCGCGATCTTCTCACCGGGCCGCACCCGCAAGGTCTCCTCCAGGCCGATGTCGGCGATGGCGACATCCAGCTCCTGGCCGTCCCGCACCACCCGGGCGGTGCGCGGCTGCAGGCCGATGAGCTGGCGGATGGCCGAGGAGGTCTTGCCGCGCGCCCGCATCTCCAGGGCGGAACCCAGGTTGATGAAGGCCAGGATGATGGCGGCCGCCTCGAAATAGGCGTGTTGGGAACCGGCCGGCAGAATGGACGAGAAGTCGATGGCGACGGTGGAATAAAACCAGGCGGCGCCGGTGCCCAGGGCGATCAGGGTATCCATGTTGGCCTGGCGCTGGCGGAAGGACTTGAGGGCGCCGACATAGAAGTGGCCGCCGGCGTAATAAAGCACGGTCAGGGTCAGCAGCGAGGCGAGCGACCAGAACACGCTGCCGGCCGCAGTCCCCAGGTGCGGAAACCATCCCAAGTGCGCTCCGGCCATCAGCGGCACCCCCAGCCCGGCGGCCACCTTGGCCTTGCGCAGCAGGGCCTGGTAGCGTTCCGCTTCCTGCTCGTCCTGGACATGGAGGTCGTCCAGACCTTCCATCACGGCACCGTCGTACCCAGCTTCCTGCAGGGCCTGCTTGAGCGCCTCCGGCGCCGCGGTGCCGGTCACCACCGCACTGTGGTCGGCAAAATTGACGTCGGCCGCGGCGACCCCCGGCACTTCCCGCAGAGCGGTCTCCACCGCCGCGACGCAACCGGCGCAACGCATGCCCAGCACCGAGAGCCGGATCGACTCGGCAGGGGTATCTTCAACTGCTGTCATGGTCGGAGCACCTCGAGTTGGCAAGAGTGATTGCCGCACCCTCGCGGCCGATAGGATATGCGGGTGATGGCCGCGAAAAGCAAGACCCAGCGGCGGACGAGCGCGGGATGGGCTTCGATCAAGGTTCCCGGCTGCGGCCGGGCAACAACGGCACGACGGCCGGTGAGGTCAGCCGGCGGCGCCAGCGCAGCTCATTCTGCCACCAGTAGCCCCCCATCAGCATGGCCATCATGCTGCAGGAGGCGACGCCCAGATACAGCAGGTACTTGAGTTGAATCAGCTCGCCCAGCGCTTCGGTCTGCAGGGGCTCGACCCGGGAGCCCAGGGTGGGCTGCAGCCGCGGATGATCGCGCCGGGTGGAATCGGTGACGGCGCCGTCCTTGCCGGCGGTGTAGCGCTGCAGCAGTTGCAGCTCGTTCTTCAGCTCCTCGAACTGGCGGATTTCGTCGCTCCCCACCGAACCGGCGGTGACCCGCTGTTCGATGGTGTGGAGCTTGGTCTCCACCGAATCGGCGATATAGCCCGCCATCTTCTCCTCCAACGCTTCCATCTGGCGATGGTATTGGCGCAGCCGCCAGCCGTCGGGGGTCAGTTCCATGCGGGCGATCACCAGTTCCGAATCGAGCCGGTGGGCGACCACCGCCAGATAACCGGCCAGCAACAGCAGGACCACAATGGCCAGGGTCAGCAGGATCGAGCCGAAACGGCTGTGCCCGGAGTCTCCGGCCCCGACCGGATCCACCAGGGACGGCTGCAGACGGGCGCTGGCGATGAGTTGTCGGCTGGGTTCGGAGCTGGGCATATTTCCTCCTGCGGCAAGGCCGTCTCCCGGACTGGGTGGTGGACCGGCGTTGTCGTCAGGGTTTAGGAAGCGAGCGGCCAGTTACTATGACAGATGGCCCGAACAGGGTCAATCGAGCCCGGCGCGGGCCGCCAGCATGATCCGTTTGAGGTCGGCGACCGCCCGATCGAGCCCGCTGATCAAGGCCCTGGCGATGATGGAATGGCCGATGTTGAGCTCCCGCATCACCGGGATGCGGCAGATGTCCTCGACGTTGTGGTAATGCAGGCCGTGGCCGGCATTCACCTGGAGCCCCGCCGCGAACGCCTGATCGGCGGCGAGCCGCAGCCGTTCCAGCTGCCGCAGCCGGGGCTCGCCCTCCGGCGCATCGGCATAATGGCCGGTGTGAAGCTCGATCACCGGCGCGCCGCAGCCCACCGCGGCATCGATCTGGGCGGGGTCGGCGTCGATGAACAGGGAAACCTCGATGCCCGCATCGGCCAGCCGGCTGCAGGCATCGCGGGTCGGCCCGAACTGCCCCGCCACGTCCAGCCCGCCTTCGGTGGTGAGTTCCTGGCGCTTTTCCGGCACCAGGCAGCAGGCGTGGGGCTGGAGCCGACAGGCGATGGCGACCATTTCCGGGGTCACCGCCATCTCCAGATTGAGGCGGGTCTCGATCATGGCCTTGAGTTGGTCGACATCGCGATCCTGGATGTGGCGGCGGTCCTCCCGCAGATGGGCGGTGATGCCGTCGGCACCGGCCTGCTCGGCGATCAGCGCGGCCTGCACCACGCTGGGATAGGGTGTGCCCCGCGCCTGGCGCAGCGTCGCCACGTGATCGACATTGACGCCCAGCAGGATAGGCATGGGTTCCCTCATATCAGCTCGCCTCGAATTTGATGTATTTGAACAGCTCCCGGCTCTTCAACGGCTTGCCACCGAGGGCATGGCCGATGATCAGCCGCATCACCCGCTTGGCTTCCCGCAGCTGTTCGGCATCGGCCAGCCCGCGCGCACTCAAAGCCAGCAGGGTGGTGCCGCGGAACGCCTGCGGGTGCGGCGGACAGGGCACAGGACCGTGCTCGGGCCGGTAGTCGTAATAGCGCTCGGCCAGCACCGGCAATCCGGAGCCGCCCTCGTGCTCCAGCGGCGGCGCGTAACCCAGCTCCTCCAGCAGCAACAGCTCAAAGCCGCGCAACAGCGGCTCCTGGCCGCCGCCCCGTGCCAGCCGTTCCAAAGTTTCTCCATAGGCGGCGAACAGCGCCGGGTGGGGGTCCCCCACCGGCAGCAGCCGCACCAGCAATTCGTTCAGATAGAGCCCGCACAGGACCGCAGAGCCGGTCAAGCCATGGCGGCGGATCGATTCCACCTCTACCAGCACCGGCAAGTCGCCGCGTCCGGTCCAAGCCAGCCCCAATGCGGCAAACGGCTGCAGCAGACAGGCCTTGGACGACTTGCCGCGGCGAACACCCTTGGCCAACACCCGCAACAGGCCCTGGTCCCGGCTGAACACGTCCACCAGCAGGCTGGTTTCCCGGTAGCTGCGCCGGTGGACCACATAGGCCTCCCGAAACCCGGCGCACCCCTGGCCCACCGGCACTACTCCGTGTCCCGGTAGCCCAGGCTTTGCAAGGCCCGCTCGCTGTCGGACCAGCCCCGCTTCACCTTCACCCACAGGTTCAGGTATACCTTGGCATCGATGAAACGCTCCAGATCTTCGCGGGCGCTCTGGCCGATGGACTTCAGGGTTTCGCCGTTCTTGCCGATGACGATGGCCTTCTGGCCCTCCCGTTCCACCCAGATCACCGCGTGGATACGGGTCAAGCCGCCCTCCTCCCGGTATTCCTCGATCTCCACCGTCGCCGCGTGGGGCACCTCCTGTCCCAGGCTGCGGATCAGCTTCTCGCGGATGATCTCCGCGGCGAAGAAGCGCTCGGGCCGGTCGGTGATCTGGTCGGCGGGGTAAGCCGGATCGCCTTCCGGCAGCAGCTCGACGATGCGCTGTTCCAGCCGGTCCAGGTTGATGGCCTTCAGAGCCGACAGCGGGATGATCTCGGCGAATGGGGCCTTGCCCGCGGCCAGTTCGATGAAAGGCAGCAGCACTTCCTTGTCGCGGCACTGGTCGACCTTGTTGATGGCCAGGATGACGGGACTGCCGGCGGCTTCGATCCGGCCCAGGATGGCGTCGTTGTCGGGATGCCAGCTCCATTGGTCGACCACCCACACGATCACGTCGACGCCCTGCAGGGCGGAATCGGCGGTGCGGTTGAGATAGCGGTTCATGGCCCGCTTCTCCCCGGTATGGAGGCCGGGGGTATCGACGTAGACCGCCTGCCCCCAGTCGGCGGTCTTGATGCCGTGGATGCGGTGGCGGGTGGTCTGCGGCTTGCGCGAGGTGATGCTGAGCTTCTGCCCGATCAAGTGGTTCAACAGGGTCGATTTGCCGGCGTTGGGCCGGCCGACCAGGGCGACGTATCCAAACTTCATGGCTTGATGTTCAATTCGGCCGCGAGGCGCGCCAGCATCCGCTCCGCCGCCTGCTGCTCGGCCCGCTTGCGGGAAGTGCCTTCGCCCTCGGTCACGCCGGCCACCAGGGCGACGCGGCAATCGACCCGGAAGTGCTGGGCATGGGCCTGGCCGTCGGTGGCCAGCAGGGAATACACCGGCAACTCGGCACTGCGGCTCTGCATGATTTCCTGCAGGCAGGTCTTCGGGTCCTTCTTCCAGTCGTTCAAGGACAGCTGGCCGATGGCTTCGTCGAACACCCCGTTGATCCAGTCCCGGCAGACCTCGATTCCCTGGTCCTTGACGATGGCCCCCATGACCGCCTCCAGGCCGTCGGACAGGATGGAATCGCGCCGATAACCCCCGCTCTTGAGCTCGCCCGAACCCAGGATCAGGTACTCGCCCAATTCGTGCGCCCTGGCGATGGCCGCCAGCGAAGCCTGATTGACCAGGGTCGCGCGCAACCGGCTGAGCACGCCCTCGTCGGCGGACGGGAAGGTTTCGTAGAGCCGTTCGGCGATGACATAACCCAGCACCGAATCGCCCAGAAATTCCAGCCGCTCGTTGTTCCTGGAGTCGGCGCTGCGGTGGGTCAAGGCGCGCTGCAGCAGCCCTAGGTCGTTGAAGCGGATGCCGATGCGCTTGGCCAGGGCCTCGGGCGGCTTGATCAAAGCGGCTCCGACTGGACCATGTCGTCGAAGGTGAGCAACGCGTCGACGTTGCCCATAATGTGGGTCACCGCCTCGTAGGCCACCCTCACCTTCACCCGCCCGCCTTCGCGGCTGTACTGCACGTCCTTGTTGGCCACCACGGTATCGACCGAGTTGACGTCCCAGCGCCGCTGCAGCATCTTCTGGATCTCGTCCTTGGACTTTTCCGCCCAGCCGGGTTCGGCCTTGAGGGAATTGAGGGAACTGACGATCTTGTAGTGCTCCAGATACAGCGGCACCAGCTTGATCACCAGCAGGGTGAAGAAGCCGATGAGCAGAAACATGAGCAGAAATCCGATCAGGGTCATGCCCCTCTGCCCACTGCGATAACGCGCCATAGCCCCTCCCGAATCAATGCAAGATGGTACCCAGCCGGTCGAAGCCCACTCCGCCGGCATCCCAATCCCAACTCATCCAGATGAAGAAAGCCCGTCCCACCAGGTTCCCTTCCGGCACCGTGCCCCAATAGCGGCTGTCGTTGCTGTTGTCGCGGTTGTCGCCCATCACGAAATACTGGCCGAGGGGCACGGTGAACTCGCCCTGGACCGTCGGCTGTCCATCACGGATGAGGATATCATGAGTCACCGCGGGCAAGTCCTCCGACAGCAGCACCGCGCCGGTCATCTCCTTGCCCTTGCCGAAGCCGCGGTATTCGCCGATCGGGGTCTGCTTGACCGGCTGGCCGTTCACCGTCAGCTGCTTGTTGTAGTAGCCGATGCGGTCGCCGGGCAGGCCGATGAGGCGCTTGATGTAGTTGACGGAAGGGTCCTTGGGAAACCGGAACACCACGATGTCGCCGCGGGCCGGCTGGTCCATTTCGACGATCTTGCGGTTCAGGACCGGCAGGCGGATGCCGTAGAGATATTTGTTGACCAGGATGAAGTCCCCGGTGAAAAGGGTGGGCATCATCGAGTTGGACGGAATCCGGAACGGCTCCACCAGGAAGGAACGCAGCAGCAGCACGATGAAGATCACCGGGAAGAACGACTTGGCGTATTCCACCAGCAACGGCTCGGGATGCTGCTCGTCCGTCACCCGTCCGGTGACCTTCTGGTAAACCGCATAGACCAGCCAGATGGCGCCGGTGATGGCACTCGCCAGCACCAGAATCAATGAAAAATCGATGTTCATCAGGAATCCTTGTTGACCTTTAATACGGCGAGAAACGCTTCCTGGGGAATGTCGATCTTCCCCACCTGCTTCATGCGTTTCTTGCCGGCTTTTTGTTTTTCCAGAAGTTTCTTCTTGCGGGTGATGTCGCCGCCGTAGCATTTGGCCAGCACGTTCTTGCGCATGGCCTTGACGGTGGAACGGGCGATGATCTTGGAACCGATCGCCGCCTGGATGGCGACCTCGTACATCTGGCGCGGAATCAAATCCTTCATGCGCTCCACCAGGTCGCGGCCGCGGCTCTCGCTGACGCTGCGATGGCAGATCAGCGACAGGGCATCCACCTTCTCGCCGTTGATCAGCACGTCCAGCTTGACCAGGGGCGCGCTCTGGAACCGCAGGAACTCGTAGTCGAAGGAGGCGAAGCCGCGGCTGACGGACTTGAGCCGGTCGAAGAAGTCCAGCACCACCTCGCTCAGCGGCAGTTCGAAGGCGATGGAGACCTGGCTGCCCAGGTACTGCATCTTCTTCTGCACGCCACGCTTTTCGATGCACAGGGTGATGACCGCGCCCAAATAATCCTGTGGCACCAGGATGTTGGCCTGGATGATGGGCTCCAGCACGTCTTCGATCTCGTTGGGCGGCGGCAGCTTGGAGGGATTGTCGATCTGGACGGTCTCGCCGTCGGTGGTGATCACCTGGTAGACCACCGTGGGCGCCGAGGTGATGAGGTCCAGATCATATTCCCGCTCCAGCCGCTCCTGGATGATCTCCATGTGGAGCATCCCCAGGAAGCCGATGCGGAAACCGAAGCCCAAAGCTTGAGAGGTCTCCGGTTCGTACTGCAGGGCGGCATCGTTCAGGCGCAGTTTGCTCAAGGCTTCCCGCAGATTCTCGTAATCGTCGGCCTCGACCGGGAAGATGCCGGCGAACACCCGCGGCTGGACCTGCTGGAAGCCGGGCAGCGAGGTCGTGGCCGGATGGTCGGTGCCGGTGATGGTATCGCCCACCGGTGCGCCGAAGATGTCCTTGATGGAAGCCACCACGAAGCCCACCTCGCCGGGTCCCAGTTCGTCCCGGTCCTCGCGCTTGGGGGTGAACACCCCCACCTTGTCCACCTGATGGCTGCGGCCGGTGGACAGGATGGTGATCTTCTGCCTGCGGGCGATCCGGCCGTTGACCACCCGCACCAGGGACACTACACCTAAGTAATTGTCGAACCAGGAATCGATGATCAAGGCCTGCAGCGGCGCTTCCGCATCGCCTTGGGGCGCGGGGATGCGCTCCACCAGCTGTTCCAGCACGTCGGTGACGTTCAGCCCGGTCTTGGCGCTGATGCGGGGGGCCTCCTGGGCGGGCACGCCGATGATGTCCTCGATTTCCTTGATGACCTTTTCGGGATCGGCCGAAGGCAGATCGATCTTGTTCAAGACCGGCAGCACCTCCAGGCCCTGCTCGATGGCGGTGTAGCAGTTGGCCACGCTCTGCGCCTCGACGCCCTGGGCGGCGTCCACCACCAGCAGGGCACCCTCGCAGGCCGCCAGGGAGCGGGACACCTCGTAGGAGAAGTCCACGTGCCCCGGCGTGTCGATGAAATTCAGCTGGTAGATCTCTCCGTTGTTGGCCCGATAGTCCAGGGTCACGCTCTGGGCCTTGATGGTGATGCCCCGCTCCCGCTCGATATCCATGGAGTCGAGCACCTGCTCGGCCATTTCCCGGTCGCTCAAGCCCCCACACAGCTGGATGAAGCGATCCGCCAGTGTCGATTTGCCGTGGTCGATATGTGCGATGATGGAGAAATTTCTGATGTGGCTAAGATCGGTCACGGGTTCAGTCGGCTAGTTTCAGGGCGAGGAAGATCGATCCGCCACGGCGCTGCACCAGTGCGGCGATGGACTTGCCCTTGGGCAAAGCCTTGATGAGTTCGTTGGCGTGCTTCACGTCCTTGATGACATGGTCCTGCAGCCGCAACAGCACGTCGCCGCGGCGGATCCCCGCGTCGAACGCCGGCCCCGGCTTGACTTCCTTCACCAGCACCCCGTGCTCGGGGACTTCCAGCTGGTCCCGCATTTCCTTGGTCAGGTTCGACAGCGACAGCCCCAACCGGTCCACCTTCTCCCCGCCCGGCTCCGCTTGGGCCAGCACAGGCTCGTCGTCATCGGGCAGCGCACCGATCTTGACGGTCAGTTCCTTGGCCTGGCCCTGACGGATGATCTTGATGCCGGCGCTGTCCCCCACCTTGGTCATGCCCACCAGGGGCGGCAGTGCGGAGGAAAGGCCGATTTCCTGATTGTTGAATTCGGTGATGATGTCGCCCACCTGCAGGCCCGCGGCTTCCGCCGGGCTCTTGGGCAGGATCTTGGCGACCAGGGCGCCTTGCGGCTTCTTCATGCCGAAGGATTCCGCCAACTCCCGGGTGACATCCTGGATTTGCACGCCCAACCAGCCGCGCGACACATGGCCGTGGGCCTTGAGCTGCTCCACCACCTTCATCGCCACCTCCACGGGAATCGCGAAGGACAACCCCATGAATCCGCCGGTGCGGCTGTAGATCTGGGAGTTGACCCCGATCACCTCGCCGTCCATGTTGAACAGCGGCCCGCCGGAATTGCCCGGATTGATGGCGACGTCGGTCTGGATGAAGGGAACGTAGTTGTCGCTCGGGAGACTGCGGCCTTTGGCGCTGACGATGCCGGCGGTCACCGAGTGCTCGAAGCCGAAGGGGGAACCGATGGCCAGCACCCACTCGCCGACTTTCAGGGGTTCCGACGACCCCAGCTTGACCACCGGCAAGTCGGCGGCCTCGATCTTCAGGAGGGCGATGTCGGAACGCTTGTCGGATCCGACCACTTTGGCGACGATCTCGCGGCGGTCCTGCAGCCGCACCACGATTTCGTCGGCGTCCTTGACCACGTGGTGGTTGGTGATGACGTAACCGTCCTGGGAAATGATGAAACCGGAACCGAGGGACTTGACCTCGCTGGGGCCGCCGCCGTTACCGCCGCCTTCGCCGAAGTAATGGCGGAAGAAATCGTCGAAGGGGGTGCCCTCGGGAATCTCCATCCCCTCGGGAATCTGGGGCTGCTCGCTGGCGGCCACCTTCTGGGTGGTGCTGATGTTCACCACCGCCGTATTGTATTTATCCACCAACTGGGTGAAATCCGGCGGCAGCGACCCGGCGGCGGCACAGGGCCGAACCAGCAGCATGGACAGGACGAAACCGGCCCGCAAAAAATGCAACATGACTGACTCCGAAGTCGTCGATGGGATGAATGGGTGATAGAGAGAGGTCAGGCCAGCTTCCGCAGGATGACCGGAGCGGCGCTGCCGCCCGGGGTACGAGTTCGCCGCAGCATCCCGAAACCCGCGAGCAGGCCAAACAGCCCGCCGCCGATGGCCGCGAGATCGGCTTGGACGGCAAACCAGGCAGCGCCCCACGCTCCGGCAACCGCGCCGGCGAACAGGGCCGCCAAAGGCAGCAGATAAACCTTGAGCGACAATCCCAAGAGCTCCGTCTCCGAGATTCCCAGCACGATGCGATCGCCCGGCCGGAGATCGGCATAATCCTGCTGCATGGGTAGCCGCAACACCACCTCGCGCTGCAGCGCCTTGCCGAGCGCCGCGGAGGAACAGCTCTGAGAGCAGCCGCTGCAGGAACCGGCCAAGCCACGGGCGACGCTGATGCCGTGACGGTCGACGCCGGTGACCACGACTTCCTCCTCGATCACTGCGCGCCTCCGGAACTCTGCTGGCGGATGCCGTTGGCGATGGCCTGCACGGTTTTTTCGGGGACTTCGCCGATCACGGTGACCAAATGTGCATCGAGCCTGCGCGCCGCCGAGTTGATGGCACCGATCTTGCCGGGATGGCCGACGACGAAATCGTCCTTCATGTCGTCGACATAGATGGAGACCGATGCCAAGCCGTCGCTCAGCAGGATATGCTCGACCGTGCTGCTGTCGCTGGATCGGCGCAGACGGGAATAGGACATCATGTGAAAACCCTCGGGAACGCCCTCCAGCGTCCACCGCAACGAGTCGGCGTTGAGGGCCTGGTGCTCCTTGACCAGCCAGCCGGCATCGACCCGGGTGGAAGGTTCGAGGACCTCGGGCGGAAGTTGGGGCTCCACCGAGAGGGAAGTGAACACCACCTGCTCCACCGACTGGTTGGCATCATCGATCAGCTCGAGCTTGAGCGGCAGCTTGGAGGCATCGTCGACCCACAGCCGCCGCCCGTACCGGTAGCCGTCCCTGGGATCGATCCGCACCAGCTGGGCGGACTTCTGGGCGACCACTTCCTTGTCGCCGAGCGAGAAGCTGTAAAGCCCTTGCAGCTGCGTCAAATCATCGGGGATATCGAGCAGGATCGAATGCCGGGACGAGCGGGTCTCGGTAGCGATCGTGCGGGTATCCGGAAAATAGCAGGTCACCTTGTGGGCGTTGCGGACCACTTCCCGCAGGGGAGTATTGGTCGACAGCATACGCTCCCGCTCCACCCCGTCGGCGACCGAATGAAATACCTGGAAGCTCTCGAGCTGCTGGTCCTTGAGATAGACCACCGAGCCGCGATAGTTGAGCCGGCCCATGGCATGGCGCATTTCCCCCAGCAGCCCCGAAGCATCGCCCGGCCCGCCGGCCCCGCTCACCCCGGGAACGAGCGCTATACCCATGGCCCAAGCAAGGATAATCCCCCGCTTCTGCACGACCCTGCTGAAAGCCATGAACCGAATTTCGTCCGTTAGCGGTGTTTGACGCTGACCAGCCGGGCATAGGGCAACAGCCCGCCGGTACCGGCCAATTGTGCGGAGGCATTGTGTGCCAGCAGGTAGTCGTCGAAGCGCGACTGGGCGGCCGCCACCCCACGAATGCGCTCGGCAGCCGGATGCTTGGCGGCGCTGGCCTGGGCGGGCACCGCGAAGACCTGCTGGGCGTTGTTCAAAAACGACTTGCCGACCATCAGGGCGACGCCCGCCAGGGAAGCCGCCAGTGCATAATTGATCAGCCGGTGCCGCAGCACCGGGGCCCGCGGCGAGCGCGGCGCCAGCATGGCCGGTTCGTCCTCCAGGGCCGCGCTGACCCGCTTCCACAGTTCGGATTCCGCCGTCGACGAGGGGCCGGTGCGAATGACATGCCCGATCGCACCGTAGCGTGCCAGGGTCGATTTCATCTCCTCGTCGTCCCTGATCGCCGCCAGCAACCGCGACACGTCGCGGCCATCGAACTCGTCATCCAACAATCTGGACAGCTGTTCTTTCATGCCTTGATCTCCCGAATTCATAACTCTGACCCAACCTCAAGATTTGATTTTCCGATCGATCGCCTCGCGCGCCCGGAATATGCGCGACCGCACCGTGCCGACCGGACAGTTCATGGCTTCGGCGATCTCGTCGTAGCTGAGACCGTCGAACTCCCGCAAGGTGATGGCTTCCCGCAGTTCATCCGGCAAATCGTCCAGCGCCGATTGGATGATCCGCGCCAACTCTTCCGTCAAAACAACACCTTCCGGCGTTTCCGTGTCTTTCAGACCGACTGCCGACTCAAATTGTTCCGCCGACTCCACGTCGATGTCGTCGTCGGAGGGACGCCGGGCGCGGGAAGCCAGATGGTTCTTCGCGGTGTTGATGGCGATCCGGTAGATCCAGGTGTAAAACGCGCTGTCGCCGCGAAAGCTCGGCAGTGCCCGATACGCCTTGATGAAGGTCTCCTGGGCGACGTCCTGGGCCTCGTAGGGATCGCGAATATAGCGATTCACCAACTGCACGATCTTGTGCTGGTACTTGATCACCAGCAGATCGAAGGACTTCTTGTCGCCCGCTTGGACCCGCCTGACCAGTTCTTCATCGACCACTTCAACCATCTTGCCCGTCCCGCGGCTGCACACTGTCGCCGACTGAGCTTAGCGGATTTCGACCGGACAAGCTCCACAGAACGCGGCACACGGCGAACGGCAAGGGCAACGGCTTCATCGGCTGAGTCGGTTGAGATCGCAGGAATTCGGCCACTGCACGGCTTCGCGTAAACGGACAAGCGCAAACATCCCGCCATTATCTTCCATAGTGGACTAGGCAGACAACGCGGCCGGCTTTATCTTGTAACATTCCCGTCATCCACTGCAGACGCTTCCCCATGGAGTCATCCTCTCATCCGGCCTACGACATCCTGGTCGTGGGCAGCGGCGCGGCCGGCCTCAGCCTGGCCTTGCGCCTCGCCGACCGCTACCGCATCGGCTTGCTATCCAAGGTTTCCCTGCCCGAAAGCAACACCCTCTACGCCCAGGGCGGCATCTCCGCGGTCCTCGATGAGCGGGACTCCATCGAGTCGCACATCCAGGATACCCTGACCGCCGGCGCCGGGCTGTGCGACCCGGAGATCGTGCGGCTGGTGGTCGGCGAAGGCAAGTCCTGCATCCAATGGCTGCTGGACCGGGGCGTCCCGTTCACCGAAGTCGTCAACGAAAGCGGCGCCGCCCACTTGCACCTGACCCGCGAAGGCGGCCACACCCACCGGCGGGTGGTGCATGCCGCCGACGCCACCGGACGCGCCATCGAGACCTCCCTGGAACGCCATGCCCGGCAGCACCCCAACATCGAGATCCTCGAGCACCACAATGTGATCGACCTGATCACCGCCAAAAAACTGGGGCTGCCGGGCGAGCGGGTTTTCGGCGCCTATGCCCTGGACACCTCCAGCCACCGCGTCAAGACCCTGAGCGCCAAGGTGGTCGCCCTGGCCACCGGCGGCGCCAGCAAGGTCTATCTCTACACCAGCAACCCGGACGTCTCCACCGGCGACGGCATCGCCCTGGCCTGGCGCGCCGGCGCGCGGGTCGCCAACCTGGAGTTCATCCAGTTTCATCCCACCTGTCTGTACCATCCCCACGCCCGCTCCTTCCTCATCTCCGAGGCGGTGCGCGGAGAAGGCGGCAGGCTGATCCTGCCGGACGGGACGCCTTTCATGAACAAGTTCGACCCGCGCGGCGAACTGGCCCCCCGCGACATCGTCGCCCGCGCCATCGACCACGAAATGAAGCGGCTGGGCGTCGACTGCGTGTATCTGGACATCAGCCACCAGCCGGCCGACTTCATCATCGATCACTTCCCGACCATCCACGCCCGCTGTCTGGAACTGGGCATCGACATCACCCGCCAGGCCATCCCGGTGGTGCCGGCCGCCCATTATGTGTGCGGGGGGGTGTTGACCGACAACCACGCCAGAACCGACGTGACCGGGCTCTATGCCCTGGGCGAGGCGGCTTGCACCGGACTCCATGGCGCCAACCGGATGGCAAGCAACTCTTTGCTGGAATGCCTGGTGTTCGCCAAGCAGGCCGCCGAGCACATCACCGCAAGCCTGGCCGCGAGTGCCGAACCTCCCCAGTTGCCGGATTGGGACGAATCCCAGGTGAGCGATTCCGACGAGGAAGTGGTGGTCTCCCACAACTGGGACGAAATCCGCCGCTTCATGTGGGACTACGTGGGCATCGTCCGCACCAACAAACGCTTGGAGCGGGCCATGCACCGCGTAGAACTGCTGAAACAGGAGATCGCCGAATATTACGGCCACTTCCGGGTCACCAGCGACCTCCTGGAGCTGCGCAACCTGGTCACCGTCGCCGAGCTGATCATCCGTTCCGCCCGGCAGCGCAAGGAGAGCCGCGGCCTCCACTACAGCCTGGACTACCCCTGGTGCGACCCCGGCAGCCGGGCGGAGGACACCGTACTGACGCCGTAGCCGCAAACACCGCGCCGGGACGCATCAAGCGGCCACGAATACCGGACATTCTGCGGCGGCGGCCGCCCCTAGTGCGCTCGCGAAGGCGCACACATAGCACGGTGCAAGTCCGTGTCGGGGCAAGCCAAGACCCCGTAGCCGAAGGTAACTGCGTCGCCGTGAGGCGGGGTGGGGAGCAACCGGAGGCGAA
>Ga0233425_10007112_pt1 | contig 15961 bp, 13 predicted proteins | sample Watercolumn_Towu_2_FD_181712 | JGI IMG/M metagenome (GOLD analysis project Ga0233425, IMG submission 181712) | Freshwater microbial communities from Lake Towuti, South Sulawesi, Indonesia - Watercolumn_Towuti2014_140_MG | ecosystem: Environmental > Aquatic > Freshwater > Lake | place...
CGCCAATGTTATCCGCGAGATTGTCCCGGTCGAAATCGTTCCCGTCGCGCTGCCGGTCGAGTTCACCGTGAGCACCGCCAGCATCCGATCGACGCCTGGCCGCTAGGCATCTGTCGACTCGGGAGAACAGCAAGACCATGTCGTGGCCGGCCAACATTCGCACCGTGGGGGCGACGACGCTCGCCGCGCTGGTGGCGTGCCCGCCGGCGCACGGTCTGATCTCGCTCAGCGAGGGTCGCGAGCGCATCTTCGTCAACGCGACGGTTTCGGTCACGCGCGATTCCAACATCTTCGCCAACAGCGACAACCAGGGCGACTTCGTTTATGCGACTTCGCTGGGCGCGGATTACAGCCGGCGGGTGGGGTGGATCGCGGTCAATGCCAACGCCGCGGTGGCGTCGTCGCGCTTCGCCAGCGTGCGTGGACAGGATTTCGACAACCCGAGTTTCGGACTGGAATTCACGAAACAAACCGGTCGCACCACCGGCGCGCTCACGCTTTCCGCCGCGCGCGAAAGTCGCGCCGATGCCTCGGTCAACGTGCGCAGCACTTCCTGGAACATCCCCATCGGTCTCAATTTCAAGTATCCGATTTTCGGGCCTTACACGATGGCCGGCTCCTTCGGCTATTCCTCGCGAAAATATCTCGATGATGCGGTGTTCGCCAGCTTGAGCACGTTCACTTCTTCCTTCGATCTCTATCGGATCCTCAGCTCCGAACGCGATCTCGTCCTCGGCTATCGCTACCGGTACAGCGACACGTCCCGGAGTTCCTCCTACACCGACAACGCATTTTCGCTCGGGTTGAGCGGGAAGTTCATCCGCGGGGTAAAGGGCAATCTCCGCGCGGGCTACCAGGTTCGTGAAACCTCGGGCCGCGCCGGAGGGGATTCCCGACTCGGCTCGTGGTTCATCAGCGGTGGCCCCAGCTACAGTTTCACCAAGAAGCTCGGCTTGGACGGAACGATCAGCAAAGACATCTCCACCACCGCCACCGATTCAATCGTCGACACCACGAATGCCTCGCTTGTGCTGCAACGGGCCTTCACCTCTCGCTGGAATGGGAAAGTCGGAGTCGACTTTGGCGATACTCGCTTCCTCGGCGATAGCGGCCGTGTCCTGGTTTCAGCCGGGCCACCACCGCAGTACGGGCCAAACCGTCATGACAACTACCTGAGCGCGCATGCGATGATCGCATACACCCTGAACGACCACTTGAAGATGTCCCTCTCGTATACGTGGTTCCAGAACTGGTCCACCCTCGCCTATGCCGATTTCGTCCGCTCGTCCTGGGGTTTCACCGCTTCCACCCGTTGGTGATGAGATGAAAACCGCTCGCCTGCTTCCCCCGCTGCTTTTGGTCGCCTGTCTTGCGTTCCTCGCCACGCCCGCGTTCGTCCGCGCGCAGGCGCCGCCTGCCGGCAAGCAGGAGAAGAAATATGTCGCCTACAAGATCACCCGGGGCGACCGTCTTTCGGTCAGTGTGCTGGGCGAACCCGATCTCCGGGTGGGCGGCGTTCGCGTGGAAGCGATCGGGACGATCAACCTGCCGCTGATTCAGGACACCCGGCTCGTGGGCTTGACGATCGCCGAGGCCCAGGACGCGGTCGCCAAGGCCTATCGCGAAGGTCGCTTCCTGCGCAACCCACAGGTGACTGTCACCGTCGAGGAGTATGCTCCGCGCACCGTGATTGTCAGCGGCAAGGTGAATGCCCCGGGTCGTCACGAGATTCCACCCGACACGGAATTCACCATCAAAGAGCTCATCTTCAAGGCCGGTGGCTTCGGCGACACCGCCCGAAGTTCCGCCGTTCGCGTCACCCGCACCATGCCCGATGGGACGCCCAAGATCTTCACCCTTGACGTGGAGAGCGCGATCAAGGGCAAGTCAAACGCGACCTCGAAGGACGCCGGCTTCGTCCTGGAACCGGATGATATCGTCTACGTCCCAGAAAAGATCATCTAAACCGACCCGCAGATGGCCGAAGCCGCGCTCAAACCTCCCTCCCCTCCTGCCTCCGCCCACCGCGACGACGAAACCGTCGAGCGGCGCACGCTGCGCGACTACTACGTCATCCTGCGGGAGCGGCTGTGGATCGCCCTGCCCTTGGCCCTGCTCGTGGCGATCGGTTACGGCTACAAGAAGATGCAGGTGACCCCGATGTATTTCGCCCGGGCGACGATGCAGTTCGAGAAGCCCGACACCGTGGTACAGATGCAGGGCGTCGTGGATCAGGCAGTGCGGTCGGACATCGACATGAACACGAACATGGAAGTGCTGCGTAGTGGCATGCTGTCCGCCCAGGTGCGGAGCTCGTTTACGCCCGAGGAACAGATGGTGCTGAAGCGCGCCGCGTTGAAGCGGAGCCCGCCGGGAACGGATCCGAATTCGATCGGCATCGATCTCGGCTCGGTGACGCCAGTGCCGTCGCGCGCAAGTTTCATCATTGGGATCAACGTGACCCATCAGGATCCCGAGGCGGCCATGATCGTCGCCAACAAGTACGTCGACGCGTTCATGAATTACCTGTTCAGCAAGGGCACGACCGGCAACCAGGGCGCCGTGAAGTTCCTGACCGACCAGGCCGAACGCCTGCGCAAGGAATCGGAGGAGGCCGATCACGCCCTGCAAAAGTACATGCGCGAAAAAAACCTCCTCTCGCTCGACAGCTCGTTGAACATCGTCACGGAGCAGCTCAAGAAGGCATCGGCCCTCCGCGATGATGCCCGGCTCCGGCTGCTCACGATCGATGAGAAGATGAAACAGATCGAGCAGTTCCGCACCCAGAAACGCAACCTGCTCGAAATCGCCGAGATTGGCACGCACTTCGCGGTCGCGCCCCTCAAGTCCCAGCTCAACCGCCTGCAACAGGAGATGAGCCTGCTCTCGGAACGTTACTTCGAACGGCATCCCGAGATGATCAAGAAGTCCAATGAGATCAACGTGACCGAGACGGACCTCTCGCGCGCGGTCGACCAGGCCGTCGCCGAATTGCGGACGCGGCAGGCCGAGGCTCGGCAGGCGACGAAATCGGCAGAGGACGAATTCGCGCGCGCCGAGAAGGCGCAGCTCGATCTGAGCGAGACGAGCATCGCCTACCGCAGCCTCAAGACCGATGCCGACTCGAAGGAGCAGAATTACCGCGCCCTCCTGACCCGCCTCAACGAGGCCAGGACCGTCAAGAACATCGAAAACGTCCCGGTGCGCCCCCTCGATCGGGCGACCTTGAATCCAAACCCGATTTCTCCCGACAAGGCCCAGATCACGAAGACCTCCATCGGCATCGGAATCCTGGTGTTCCTGGGGGTCGCCGTCGGCCTCAGCTTTATCGACGACCGCGTGAAGAGCGCCTGGGACGTCGAGTCGTTCATCGGGGCAAATCTACTGGGGATCATCCCCGATCTCGCCGCGATGAAGGACGACGAGAAGTACACCCTGCTCGCCGACGACAAGCAGACGCAGGGGGCGGAGGCGTTTCTCAGCATCTACAGCGCGATCAAAATCAACTCGAAGCTCGACTTCCCGAAGTCAATTCTCGTCACCAGCACCATTCCGGGCGAAGGCAAGACGCTGATCTCATGTAACACCGCCGGCAGCTTCGCCCGGCATGGCAAGAGGACCCTCCTCATCGACGGCGACCTCCGACGCCCCATGCTGCACCGCCATTTCAAGCAGCAGAACAACGCCGGACTCATCCCGTGGTTCGAGAGCGGCGGCGCGATGGAGGGCGACCTCGCCACCAACCCTGCGCTCGGCATCATCAAGGTCGCCGAGAACCTGTCCCTGCTCTGCTCGGGCGGGCGCTCGAAGAGCCCGACGGAGTTGCTCGAGAACCCGCTCTTCGGTCAGCTCCTCGAACGCCTCAAGCGCGAGTACGATCTCGTGATCGTCGATTCGCCCCCGCTGGGCGCGGTGACCGATTCGCTGCTGATCGCCGAGCGGATCGACGAGATCGTGTACGTGTGCCGGTTTAACCGCGCTTATCGCAAACACATCCGCCTCTACATGCGGGCGCTGCGCGGCGGCAAGAACGAGGTGCTCGGGATTGTCCTCAACGGCCTTTCCCCGCGGCGAATCGAGTACTACTCGAATTACCGCTACTACCGCAGCTACAAGAAATACTACGGAGCCCAAACGTAGGCCAGGGTCTCCACTGCGATGGGACGGCCGTTCCGGACAAGATCCACCCGTTTGCCCTGGACGGGGCGGCGCTCGCGTCGAGCTCATCCGAGCGGTCCGTAATTTCCGGCTGCCATCCGCCGCCAAGCTCCTCATCCTCGGAGTGTGCCTCCCTTTTCCGAATTCCTTCCGTCCGATTTCGAACCCCGCCGGCCGATCGCATTGATCGCCGGCCAAGGGGTGTATCCGAAACTTGTTGCCGCCGCCGTGCGCACGGCCCGCCTGCCCCTCAAACTGGTGGCGTTCGAAGAGGAGACTCCCCCGGAGTTGGTTGACACCTTCAGTCGGGCCGACTGCCGCCGGCTGAAGGTGGGCCAACTCGGCCGCCTCCTGGAAGCATTGCGCGACTTCCAAGCCGGCTATGCCCTGATGGCGGGCCAAATCACTCCGCGCCGGCTGTTCAAGGGGCTGCACCCCGATCTCAAGGCCACGCGGCTTCTGCTGTCGTTGAAACGCCGCAATGCCGAAACCATCTTCGGCGCCATTGCCCGGGAAATCGAGTCGCTGGGTGTCACCCTGCTCGATGCGCGCGCCTTTCTCGACGACCACCTCGCCACGCCGGGCTGCCTGACGGGGCGGACGTTTCCGATCGCGGATGAATACGTTCGGCACGGAATACAGATTGCGCGCGAATGCGCCCGCCTCGATATCGGCCAGGGTTGTGTCGTGCGCAAGGGCACGGTGCTCGCCGTCGAGGCCTTTGAGGGCACCGATGAGATGCTCCGCCGGGCCGGCGGCTTTAAGACCGACGACACGCTCTTCGTCAAGACGGTCAAAACGAACCAGGACTGGCGCTTTGACGTCCCCTGCTTCGGCCTGCGCACCCTCGAAACGATGCGCGACGCCCACCTCGCCGCGGCGGCGATCGAAGCCGGCAAGGTCCTGCTCCTCGAGCGCCCGGCGGTCCTGCAACAGGCCCGCGCCTGGGGGATCAGTCTCCGGGGATTCCAGTAGCCCGCCGCGCTTGCGCGCCGCGTCGGATGGCTCCACTGTGTGACCATCATGCCAACAGACGTCGTCCTCGTCGCCATCAAAGGCGTCATGCCCACCGCCAACGGTTGCGCCGTCTTCCTCGGCAATGACGACAAGACGTTTGTCATCTATGTCGATCATTCGGTTGGCAATGCCATCCAGATGACCCTCAACGGCGTGAAAAAGGAACGACCGCTCACCCACGACTTGATTGGCAGCATCCTGCTCGGCCTGGGCGTGCAACTCGACCACATCGTCGTGAACGACGCCCGCGAAGGCACCTTCTTCGCCCGCATTTTGCTCCACATGGAGAACGAAATCGGCCGCAAGATCATCGAGGTTGATGCACGCCCCAGCGATTCCATCGTCCTGGCTCTGCAACAGAAACGCCCGATCTACGTCGCCCGGGCCGTCTTCGACCACGTGGAAGACATGACGGAAATCCTGGAGCGCGTGCTCAAGCAGCAGGCGGAAGAGCCGGACGAGGATGCCCAAACGTAGCCCGGCCCTCCCCGCGCTGATGGAGCCCGCCCTGGCGGAATGCCCCGGTCGTTCCGCGGCCGGGGTGGACGTATGACCCCGACCGCTCCCGCCTCCGCTCTTCCTCCTGGACTTCAGCCGGGTTCGCCCCTGACCGCGCTGGCCCCGATGCAGGACGTCACGGACCAGGCGTTCATGCAGGTTATCGCCCGCTACGGCGCGCCTGACTTTTACTTTACCGAGTTCTTCCGCGTGCACCCGCAGTCGCGGCCCGAACGGCACATTCTGCAGTCCATCGACGAAAACGCCACCGGGCGGCCGATCTTCGCCCAACTGATCGGCGAAGACTTGGGCCATCTCGCCCGCACCGTGCGGGAACTGTTGGCGCACAACATCGCAGGAATCGATCTCAACCTGGGGTGCCCGGCTCCCAAGGTTTACCGCAAGAACGTCGGCGGCGGCCTGTTGCGCGAACCATCCAAGGTCGGCGAGATCCTCACCCTGCTCCGGGCCGAGGTCCCCGGCCTCCTGACAGTGAAGATGCGCATCGGCTTTCATGATACCGGGCACTTCGACCGCCTGGTCGATCTGATGAACGAGCACCGGGTCGATCTCCTGACGGTCCACGGACGGACGGTACACGCCCTCTACCGGGGCCCGGTCCGGTACGATCTCATCGGTCGGGCCGTGCAGCGAGCCGCCTGCCCCGTCTTGGCCAACGGCAATGTCACCTCGGCTGACCGCGCCGCCGAAATCCTCGCCGGCACCCGCGCCGCGGGGGTGATGATCGGCCGGCACGCGATCCGCAACCCGTGGATTTTCCGCCAGTGCCGCGAGCGGTTCGCCGGCCGGCTCCCCACGCCGGTCGTGCTCGCGGATGTGCGCGCGTACATCGAGCGGCTTTATCGGGCGACGGAGAGCCCCGGCCGGTTGGAGCGCCACCACGTCAACAAGATGAAGAAGTACCTCAATTTCGTCGGGCAGGGCGTTGACCCTGCGGGGGCCTTTCTCCAGGAGATGCGTCGGGCGGAATCGGAGCGTGAACTCTTCGCCGCCTGTGACCGCCATCTGCTGGCCGAGCCGGAACGCATCTTCCCGGCCGAACCGTTCCCCGGCCTCATCGCCCGCCCAAACTGCGAATGCGCGTTCGCTCCCGCGTCACTCCAGACCCAACGCCTTGCGGCCGCTCTCTGAGATCATCTGCGGGCTCCACTGCGGATCCCAGACGATGTGGACGCGCGCTGACTTCACCGTCGGCAGCTGCGCGATCTTCTGGCGCGCATCCTCGGCGATCACCGGGCCCATCCCGCACCCGGGCGCCGTCAGGGTCATCTTCACTTCAACCGTGTGTCCGCCGTCGGCTGTCGGCTCGACCACGAGGTCGTAAATCAAGCCAAGGTCGACGATGTTGACCGGGATTTCCGGATCGTAACACGTTCGGAGCGCATTCCACACCGCCTCTTCATTGAACTCCCCGGGTGGCTCGCCGCGGCTGCCCTCCTCCGTCGGCGTGAAACCGGCAATCGCTCCCGCGTGTTCCCGGCTGATGCGGACGAGTCCCCGCTCCGTCCGCACCGTGACATTGCCGCCGAGATGCTGGAGAATCTGCACCTCGGTTCCGGCGGGCAGCGAGAGCGGTTCGCCCGAGGGGATCAGCGTGGCCGGACATTCGTACGCGAGGGAGTGGACCGTGGTCATGGCGAAGTTCGTGCTCACTGCAGCGAAAAGGTCAGCGGCAGGCGGGCATAGACCCCCAGGGGATCGTTGCAGGCTCGCCAGGCCTTCCATTCGGTCTCAATCCGCCGGCCGAGCTCCGTCGCGAGGCGGCTGCGCGAGGTCACGGCACCCGGCACCACCCGATCGAGCAGTTCCTGAATCGCCTCGAGCAGCTCCTTCTGGCGCGGGTACTCGACCACCCGATAGCTCCCGCTGATCCCCGCCTTGGCCGCGGCGTGGGCGATCGCCACCTCCAGCCCGCCGAGCTCATCCGCCAGCCCACGCTCGACGGCCTCGACGCCGGACCAAACCCGCCCTTGCGCGAGGGTTTCCACTTTTTCCGGTTCGAGCCCCCGCCCTTCCGCCACTTTGGCCACAAACTCGCCGTAAATCCAGTCCACCATCCGCTGCAGCACCGCCAGCTCCTCCGGCGTCTTCGGCCGCGAAATCGTCAGCGCGTCGGCAAACTTCCCCGTCTTCACGCTGTCGAACGTGACGCCGAAATCCCCGGCCAGTTTCTGGATGTCGAACTGCAGCCCGAATACGCCGATCGAGCCGGTAATCGTGGTCGGCTCCGCAAAAATGCGGTCCCCGTAGGCCGAAATCCAATACCCACCCGAGGCGGCGTAGCTGCCCATCGAGACGACGATCGGCTTCACCTTCTTGATCAGGCGAACCTCGCGTTGAATGACCTCCGACGCCGCCGCGCTGCCGCCGGGGCTGTTCACTCGCAATACGATCGCCTTCACATTCTCGTCCTGGCGCAGCTTGCGCAGCTCGCGGGAAAACCTGCTGCCACCCACTTCGTCGAATTCTCCTTCCCCGTCGACGATTTCGCCCTCCGCATAGACCACGGCAATCCGTCCGCCCCGCCCCGCCGCTTTTTTTCCCGCCGTCGCCCGCGCCCGGGTCTCCGCACCCTCCTTCAGTTGCTTGGCGTAGTCGACCAACGCCACCTGCTTGAACGGCTCCTTCGTTCCGGCCCGCCCGGTCTTGGCCTTGAGCGCTTCGTACACTTCGTCGCGGTAGGCCACGCGATCCACCAGCCGCGCCTCCCGGGCAGGTCCCGCGCGAATCAATCCCTCGGCATCGACCGTCGCTTGAATCTGCTCCGGCGTCAGTTCGCGGCTCGGCGCCATGTCGGTCAGGATGGTCCGCCAGATGTCATTCAGCAGCTGCTGGATTTCCTCGCGATTCTCCGGACTCATGTCGCGCCGGGTAAACGGCTCCACCGCCGACTTGTACTTGCCGACCCGCGTGACTTGCACGTTCACCCCGTATTTCTCGAAGGCCCCGGCAAAGAACGCCGGCTCGCTCGCCAGCCCCGGCATCAAAATCACCCCATAGGGATCGATTGCCAGGTCCGTGGCCACCGAAGCCAGATAGTAGCTGCGCGTCGTCGCGTAGGTCAGGTACGCGGCAATCGGCTTTCCGGCTTTCCGGAACTCATTCAGCGCCTCGCGCACCTCCTTCAACGCGGCATAACCGCTGCCGAACGCGGCCGGCGAGAGATCGCCGGTCAGGAACACGCCCGCGATTCGCTCGTCCTTCGCCGCCGCCCGGATGGCCCGGGTCACCGTCCGCAACTGCATCGTATCCGCTCGCCCGCCGAGGGCGCCGAGATCGATCGCCGCCGGCGCATCCGAGATGTTGGTCGAAAGGTTGAAAACGAGGTACGAACCGCGGACGAAAGTCGGAGCCGACTTCTCGCTGCCGCCGAGCATCGCAAACGTCGCCAACACCCCGAGCACGAGCGCCGCGCAACCCGCGGCAAAAATCACCAACGCCGCGAGCGCTCCGAACATCACCGTGAAGAAGTGCTTCATGCAGTTTTCCGCAATCTAGCCCGAAGCCCTCGCGCCCACCAGCGCTAAATCTCGGCCCGCCCCGGCGCCGGTCGAGCCCGGCGCCTTTCCCGTGCTCCCCCGCCGGCTGGCACCGCCATCCGCTTCCTCCGGCGGGCGCCGCCGGCACCGCGCGGCCGGGGAACCCTGGCGTCGCGCCGGTCCTCCCCCTCACGAACAGGTTGCGCCGCGGGAATTCCACCTCATCTTGACCGTCCATGAGTGAACAAAAGGAACTGCTGACCACCAACCGCAAAGCTCTCACGATCAACCTCGACGGTGGGAAATACGGCACGTTCGCCGAAATTGGAGCCGGGCAGGAGGTGGCGCGGGTGTTCTTTCAGGCCGGGGGAGCTTCGGGCACGATTGCCAAGACCATCTCGGCGTACGATATGACCTTCAGCGACGCGATCTACGGCAAGGCGCCGCGCTACGTTTCCCGCGAGCGCCTCGCCCTGATGCTCGACCACGAGTACGCGCTGCTGATCGAGCGACTGGCGGCGCAGCGCGGCGATCGCTCCACGTTCTTTGTCTTCGCCGATACCGTCGCCGCCAAGAGCTTCAAGGGCAACAACGACTCGCACGGGTGGATGGGCATCCGCTTCCAGACGGAGCCCGGTGGCGAGCCGAGCGAAATCGTGCTGCATGTCCGCATGTGGGACAAGGAGGCCGTCCCGCAACAGGCTGCCCTCGGCATCGCCGGCACCAACCTGATCTACGGCGCGTTCTACTACCGCGACAACCCGCAACAGCTCGTCGAATCGCTCGTCGACAACGTCGGGACCGCGCGGCTCGAGGTCGACATGATCACCTTCAAGGGCCCCGCCTTCGCGCGGATCGACCACCGCCTGATTGCCCTGTTTCTGGTGCAGCATGGGCTCACCAACGCCGTGATGTTCGGCCCCGGCGGCGAGGTGCTGCAGCCGTCGGAAGCGCTGTACCGGAAGGCCATCCTCGTCGAACGCGGCAGCTTCCGGCCGGTCACGCATGTCAACGTCGACATGCTCAACTGCGCCACCGCGCAGTTCGTGCAGGAACCGGCCGTCAAGGGCAAGGAGGTCATCGCGCTGATGGAGATCACGATGAACAACCTCCTCGCGGCCGGCCGGCTCGACGCCCACGATTTCCTCTCGCGCGTCGATCTCCTCGCGCAACTCGGTTTCACCACCCTGATCTCGAACTACTCGGAGTACTACCGGCTGACCTCGTATTTCCGCCGCTACACCAAGGAAATGATCGGGGTCACCATGGGCATCAACAACCTCCTCGAAATCTTCAACGAGAAGTACTACGAGCACCTCGAAGGCGGGATCCTCGAGTCGTTCGGCCGGATGTTCCGGCACGCCGTCAAGCTCTACATCTACCCGATGCGGCAGGATGCCTACGACCGCTACCTCAACACGGGGGGCGGCGCGGCCGGCCACGCGGCGATCGCGGCCCATGCGTTCGCCGGCAACGTCCTCATCACCGCCAAGAACGTCCACATCACGCCGCACCTGCGCAACCTCTACGACCACCTCATGGAGAACCATTACATCGATTGCATCACCGGCTTCGATCCGGCGGTGCTGGGCGTGTTCTCCCGCGACGTCATGAGTCGGATCCGCGATCGCGATCCCGCCTGGGAGAAGATGGTGCCCCCGTCCGTCGCCACCGCGATCAAGCAGCGGCGCCTTTTCGGGTACCTGGCGCCCGCCGCCGTCCCCCTGGCCAGTTGAATCTGGCCGCATTTTCCGTCGACACGCGCGCCGATCTCTTGCTCTTTCGCCCCATGACTCCGCCGGCAAGCAAGCACACCTCGCCGGCCAGCCTCGCGGTCGACGCGGTGCTGGTCATCGCCTTTTTTGTCTTCATGTACACGCTCGTCGCGCCCCACGTGCCGTCGAACGACAAACGGATGGTTCTGTTTTGGGGCGGCGCGTGTTCCGCCTGCATGACCGCCGTCTTCTGGCTCTGCGTCCAGATGTTTCGCGTCGTCCTGCGTGCCCAACGGGAGGAAAGGCGGAAATAGCTGCCGGCTGCGCACCCCGCAACTCCTCGCCCCACCGGACGCGCGGGTCCGGGTCGCCCCACTTGGCCGTCCCGAAACCTTCCGCTTGGAGTTGCGTCCAGGCCAACAACCGCTAAGGATTGGTGCTGTTCCCAATGAATGCCGACTACCCATCGGATTCGCCCCGGGCTGAGCGGCGCAACTGCGCGCTGCGGCGGGCGCTGCCGTTGGCCTTGGCCGGGATGATGCTCGGGGGCTGCGGAACGACGCACGTGGTGAAGATCGATTCCCTCGCGAAACCAAAGGCCGAGGACTCGATCTCGTACGAAATCAAGAACAAGAACCCCCTCGTCGCCGACGATTCGCTGCGCTACCAGGAAGCCGCCAGTCTGGTGAAGACCGCTCTTTCGGGTCGCGGCCTGTACGAGGCGCCTGCCAATACCAAGGCCGATCTCGTGGTCGATCTCGACTACGGCGTGGGGCCCCCGCAGGTGCGCAAGGAAACCGTTTCCGAACCCGTTTATATCACGGTGCCCGGTCAAATCCGCACCGAGCGCGTGCAGGTGGGCACCGACTCCCAAGGCCGCCCGATCTATCAAACGATCACCGTCCAGGACCCTCCCTCCACCGAGTTTGCCGGGTTTCGGGAGTACATCGTGACGGTGGTTGTCTACGAGAAGTACCTCAAGTTGTCTGCGCGGGAGAACAAAGAGGCCTCCGAAGGGCGCCCTCCCACGGAGATCTGGACGGTCGATGTCACCAGCGAAGGCGAGAGCCGCGACATCCGCAAGAACCTCCCCATCCTCGTCGCCGCTTCCATCGATTACATCGGCAAGGATTCCCAAGGCCAAAGGACCATCCGCATCAAGGATTCGAGCAGCGATGTCGCCTTTGTGAAGAAAGGCATGTGATTTTACGCCCCCGCTGCCTTGCGCTTCTCGATCCGGGCCGAGACGAAAATCGAGATCTCGAACAAAGCGTAAAGCGGAGCCGCAAAGATTGTCTGGGTGACGGGGTCGGGGGTTGGCGTGACAACGGCGGCGATGACGAAGATCAGCACGATGGCATGACGCCGGTATTTCCGCAGAAACGCGGTCGTGACGATTCCCATCCAGACCAAAAGCACGATTACCAGCGGAAACTCGAACACCGCGCCTGTGCCGAGCACAAGCCAGGTTAATGTGGTGAAGTAGTTCCCGGCGGTCCACCGGGTTTCCAGCCCGAACGCCTGATTGAGCTCGATGGCGATGCGCACCGTGCTCGGCATCAGCAGAAAGAAGCTGAAGCACACTCCGAGGAGAAACAGGAAGAGCGCCGAGGCGCACAAGGGTTTCACCAGCTTCATCTCCTTGTCTGTCAACGCCGGAGCCACGAATTGCCCTACGAAATAAAGGATGAAGGGCGCTGCCAGCAAAAGGCCTCCAAACACGCACAACTGGATGATCATGTTGAAAACCTCCATGATCGACAGTGTGCCCAGCCGGGTATCGAGGTCTGGATAGTCCTTGGCCACGTACAACAGCGGCCACTTCAGCGTCTCCATGAACTCGGTGGCAAAGTAGCCCACCAACACCGCGCAAATGACAAAAGCCACCACGCTCTTGATCAACGTCCCGCGCAGCTCTTCCAAGTGCTCCCAAAAACCCATTGGCTTCTCCCGCGGGGACATCGGCGGCAACGCCTCAGCCGGCACATAGGGATCGTCGGGTTGATTCTCGGGTTGATTCACGTGAACGGAGGAACGGGCATCGTGGGAATATTTCCCGAAAACGGAAGCGCGATGTGACAGGCACGGCCGGGCCCGCTTCCCGGGGCCGGCTCGACCCTCCTCGCCGCCTGCGTCGTTGACACACCGGTCGTCCACCCTATTGCCTTGGGCCACTCGCGCACTCTCGCGACCGCCTGTTTCCAAACTTCACCACCATCACAATGGCCGCAAAAAAAACCGCCAAGAAACCCGCCGCGAAGGCCAAGGCCTCCGCCAGGAAACCCGCCACCGCGGGCAAGTCCGCCCCCGCCCGGGCGCCAAAATACGTCTACCTGTTTGGCAAGACGACCGACGGAAACGGCTCCATGAAACCGTTGCTGGGCGGCAAGGGCGCCAATCTCGCCGAGATGTGCCGCATCGGCCTCCCGGTGCCCCCGGGTTTCACGGTCACGACCGAGGTCTGCACCTACTACTACGCCAACAAACGCACCTATCCCGCCGCGCTGCGTCCCCAGATGGAGGCCGGCATCGCCTCCATCGAGCAGCAAACCGGCATGAAGTTCGGCGACCTCGAAAACCCGCTGCTCGTCTCCGTGCGCTCCGGCGCCCGCGACTCGATGCCGGGCATGATGGACACCATCCTCAACCTCGGCCTCAACGATCAGACCGTCGAGGCGCTCGCCCGCAAGACCGCCAATCCGCGCTTTGCGTGGGACTGCTACCGCCGCTTCGTCCAGATGTACGGCGATGTCGTCCTCGGCGTCCAGAAGCGCCCCGGCGAGGACCACGAGCCGTTCGAGACCGTGATCGCCGCCCTCAAGGACGAGCGCTACGGCAATCACGAGATCGAGGACACCAAGCTCAACGTCGACGACCTCAAGGAACTCGTCGTGCGCTTCAAGGCGCTCGTCAAGGAACGCGCCGGCAAGGAATTCCCGGCCACCCCCTGGGAGCAGCTCGTCGGGGCGGCCGGCGCCGTGTTCGGCTCGTGGATGAACGACCGCGCCATCGTTTACCGCCGCAAGTACCACATCCCCACCGAGTGGGGCACCGCCGTTAACGTCCAGGCCATGGTCTACGGCAACACCGGCGAAAACTCCGGCTCCGGCGTCGCCTTCACGCGCAACCCGGCCAACGGCGTCAAGGAATTCTACGGCGAATTCCTCATCAACGCCCAGGGCGAGGACGTCGTCGCCGGCGTCCGCACCCCCGAGCCCGTGGCCCAGCTCCAGGACCACATGCCCGAGGCGTACCACGAACTCGAGCGCATCCGCGGCGTGCTCGAGAAACACTTCACCGACGTGCAGGACTTCGAGTTCACCATCCAGGACCGCGTCGTCTACATGCTGCAGACGCGCAACGGCAAGCGCACCGCCATGGCGGCCCTCAAGTTCTCGATCGACATGTTCAAGGAGAAGTTGATCGACTGGCAGACGGCCATCCTCCGCAATCCCGCCGACCAGCTCGACCAGCTTCTCGCGCCGGTGTTCGACGCGAATGAGCTCAAGAAGACCACGGTGATCGCCACCGGCCTGCCCGCCGGCCCTGGCGCCGCCTCTGGCCAGGTCTACCTCAACGCCGACCGCGCCGTGGTCGCCGCCGAGAAGGGCGAAAAAGTCCTGCTCGTCCGGATCGAGACCTCTCCCGAGGATCTCCGCGGCATGATCGCCGCCGAGGGCATCCTCACCGCTCGCGGCGGGGTCTCCTCGCACGCCGCGCTGGTTGCCCGCCAGATGGGCAAGGTCTGCGTCTGCGGCGCCGCCGCCCTCGAAATCGACTACCACGCCCGCACCGTCAAGGTCGGCACCACCGTCTTCAAGGAAGGCGACTGGTTCTCCATCGACGGCACCGCCGGTAAGGTTTACGCGGGCCAAATCAAGACCGCGCCGTCCGAAATCGTCGCGGGAATCATCAACGGCGACAAGGCCGCCCTCCAAAGCGAAAAGTGCAAGGGCTTCCAGCAACTGATGAAATGGTGCGCCCAGGCCACCCGCATGCAGGTCTGGACCAACGCCGACTCCCCCGCCCAGGCCCAGAACGCCATGGCCTTCGGCGCCACCGGCATCGGCCTCACCCGCACGGAACACATGTTCTTCGAAGGCGACCGCATCGACGCGATGCGCGAGATGATCCTCGCCGACACCCTCGAGGCCCGCAAAGCCGCCCTCGCCAAGCTGCTCCCGTATCAGCGCGACGACTTCGCCGGGATCTTCCGCGCTCTCAAGGGCTTTCCCGTCACCATCCGGTTCCTCGATCCCCCGCTGCACGAATTCCTCCCGCACACCAAGGCCCAGCAGGAGGACCTCGCCAAGAAGATCGGCGTGCCGGTCGAGAAGATCGAGTCGCGCGTGCATCAACTGCACGAGTTCAATCCCATGCTCGGTTTCCGCGGCTGCCGCCTCGGCATCGGTTATCCCGAAATCTCCGAGATGCAGTCGCGCGCCGTCTTCGAGGCCGCCGCCCTCGTCCAGAAGGAAGGCATCAAGGTCAAGCCCGAGGTCATGATTCCACTCGTCGGCTTCAAGAAGGAACTCGATCTCCAGGCCGAGATCGTCCACCGCGTGGCCGCCGAGGTCATGGCCGAGAAGAAGGTGAAGATCAACTACACGGTCGGCACCATGATCGAGATCCCGCGCGGGGCCCTCACCGCCGACGAGGTCGCGCAGACCGCGCAGTTCTTCAGCTTCGGTACCAACGACCTCACCCAAACCGCCCTCGGCATGAGCCGCGACGACTCCGGCTCGTTCCTGCCGCAGTACGCCGAACTCGAGATCGTGAAGAGCAACCCCTTCGCCACCATCGACCAGACCGGCGTCGGCCAGCTCATGGAGATCGCCGTGACGAAGGGCCGCGCCTCCCGGCCGGACCTCAAGATCGGCATCTGCGGCGAACACGGCGGCGATCCGGCCTCCGTCAAGTTCTGCCACAAGATCGGGCTGAACTACGTCTCGTGCTCGCCGTTCCGCGTGCCCGTCGCCCGCCTCGCCGCCGCCCAGGCCGCCGTGGCGGAGGCCAAGGCCGCCAAGAAGTAGCCGCCGTCACCACCGGGGCGCCCCTCGCAAAACGCCCTCT